>Ga0099824_1000512_pt1 | contig 46348 bp, 22 predicted proteins | sample SiratrowhiteBW_FD_76837 | JGI IMG/M metagenome (GOLD analysis project Ga0099824, IMG submission 76837) | Root nodule microbial communities of legume samples collected from California, USA - Siratro white BW | ecosystem: Host-associated > Plants > Roots > Nodule | place: USA: California... | reverse complement strand
TTTTATCAACAAAGAACTACGTAACCCTGATTCTCCATCCCTGATGGAGATACGTAGGAGCAAGGTCAAACCTTGTCGGGCTCCCTAAAACCAAAAAAAATATTTTGTTTGTTTTATCTTAATGTCTTTCTTGGGAAAATAAGTGTTTTAAAAAATACACTTAGACTACTTATTTAATTAAAGGTACCGTCTTAGGACGGGCGTTGTGGGGGTGCTAACACGTAACCGACTCCCGGACTCGAAATCCGTTTTCGCAAACTTGCCTTATCTTGTTTTTGGTTTTCCATAGTTTTTCCTAATAAAATTTGGTGGCGACTCCTATGTTTTGAAAATTAAAAATTATATTTTTGTTCGTCGTCCCCGTCGTGACCCCGGTTGCGACAGTCTTGAAGACAAGATTATATCACCAGTGTTATCCCTACAGATAGGTTCACTTATTTGCATGGTACGATTACGACATTTTGTTCATCGATTTTACTAAAGGTTTGTGAATCATGTAAAGTCTTTAGGGTTTTAGAAGAAGTAAAACTTGAGGTATCTTTCAACAAATCGGTTTTAGCTTAGGGATACATGGTCTCATGGCCATGAGAACAAATACAAAGAATAATTGTAGAAAAACAACTTAATAAATGGAGAGATAGAATGAGGTAACACCCTTTTACGAACGAAAATCTTAAGGCGAAAGAACTAGATAACCATAGAAGGGAAGGATTGAACGTACATACACTTGAGCAGATATAAAGAGAAATGAGGAAACTCTAAAGGGAAGACGAACTGATGATGCGAGAGTAACAAAATAGCAAGAAAAAGAAGAAGATTGAGTAATAGAGTCTTGAGTAAGCAATTGGGAAGGAAATGGAAAAGGCGGTTTATATGAAACCAATGGGATTTGGCCACTTAGAGTAACCTGAGCAAATGTAACATTCGAAATGACCAGTTTTGACAAGTGTTTCTAAAAGCTCATACATTTGGTGCCAAAGAAGCCTCTTCGCCTATTTGGCTTGAGGCTGAGGGAATTGTGACTCGTGCTGGGCCTAAGGGATGTATTTAGTAACAAAAAGGAAAGTGTAAATAGTAAACCTTTGGACGTGGCAATGACTCATGAAATTAAATAAAAACTAAACCTTTGGACTAGATATTATCAATCACCAATATTTAAATATTCAGTCTAATATTTAATAATTAAATAACAATCAATTAGGAACCTAATATCCGAATATGGTTTTTTAAGAGAGGTAGAATTATAAATAATGTAACTTCGATAAGAGAAAGACAACATTTATTTGGACTGACCTAAATCACTACTTTGAAGCAAAACAAATTATTATTATTATCATTATTATTTATTATTTATTATCATTGTCACTTTTTTATTATTGTTATTATTATAATAATTATCATATTTGTTAATTTATCAATATATTTTATCAACGAATCAAAATTGTTGGTAGTTACCGACGGATTTTAGCTACAAATAATTTGGCGACCAATTTACTGTCAGATAATTTGACGATTAATTTATTTGTTGGTAAATTGACTACAAACTTATCCTTCGATAATTATCGACGGGTTTGACCCATCAATAATTATCGATCGATTTGATCTGTTGGTAAATTAACCGTCAATTTTTTCGTTGGTAATGATACTTTATCAACAGATACATATCCATCGATAATTCTGAAAATTCTTGTAGTATAGGAATACTATTGTTCCATAGAAACTTAGTGTTTTGGTCAAAAGTGACTACTATTTTAAAGAATACTCCATTGTTTAGTTAAAAGTGGCTTTGATACAAATAATATTCAAATTGTACTTTTACATCTCTTTAATAAAATTTGATCATATTAATTAAGAACTAGATGTAATTTTGTTAATAGATGAATCAATATAAAAATATAAAGTGTAAATCTTTCTTCACTCTTAATTATTGAATTATCATATAACATTAAAAAAAGAGTTATTTTTTAAACTAAGATTTGTGAAAGTATATTTTGACAGTGTATATGTCAATAAAAACTTTATGAATTATTATGCTTTTGCAAATTATTATAAATTTTCTTAATACATAACTCAACTTTCCCTTCTTATATTTTTAAATATATTTTACATCTTTACTATTATTTAGTCATGTAAACAACAATTTAAGTTATAAAAGATTGAAAGTGACTTACATCTAACGTGGTTGTATGTGTACATCTGATTTATTGATAAATGTTTTATATCATCCTAATAGAATTTGTTTATCATAATTTAGAGTCATTTAGAAAATAACTTATATTTATTTATAATATAACATATAATTAAGCGTGAGTTAATTAACATTAAAATTTTTGGTGTCTACCAAACGGTCGATACAAATAGCATCAATCAAACTGACAGGTTTTTGGAGTCAAAGTTAAAGCGTCCATTCGACCCATGCAAAAGTTGTGGCAATTTTTTTTTTTAAAAATGCATCGGCCATGCTCACGCAAATCAAAATAAATATTTAAAAAAATGTGTTTTGCAATGACTTGGCCCACGTTAAGTGCTGTGTCGGCCTAGACCACGCTAGTTTTTGCGTCGGCTTAGCCCACACTACCTAAAAAAAGTTTTTTTTTTCTAGTGTTTGTGTAGCCAAGTCACTAGTAAAAAATTAGTCTTTAACGTCTACATATAAAGACAGTTAAAAGCGAAAATGAAGTTGTCAAAATATGATGATATTTTTGTAAATAAATGAACATTCATAACGTGAGCAAAATCGACATTGTGATGTGAACACCACGTCAATTAAACACCAAAATCAACGTTGTGCAGTAAAAAATAAAAATTCAAAATTTTAAAATTTTAAATTGGTGGGTGAGCCACCACATCGGTTATAGGCTTCTAACCGACGTGGTGTGTACCAACATGAAGTCGGTTTTAGGAGTCCAACCAACGTCATGGTCACTCTGATAATTTGATGAAAAATTGGGTAAAATGAGGGTTCAACACACAATGCCAGTTAGAAGCCTAGAACCGATGTTGTGGTACATTAAAAATTGAAATTGGGGGGTTTCAAGTCATTCACCACGTCAATTGGAAGCTCAGAATCGACGTGGTGTTGTTTCTTTAACCTAGCCACACGTTTTCACTTTCATTTTTCTTCTCCCTCCAAAGCGCGCGTGTTCTCTTGCACTGTTCTGGCATCTTCTTGGCTGCATTTCGACCTCCATTACTTCTCCATTCAAGTCCATTACACTCATTCTCCTTCATATTTGTTGAGGGAAAAGTTTAAATAGTTTCATTTTCGTTTGAAGCTCCGTTCGAGGTGATTTTTGTTTGAAGCTTTGAGTTGTTTCTTTCTCCTCTATTTTCGTTTGTGTTCACTGATATTGTTGTTTTATTGTGCCTGTACCCACATCAGAGGTTAGACTTGTGGGAGAGGCACTTGGTACATTTATTGCGTGGCCTACAGATCTCCTACAGACCATTTCTAAAAGGACTCAAGTATTGTGATTTGTATTAATCTTATTTAAATTTACAGTTAATGTTAATTGATACATTTTCTTTATGTGTTACAGAACCAAGGGAGTAAAGAGAAATCACCAGCTGATGATTTAAGTCCTAAGTCTCCACCATCTGAGTCATAAGTGAATCCACTTCAAGAGTTGACTCGTATACTCTACGAGTTATTTAATAATCCAGCTCAAATTCCTTGGGATGCATCCATCTTTGGGATGGAAGGTGTCCCATTGTATATATCTATGCAAGACATCTTGGAACTAGTTGGTGGTTTCCAGATGTTAAACATTCCTATAATTCAGTTATGGATGATGTAAGTATACATTTCTACATGTTTGCTAATTATTTATTTCATCAACTTATCCTATTACTAACATTGATTTTCACAATGCAGGTACATAAATGATTTAGTTTATAGCACAGGGAATCCTGATATTTATGGATTCCTTGAGCCACAAAGTTTACAAAGGTCTGGAAATAAAAAGATTGAGACTCAGACCTATATACAAAAATGGATTTTAGAATCGAGGAAGAGAATTTACTTTGCCCCCATTATCCATCAGTAAGTTTTAAATCTTTATATTTTGATCTTAAGTAATGTTGAGAATATTAGATTAATAGATTTTTTATTTTAGGTCCCATTGGCAACTCATGCTTGTGTGTCCTGCGGATAACACAATTGTTTGGTTCTGTTCGTTGCATAAGAAGACATCGAACGATATGAAACAAATTGTACAAAGGTATCATTTAATTAACTTTAAGTGATATGTATCACTCTTTTTTGTATAATAAGCAATTTACTAAACAACTTGGATTTTAGTGCAATAAATGTGTGTAATGTTTTTTAAGGAAGATCTACATCCACAACCCAAAATCTCCAATGGATATATCCTAAGATATTTAATTCTAAATTTAATTAAGTTTATTAAAATTAGCATTATTCAAGTATTTGATGATTTAACTTTAATGAAAGTGTAATAAGCAACAAAGAGGTTGAGAATGTAGATATTACATTATGCACTGGATGAGAACCATAGCAAGAGTTGGGATCATGGATTCTTGCTAGCAGGTAAGATTTTGTCTAAAGTTTGTTAATATGTCAAATGTTTGTCAAGTTTGAAGTTCCAAGATTACAGTTTGTACATTTATTTCAGGTTTTCTAATATCCAGAGCCATTGGACAATCACACAATAGAAGAGCTTCATAAAGAATGAGCAAAGTATTTTCTCAAAGTTAGAAGTAAATCTTAGTGTAGAATAAAAGTAGTTCTTAGTGTACATTAGTAGATATATTAACTACGAACTGCAATTGTATATGACTTTGTGTATTGAAATATATTGTGGCTGGTTTCTGAAAGTGATGTAAGGTGGTTAGTACCTAATTGAATATGTATTTTTTTTAAAAAAAACACAAACACAATGTCGATTATGGTAAAAATCGTCATTGTAATGGCTTCACCACGTCAGTTATGGTCAAAACCGACGTGGTGCTGCATCTGAAATTTCAAAATAGAAGAAACACCACGTCGGTTGTGGACACCAACCGACGTTGTGGTGCTCTTCACCATATCGATTTGGGAACCAACCAACATGGTGATGCCCATCCATTTTACGATTTTCAGTGAAGCACCACGTCAGTTTCTTGTTCCAAACTGATGTTGTGTTGTGTCATTGACGTCGGTGTCTCGTTTAAACCGACGTGGTGTCGATTGTTTAACCGACGTTATGTTCAACGTGGCCTTGGTCAATGTTGGTTCGGGACTCGACGATAAAAGCCTTCCAGAACCGACTTGGAAGACCTTTTCTTCACTAGTGAGTCACGAAAAAAATAAAAAATATACTTAAAATTAAATTAATTTAAAACAAAAAAGTAAAATTTAGAAAATATAATATCAAAAAAGAATATTATCTCTTATTATTACATTAATAAAATATAAAAGTAATGGAAAAAAAAAAGAAAAATAATATAAGAATTATTGATCTGCATATAACATAGTTAAGTTAATTTAAGAATTATTAATCTACATATTATAATATTCGATTTTAATTTATATTTATAACTTTATTTATATTTATAAAATATACCCAAATATTATGTTTTAATATTAATAATACGATATAATAAAAGTATAACATAAAAGAAATTGATTATAATAATTTGTATTTATTGGTATAATATTATTATTTGATTTCATTATAATAGACAAATTTTTTTAATAATATAGTAAAATATAATATAAGAAATAGAAGTAAATATATTGACATGAAATAAAAATTTAAACTTAATGAAGAATCTTTATTCAATAAATATATATTAAACATATTGTAGTTTATTTTATTAATTATAATTACATTTAATTATAATTTTATTAATTATAGCAAAATATTAAAAAGAAGCGAAAAATAAAAAATATATAATGTATATGGTCAGTTGTGGCTCACACAACTGAGGATAACGTGTAGCGTCGACTATAACCCACGCAAGTGGAGAGGATTTTTAGTGTGAGTCCAGGCCGACGCAAATTTCATTTAAATTTAGGGTTCCGTTTTTCCCAAAGTCATTTTACGATTTCATTCACGCGATGTGAAGGATTTCCCTCTACCATTTTCGGCTGCTCCATCCTCCAAACATTTCCAAGCATCAATTTTGCTCCCAAATCGTTTGAGGGTAGGTTAGTTGGCCTCCATAAAGTGTTTTCAACTGATTATTTTTGTGTGCGTGAAGTGGTTGTTGTTGGAGGAGTTAGTGGCCGCCGACGAGACTTGCAAAGCTTGGACAGAGGCAAGTGTTTATTCCTCTTCACCATTTTCAATTTCTCCAACTTGGAAATGTTTTCAATCACCGATTTTGTTTTCAAATCATGTTGAGGGTAGGTTATTTGGCTTTGAATCGATTGGTGATTCTTCGTGGGTTGTGCGTGAAGTGATTGCGGTTGGAGGAGGTCGTCGCCGCCGCCGAGTCTTGTAAAGGTTCGATAGAGATAAGTTATTGTGTGATCTATTCTTTGATATGCTCATTGGTTATGGTTTTGGGTTTAGTTTGAGTTTAAGGTTTGTTGTTAATGGAAAAAATCTGTTTGACTATGATGGCTGCCATGGTGGTGAACCCATATGATGGAAAACCCATTTGGTGGCTGCCGTGGAGATTCTTAGAAAACAGATAAACTTTCCCAACACACTTAGGGTGATAATACACACTCTTCTTTCTTTCTTTTTTTATTGAATAAATGTTATTTACACCACGTTTTCTAATTAATATTTTTTTTTAATTTTCAAACCACGTTTCCAATGGCTATACCACGTTTCTTTTACTGCATAATGTCACTATTAGGATCTCTACTGCATCATCACCATTACAGAAGAAGAAAAGAGAAAGAATGGAGTAGAATAAGAAAGACAATGTGTTGCGAACAATACTCCTAACTCATTATATAAAGTATCGTAGTTTGTTTGAAATATCCTGTTATGAAAAGATTTTTATAGAATGCAATTTTATTTCAGAAATTTCATTTTGAAAATTCTAAGGAATGAAACATAAAATATTAACGTTCACTGCAAGAAAAAGTTAAATTATCAAAAAAAATTTATCGATGGAACTTTATCCATCGGTAAAGTACATTATCGATTATTTTATTGACGGATATCATTCGTTGCTAAATTTATCGACGAATTTACCCTAAATCCGTTAGTAATTACCGACGAACTCAGAAATCTATCGATAATTACCAACGGACTCAGAAATCCGTCGATAAATTTATATACAATTAATTTATGGATGAATTTTGGATATTTTCGATAGATTTGTCTCGTCGGTAATTTTTTGTTTTTTTTTTGTAGTGGTTAGTGATGTTTTTTTAAATTCAAAAGCACAAGATCTCCCATGGACATTCTCTAGGTGTTAGACTCCTTACCTCTTTTGGAGATCAATACAGATAATTTTGATTTTTCATTAAAATATAATTTATTTGGATACTATTTTTGGGTATTGTGATGAATTAAATATTATGGCTATGATGGGTGGAACGTCGTCATCTTGGGATAGTTGGTGCCTATAACTTATTTTTTATCTTTATTTTTTATTTTATTTTGAAACCATGGTGCTTCGTGAATTGATGTTGGACATGTCAATGTTCCATTTTTCTTTGGCAGAGAAGAAAAAAACACCTTTCATGATATAACAAGCAATTGATTTTGAAAATATTAATGTAAAATTTACATGTGAAGTTTGAGCTAAATTAGTTGCCACTTATTTCTTTGGCGTTAAATTATGTTTAGTTTATAGTTGTTTTAATAAAAAAAATAAAGTATTAGTATAAGACATTGAAAATTTTAATTGTCAACATTATCTTGTGAGTCACTGGACTAATTGTTCATATGTTTGGTAATGAAAAATGTAAAAAGGGAAAGAGCGACAAATATCAAGGCAAAGTTACGTCTACTAGTTGTATAATTTTTTTAATATTATCAACCCATTATAATTCATGATATACAAATATAAATTTTAAAACTCTTATTATAAAAATTATCAAATTACTACACATAATTGTATATATTTTTATATTGTTATTGTATAAATTATTTTCTTTATTTGTGAGTTTTGGATTGACATAAATATGTAACATATTTTAACCTAATTACATCTTCAACAAGATTAACTATATTTACAAAAGAAAAAATAAAAAAAGACTAAAAATATATGAATATATTATTGAAGTTAAATCAACATCTACCATGTGAATAGTATTTATACTTATTTTGTTATCAATTATTTGTTTTATTTTTTATTCATTTACTTATTTTATAATTTAGTAATTATACACTTTTAATATAAGATAATTTCATATTGATAATTTAAATATGTATATTTTTAAGTTGTCGTTCCGTTTTCTATATTTATAAAACCAGATAACAGTTTGATAAAATGTCGACTATGTTGTCTATTCAAACTAACATTAGCATAAATGAATTTTCATTGCATTGAGTATTGGACTCCTCTTATGTCATTCAATTTCCATTGGTGATTTTAAGGTTAACTTTTGTGACAACAACAATTGCATACAATTTGTTAATAATATGAATTTCATGATGAACATATAGAAGATAAATCGACAGTGGATGTATGATACAAGGACGACAACGAAACAAGTAAGGATGGCAATGGAACAAGTAAGGATGGCAACATAACAAGCAGTTACGACAGCAACAAACACTAGTTGGAGGACGACCTGAGGATGGTAAAGGAGTAGCTTGTTGTGATGATGGAGCGGCAATGTGACGATCTTCCACTAGTACAAGTCAGGTCCACCCACATTATGCCGAAGACAATAACCACTACCTCCTCTCTTGACCTTCACATCTACAATATGTGAGTTTAATTACTATTAAATATTTTTTTTCTTACTTATATCAAATTTTAATTTTTTAATAATTATTGTTGAAATAATTATTATTCTTATCATAGGTTCTTTTGGACACTTGGAAGAAAGTTTTTTTTATTATCCTGTATTTCGTTTTAAGTTTTTATATATATATTTTTTATTTATTTTAAGTTTTAGGTGAAATGTATTGTAAATATTGACATTTTAAAATATTGTAATTACTTATAAATATAACTTTAAATGTCTTTTAAATATCATTATAATTGCATTTATATTTATTTATGAATGTTGAGATTTTTCTGATTTTCAGGATTTGGGTTAGTTTTCTAATTTTTGTGTAATTTTTTCTTCACAATTTCGATTTGCATCGTCCTTTTCGTTGATCGAGCTGCTGCTACATCAGCAATATATTATGACAGCTCACACAAGGATATTAGCGACAGTTTGATTGTCACAACTGTCTTTAACATTTGCGACAACTTGGCCCATGCTATTGTCCTTGCTTGAAATTAACGACGACTTAAACATCATAACTATCTTTGACTTTGGCTCGACCTTCGGTAATGTCCTTGTGTGGGTTTAATAGACACAATATATCATTGATGTCACGACGGCTTGATCGACACAATCTTTTAAAAATAACGTTATTTTCTGTCAAAGTTTGATCGTTGTTATTTGCGTTCAGTTCGTGATCGACGCTAATTTTAAATTATTTTTAAAATTTTAGTGTCTGTTGTATAACTATCGCTTAATCGATACATAAACATTAATTTTTATATGTTTGGATGGATTTTTTATCGACATTAATACATATAATTTTTATAATGATGAGATTAATACGTGTGTATTAAAATTATGTTAATAATTATATATATTAATATATTATTTTTAATTCAATTAATTGATTATTATATTTTGATTGTGTTTGATGATGATAGTATAGGAGAAATGATTAGATAAAGTATAAGAAAATAACATATTGTAGGTGAGAAGGGAATAAACTTTCAAATGATTTAGTAGTTTATAAATTTTTAAAGGTTTTATTGATAGATGATATATCTGGTCACAGTAGTCCTATCTTTATATTTTGTATATATTATGTTGTAATTCTACACATTTTATTATGTGAAAGTTTCCTAGTAATATATTATAGTTTTGAGACGATACACGTCTAACTTAATTTATAAATATAAAAAATTGTTAAAATATTATTGTAATTAAAATTATTATTTTTATTAAATTATATATAATAATTTTAAGATCCAATTTTCTGAATAAAATATATTAAATATTTAAAATAACATGTTTTATAAGAGTAGGTCGGAAAATTATGTTTAGTTTTGGATGAATATTTTGCTAAAGAATAAGGTTAAATCTTTACGATATATTTTATAATTTGAATTATATGTTTAAAAAATATTTTATGTAAGAAAATGCTTAAAAACGTGTTCAATCAATATTAGTTTAAATTTACTATAAAAAAAAAAAGTGCATCACACTTGTTGAGTAATTGTTGAGTAACTAGTTCAAGTTACTTTAAGTGGATAAATATGTAGGAAAAAAAATTAACATGCAGGAAAAAAAATTAACATGCACTTAGCTTTATCCACGTGTAAGCACACTCGTAATTGAGTTCATGCTGGCGGCCACGTGTAAGCACGCCCTTAAGCGGTTGAGTTGACGTAAGAAAAAGCCAAAGTGATAGAAAGAGTAATAAAACACTTTTCTCTTTTCGCTCTTTCGAAATATGAACAAGAACATGGAGAACCCAGCAAAGCCATTCGCATGCGCAGGTAAAGAGATCAAAGGTGTAGTTGATGATGATGAGCCAGGAACAGTTGTGGTTAACGGAAGCAACGAAGAGATGAATAAGAAAGAGGGAAGCAACAGTGAAAAACCAAAAGGAATGCCTCATGAGGAAGTTCCACAGCCTGGAGATTTCTCCGCTGAAGCCCTAGACAAAGAGCTTCCACCCACCGAAGCCTAGTAACCCAGTATGGTTAGGGTTCTTCTGCTTTGCAAAAGATATGCTTCAAGCTACAGGTTCTATATATAGTTGTTTGGCACCTGGTACGAGGGTTTGGTTTTAATGAACTTGCTGGCTTTTGTTTTTCATATTCAAATTGCTATTGTTTTCAACTGCTTTATTATTTTGGCTGCAATCTAAGCTATTGTTTTAAAAGTGGGTTTTTTCATAAAATAGTTATAGTAAGTTAAATTTTATTGAAATATAATTTTTAAAATAGTATATAGATCTCGATTTATACAAACAATGACTATTTTTTTTATATCAATTATCAAACATAAATGACTGTTTTTTTTTTTATATATTAATTATCAAACATAAAATTTCAGTAAACTTATAATAACTATATACATTTTATAACAATAATTATATACTACAATATTGTTAAATTATTTTCTTTAAATAAAAATATTTTTTTATTTTTTATTAGTATGAAAACAAGAAAAATTCAGCTTAAATATAAAATTAAAGAGAATTAAAGTAACAGAAAATAGATGACTTGAAAAAAAAAAGTAAATAAGGAAGATTGACGAAATATACATGATAGGCTATTTCATTTATAACCAATCCGTAGAAGTAAATATATGACAAATATATTTTGTTTTATAACGTTCCTGTTATATTTTATTTATAATAAATTATATATACGTTTCCCTTATAATGTTTCTATATATTTTATTTATAATATAACAATTCAGTAGTCAATTCTTTTAACAATTAAATAACTTCTATAATTTTTTCACTTCGCACTCTTGTTGCACAACTACCATACATTACTACAAGTGACACAATTCTTAGTCAATTAATCATATTTTTGTAATTGCTTTTTGATCTGTAGTCAATTCATCATATCCTTGTAATTGCTTTTTGTTCTACTTTATTTTAATAACAAAATTTTTTGTTGATTTATTTATTTTAATAACACAATTCTTCGTTAATTTATTACATGTTTGTAATTCTTTTTTGTTCTCTTTATTTTAATAAATAATAATATGTGACACAATTATTTGTTAGTTCCTCACATATTTGTAACTGTTTTTCATATTTCGAAATAGTTTTTCATTTTGGGAGAACTCTTGATTTTATATTCTCTTAAATTTTTTTTTTTCAACTCTACACATTAACATTTAACACTGTAGAATAACTTTCTCCAAAGCTAGAACTGGCTTCCTTTACACTCAAGTAAATAATAGCTTTATAACGTGAACAAATGAAAAATGCGATTAGGATTGGGAAACTTTTTTTACTAATATTACAAGTGTATTATTCAATCCCAAAAACTTTGCTTAACTAACTAGCATTATTTAAGTAGTAAATTTACTTAAGATATATCAAATTTAAAATACTTTTAATTTAAGTTATTTCATTTTGAAAAAATATTTTTAAATAAAATAATTTAAATTATTAAATTTAAATTTTTTATTAGATATTTCAACACTAAATTTCGGTATAATAAAATTAATTTTAGAAAAAAATTAAAAAGTAATTATTCAATTAATTTAGGAAAAAAGGAAAAAAAATAAGAAAATGATTATTCATTTAATTTAAGAAAAAAGGAAAAAATGAAAAAAATTTAAGTACAAAAATATTCTCTTTTTAAGTATTTAGTTTAGGCTTTTATTGTTTTATTATCATTTTTATTTTATTTCTTTTAGAAAAAGAAAGGTTTAACCCAACACATTTAGACTATTTTTTGTTTTAAAAAATAGGCAAATTTTGAAACAAGTGTATTTTTTTTTTAAATTTTAAAATGGTATTTTTTTTTCAAATATGAATAAATCGTGCAGAAAAATTAAATAAATTGCGTTATTAAATAAACTGTGTTATTATTATATTATTTAATTTAAAATTTACAAAATATTATTTAAAATTTACATGATATTATTGTCGTGTCTAAATAAATTATGTTATTATTGTATTATTTAATTTAAAATTTACACGATACTATTATTAATAAATCATGTTACTATTGTATAATTTAATTTAAAATTATATAAAATCATAGAAAAAAAATAACATTTTAATTAAATGAAACTAATAAATAAATAAATTAAAATTATTAAATAATGAATGAATTAATTAAAATAACATTTTTATAGTACAATTTTATTCATTCAATTAAAATTATGTTTTATTTTATTTTTACAATTTAACATAATTTTTAATTAAATCATATAATAACAACACACATTTAGTATAATCTTTAATTAAATTCATTTAATTAAAATTATGTTTTATTTTATTTTTACAATTTAACATAATTTTTAATTAAATCCTATAATGACGACAAGATTTATTCACATTGATATTAATTGATATCGTGTCATCTTTATAAAATTTATCTATATATATAAAAAATATATATATATATTATTATAAGAATTTCACAAAAGAAAAAAAATACACTAATTTAAAAAATTAGCCCAAAAAATAACATTATACACCTGCAAAATTATTAACATACCATCTCTGTTAGTTTTCGAAATATATTTTTGAGAAATTGTTTTTAGTGTAATCCTATGTGACAATTTAAAAAATCTTTGTATAAAATGTGACCCTTTTTTGTAATTGTCACACATCTAATAGGTCACCTTCTATTTTTATCAATATTTTAAATGGAAACAGAGTCCATTGTAACTTCTCCTCGCAATGAGCCGATAAACCATGAGGACGGTGAAAGACTTCACGGTAGATCATAATGTTTGAGCTGGTGCAGTGATCGCTTCCAAGAAGGCAAAGGCTTTCACTTGTTTGTGTTTTCTTCAACATTTGGCTTACGGACTCTTAAGTGTTCCACCTCAGGCTTGATTAACTTTAAATTGCAGTCATTCTTCATCATCACTGAAAATCCAAACGAAACGTAAATCAAGTCATAATATCTGCTTGAATTTTATTTAATCTTGCATAGAGTCCATCCTTGAGCATAAGCTCCTCATGATCTCCCATCTGAAAAAAGGGAATAAATAAATTGATTATGCATTGGCCTTGGACCGTCTACCGGCTTGTTGAAATGTTCAAATGTTTGGTCTCTAAAAAATTGTGGAATCCAAATTTTATCGAGTTAAAGTGTCTTTAGATAGCTTTTGCATTAAATAAAAATTATTTAGGGATTTCCTCCAAGCTTGTTTATGATTTAAAGATTCAAACTTATCACTTCACTTCAAAATCAATTTCATAAAATACAAGAAAAAGTAACTAACTTCAACTAGAAATCACCTCAACGATGCGACCATCATCCATAACAAAGATCTTATCAGCAGCTTTTGCAGTAGATAGCCTGTGAAATTCAGTGATTATACGTAACTAATCTTATATATTAAAGAAAGAAAGAAGCAAGGCGGTTAAGAATTCACCTATGAGCTATGATAATGATGGTTCTTGTTTTAGATTCATCTTTTAACGAATACAGCGACTCCTGAAGTAAGAATTACATCACAAATAAACAGTTGCAGACTTGTATTTTCTTAGATAAATACGGAATTATATTGACCAAGAAATGGAAATGATATTAACTTTCAAAAACTAGAATTGTGAAATATACCTTGATATAATGCTCACTCTCAGAATCTAGAGCACTGGTTGCTTCATCAAGTATCATTATAACAGGGTCCCTAAGAATGGCTCTGGCAATGGCAATTCGCTGCTTTTGTCCACCACTAAGTGCATTGTCATCAACAAGGGTTTCATATCCATTAGGAAAAGAAGAAATGAAATCATGGGCATAGGCCTTTTTTGCTGCCCGTTCAATATCTTCTTGTTTTATGTTCCCGGGGCAACTATACTTTATGTTTGACTTGATGTCCATATGAAAGAGATGGGATTCCTGTTTGAAACATAAATTTTCAGAAAATGTGCTTTTAACTATGAGTGAACTACAGTTTACTTGTCTAACCTGTGCAACATATCCAATGTGCTGACGCAGCCACCGGATATCCAACTCTTTAAGAGGGAATCCATCAATATATATCTGTACATAAATGTAGATGTAGATTACATAAGAAATGATTGTGAAAATTTCACGTATATACACACTATTGACATTTACATCACATTCCAAATCAGTAGAGGTCAAGATCAAGATGCCAAGGTTTTATGCCATGTAAAAAGTATGCACTATTCAGATTTATTAACTAGGAAAGGATATATTATAAAAGTTATGCACCTTTCCCCCATTAGGGAGATTTATTATGGTCTGCTACTTGTATCTTCACTCCTCCTGTCCATGTATTTAATTTAAAGAATTGTAATGCCCCATGTTTCTCACTCACATATGTAGAGAGATCAAATATGCCAAGAATAAATTAAATATCATCAATACATAATAAGTGAAATATGTAACATTCATGTCCAACTATCCGAGTCTAACTAAGAAACTACTTCTCATAATTGTGAGCTTTAGAAGCACTAAAAGTACCACAGAATGCACGTCTTTATTGAGTAACATGAGCTCATATGTTTTGAAGTATGCCATTTCTAGTCCGTAGAAGTCACTATCTCAATGGTGCAGAATATTAAAAACGAGGGTTTTCCAATTCAGGAGCAATCATTCAACGAGACCGTGACTTCACTGGATTTGCTTCAAGAAATTAAAATGCAAGAAGCTGATAACTTGTGCCAATAAAGTAGGAAAGAGTTCTTGTAATATATGTTGCTCTTTATTACTACAAAAATGTACATAAACATTTATAGGCATTGGGAAGCATAGTAAACATGATTCCAACAAACAACTAATAAAGTAGTGGATGATGAGCATGAGCATGCAGATATAAATTTAATTTCCGATGTACCAGATCTAAAAGATATAAATTATTTACCTGACCACTACTAGGCTCATAGAGACGAAGTAAAAGGTTGAGTAATGTGCTCTTCCCACTACCACTCAGACCAACCTTGGCAAGTTAAAGTAGTCCAGTTAGTATTTTAGCATCACCAACATTTAATCACAAGGAAGTAAGAGAAATCTTACAATGGCAATGACTTGATTTTCCTCTATGGAGAAGTCCAAGTCTTCTAGCACAGGCATCTGATCAAATGTAGGAAGGAATGAAATTTAACAATTAATCAGAAACAAATATGTGATGCCTCAGAATTGAGTATTAAAAGGGATGCAAGGTAATGAATCATATTTAGGTTTTTAAGGATGTGATACTACAAATTACAATGTCCGTAACTCGATTACAAAAATTTGCTGTGACAAGTACAGTGCATACTGATGAAAATCAGAATATAATATTCTGAATTTATTGTAACAATAATAGCAGTTTTAAAGAATAAATAATACCCCCTATGTATAATTAATGTAATAAGCCTATATAAACACGCATCTGTTGTATTAGAAAAAGTAGTTTCAGTCACAACATTCCTCTGTTTTTTTCCTTTGGTTGCTTCACCAACTGGATATTTAAAATGTCTTATCGCAGGGTGAGTTGCAAGAAGTTTACATGAATAAAACCTAGGACACACTGATATGTTCTTGAAGCCAACTTTGAGGACATAACTAGATTACAGAAAGTGGATACATGAATACCAAAGTCAGACGTGTTGCGACTTTGAATCATACATTTTCCTGTTTCTTTTGGAGCGAGGCCATGTAAAGAGTATATCATGAATGTTTTAAATTATCACTTTCAATTCCGATACATTTTCACTTTCAATTGAGTGTTTCAGATATCTTTCCCATATCTCATAAATGTTTAAAAAATGTCAGTTCAAATTTTCTATTTGAAAATTGGTTCTATAGAATATTATCTTGTTGTATAAGGTCGTCTAACGGTACATGCCCGTCTAGTTTAGCGTCTAATAGTAGAATCTAGTCTGCTGGTAAACAGTGTCTCGTCTGATAGAATGTGTCTTGAAGACTCATTTGATGGAAAAGCATCTCGTACAACGAATTGCATCCACTACTATGTAGAGCATCCAATCTGTTTAGTGTCTTGGGTGAGGCACAAAACACCCATTGTCACAGATTTTGTTGGGTGATTCACGAGTTTGCTATTGTTATTGTTTTTGCTACCTACCTGATCAATAGATGTCCCTCTACAATTTGATACGAAGATTCTCGAGAAAATCTGGTCAAGGCATTACCCTTACCTTGGTAAACCAAGAATCCTTGGCTGTGTTGCATACACTCACATATGACCAACAAAGCTAGAAGCATGTGCTATTAAATGCATGTTTCTAGGATATCCAAAAGGAGTAAAGACATACAAATTGTGAGGTCTTAAACCAAGATTCAAGAAGTATATCATCAATCAGAATGTCGTCATCGATGAAACTGAAATGGTGTACAAGTCAAAAGTTTTAGAATGTGAGTTTGAGGGTAGTCATGATGGAGAGAAGGTGAACATTGAGGTGAAGACTGACAAAGTGTCTAACTTTCTACAAAATTATGAGTTAGACAATCATGTAAAAAAGAGTCAAACAAGCTGATGATAGTACAATATTAGTAGTGATAGAACGAGGAGAATGATCAGATCTCGGGAAAGGTATGGATATGCAAAGATTGTTGCATTCTCCTTAGTAACGGCTAGTGAAGTGTTAGACAAAGAACCCTCAAGTGTATCGTCCACTCTAGCAAGTAAGAAGATTCAATGGTTAGCCGCCATGAAAAAGGAGATGAATTTACTTGGTTTGAATAATACTTGGACTCTAGTTCGTAGACTTGGGAGTTCTAGACTGATCAGTTATAAATGGATTTTCAAACACAAAGGTGGAATTCTAGGAATCGATCAGAATATATTCATGGAAAGATTAGTGGCTATAAGCTCTAACTAGAGGGAAGAAATTAATTATAATGATGTATTCTCTTTTGTGGTGAACCATACATCCATTTTAGTGTTGTTAGTCACGGTTCTAATCTTAAACTTGACTTCGAATAGATGGAAGCTAAGATTGCTTTCCTGTACGACGACTTACATGAGACTATCTATATGAAGCAACCAAAAGGGTTTAAGGTATTTGTTTGTAAACTACACAGATCCTTGTATGGTGTGAGGCAATCACCAATGCAAATGGAACAAAAGGTCTAATGAATTTATGCGAGCATTGGCCTTAAGCAGAGCAAATATGATTCATGTTTTTACTTACAAGTTCCAAGAAGAAGTCCACTTCATAGTATTGTTGTATGTTGATAATATTCTAATACCTGGCAATAGAAAGCCTGGGGTGAGAAGGTTAAGGCCAAGTTGAATGAAAAATTTAATATGAAGGATCTTGAAGCTGAGGATTTATATCATTAGGCGATGCAATCAAATCCATATGTATCTCAAGAGATGTACTTTATAAAAATCCTTGACAAGTTTGACATAACCAACTTGAAACCTGTTGCCACAACTCTAGGTCATCATTATGAGCTGGGTGATCAACATTCTTCAAAGACATGAAGGAACAATCTTATATGGATGTTATTCCATATGCAAACCTTGTTAGTTCCTATAATGCATGCAATGGTTTGTACTCATCCTGACATAGCATACGTTATGAGTGTTGTTAGTAGGTTCATGTAAATCCTAAACGAGTTCATTGATTGTACATTGAAGGGATTGCTTGGAAGAGTTCTCGTTTATGGTGGAGCTAGACATAAGGCTAGAGACACTCCCATTGTAGGATTTGTAGACCTGGACTACGTTAAGCGTTTGGATATTTAGAAATTTCTCACGGGCTGTGTTTACTATGTATGCTATTAGCTAGAAGGTCAATCTACAAAAGGTGACAACCAAAGAAAAGTTTATTACCATGAAGAAACGAAGGAATCCTTGTGGTTGAGGGGTTTAGTTGAAGAGCTAAGGTGCAAGATCAGGTTGTTATAGTTTATTGTGGTAACAACAACATCATATAGTTGTTCAAGAACCAAGTTTACCACGAAACAATGAAGCACATCAATATCAAGTTGCAATTTGTGAAGAGATTGCTCAAGATTTGTGAAGGCAATGAAGGTCTCAAATTGTCATAATCCCTCTGATATGATTACAAAAGTTTCACCAAAAAACAAAGTCTTTCATTGTTTGGATTTAATCTAGTTGATTGGTGATTAAGTCTGTGATAGCTTAATAGCAGTTGACGTTAGACTCCTTTAGTAGATTTGTCTTGAACCAAGGTTGTTCAATCTAGTAAAATCTTATCATCTTGATGCGTATGTGATACACCTTTCAGCCAATGCTTTCCAATTTATCTTTCTTGACTTGTGCAAATACCAAAGTGCCAAACAACTTCAGATTGTCAAAATTTGTTGGCCTTCCATTCCATACCTCCATCAAATCTTGCAATTTAGAGCAAGTAGTGCTTGCAATTTCTCCCTCAAAAGACTTAAGCAGTCTAGCTCCCAACAACATATACCGCACCCTCTCCAAAATGGTTCTAATCATCCTCTCAGTCATTCCATTTTGTTGTGGTGTACCTACAACCATATTATATCACCTTATACCTTCTACTTTGCAAAACTTGTTAAACTCTCTTGAAGGAAACTCCAATCCATTGTCTGTCTTGATGACTTGTTTGGTCCCCTATTGATTATTTATCATGGTATGTCACTTCCTAAACCTATGAAAAGTTTCGATCATACTTTTCAAGATATAGATTCACACCCTTCTTGTGTAAACGTCTATGATGGTGAAGAAATAAAACCCTCCATCATGAGTCTGAGTTCGTGTTAGACCTCAAAAGTCTGCATGACCATACTTAAGAGGTCTATTGGACACATGTTTACCAGTCTCAAACTTCAATCGGAGACTTTCTCGATATCTAGTGATTATAAGACTCCAACTCCTCCAACCTATCACCTCCTAGAAGGTTTTGCTTCCCTAACTCCACCAAACCTCTCTCACTAATGTACTTCAACCTTAGGTGTCATAGCTTCACCTTATCTTGCATCATCTGACTAGCAACAAACGCATGTGCGATCATTGTTGAACTGTCTTGTAAAGACGATTCTTTTTTAACTTGGCAAATGTAGACGCTTCCATTGGAATCTTTATCATCCCTTGTTCAATCTTGGTTGTCAAACCCATAAGATCAAGCATACTAACTGATAATATTCCTCTTGAGCTCTGAAACATACCTTACTTCTTACAATATCTCCCAATTATCAAACATCTTTAATTTTATTGACCCCATGGCTTGTACCTTACAAGCTTTATTCTTCCCTAGAAGAACCACTCCTCTTTTTAGTTCCAAGGTATTAAAGAACACTTTCACAAGACACATGTGATAAGTACATTCTAAGTTCATGATCTAGATTCTCTGTTTATCAGACGTAGATGCCACCAACACCCTCGTAGACTTGAAGCTATCAGAAACTATCACAACATCAACAAATTCCTTCTTGAAATGAGATTTCTTGCATTTCTCATTTCTCTCCTTCTCTAGAAAATTCAAATGAAAGTGACCCTTCTGGTGCTAGTTAAAGCATTCAATATCTGTCTTGTTATTAGATGAATACTTTGATGGCCTCTTCCCCTTTCACTCCTTTTTCTTACCTATTGACTTTGAAACACTTAGACTCAACCCACCATTGTCTGTTTTAGACTCTTGAAGCTTTTGTAGCACCTTAGTCCTAAATGAGGTTTGTACCACCTCCAGCGAATGGTCTATTCCTTCCCGAATTATAAAACGTCCTTAAAATACTCAAACTTCTTCACCAAGGCAACATGAAGTAGTAAAGCCTTGTCTTCATCCTCCAACTCCACTTTTAAGTTCTCCAAATCGTCCAGAATCTTGTTGAAATTCACTAGTTGTTCCACCATCGTTCTTTACTCTGTCATCTTGAACGAATACAACAGTTCCTTCAAACAGAGTATATGTGCCAAAGACTTAATCATATACAGTGACTTAAGTTTCATCTACATCAACGCAGTAGTCTTCTCCTTAGCCACTTCCCTGAATGCTTTATAACCAAGACATAAAATTATCACACTCATGGCTTTTATGATCATGTTAGCCTTCTCCTTCTAAGACATCGACACTAGCATTGCCTCACCCCTTAGAGCATCAACACAACCTTGCTATATCAAGATAGCCTCCATCTTGATTGCCCACCATCCAAAGTCGTTCTACCCAAAAATCTTCTCGATTCTAACTTGGTAGCCATGCCTTTGAGTTTTTTTGACTTTCTTTTTCTTGTTCCCACAAATGAAGCCAATTGTTGGGTTTGCAGAAATAACAAGCAAAAAACATAAGAAGAAGATTGCAAGAAAGTACTTTAGTCACTACACAGAGAAATATCACAAGATAAAGTGTATTGTCTATACTCATAAAGATTTTATATAAAGAGCCTAAGAAACGAAATGGCAGAAATCCATTAAAAAGAGTTAAGCCTAAACACTTAATATATGGGTCAGGTGATAACGTGTTAGATGAGACTTAACACTATTGGTCCCCTAGTAAACAATCTTCTGCACTCCTCACTAGACGATAATGATTTAGAGTCAATCATCACATACTCATAACTCAACAAAATATTCTTGGAAACTCAAGAGTAAGCTTAACTATTTTGGTTCCAGGTTGTAAATAAGTTGTATGTGTGTAATGTGACACTTTCAATAAATAATTTTTTTTGGTGGAAACTCAAGATTAATGATTGACAATGAATGTGAGTCCATGTACAAGTGCTTACGGTAGTGATAGGAACCACATTAGCAATTGTAAAATAAAAGTAATATTGACACGAAGTTAGAATGAAACTAAAGGTATAAAGCTTTGCAACAAGATGAATAGTAGCCAACAACAAATAACAAAAGAGAACTTTCCCAGGGAAAATTTGCTTCTTCCTTCTTCCCTCAGCCTAGCCAATATTGACACAAATTTTCTTCACACTCTCAACGTAGTTGCTTGCCACACACACCCACTATAAAATCCTTCTCTCTCTTCCCTCTTTCCCATTGCCACTTGTTATTTTCACGGGCCTCACTTCACTTCCTTGCTACTACCATACCCACCCACACATAAAAGGCTTATCATGTAGAAAGCATTAAAAGTATTAGTAGTGAACTCATAACGGAATCATTTGGACAGTTCTTAAGCTCATGGAAACTACATGAATGAAATTGAGAAGGCAAAGAAGTATTGTGAATAAGCAAACACTAAACACCAATTGTTGCTTTAATAGTCAAATGCAGTGAATTTTTTTATTAGATGCTTAGGAAAGTAATTAAATGCACAAAAAACTAGTTTTTAATTAAAGTGACATCATATGTCCTAGAAATTGCAAACAGCCATATGCATTTTATTTTTCAAGCTGTAGTGAGTAAAGCTGAACATGCTTCTTATAACAAATAGAACAAAAAGACACTATTACAACAAAAACACATACATACCATACTCCTTGCAGGATAATAAAATGATACATTTGCAAACTGAATATGCCCTGCTAACCTCTGTAACGTCACTCCTGCGTTAGGCGAAAAGCACAATTAACCAATAGATAACTCTATACTTGAGGAGTAAGGGGAGCAGTATTCCAACAGTTACATGCCTTTGGCTAAGAATTGATCACTGGGCAAAAGATTAATCAGTTGGAATATTTGTTCAGATGCTCCAATGGACTGCAACAATGATGTTAAGCTGTTTGTCAGCCTCCACGTTGCATAAATCAACCACTCACAGTACAGTACATACTTGGTAAGTTGTTCCACAGTTACATGACACTGGAGAACAGACAAACCTACCAACAGCACTGCAAATATCTGCAAGTTGTAATTTAACAAACAAAATATTAATTTGATATTTTTCTATTATATATAGTATCCCTTGAAAAATGGGAAAAGCATAAAAAAATTGCAAACATTGGCCAGTTTATGAAAAACCTAAGTTCAAAATCTTCCATAAAATACCAAAGATCAACATAATATTTTAAAAACTATCCAATGTAACAGTATAAATGTTACAAGAATTTGGTGTTTAGAATACTTGAACTATGTGAGGGGATAAAGAACTATTTTATTCATAACAAACCAATTACATTCTCATTATCTCTAATTGTAATATTCAAATCCTTTAGAACAAGGAAATAAAATATGCTGAAAAAAATATAAAGATATTTTCCGTAAGCACAACATGGATATTGAATATATGATTATCCTAATAATCTGGTATTTACAATACTCCCTCACAAGTTGGTACATGAAGATCAATCTGTTAGAGACCGATTTCCGAAAGGGCTTCAGGTGTACAAGAGAACAAAGTTTAGGGGCAAAATGGGAATAGGCAGTGAAAAATTAAATCGATTTAGAGAATTATGGAAACTCTGTTAAGAATAAATTTTATATTTTGTTAGGATATTCTGTTAGGAATTGGTTAGAAATTAAGAATAAATATGGGATGAGTAGGAGGATTAAGGGAAAGGGGATTAAGAGGTTAGGGCTGGGAGAGTTGAACTGCTACAGTGCTCATAATCTCTCTGTTTTCTGTTTCTTTTGAGTCTGATTTTTGCTGATAAATAAACCAGAGTTTCTTTTGTTCCTATTTCTTTAGCTTGTGCCTATCATTTGGTATCCAGAGCCTTGCCTTAGGAAACTGTGTGGGCCACTTCGCTAAAGTTGCTATAGAGGATAACATGAGAGACATAATGCAGAGATTGGATGAGGTAGTGCGGATGCTGAGAGAACCAAGACGTTCACGTCTGCGAGGACGTTCGCCACCAAGGAGAAATCCAATTCCTGTGGATGAAGAAGATCGATGGATGGAGGGTTCTAGAAGGGAGCCAAAGTCACACCGATCTCCACTGCACCTTCGCAATGAACTCCACATTCATCGGTCCCATGACCGAAACGATCGGGGCTCCCCTCGTAACGGGGCTGGCTATTTTTCGAGGAGTTGCGGTCCGCCACCGTATCATGACTACCCACCACCTCGTCAGAGAGATCGTGACAAGAAGATGGAGCTCCCTTTATTTATGGGAGAGGAGGTGCTGGATTGGCTCGTTCGAATAGAGCATTATTTTCGAGTAAATGAGATAGAGGGGGAAGAGAAGATGGAGGTCGTGCTGGTTGGGCTAGAAGGAAAGGCATTGCATTGGTTTAATAGGTGCAGGAGTTAATACCATATGCTTTGTGACGTCAATTTCGGGAGGCAATACTCAAGCGATTTCAACTAGGGACCTCAAAGAATCCACATGGTCCTTTGTTGAGCATTAAACAGAAGGGATGGTGGAGTATGTTAAGGAATTTGAGAAGCTTTCTGGGTCTATTTCTCACTTGGATCCAGATATCCTAATGGGTATTTTCATAAATGGGCTCGTTGAGCCTATTAAGGCTGAAATCAAAGGATTGAAATTGGGCTCACGGGCAACAATCAAAGATAGCACCACGGTATTAGAAGAGAGGAACTTGGAATGGAGGAAGAGTGGGGTGGGTCCAATGGATCGTGGAGGTGGGATTTCGTGATCATCCACCTCTTTTCCCCAGGTGGGAATCCCTGCATCTAGAGAACTCGTAAGAGAACCCCCCAACAGATATCAGCAGAGCAGCGACAACAACCAAGCTTTTGGCCGAGGAGTTGTAGGAACAGAGCCGTCGAGGGTTGTGCTTCAAATGCGGAGAGCGTTGGGGACGGGACCACATGCAAATTCCATAACTTCAACATGGTCCTGTTGGAAGCTTTTGATGACGAACTAGAAGAGAGCAAGAATGAGATGGTAGAGGAGGAGGCTGATGAAGCATTACCCATGGTGGAATTGAAGACCTTGCGTTTGGGTTTTAATAGCATGCAAGGATTTATTACGGAAAACCGATCGTTCAAGGTTATGGGCAGAATTGGGGAAAAGGAAGTAGTGGTCCTTATTGATAAAGGGGCTGAAGTTAATTTTCTATCTCGAGGGCTAGCTCAACAACTCCAATTGACAATTGAGGAATCTCCATTCTTGGTTGAGGTCGGCACGGGACACACCTCGCGTAGCTCAGGGATTTGTCCAAGGGTGGAACTGGAAATTTAAGGCGCCACGATTGTCCAACCCTTTTTCTTAATAGGGTTGGGCCAAGTTGACGTTGTACTTGGTTATGAGTGGATTGCGGAATTAGGAGATATCCATGCCAATTTCCAACGGATTCAATGGCAAGATAAGGGGAATGAGTTTTGTATAGTAGGCGATCCATCCTTAGGATGTGGTGCGGTGTCATGGAGGACAGCTCTCAAGGCTGATGGAGAAGGATATATGATCACCCCCTATGAGGTCGGCGCTTGAATAGAGGTAGAGGACGAGGTACTGGTACCAGTTCAAGAGTTATTGGATCAATTTAATGATCTCTTCCAATCTCCAAAGGGGATCCCTCTACCACGAGCCCATGATCATTCCATCTGAAGGAAGGAGCAGAATTCCACATATGAGGCCATATCGTTACCCATACTCCCAAAAAAATGAAATTGAAAAAATTATTGAAGAAATGCTCACTTCGTGAAACATCCGCCATAGCACTAGTCCTTACTCCAGTCCAGTAATCTTGGTGGAGAAGAAGGATGGAGGATGGCGATTTTGCGTCGACTACAGAGCATTAAACAAAGTAATTGTGCCAGACAAATTTCCGATTCCCATAATTGATGAGCTGTTGGATGAATTAGGAGGAGCCACCATCTTTTCCAAATTGGATTTAAAGTCAAGATATCATCAAATTAGGATTAGGACAAGAGATGTCGAGAAGACAACTTTTCAAACACATGAAGGCTATTACGAGTTCCTAGTAATGCCATTTGGTCTCACAAATGCACCTTCAACGTTCCAAGCACTAATGAACGAGGTATTAAGGCCATTTCTCATAAGATTTGCTTTGTTTTTTTTTTATGATATTCTAATTTATAGCAAATCTGAACCCAAGCACTTAGCTCATTTGAGATTGGTATCGGAGGTGTTAAGGGAAAACAACCTCTATATTAATAGAAAAAAATGCAGTTTTGGGCAGCAAGCAATAGAGTACTTGGGTCATCTAATTTCAGGAGCAGGGGTTTCAGCTGACCCTAAGAAATTAGAGGTAATGAAAGCTTGGCCAGTGCCGAGAAATCTCAAGGCACTAAGGGGATTTTTAGGATTGGCAGGTTATTATCGAAGATTTGTCAAAGATTACAGCAAGACTGCATGGCCTCTTACACAGTTGCTGAAGAAGGACTCATTTCAATGGGGAATGGAAGCACAGATGGCATTTGATAAATTGAAGGAAGCTATGGTCTTTGTCCCAGTTCTTACGTTACTAGGTTTTGATAAGGAATTTATCATAGAAACTGACGCTTCAAGACTTGGATGGGGAGCTATGTTATGCAGGATGGGAAATAAGTGGCTTTCCTGAGTCAGAAATTGTCTCCAAGAGCTCAACAAAAATCAGCTTATGAGCGTGAATTAATGGCAATCACAATGGCTGTGCAAAAGTGGAAACATTATTTATTAGACAGAAAGTTCATCATCGACACGGATCAGAAAAAGCTTGAAATTTCTGGTGGATCAAAGGATGGCAAGGGAGGCACAACAGAAGGGGATAGCAAAGCTTCTAGGGTTTGATTTTGAGATAAAATACAAGTTGGGAAGGGAGAACAAAGTGGCAAATGCGTTATCAAGAAGGGTGTATCTGGAAGCAATCCCAGCTGTGACTTTTCAGTACTGGACAGGGCTGGAAGATGGGATACAAAGAGGCCACAAGTTGAGAGGGATTTTGCAGAACCTAATTGGGGGGAAAGCGGTGCTAGGCTATGAATTGAAGCAAGGAAGGTTGTTATACCGCGATAGACTAGTAATTCCAAAGGAATAGTTGAGAATACCCTTAATTTTGGAGGAATTCCATAACTCCACATTAGGGGGACATTCCGGATTCCTTAGAACTTTTAAGCGCATTTCAAGTATTCTTTGGTGGGAAGGCATGAAGCGGTCTATCCAACAACATATCTGGGCTTGTGACACGTGCAATCGCAACGAGTATCAAAGTTTGTCGCCAGGGGGTTGACTCCAACCTCTTCTCGTCCCTTCTCAAGTCTGGGAGGATTTATCTATGGATTTCATAGAAGGATTGCTAAGGCACTAAGGACTAGACACTATCCTTGTGGTGGTGGATAGATTTACGAAATATAGTCATTTTATAGCATTAGCACATTCGTTTTCAGCTAAAGATATAGCAGAGATTTTTATAAAAGAAGTGGTTAAGTTGCACGGCTTTCCATCCTCGATTGTCACCGATAGGGACAAAATATTCATGAGCACCTTTTGGATGAAACTATTCAAATAGTCAGGAATCAAGTTGAAGTTCAGTACCGCTTATCATCCTCAAACGGATGGACAAACTGAGGTAATCAATCGCTGCCTGGAGACTTACTTAAGGTGTTTCGCGTGAACTAAACCGAAGCTTGGGCAGAATTATGGTTCAACACTACTTACAACTCTGCAACCAACACCACTCCTTTCCGAGCATTGTACGGTAGGGACCCTCCTACGTTGATTAGGGGAGAGATGAGCCGCTCCACAGTGGAAGAGGTGAATCACATGCTGGCAGGAAGGAACCTGATTTTGGATGAATTGAAATGGCAATTGAATAAGGCTCAAGACAGGATGAGGGGACAAGCTAATAAGAAGAGGAGGGATGTAGAATTCCAAGTTGGGGATCGAGTTTACCTTAAACTCCAACCCTATTGGATGAAATCGTTGGCAACTCGAATAAACCAGAAGCTAAGTCTTAGATATTATGAACCATTCAAAGTGTTGGCTAGGGTGGGAAAGGTGGCCTACAAGTTGCAACTACCCCAAGAATCGAAGATACACCCAGTGTTTCATGTTTCTTTATTAAAAAAGTACATTCCTCAGCAGGTGCAGTGCCAACCCTTGCCAAAAGGGCTGACAGAAGGTTGGGAACTGAAGTTGCAACTTTTTGAAGTGCTGGCAGTGAAGGAATCTCCCCAAGGAGACAAAGAAGTTTTAATCAAATGGAAAGGCATGCCAGATTTTGAGAACTGGCTGAAGACATCAAATTTAGTTTTCCTAAAGTTCACCTTGAGGACAAGGTGGTTGTTAAAAAGAGGGGTATTGTTAGAGACCGATTTCCGAAAGGGCTTCAGGTGTACAAGAGAAAAAAGTTTAGGGGAAGGGGTTAGAAATTGATTAGATATTAAGAATAAATATGGGATGAGTAGGAAGATTAAGGGGAAGGGGAATAAGAGGTTAGGGCTGGGAGAGTTAAGCTGCTACAGTGCTCATAATCTCACTCTTTCGAGTCTAATTTTTGCTGATAAATAAACCAAAGTTTCTTTTATTCCTGTTTCTTTAGCTTGCGCCTATCACAATTATTCCCAACTTATCTACAAGATCCAAAAATCTACCATAAGAAAGTGTCATCATAAGAAAGTGTCAAATATTGATATATTTTAACCCTATTTTTTTGCTTACATTTGAGCAGTTCACATTATTTTATGATGTCTTTTTGATAGTTTTTTGTTCAAATTCAACTTGTATTATTTTTTATTCCGATCTTTTGCTTAGTTACTTTTGTTTACTTTTGCATGGAAAGGAGAAGATTTTGGCCCAAATACAATCCAGGATTCTTGCTCAAGCAGCCTAAGCAAGGAACTTTACTCAAGCAAGAGACACATGGCTTGCAGTCTCAAGTTTTTCAACAATGAGGGCAACCTGTACTCCCAACTCCAAATATTATAAATTTAGGGCTAGACAACCTTGTAAATCATCCTAGGTAGACTTAATCTTAAGTCATTCAGAAACACACATATGAATGTTTGTGTAGTGTGTGCTCTTAGTTTTTCCTTTTAGTTTGTGTCAATGTGAAGCCATAAGTTGGTAAACAACTTATTTGTAAAGGTTAACGTAGCTACTTGACTCATATAATTTATCTTCTCCTTTCCAACATTATTTTGAGAATCGGTTAATTGTTTTTACTTTGTTCTTAGTGCTTGTTTGGCCAAGCTAATCAAATCATGATTTCATAATTTAATTGTAATTGGAAAACCCTTCTACAAATTAGGATTTAAATAAAACTATGGTACAACCTAAAACTAGAAACGGGTTTAGGAACAACCAAGTCAGCTCCTTGTCCTTAATATTGATTGCTTGACAAAGTCCACCAAGGAATCAGGTTCTCCCTTAAGTAATATAGGAAATATTTTTGTCGAGCTATTGCATAAAAATCAATTTTGTGGACCATTGAATTAATTGCATAATTAAACATGTTGGCTTCGGGAAGAGGGAATTACATGAGAAAGATAGTAAAATCAATCTTTGGCAACTCTTTTATCATTTCTAATTCGTCTATCGTTATTGTCATTCTAAACTTTAAGTCATTTTATTAGTTTTTGTTCTTTATTCTCAAATGGTATGAGGAACGCGGCCTCTAAGTTCTCTACTCTCATTGTGTACACGTGCACCTCATTTGTTGGTTTGACTCACTCCACTTCTCTTAACCCTTGGGTCCTTAACCTCACTGGCACTGGTCATATATCTGGTAATTAATCTCTTTTGTCATCTCATTCCACTTCTAATCTTTTATCCTCTAGGTTAACGGCTCATGCCCTTCCTCTCATGAGTGTTGATATGGTCTATCTTCTCCTTTCTCCACAATGTTGTTTATGTCCTTGAGTCTCTATTTACTTTATTATCTCTTGCTCGTTACACCTGGTCTCTTGATTGTATTATTTATTTTACTTATGTTTTATTATTGGACCGAAGTTTGAAATGGATGATTAGCACCATATGTGAGTCTCATGACCTTTATCCATTATGGGCATTTGTTCATGTTGGCTCAATGGTGGATTCCCCTTCTCTCATTTATGTTTAATTGGGTCATTCTAACCTTACCATGCTTCAACACCTCATACCATGTCTGTCTTAGTTGTCTGCCTTGTCATGTAAATCGTGTCAATTAGGAAAATGTACTTGTAGTTTGTTTTCTAAGTGTATCCTCGAACGAGCTTGCCTCATTTTGCTTTAGTTCACTCGAATATTTAGAAACCAAGTTGTGTTAGGTCTACTTTAGGATTTCTTTGTCGTTGATTATTCTCAATTACTTAGTTGTTCATAATGAAAAATCATTCTAAGTTATTTTACATATTTCAATTCTTTTATAATGCTTATGAATACCTTTTCCATGGACTTTCATGTCCTTTCATGGTATTCTTCATTAGAAATTTGTGCATATACCTCTCAACAAAATGAAGTGACAGATTGTAAGAATTGACACCTTATTGAAACAACTCAAACTCTTTTACTTCATAGTCATGTTCCTCAACAGTTTTGAGATGATGTTCTCATTGCATGCTATCTTTGATCAATCGCATGCCTTCTGTCCTCAAGCACCAAATATCTCACTCTATTTTGTTACCTCATTAACCTCTCCACTGCTTCACTCCTTGAACAATGGTTATATAGACACTAATCATACTCAAGTTGTGGGATACTCAAATGAGCAATGGGCGGGCTCTCACACTGATAGAAGATCCACTTTTGGATATTGTACGTTTATTGGTGACAACTTGAATTCTTGAAAAAGCAATAAGCAAAATGCAGTGGCAAGACCTAGTGCAAAAGTAAAGTAAAGAGCTATGACTTTTGCCCCTTGTAAATTTATTTGGCTCAATCAACTTCCTAAAGAGCTAATATCTGGAAAGGTTACATAGAAGTCTCTCATTTGTTATAAGCAAGTTGCCCTTCATACTCAAATCCAGTATTTAACAAGGGCCAAACATAGTAAGATAGATTGTCACTACATTCGTGAAAAGATTATATATGGAAACATTAATACTCAATTTGTTAATTCTAATGATCAGTTCACAACTGTCTTCACCAAATTATCGTGGAGACCTTAGAATTGATTATATATGTAACAAGGTTGGTGCATATGATTTGTATGCAAAAGCTTGAGGAGGAATGTTAAGCGTATTTCCAATATATGCACCTAGCCCAATCTCTATGTAATATATTGTACAATCTATATATAATATGTTACTTGGTTGTGCTCAATAACTGTTACATACCCCATTAGTAACCAAGTGCAAGGACAAAATGGAAATATCACACCCTTCAAATTTACGTATCAGAGGAATATGAAAAAAATAAAATAAAAGCCATTAATTCAGAAAGTTAGTTAGAGGTGAAGCTGGATTATGAATACAGGGTTAGAAAGAAAGAGGAAAGGGAAGAGAATTGGATAGTGAAGTGAACAAGGAGAGTCTAGCCTCTCGAAAGCCAGGAGAGAGAATTCTGTTAATGCTTTATTGTTCAATATCGTTCAAATTTGTTCATCTTTGTTTCGATGTTATTTCCAATTACAGACTCAAATACACTCTGGAATATTGTTCAGTTACTCCCTTATCTACTGTTTTATTGTTATTATTATTAGATACCTTTACAATAACACACAATGATTCTTTAATATGAATAGTCATCTTATGATCAACACAAATAGAACAATTTTAGTGATAACAATTTTGGAAGAAAACTAAAATTAGACCTCAAACCAACAAAGCACAACCTTAAACGCTAACAGAAAATTCTCTCAAAACATACATCCAAACTTGCATATCGATTATCCTGTGCCCCATAATTGGTACCTATGCATATATAACCAAAAACACATAACTATCTAAATAGTTGTGACCCACACACAAACACACAATTGACAGTAACTATCATCCAAACACAAATACCCCTCTAACCTAACTTTTTCAATTGCTTTTTTTCCCTTTTGACATAATGTTGTTGAGGCTTGATTCCTTGTCCTGTCCAGTCAAATAACTGGTCTCTTTTACTTTTTTAATATGTAGAATGAAGCAATCTCAGCAATCAATTACTAGTTTTGTATCTTTTAATAAGGTTAAATAAGCCAAACCTGCGTAGAACGGTATAAGGTGCTAAATAATAGGTCCCAAAATCCAGAAGCCACATTTCCTCGAAGAGTTATAAGTGCTAAGCTCTGTAACCATTGCTTGTACCTGAATAAATATAAAATGGGTTTATGGATGTCAATATTGCTCAAACAGGTATAAACATTTACACAAAGAATCTATGATAAACTTGTGTATACAATCTAGTATAGTATCACAAAAAGGGTATTAGAGCCTATAATTTAATTTGGTAATTGTCAGCTTTGGCAAGATGTGTGGAGGAGGCGTATTGGGAAGTCTCACATTGCCTGTCTCAATTTTTGGAGTGTGGCTAATATATTTGTGGGACGACTTCCCTTAATACCAATTGGTTTTAAGATGAAATATGACATAATATCAAAACCTATAGCTCAATGTTATTGATATCATGTAACGAAAAAATATTAGCAACTCCAAAAATCCTCTATGAAAACATGTCAAAAAGTCATAACAGGTTATGCCAAAAGCATCAGGACAAAAAAAATACAAAATGTAATTATAAATAATTAAAAAAATGCCGAACTATAAATGTAGTTCAAAAATAATGAAAGACAACCATATAACTAATAGCAATAGTAAGTCTAGAAATTCAAATAACAATAACATCAAAGCAAAACACCACTAAGTTCAAGACCTAAAATAGGTGATCAAATGTTTCAGGTGTTGAAAACAAGAAAAAATAATGTAGGAAGGGTGGCTGCACTAAACGAGAGCAAATCGAAAAGAATAAAAGGACTTCATTGCTGGACAATGGTAGTAGGACAATAATTGTGTTGTAGTACGACTACAACACCCTTGTGGTGTGATGAACCGAGTATAATAGTAGGAGAGCCCTACAATTGAGCAAATGCCATTGCAAGTTGCAAGTAAAGATAGTGGGGGATGACGTAGGGTAAGTTCATAATATTTTTTTTGGGTTTGGGTAGGGTTCCATGATCCAACCCTTTAAAACAAACACTAGTAGGTTAGGTTGTGTCCGGTGTATAACACGGAAATAAAAGATAAGAGAGAAGAGAAACTAGGGTTTTAACACGCCTCAGGTAGGGTCGGGTCAAGCTAATCCGAGGATTCTTTTTCCTTTTAACTATGGGTGACGCAGAAATTTGACCAGTCCAAATTACCAGTTTGTGATGTTGATCACGATTGTTATGCCCAGCCATGCAAATCATGATTCATGAGCGGTATGATTGGATCTCTACTTTATCTCACTACAAGTAGACCAAACTATGCAATTTATGTGTATTTAAGCCAAATTTCAAGCAAACCCCAATGGATCACATTTAATTACAGTAAAAAGAATCTTCAAGTATCTAAAAGGAACCATGCATTTCGGTCTCATGTACCCCAGGGGAGCTGCACTAGGCCTAATAGGTTCTTCAAACTCAGATTCTAGTGGTGATAGGATAGATAGAAAACCCCAAGTGACGCTTGCCATTTGTTAGGAAGTTCTTTAGACTCATGGCATTCTAAGAAACAGGCTTGTGTAGCTTTGTCTACTAAGAAACCGAATATATAGTTGCTAGAAACTATTGTGCTTAAACTCTTTGGATGAAACAAAAGCTCGAAGATTATGGCATCTTTCTTGATCACATCCCACTAAGATGTGATAGTACTTCAATTTTGCATTTTAAAACTAAGCATAATGAGGTTAGACATCATTTTATATGAGATCATATAGCAAAAGGTGATTGCATTATGGAGTATGTCAATACAAATAATCAATTAGCTAATATTTTCACCAAGCCTTTGCTTAGGGATAAATTTTACGGAATAAGGAGTCTAAGAATTCTTGATGAATCTTAAGTGAATTAATGTAATTTGTAACGTTTAAACAATTGATGAATTGTATTGAAATAAAAAATAAATAAATATAGGATTAATCTTCTTTATGTAAAATACACACATAAGGTTGTTTATTTATAGGTAAAAATAATAACAGAATAGCATAATAGAATAACACAGAAAATATAGGTTAAGCCTGTTACATTCAACAAATTGATTTGCATTTGAAAATTTCAATGTTTGGAGTAAGATTTTGTTTTTGATTTCATCTGTTAAAATCCATAATAATCAATTATGATACTGAATTAATGGATCAAAACTTGATATAACAAATTAAATTTACTAGAAATTCAACTATATCGATTAAAAGAGGTTCTAATCGATTAGTCCAAAGTTTTTTCTTCCTAGAAAAGAATTTTTGCTCCATGATAATCGATTATGTAAGGTATTATTAATTATTCCAGAAACAATTGTTTTTTGAAATTTATGTTTGCTCTAGGATAATATGTTAACCAAAGGTTTAATCGATTAAACACATTTTTGTATGATATTTTTCATATTTTTCTCTGGCACATGCTATGTTAAAAGTATTTTTTTGGTATATCTTTTTGATAATGCCCTAAGGGGGAGATTTCGTGCATGTTGCTGGAAGATATGTTTATGTTTGTTTTTGGACTCTTAGTCTTGGCTCTTTGCTGTTTTTTTCTTGGTGTCTTATGCAAGGAGAGCATGGACCAAGGGGTAGCCTACATAGCAACATGGAGTTCCTTGTTATGTGTTTGTACATGTGTGAAGTGAAGACTCAAACGAAAGCTTCACGGCATCATCTCCATGCATCAAGTGTGTGGGTCATCATACAGAAAGGGGATATTGTTGGATTTGAAGAGTGTCTCAAACCTCAAAAGTTGTTTTAATGATAATGTCTAAAGATGAAGATGTTGTTGTTTAGAGTGTTCTTAGCCTTCATTATATGTTGTTGAGTCTTTCATACCAGTATTTTAATCAACACACAACCTTTACTAAAATGAATTCAAAGAAAACATTCCTTGAAAAGTGAAAAAATGTTTTAAAGAGGTTGTATGGTCTTGTTAATCTGTTAAATTTTTGTATGATTGATTAAATTACTCCTAATGAGGTTCAGAACAAACCATATGATTATCTCTTTAATAATCGATTAAACCAGAGAGTAGGAAAACCATGTTCCAGGATATTAATCAATTAAAATCTTTCATAATCGATAAAATGTGGTTTCCACATTAATTGTAAAACGGAAATAATCAATTAACACATGTCATAATTGATTAAAACAGAAAGCGTTGCAACTTTTTTTTAAATGTAATTGAGAATAATCGATTAGCATATTGAGATAATCAATTAAATACGTTAGTATCAGTTTTAAAACTCTATAAATAAAGCTTCTATCTCAATCTTTTATACAACAATTACAATCACAAAAGCAATTCAAATTGACATATTCTAAGCAATTTTCATACACTCAAACGGTGTTTATAAGATTTGGGATTCAAGGTTGTGCTGTTCTATAAAGAATCTTGTTGTTTGCTTCTGTTGTGTTATTTTGGTAAACTCTTTCTTCGTTGTTCTTGCTGAACTGTTTCAATGCTGTTTTCTTGTTGTTCAAGAGTTAATAAGGCATACATCATCTTGTGTGATCAAGAGTTGACAAAGCCGATATCCTCTTGTGTTTCATATCCTCTTGAGAGAGTCCAATGGTTGATTTTTGTTGGTTTGAGTTTGTAATTGCTAAGTGCTTTGTACAAACTTGTTGGAGATAGTGGAACTAGTTATTTTAAGGTCGAATAGTTGAGACTAGATGTAAGATCATTTGATTTGAACCAATATAAAACTTCTTGTGCAATCTTTCTTTGCTTTATGTCTTTTATTCTATTGCATTCCTTATATCAAGCTCGATTCCAAATCTAATTGCATTCAGTTTTCAAATTGAAAATAGTTTTTGAAAAGAACTAAAAGAAAGGGAAATCTTGTGAAAAAGTTTCAAAATCAATTCACCTCAACCCCCCCATTTTCTTGGTTTAGCTAAGTCACTCATTCTTTTCTATCAAAGAAGTCTCCTAGAAAAGGCCTCACTTATGAAGATAAGGAAAACATTCAAATTGTTAGGTATTTTGAAGCTGATTGGGCAGGCTCACCAAGCAAAACGCTTCACTTCACGGTACTTTGTTCTTGTTGGAGATGATTTAATATCATAGAAAAGAAACAAAATATTGTGCTAAGGACAAATGAAGAGGCAGAGTACAAGACATTGACATTAGTCATTTGCAAGAGCATATGGCTAAAACAACTCCTCAAAGAGCCTAAATTTAGTGAAGGTTCCTAAAGCACCTTGCATGTGACAACCAACAAACATTACACATTGCTTCTAATATTGTCTTTCATGAGGCAGGTAAACATATCAAGGTGAATCGTCATTTCACAAGAGAAAAACTAGAGTTTAGAAACATCACGACTAGATTTGTCAACTCTAATGAACAATTGGCTAGCATATTCACCAAGTCTCTACGAGAAGTGAGAATCAATTATATTTTAAGCAAGCAGGGCACATATGACCTATATGTTCCAACTTGAGGGGGAGTCTTATAACTATAAAAGCGAGTTGATCCTATATAATCAAGAATATTTAAATTATATATGTATTATTAGGAAATTTTTTATTTACTCTCTTATCGTATCTTTGTTATTAAAGGATATCAAATCTCTATTTAATGTATTGATGCCTTTTTTCAATATAAATGAAACACCTTCTATTGTCTCATAAACACACGGTTTCAGCTCAATGTTTTTCTCTTCCTTAGTATTTAATAAGTTCTATCTATGCATAGTTTGATAGAGGCTATATCATTGAGAGAGTAAGACTGTAGGAGCCTTGAACTTGCAGAAATGGTTAGGTTATACATTACCAAGTAAAAGCTTCGGTATGATAGGGATTTTACCATGCCACTAAAGTAATTGTTCTAATGAGTGGTTTTAGGTAGAGGGAAAAAATAGAACTAAGAGACTTTGAATATTATTTACTTGTGCATTGTTATGTATTACAATATGAAATATGATGAAACTTAAAGCCATCCTCGTTTAGATTAAGAATCCAAACTAAATACAAATGCAAATCATAAAATATTAGAAAACGTCAAGATGAAGGAGTCAGGGAAACTAGACTTGAAAGATAATTTCTACATACACATTCCAAGATATGATATTGATATTATGAGATATTCCGATAGTAACATCAAGTCAAAATATAGATATTCGGCCAGAATATTTAGTAACAGAAAAAACAGAATAAAGCACCTTTCAAATTCTCTTTTTCCTGTTCCATAAGCTCGGACAGGTCTTATTGAAGAAAGTGTTTCCAGAGCAACCTGCGTAGAAAAAATACTAATAATTAAAATAAGATTCTGGGCACTGTTTAACAATATCTACTGGTATAATGTCTATACGTCATTTGCGCAAGCTGTGAAATCTTGGATCAACTTTGCTGCCTTTCTCTGATACCTATTAAAACAAAAAATACATGCTTCAGACCATCAGCAATGCAAAGGTGTAAGTAAAACTAGAATAGAAATATCTATGGTTAATTTAAATTTGTAAGCATTTAAGCACATTTATCACCTTACTCAGAACATCTTTCCATCTTTAAATGCCCTAAAGAACCTTTCATTTCGTACAAGATGATTTATAGTAAAACCTAAAATTACATAAAGTTTTTTTATGTCAAAATATCCTAGACAAAGTTAAGACAGCAGAACTAGAATGAAATCAATAAACAAAAAACCAGCTGAGACAAACATGATGTCTGTATGTCAGCAGCAATTTAGTGGCTTAACTTCACTGCATAGAAATTATGCAGCAAAATTATACATCAATTTATAAAAGTTCATTATGCAAACAATAAAAAAAGGGATATACATAGTAACCATTAAAGAAAACAACCAGAATGCCGATCACAGCAAAGGAAAACACAATAAAAAGGGAGAACATGGGTTGCTTTGAAAAATTTATAAGAGCAAATTTAGCTTTTGAAGCTGGACTCGAGGGTGTTATTCAGGCTATTGATATCGCTGATCAAAAAAATTGGCCAGCTCTTTGGGTGGAGACAGATTCTTCACTTACTGTGAAAGCTTTGTCTCAAGTTAGAAGAAAATAATTTCTCTAATTCAGTCTCATTACTTACATCTTATATATACACACAGAGACATACACACACAGACAGGCAGACATATATGCATACATACATACATACATACATTGATTGGATAAATTTGGAAACAAGCACTGCCTATTCTAGGAAACAAATCCCTGAGATAGTGGGATTGATATGCTAGTAATAAAAACAAGATACAACCAATATACAGAATTAAAAAAAACAAGAATCAAATCTGAAACTTCCTAAAATATCTCGACACGTTGTATGCTAGTTCTTTAGTTCCTTGGAAATTAAGGAATAGATGGAATAATGTTTTGGAGTCCATTAAGGTTATATAGTTTAGATTTTCACACATTTTTATGGAGTGAGATAGGTGTGAAGATAGCTTAGCTGCACATGGTCTTAGAACTTTAGTTTTTACTTGGTGGGAGGGTAACCTCCTTGTATTGTCTTCGATTTTTGTACAAATAGATGTGGCCGCCCCATTACAGATTTTCTTAGCAGGTTTCGATTTTGTCTCACCACTTTTGTATTTCTGTTTTCTTTTAGTTGTATCAAGAATTCTGCATATGATTGGTGCAAATTATAGTGCTAACTTGGTTAGGATTGTAACCTGTATAGTGATGCGATAGCATACTTTCTATTGATTAAAAAAATTATGGATATGTATATATGCAAAAATAAAAATAATCAAAGAAAAAACTTGAAGCTTAAGAGAAATGCAATAAAGCTCAAAATATTTTATGGATACAAAAGCAATTTCACTATTATAATAGAAAAATGGATACAAACCGATAGGAAGCAAGGAGATCTTATAAAAAAGGTACAAAACGAAAGAGAACCAAAAGGCATAAGAAAATAATAAAGCAAAGCTACAGCTTTATAAAGGGGAAGATGTTACCGATGCTTACTGGACATAAACCAAGAAAATTGCAGATAAAATAGCACAAATCACCAAGGCAGATAATGCTAGAGGCCAACATAAAACCATCAAATTAAGTATTGCTCCAGTTCCCTAGATATAAAATAAAAGAACAGATAATACCATATGGAAAGATAAAGTCATAAAATTAAAATAAAAGATTAATATGTAATGTAAGAATTAACACCTGACAAGTGTTGCGTAATATCAGCTGAAGATCATTTCCTATTACATGGGATAATCTTTGACAATCTGTTGTGAGCCTGCTTGTCAAGTCACCAGCTCTTTCTTTATCAAAATAGGAGATGTCCTACATCACAGATAATAACAAACATAGGCCATAGATTAATCGGAGGAAAAGAAAGAAATAGAAAAACAATATAAATAAATAACCAAAAAAAAATTTAAATAATGTTGTCTATTTTCACTTAGTAAAATGAATACCTGAAAAAGAATTGTTGTATATAAGTTTTCTCGTAGATGCTTTACCTGAAAAATTAAGCATGGAACATTAGATGGTGATGGGTGCTCTCAATCTTAGACAACAATGGTACTTTAAAGAAAAAAGCACAACATTGGAGTGGGAAAAAGATCTGCAATAGCAATAAGAACAAGAAGAAGAGGGTAATCCCAAGCAATTATATTCATGGAATAAACAAAAAAGTCAAAGTAGAAAATTGAAGCTGTACTAATGAAATAGTGAACACAGAAATTGAATTTCTTAATTAAAAAGGCAATGGAGAATTCCCAAGTGGGATATCTTAATGGAAATGTTGGAGAAAGAGTGATGGATAACAAAAAGTTGCTAACTGTGCTATCTAGTAGTTTAACCATAAATTATTAAGCATTTTGTCTTGCTTGCCACAACATTGATAATGACATGTCCTGGCTTGAAATTTTTCCTCAAAACAGTGCATGAGAACCCACACAAGAAACCGAAACGAGTCTCAATTCATAAAGTTACAATCAAAAGAAAGCCAAAAAAACAAAAAATAGAAAACAAAAAACATTTTCCTTAGTTAAAATCTCCAAAATTTCCACACAAAAAGGGAGATTCTAATTTAAAGTTCAAAATAACCCTCCCTTGACCTCCAAAACTAACCATAACTTAAATGTTAATGAAAACCGATTAAGCCTTCTATTTACCTTAGGTCCCCCACAATTTGCTTTTGTCGGCTAAACTTCGAAGTTCCTTTTACACCATTGTCATACCAAAGACATTGGTGAAAAGGCTAACGTCCTTACCCAATAGTGTAACCACAAAAAATGTACTGTATCAGTGTATTAAGCCCGTATCTAATGTTTATTATAGAAAGAGTCATTAAGGAGCTAAGGTGATGGATAATGGACCAAGAGAGGAGTTAATTTACCCATGGTCCTGAGAGGGAACGGTTAGCAAAATGATATGAATGTTGAGCTGGAAAATAGAAGAAATGGGGAATCCTAACCAAATCGATGTGGAAGAAGAAGGGGCAAAATACTATACAAAGTGGCTGCATTGTATTGGACACTACAGAGGCTAGGGTTGGTTGTTTCTATGGCCTTTCTTTATTTTCCTTCTTGTTGTTTTAACATTGTTACACCTGGATGGTATACTCTCAACAATCTACTCTTGACAGTCTAGTCCTAACCTTCTAGTACAATCTCAATAAGAAATGCTCATCTCATACGTTCTTATCATAACAAATAGTATTCAATTTTCATGAACTGATAATTTCGTCTAAGTGTATTAATCGAACAAAAGATGATCTACCAACAAGTCATCAGAATATTATAATAAAAAACATCTAGTCTACATAGCAAGATCTTCAAAACATATACAACATAAGAAGACTCTACTAAAACAAGCAACAATGCACAAAATGCACTACAATACACAAGACATGAATTCGTTTGGATTTGTCAGGCCATCTACACGTACAGAGCTACCTCACGTCTCCTTGTGAAGATTCTGACACAATACTACACCAAGTAGACAAAGCTTTCTAAATGTGTATGCTAGATATGGTGTTGTCAACACAAGAAAATGATTATCGGAGTGAAAGTTGCTTTAAGCACAACAAGCAAAATGATTATAATCTTTTAGGAGTTTTTTAAAGGAGAATTGGATATAGTTCAATTTGAGTGAATGAGTATTAAAAAGCATCTTCATTGTTATTTCTATTATAAATGTATATTGCACATCTATATCCTTGCACAAGTTTTGCAAAAACATTTTAGACCAACACTAAAACATCAAATACCTTGTAAATACTTTACCAACATACAATAACATCATGTAGACCCAGTAACAACAAGAACAAGCCCTATCTACTATCAAACATTAGCCTGAGAATTGCCCTAGATAAGCACCATTGACTGAATTATCTGGCATAAAATTCACTATGATTCATAGCAATAGTAGAGGCATGATGGACGAGTAAAGAAAAACGTCCTGCAAATGAAAGTTGATCCATCCGAAAATGTTAATTGAGATTTGAGAAAGGGCTGAGATCAAGAAATTCTTACCAAGGTTACATTCAAAATTCCAAAGCAGCCACTTCGTAGGCCACTGAAATTCAAAATGGGAGAACAAAATTATGACCCACTCCATCTTAATACTAAAACATATGACATATAGCTCATATCAAGACTAAGCAATAAATTGAGTCAAAGTTTTCCTTGTTTGGACAGTGGTAGAATAAACATATACAAAAATGCATTAGGCACTTCACACAAGGTTTAACAATTAGGTCATGTGTTCTCCAAGTTAAGATATCAGTAGCCTCTTATTTTTACTATAAGTGGCCCTAGTTACTGAGAACAAGCTTCCTAATTACTTTAGGATGAATTAAGTAGGTCCTGTAGCACCTTGGATAACCAGATTACGAACAATTGTAGCGATATTAGGAAGAATGACTAAGAAAACAGGTTAACTCTATAAGAATCACCTGCATATCCCTGACGTTAAACACAAAAGAAGCAAAAGCAGTGCATTCCTAGAGAATGCCACAGTCTCACCACTCTGTGCCGAAAATATTGATGCTGCCAATATACTTGGCATGGAGATTTCTGAAAGCTGCAGCAACAGAATAAATACTGAGAATTAGCATAGATTAGGAGAAAAATATAAAAATTATGAAGCTACAGTGTTGTACGTTATCAAGTCGCACCGGTTATTTTAGAACAATAGTGCCTTTACCATCTCTTAATAAAATAAAACTTAATAAACTATAAGAAACATAACTCAAATGGTACTGAGTCTTTCGGGAAAACTGCCAGCTTGCTTGATCATGATATCGCATTATCTGGACAACAGTGCATGAACATTAGCCTACCCTCCCGCCTTGCATGAAGTCAGAGATCTTAAAAGAAGTGGCAACCAAGTGAATTAAGATCTTAGATTAGAGAGGCTATTTCTGAAGTGATCTTTGTAATTAGATCTTAGATCTTAGATCTTCTTCTCAATAAAATAAAAGTTATGTAACAAATAACCAAGTGGAGGAGTTTTGGCGGACCATCTATCCCTCAATCATGCAATGAAAAAAACTAAGATTGAACTTTTAGTTAGTTAACATTAACAATGTCATAGTCAAGCTCTTATTGAAATGCATGGCAACACATGATCAGTGATACAGTAAGTTATTCAACACATTCTATAGAACTCCATTGAAACAAAAATGGGGAACAAATATTGAAACACAAAGGAATATGAATCTAATTAGCATACACGGACAACCTAAAGGTATTTCATATGATAAATTCATTGACTTAATAGTAATTACTTTAATTGGTTGCACTTCACAGTATAAATTTTTTTTTTCCAAGACAGTACATTCAGTGAGTATAAACTCATGAGATATATTAACATTTCACAGACAACATTGTAGTGCAGAAAAAAGTGTTAACCAAATTTAACCTACCAGAATTCTATAAAAGAAACAAAAGCTAGTAAATATATAATCCGGTCACTAAAAGATATACTCGTATTACTTTGGTTCCACAAAATTGATTAACCGATTCAGAAGTTCACAGTACCATCAAAATTATCAACTAGTTAACATCCCTGATGGCGAACTTATATACATAGCAGTTAGAACTAAAAGAATGTTACACTATGCATGCTTTAAAAGAAGAGTTTCCTTGTTTTCGGCATAGTTTGCAAATAATAATTAAAATAGGTTTTGATACATTTCTCCATATTCATTCTTATCAAAGAAGAAAAAACTGAAATAAACTTCTCATAGTCTATAGCTTTTGAAGTATGAAGTTAATTTAAGTTTAGGGAGAAACTTGTTTTCATTTTCTTGTTTCTCACGTAAGTGCTTGCGAAGAAGCTTTTTCATACAAACTCTAACGGATTAGAAAGTAACTATTGCAATTCACACTCACAGCAGCAATTACAAGGGAAACAACAGCCACAAACGCCACCCGTCGCTCACCCGCGACTAATTCCCATATACGCCGGATAGCAATCCACGCCGCCGTTGGCTCCACGCCGTCTTCCCGGAGCTCCGGCAAGGCCCACCAGCTTCCACCGGGTAGAATTGACGCCAAAAGTTCGACCCGTTTTGCGAACAGGGGACCAGGCTGGCACCGGGTTTTCGGGGCAATGGTTGGGAAGGTTTCGGAGCGACCCGGTTGGGTGAAAGGGGGAAAAATGTGAATTTGGGGTTTGGTAGAGATGTAGGGTGGGAAGGTGTTCCATTTGGGAATGTGGGTTAAGTGAAGACTGGAGTGAGGAAAACAAAGCAAGTTTTGGTGAGGGGACATGATCATTGCTGCTGTTTCTCTTCACAAGCAATGATTCTGTGTAATGTAAGCACAACAAATTCTATTTTACTCTCCATTTACTTTTCTTTGTAAATATAAAAATATTTATTTCTATAATAATTATATTACTCTTTACTTTTAAAAGTAAATAATTAAATAGTTGGTAGAATTTTCAAAATTTCATGATACCAGATTTGATTTATTTGAGACATTATGGAAAATGTTGTTTTTGTCAGTTTTATCCTAATTTCATTATTTTTTGTATTTTAAAATAATAATACCTAAAAACTATTTTAAAAACAATGATAATTTTTCATCTATAAATTATAATATAAATGATAACAAGTCATAATGAAATTATCATTTTATGTACATAATATTTTTTTTTTCAAACTTACATTTAGATACCAATATTGTGCAGTGTGAGATGGCTTTTTATATTATTTTGTTATTGTGCATTTTGTTAAATATAACTTTTTCTTTCTCTTGATGTCAACTCTTATGCAAAAATTTTATTTAATTTTTTTATTGTCTTATATGGATAAAAATAATTTAAAATATATTTAACAAAATAAATTTCTTATATAAAATTTTAATTATATATTTAATAATAATTTGGATTATTTTTTTAATTTTAGATAATATAAATGCATATAAATGAACTCATTAGTTATAATAATAGTAAGAGTTAGCAAATATATAATTTCTAAGAGATAAGTATCCAAATATTTTGAATTAATACATTATTCTCTTTAAGACTTTATAAGATATCTTCTAACTTTATCATAACTAATAATTTACTAAGTATAACATTTCAAATATTAAAGGATCTATTTAAGAATTTATTATTTAAGTTACTATTATCTTAAATATTAAAATATTTATTTAAGAATTTATTATTAAGCTCATTTAAAATTTAACATGAATCAATCAATAACATTAGCAACATAGGTTATGTAGTATCAAAGTGACCGATCAATCACTTCGCTAAATAATCACATAAGACATAAGTTGATCTACCAATCATTGGCTATATAATTACATAAGTCAACTAATCATAAAGTCATATTCTCGCAATATATAAAAATAGATTACTGACAATAGACACGTGATAATTTTTATCAATATTACAAATAAGAAAAGAATAAAGGACCTACAAAAGTATAGGCCTCTAGCCCATTTATTAAGAAACCCAAATAGAAGCCTATATATATATATATATATATAAGAAGGGAGTTCTAAAATACCAGGTATTGTTACTCTAATCCAAAATACCCTATAATACTCAAACTGATAACTAATTTGAGCTTGTATTTGCAAAGATCCCTCCTAGAACCGAGGACTAATCTAAAAAGTAAAGCACTGAGATTATCATAACCAGACTGACAAACTAGACACCGGCCAAAGGCCTCTAGATTAAGCAAGGTTAGTCAACCATGCAGTAACAGGTTATATCAAGGCGAGTACAAACCATTGCATATGAAATAGTACTTATATCAACTTGTAATGAGAAGGAAAAGCATATGCTAGAAAACCATTCCTTCACACATTTTGCATATCCTCAAAATATACATTTTTATTTTTAAAGCATGTGACATGCATTTAAAAACATATGCTTCGAGTTTCCCTGACTTATGTGAGCATAGAAAGTATAAGCTAAGATTCCCAAATTTTCAAGGTTGGGAAAATGCCTTGACCAAATTTCCTCTAGAGTTTTCATATCAAGTATAGTTAAGGAACATTTGTTTATCAAGTAAGCAACAATAACAATTACTTATCCAAAACACCTCTTGAACTCCAACACTTAATATCATACATTTCACTCATCTCAAGATCCTAACCTCTTAGCTATACCATTTTGTTGAGGAGTCTCAACTACCATGTGATGCCTCGCTATGTCATTCTACTTATAGAAATTGTTAAGCAATTATAAACATAATTCAAAATTATAATTAGTTTTAGACCTATTCAATGTCTTACTGATTTGGTTTTGTACAAAGACAAGCCCAACTCTTCAAATCCTCAAAAAACTTCATCTTTGATCTTTTGATATTATTGGACCACCGTTACATATAAGTTTCATGCTCGAGTTGAAGAGTCTCGGCATGAAGGAATGTGTTGGAGATCCTATATTAACTAGAGATAAGACATTTCAACAAGTGATTAAATAATTTTCTAATAGGTATATATTTATATAATTTTTAGATCCATAATTTTATTAAACCTAAAATTCATCTCCATCCATACAGAATAATAATGTTACTCTATTATATATGTAAATAATATATATATATATATATATATGTATTATAGAGACACACATTGATGACAATCAGCTATTGGATAACTCTATCACAAACAATATTTTTTGCCACCCTTATTATCATAAAAAGACAAAAGCAAAAGAGAGAGGAAAGATTATACCCAAACCCATTATAAAACCAACCATCTCTGAAAAAAAACTCAATTCCAAGAACATTATCTCATCAATCAAATGAAACAATGAAATGTAGTACAATTAATCCATACAAATTAAACATTCAAATATAGGAAAATACAAAAAATATGTCTACTATTCTCCATACAACTAACCCATCTATAGATGGAATCAAATTACTGTTATAAAAAGATTGGATGATCATCTGTGAGTAGCATTCAATCATAGCTTTGTGCCTTTGGTTTTTATTCTCCTGAATCAAGCAGAATACATTAAAAATAATTTGGGAGACCACAGAAAGAGAAATTCAGGGCCTTCAGCATCCATAATTACAGATAACCAAGAAAGGTACTCACAGATTGCCACCAAACATCATGCAACAATGATTTACATCTGTATAAATTTAAAAGAAATACATAAATCAAGAGGAAAATTACTCCCTCACACCAAAATGTGAAGAACTTTGCTATCTTCCTTGAATGAACCAAGACTAACAAAGTTCTATTGAATAATTCCAGTTAACAGCAACTGCTAAACTGTGTACGTGCTTACAAATTATATTCAAA
>Ga0099824_1000509_pt1 | contig 46356 bp, 18 predicted proteins | sample SiratrowhiteBW_FD_76837 | JGI IMG/M metagenome (GOLD analysis project Ga0099824, IMG submission 76837) | Root nodule microbial communities of legume samples collected from California, USA - Siratro white BW | ecosystem: Host-associated > Plants > Roots > Nodule | place: USA: California... | reverse complement strand
TTATGATAAAAACAAATATTCAATTTATAGCTATAAATAATTTTTTATAATTTAATTTTATGATAAAAACAAATATTTCAAAATTTTTTTCTTATAATAAAAAGTAAAAAAAAATAATTTATAGCTATAAATAATTTAATTTATAATAAAAACAAATATTTCAAAAAAATTAGTTTAGTAGCGAAACAAGCACATAAAGTGTTGGTGTCCAGGATTGAGGTGGATACCTTAAGTGTAAAACTAAGATAATAACCACCACTACACCACAGCAGCGGGTTGTAGCACATGCAACACAAAATTTATTTTAAATACATTGCGGGTTCTACAACCCGCAATGCAAATTTTTTTCAAAAAAATTTTGTATTGCGGGTTGTAAAACCCGCAATGTATTTAAAAAAAGTTTTATATTGCGGGTTGTACAACCCACAATGTAAAAGGTGCAGAAAATATAATTGTCGGTTATACAACCCCCAATGTGTTTATTTTTTAATTGTATTGCGGTTTGTGCAACCCGCAAAGTGAAAAAAAAATGAATGATATGAAGGCTATTTTCGTCTTTTCTCCAAGGCTAAAATGGAATATTTTTAAATTATGGAGGTGCAGGAAGTCACCATGGAGGTGCAGGAAGAATCACTCGTCAAAGAATTATCTGATTTCTTAATTTTAGTCCATGGCCAAGGAGATAGTTAGTGGGCTTATACAAACGACGGCCCATGAGTTGTGATTCACTCGAATCCCAAGAAACAGCCCAAAACACAATCTTTGTTCTATATTACTGTGTAGTACTGCCCCTTGCCGTGCGACAAAAACAACTTGCTAAAAATAACGATGACAAAAAAAAAGTAGAGAAACCAAATGAAAAAGAATTAGACTCCTAAAGCGATGGAAAGGTGATTCGTTGTTGGAAAGTAATTTATCCCGAAGGATGACAACAAAATACGAACACGATAACCAAAAACAATAATTGATTATCTTTGACAATAAATTGAAGTTTGGAGTACCAGGTATACGGCATACAATAATTCTTTGAACAGGGAAAACGGGGTAACCTTTAGTTACTCAGACGTACTGTAGATTTTATTTTTCGTGAGATTCCTAGGAGGGTTTAGGACGAAAGTGAGTTTGTGAGAACATGAAATCTTTCACATGGTAAACAATCGTTCTGATGGGGTCAACAATAAATAACTTATGTCTACTCATGTCCATGCAGGTCTCTCTCAACGAGCCCCCCTTCTTTTTGTGTTTCAAAATTTTCATTACTATTATTATTTTCAATAACAGAAAGTTTGGTTGGAGAAATCACATGCTACTTACAATTTCTGAAAACCATTCATTCATTCATTGTTCTTGAGTTCGTTTGAATTGGGTAGATAAGATTGGAATAAATTTCCCTAGTTAGTTGTTGAGCCTGTTTGTCATTGAATCTACATTTGAACTATAAAGAGCAACTGAGCAGATCGTTCAATCAGATTTAATTAAGCTTGATTTGAATGAAGAAAAATTTTCCACCCTGGCTTGGACCCATCTAAGCATAGTTTTCTAGCTATTATAGACTGGTCACTTTTTGTTGCAAACTAACGAATTTGATGCTGATCATATACTTCTCTTCAAGTCATACAGCACATGTGCTTGAGCATGTTAGAGGTACACTGTAAAGTCCTTTGGTGCTCGTGATTCCAAGCTGAGCTGTGATGGGGCCGATTCTATTTTCCCCTGCAAGAAGATAAACTCATGCATATATATATATATATATATATACCTAACGTCTATGTGGCTTGATTAGTGTAAGGCTGCAATATTGCGTTCGTATCTCACTATTAGTATTAATGAATATTAGGCTGCACATTAGGGTAGCTAGAAAGCTAGAAGCTACATGAAGGAGATTGGTTGTTGAAGTATTGAGTCATGAAAATGGATGGCTATTGTCGGTGTAGACCTATATCTCATACCAATATCTAAACATGTTTTTTCTTCTGTCTTTTCCTATTTCAATGTTTGATTTCTTTCTATCCCAGATGGTTTTGATTAATCGTTGTCTAGCATTTAATAGGTAAACTAGTGAATGCTATCTTTTAGTGGATCATGCATTAGGGCCCATGTCCTTAGAATTTAGCAAGATATAGAAATACCATTTGCATTGACAAATGCTCCATCTCCATAATCCAACTTGCTGTTTACCACCTCTTTCTAGTATAACCAAAACAAACACACCATCACCTCCACTCTCTCTAGCTTGTTTCCACTACAAACTTGGGAAAACTGTAACCGTGACTTTGAATGTTGTTTGGTAAATTCGAGAAAAGTTGTTGGTACTGCCACTTCATGTCCTTACTACTCGTAATGTCTCTTCACCTTTGAGTGCAAAAGTAACGTGCCTGCATGTGCTCAACAGAGGGTGGCAGGCCAAGGTTGTTGTATTTTCTACCACAGTTAATAGGAAAAAGAAAAACTAACTACCTATATATGTTTATATAAATATGTACACATACACTCTCTTCCATCAAGCGTGGTAGGGTAACATATCCCATCTCCTACTTTCAGTGTTCTTAACAAATACCAACCAATCTCAATCACAGAACATGGGTAGCCTCTTTTCAAGACTGAACCTGTGATAACATCACCACATTGACCCAAGCTTCACATATCACATTTAAGACTTGTTTTAGCCTTCTCATAACTTCACCGTTCAAAAGGATGGTTATAAGCTTTTCCACGACTATATTTATTACCAACTACTCATAGCCATGCATACGGAAGTGGAGAGTCCAAGTCAAACAAAACCCTATCATTTATTATGCAACTTGCAACCAGCACCTCAATTTCCCAAGAAAAGAAATGTGGCACCAGAATTTACAACTAAAAGAAAAAGATTATAATAATCTTGTAACACATTTTATGCCCTAACACGTGGGTTAAATTTTATAATTATGTAAATATATAAAAATATGATCAACTTAAGATCTGAAAATGCCCCTTGAAATAGACATGCCCTAATGCCGTGGACGTCTTCCTGCCTCATAATTAGTACCAGTTTTGGTGTCCGAAATTTAAATTGTAAGACACCACAAAATGATTGTAAGATTAGTAAGAAAATTTGAAAGAAAATTTGATGCTTTCGAGCACTTACTTTATTAGTGAGCCTTTGAAAATGCCATAAACCTGGCTCCACACCTGAAAATTAAAATGTCACCATATTATATGATAAAAATAGAAAATAGAAAAAAAAAGTAGTGAGTGTGGGGGACCTAGTTGTGGAGAGGAGTGTGAGTTAGAGTGGTGTATGAAACGGGATAATGAATGTAGGAGGATCACATGCCATGCCTGGTCATAGAGATACACACAGATACGTACAACGAAGGTACCACTGGTTGAGATGAGTGGCATAGTTAATGCATTGGAGGAGGAGAAGGGGGCGCAAGAAGGGCATTAGATATGGATCATCCATGACCAAAAGAAAAGCAGAATGGACATACACATGCACATAGTTATAGATGGCCACGTAAGAAGTGAGAATTGGGGGGCATTGAAGATGGGGTGGTAGAGTAGTTATTCTGTAGAAAGAGCCAAGTGCAGAGGCGAGTACATGAGTCCTTCAACATTTAATGTTTTCTCGACCAATTTATATCTGATTGCGACCTTTGCTTCGCCATTGCTAGTGCCCTCTCTGCTCCATGCGTTTGCTGCGCAGCGTACGTTCTAAACACAGGACCACACCCCAACCACTCCCTTTACCTCCAGAGGGGTTGAGCTCTCTCTCTTTCTGTGCATGTGATCGTCTTCTACATTACTAATTCACCAGAGCTACTTTCATTTTTATTATCCTAAGGTTAGTCACCAGGGAAAATATAAGGTTTTCAATATTACATTGTTAAAGTTTTGTTTCCATAACATGTATAAATGCACAGTTTAATTAAGGGATGTGTTAGTATATATTTTATATTCACAATGCACAATGCAATTCATATATGGGAAATGAAGAATGAGAAGAAAAAAATGGTTCTATCATGGTTAGGGTTTTTCCACTGCTATATATAATTAGATATTGTGTGAAAGGAGATAAGAAATGCACATTATTGATTAAAATTTATTAAAACTAATCATTAATATAAGTGCATCGGTGAAAATTTACTTTTAATTAAAATTTTTATTTTAATCTTTTATGTAGGAATGGTTTTAATCTCTTATAGTCAATTCTCAATTTGATTATCCAATATAGTAAAGGTATAACTTATGTATTAAAATTTATGTTTAAAACAAGTGCTAAAGCGTAAATTATAATAAAAGAAGTGTATAAGTAAAAGTGAAGTCACACAAAAGAATCCAATAAAAACTACATGAATTATGTGAGACTTACATATAAAAATATTCTCAAACTTTTAGTGCCTGTGTTAAAATCGTCTCTAGACAATGTAGAAAGAGTCATATAGCGAAGTTATTCTCTCTGTCAAGAATGATTAGATTTTATATATTTTCTTGTTAAGAATTAATTTATGTAGTCATGTGTAAGTCATGAGAGATAATGGACAATACTTATAATTATAATTGATTAATTGAACCTTTTGTCGTTCATAAAAAAAATGTATTTGATGTTAAATTTAACCAAAATAAATCAAAGTATTTATTGTTATATTTTTTATTCCTCGTATATACCTTCTTGTTGATTTTATCATATATGAAAATATTTATAATTATATTGCAAAACTGTATAGACAACTCCTGTTCAAAATCTAATAGATATCATGCTGCGAAAAAAAATATCAAAAATATTTTTCAATCTCTATTCAAATTTCTCATTTTTAGAATTAAAGGTTACCTCGTATTACATAACACTCAGATCCTTTATAGATTTAAAATAAAAGAATGTTTCTTTTATGTTTTTAATAAAATAAAATATCTCTAACTTTTAAATAGGCATCTGTCTATTAAAAATCTCTTATTCTTTTTAAGAAAGTGTCACCTATATATTTATTAAATAAAAAAATTATGAAATTAATAAAGGGTTTTTAAATTTTAAAAACATTAATAAGCACATAATGAATTAGTTAATAAAAGGAAAAATTGTATTCATTTTGTAAGGTCCTCTTAAATGACTTTTATGTTATCGAAATGATTCATACAGCCAGAAAACCGGGTTTGATGTGCTGAATGTGTGCGAAAGTTTGTTGGACCAACTATAGTCATGATATTACAAGCGAGTTAGTCTGTGATCTGATAAATAGGAAAAACTCATTCTATAACCAAATGTAACATTAGAATGTAAGATTAGAATATACATTCACCTCCTTTATGCTATTAATAGAGTAACACTCATGCTCTTTTTTTTTTCACATTTACACTTGCATTAAAATCATATTTAAACATAATAATAATTTAATAAATATTTTACAATTATTTATTTACTTTTATCTTAAGATAGCATCTTCTCAAAAATATAATTTTATATACTTTTACAGAACGATTTATAATTTAGTGAAAGTATATATATATAATTAAACAATTAAATTTTGAATGATTTTTATTTATTTTTTGTATTTTAGAACTTTAATTTTTAATTTTCATAATTTTTAGTTAATAATGGTCTTTTTTGAATAAAATAAGAAGGTGAATATCCCTTTAAAAAAATATAGAGAAGTGTCTATTTAAAAATGAAAAAATATAAGGTGATATTTATTAAAATTATAAAGGACACAAAATTGTTATAATATGTTTCTCTCAAAATGAAAAATAATTTGAAACCGAGATAAAAAAAATTAAAAATTAAAAATTCCTTTGGGATTTACATACTTTTTTAAGCTTCTATTTTAGTTTTTATGTCTTTTATACATAAATTAATCAATAAGTACTTATATAAAAAGAAGGTAAGAAGGTAAAATAAAATAAATTTATCTGATAAATTGAAATTAACTTATTCATTAGGGAGTTAAAATAATTATTTTATTTATCTTCTTCAAAAAAAACATTATTTTAATTTATTAGATAATTTATATTTTTTTCCTCTTTTGAGTACTTACTTAAAAAGTTCTAACTGGGCCTTGGTGAAATATATCATCGCAATGAAAATTATGATGTAAGCCTACTCATAATGAAGGTTCAGGTTTATAAAGCTAAAACATAAAAAAAAAAAAAAAGATGGTTTTTGAATTTGCAACCACATTATATTATTTTGTATTAAAATTAAAAAAGTAATATTTATTGGAAAATACTATTGGTAAGTATGCATCTTAGAAATTCTTTTGTATAACTTTTGTGTGAGTTTTACTGCAAGTTCAATTGCCCTTATAAATTCTAGACATGTCAATCTACACGAATCAGAGTTAAAAAAAAGGTCCACAAAGCCAAAAAATCTCACATAAAAAAAAATCATAATACCAAAATATTCACAAAATAAAAATAAGAGTTAACTAATATCTGTAGGCATATCAAAGTAGTTTCTTTCAAACTTTAACTATTCACAACATAATCTAATTTAAATTATTGACATTGATATTATGGTTGAAAATAACTTAATTACTAATCTCAAAATTACTAAAACAAAAAAAATTATATTCATGTAAGGAATAAAACCAAAAGGATAACAAACCCAAACATTGATATAATTCACATTTCATCTAATGAGCAACAATTAAAAAATATAATATTGAATGAAGTTATGATATTAACTTAGTATTATCAGGAGAACTATTATTAATCATAAACTAATATATATTTTATTTATAACAACAATAACTTAGTATTATCGTGAAGGACTATAATTAACCATAAAGTAATATGTATTTTATTTATAAAAACATATAAATGAATTTCTCATTTTGGTGTACATGTTTCATATTTTTATTTTATCCTTGATTATATTTTAAAGTTAAAAGAAGAAGAAGGAAAATGAAAATAAACTGTCCAAATGTTAGAGGTATCTCATACACATTTCAACGTCACAACGTAACACAATAAAATTCATTTACATTTGTTGTCAACAACATAATATACCACAAATCACTTACTACTTTTTTATGTAACCACCATGATTAATTTTATTTTCTTCAAAACATAAAAAGCACAAAGTGTTTGGTTAAACAATGACATTTTATATTTAATTTATTAAAGAATAAATACATTTTTAGTTATTCTTGTATGTATATCTTAATAAATTAGGAGTTTGTATAATGTGATATTAAATTAACTACGGATGCAAATGCATTGTACGATAAATTTACCATGTTTATAATATTAATAAAATGAAAAGATGAATAGTTGATTAATGTAAAACCTCTATAACATCTAAAAAAATGTTAACTTTTTTACGTAGGAAAATTCAAAGAACTTTTTTGACCCAGTTGTGAACCATTAAGTTTAAACTAATTTCAAAAGTATTTTTTTTTAATAAACTCACAAAACAAGCAAATTTAAAGAGAAAATATCCACAAATAATAAATTGTATTTTATATAAAACTTTAAAATAGTGTTGTTTTAGTTTTCTTATTTTTTAATTTATTTTTACAGAAATCTTATTTTAATGTTGTAGTGCAGTAAACTGTTTTTTAACTGACATAAATCCATTTTATGTGAGAATTTTAGATCACGAAAAGGACTATTTTATAATTTTTTTATTTTTATCTGTAATATTTTGTTTGTCTTCCCCTCTAATATTTTTTTTCTTAAATTTGTTTAGCTGGTGTCTTGAAAGGTGAAATATAGTGGTTTGAATAAAGTTTAATGAACTAAAAATAAAATAAAATATTGATTTAAATTAAAAAATAAAATTAAAATTTATGAAAAAAGCAAAAGAAATGTTAATTAAAAGATTATAATAAAGTTTAAGTTTTTTGAAAACTACTAACTAGTGTCTTAAAATCAATAATGACCTCAATTACGTTTTTAATTTTTTATTTTCCTTCACTCGTTTCTAAAGTTTAATCTTATTAAATTACACGTTTGTGCTATCTTTTGTGGTAAGCTTGGAATGGGTTAATTTTACCTTCTTCTAAACCTTTTTGATAGAATACCAAAATTAGTCTGCATAGGCAGTTCAACATTTGCAATCCCTCTAAAGGCACCACTTTAATTCTCATTTAACCTCTTCTCGTGGAAAAATTATTAGTTGAGTATCAAAGAAAAAATTGGTATATATTTTTTGTTAAAAAAAACATCTGATAGATTCCAAAGAAGATGAGAATACTGAAGCAATAAGTTCATTTCACAAATATTAAAGTTGATTCTCTCATGACATTATCACTTAATTGTATTATCTCTTTTCAAGAAAATTTCTTAATACAAATACAATATATATAATATAAAGTGAAGGATCATCACATTTGATGATCCTAATTTTTCCATTATTCTACAGTTGTAGCCGTATAGTAGCTTGGGACCTTAGACAACATAAAGTACAAGAATGGTACGCCAATATATAGTTAGAAATTTGATTTGTGTGAAGCATGGTATTGAAGTTGTAAAAGAAAGCGAAGAAGGGAACTAATTGCTTTTTGTATTGACAAAAATGTTGGTACCTACGAAGGATAGTGGTATGCATAAATAGATGGATGTTGCTATGAAATGGGTAGAGTGGTGGTGATTTCTATATAAAGATTTTTTTTTATTAATGAAAAAATTAGTGCAAGAGAAAAAAGATGAAATAGAAAGGACATGAAGATATATATATGATGGTTGTCCCCTTGAAGAAAAATTCTCCCCCGTTTCGGTACCGTCAAGAGAAGTGGTGGCAGAAAAGTTTAATGCAAGCATGTGAAATCCTGCATTCAACTGTCAACTCATAACCCCAACAAGCTTCATTGCACTGCATCTGTTTGTACTATCAACTCAATAATTCTTCATCCTGCACGCTAGATTTCAGACTCAATTAGGGATAATTGTACTCTCACACAATGCAATTCTTAGAAATCTTAGAAGTAATTATGTAAGTGTTTAAGTTTTATTTTCGGTTAGGCTTTGTTTTTATTAGAGATTGAATTTGAAAGAATGAATTTGAGTTGATTTGAGAAAAAAATTATATAAAGTTTGGATTAAAGAAAAATAGTGAGATTTAAATGAAAAGTTTATAAAAATTTATGAATGATGTAATGTCTATAATTGATAAATAATTTTGTAATAAATAAAATTGTAATTTAAATTAATTTAAAATTAAATATAATTAATTTGTTGTGTGTAATTAATAAATTATTATTATTTTAATTGATGAAGTTATAAAATTATTAATTATTTTAAAATAAAAATTAAATTATTATTGTTAACAACATTATTATTATTTTATAAATTTATTTTCATTATTACTATAATTTGAATTTTATTATTATTATTATTATTTAATTATTTTTATTATTTTTATTATTATAATTATTATTTATGATTTTATTATTATATTTAGTTTTTAATATTAATATCATTAATATTTTATTTTTTTAATTATCTTATTTTTATTATTATTGTATAATTTATTATTAATATTTTTTTGTTTTTATTAATATTTTATAATTTTATTAAATTTCTTATTATTTTAGTAATTATTAATATATTATGGTATATTATATAATTACATTGTTATTTTCTATAAATTTATTTTGATCATTATTATATTTTTTAATTTTATTATTATTATTATTTTTATAATCTTATTAAAACTACTATCATTAATAAATATTATTATTATTATATAATTAATTATATTTATTTTATTATTATATAAATATTAATATTAATATATTAATAATTAAATTAATTATTTAAAAATATTTTAAAATCACTTTCTCTTCAAATCCTAGTGAAGAGCGAAAACTTTTTCTCATTTTTAATCCGTCCATCATGATAAATCCGTCTTGCAAAGCAAACGGATCCTTACTCGAATTATTTTATTTTTATTGTTTACGCAGTAAATGTCGGCACTAAAATTGGTGTATAAATTATTGAAACAAAAATTTAGTTTTACTTTCCGATACTAACTTTCAAAGAGTTTTTATCTATTATTGTTTTTAATCTAATTGTTTTGACAAGTAATATGTGTTTTATTATTATATCAAAACAAGGGAGAAGTGAGATGGTTATTCTTAAGTGACTTGTAATTCCAAAATTTGACGTTTGCGATCAAATTAGTCTTTCAATGAGACGAAATTGAAAAATAGACTCTAAATTTATATGTTGTTTTCATTAGTCTAAATCTTGACTTGTGTTTATTATCTTTAATGGGTGCATCTAATTGGAAACTTATTTGTCTTTTAGGAAACACACATTCATGTTCTACTTCATAAGGACTAAGGTTATGCATTTTTTATATGTGAAAAAAAAAATATCACAGGAGACTGAATTGTGATTTTAAAAAAATTTGCAAAACTCCTATCAATTAAAAACTTGCATTAAAAAGGTTTTGAAAACAAATTAAGCGTAAAAGATAGAGAATATATATTTATATTTATTTATTTTAACCACTAAAACTCCATGTAGTTATTGAAAACCACCAAGTTTTATTATCATGCTTGATTTACAAGTATTCCTTCCTAAATTACTACTAGTTTAACTATTTTTTTTTTCAATTATTTCTTCAATCAATATTCTAAATTTCCGTTTACAGCCAAGCCATTCGTATTGCACTCCGAGATAAATGGTAGTTTAAGATTACTAAGACTAGGTAAAACATCTTAGTAATTAAATGTATCAATAAAGAAAAGGGGATCATGGAATATTAAATGTCATTAAATATAATTCATCATCCGAAATGATAAAACACATTATTTATATTTGAAAAGTAGGCAACATCTGGTTGCCATGTTAGTTTGACATGCCTTATAGTAGAAACTAAGTTCTTTCACGTTGTATGCAGAACGTCTTTCAATGATACCTTAACTAAAACTAATAAGCTTTCTCTCCATGTAGATATGAGGGTCTTTCAATTTCATGTTTCAAAAAACAAAACATCATAGTATGACAATAAACTATATAAGAATATTTATTTCCATTTGTCTTTTATGCGCAATATATATATATATGCGAAAATAATTATATGAAAAATGTTAAGACGAACACATCATCTAACCTTTAGAACTAATATTTGGTGTTTTGATTATTTATAACTATTATTTTCATCTCGAAGCTTAAAAAGTTGGAATTCAACGGTGTTTTTACAATTGGGTATATTAAACATTTTGTCTTTATATAACGAAAGTTATTGTCCATTGTACATTATGTTGTCACTACAATAATAAGCTTCTTTTTCTTTATTTTTATTATTGAACTTTTTATATAATTGATATTGTTATTGGCTTGCTATATTTATTTATATGACTCGTCAGATTAAAGAATCGAAGTGATTGATTTTTGCTATAACAAAATTTACTAACAAAGTTCATGAATTATTTGTAACGTCTTTTATTTCTTATTTAATCTATTAATATAATCAAATTATTAATATATTTATATTTTGACATATAATTATTTTCTATCTAATTATAACAAAAGAAAGATAAAAAGTAAATGTTTCCGCGATCTCTTTTAAAAAATTCCTGCAAAAACTTCATGCAAAAAATTCCTACATGCATCATTCACTCTCTTTCTCTTTTAAATTTTTTTCTCTCAATTTCAAAATTCTCTTCCATTTTCTTTAAAAATATCTTTTCATCATTCATCAATTTCAAATTTTAATCATAACTCTCAACAGCTAAGAAATCAAAGACGATTCTACCAAATCAAAATCTCAATCAGAAGAAATTCCTGAATACTCTAAGAATCCTTTATTATTTCTTTTTTTTAGTTTTTGTCATCTACTATAGTAGGGACACTTGAGAAACTTGTTCCTCCTATTTAATTAGAGTCATACTGAAATTTAATTCTATTCTGATAATATGTTCTAGGTTCTTAAATTTTTTAGGATAGTTTGGAACTTTTTGAAGAAAAATCTCCAAATAAGGGAGTTAGTCTCAAAATCTTGTTATAGTATGCTAGGTTAGAGTACTTGAAAGTGAAATGAGATGTGATTTTGAATAGGAATGTTTCTTGAAGGAGAAATGAGATGTGGTTTTGGATAGGAATGTTTCTATAACAAGATTTTGTGGTAATGCAATTTTGAATGAAATGACTGATTTTATGATAATATGACTTATGAAGACAATAAATGTTTGAGTGCTTAGTAAATAACTACTACCTTGATGTGTTAGGTATTCTTGCATGTTTTGTGGATTGATTGAGGTATGTTGGTGGGGATTCTGGAAATTGAGGTCATACATTTGGAATAATGTAATTTATGAGTTGTGCCTGTTATGTGTAAGTTTTGACATCTATGTTTTAACAGAGATCATCCATTAAGATATCATGTGTTGAGAAGTTGATAGGGAGTTCATACACACTAGGGCCCGTTGTAGATACTCAATTTTGGATGTGGGAATTTACCCTCACTCTTCCTCTTAGAATTTTTTGGTAATCATCTAATATTGAGTTAGATGTTATCTTATAGTAACCAACTTAATACGAATATTCTAGAGGATAAGTTCATGTTTAGGTTTTATATATGGTGAAAAATAATCATGTGTGAAGTTTGTGATAATTAAAATTGGTGTTTAATGCTGAAATTACAAAAGTTGGATATGAATTGTTATACTTTCCAATTTAAGAGACTTTGACTCTATGTGATGATAGCCATAATTATTTTTACTAAGTTATTTATGTTGACATGTTTATATATTACTAACTTACCCTTGTCCTCTTGGTTTACTAAATAGTCACTAAAATCTTTATTGTAATCTTGTCAGCTAAGAATTGAGTAATCAAGAACAATTTAGTAACTGAAAAGTTATATTAAGTTCAATCACTAAACATTACTATAAATCTTAGTCCTTCTTGTTTCAACATGATCAAGATGATAAAACGAGACAAATAGAATCATCTATCATACATTTGTTTTTACTCTCTTCTTCTAAGAAGTGTAGGACCCACAAGAGAATATGAACATGAACCTTTTAAAATATTGGAGAAAGTTTTATATCCCTAGTATAGTTTACTAACACTTAGGGGCCAATTTGCTAGACTTTTTAAGGATTTATCAAAAAAGACGGTAGAGTAGGAAAAATGGAAGAATGAGCTATGAATACTACCTGATGTTTTGTTAAGCACCTTCTGATATTTTTTATCTTTATGGGATGCAGATCTAAAGATGGTTGATAAAGCTAAAACTTAAAGCACACACTTAACTATAGAGCTCCACTAACAAATATTATTAAGGCCTTGTTTGGTTGGGGGAGTGGATTTAAGAGAATGAATTTGAAGGAATTTGAGTGGAATGTGTGTGGATGATAAGATTGTTTGGATTAATAGATAGATGGTAAGATTTGAAAGGATTTGAGGGAAATGTTTGTGAAAGTTTGGGAATGATTTGATAAATATTAATTTTTTTTAATTGATATATTTGTGAAATTACTAATTGATCCTTGTAAAATAAGATGGTAAAAAATCAGATATAATGAATTTTTATGAGGTTTTTGTATTGTTTAGAATTATTTTGACATTTTTAAAATTTTAAATTAGAAATATTGTTTGAAAATGGCACACTATACCCACTTACAGAGGTGTTTCGTAATTTTTAAAGTCATCACCTACTTACAAGGGTGTTTCGTAATTTTCAACTCATTTACAAGGGTTATTTCGTAATTCTAATTACATCCATGTAAATCTCTTCCAATGATTGAAGATCTCATCCTATAAATCTTCTCTAATCCATCATCATCGCAAGTTAGTTCAACCAAACCGATTTTATCTAAAAACATGCATCCTCTGTAAATCTTCTCTAATCCATCATCATCGCAAATTAGTTCAACCAAACCGACTTTATCTAAAAACATGCATCCTCTTATACAGTGGAACCACACAAATTGGTTCAACTAAACAAGATATAAGAGTAGTGGATAAATATATATCCTTTCTATGCTGTAGTTAAGATTTTAAATAACCTTAGAATACAAGGCAATCCAATGGATCTTGGGATCATATCCATGATATTCACTCATAATTGCCAAGTGATTATTGTTTTTTTTTTTTTTGAAGTTTTTCTTGCATAATCTCACACTTATACTCATTAATCATTACCCAACTACAAGTTGAATAAACAAATGATAATCGTCCAAATTTCACACATTAAACATCCCCCTTCATAGATTCACCCATGTTTTATAAGTTGTTTTTTTAACATAGTCAATGAAAAAGCTACACAGATATTTTAACTTATAATGCATATCAATTAAACCAAACCCAAAGTAAATAAGAGCTAGAGCAATAGACAATTTGTGAGTCTTCTAATCAATTTCACATTTGGTATAATAATTTGTAGCTTAAACAATATTACTAGAAGATCGAAAACAAATTTTTTTAACAATGCATCCAAATATTGGATGACTTGTCTGTTAATTGGTTGGATTACTCATCATTTTTAATTCATTGTACTTACTATGGACAAAGCATGTTAAAATAGTAAAACCGATAGATTATAAAAAGAAAAGTAAAAACAATAAAATCAAATAGTAAAACCAAATTCAAACACATTATGAATGAGCTATGAATGCTACCTGATGTTTTGTTAAGCACCTTCTAATATTCTTGATTTTTGGGATGCAGATCCAAAGTTAGTTGTTAGAGCTAAAACTTGAAGCATACACATAAATATAGAGCTCCACTAACAAATATCATTAAGGCTTTGTTTGGTTGGATGAGTGGATTTGAGGGAATGAATTTGAAAAAATTTGAGTAGAATGCCTATGGATGGTATGGATGGTAGGGTTGTTTGGATTAATGGATAGATGGTAAGATTTGAAAAGATTTGAGGAGAATGTCTGTGAAAGTTTAGGAATGATTTTATAAATGTTATAGATTTTTTTTAATTGATATATTTGTGAAATTACTAATTGACCCTTGTGGAATAAAATGGTAAAAATCACATATAATGAATTTGTTGTGTGAAATTTTTAACTTTTTTTAAAATGATGAAGAAGTACAATTACAAATTTATCCTTTGAATTAAAATAAATAATTTTAAAAAATTATGAGGTTTTTGTATTGTTTAGAATTATTTTGACATTTTGAAATTTTTAAATTAGAAATATTGTTTGAAAGTGTCAAGGTATAATATACTCACTTACAGGGGTGTTTCGTAATTTCCAAAGTCATCACCTACTTACAAGAGTGTTTCGTAATTTCCAACTCACTAATAAGGGTTGTTTCGTAATTTCCAATTACATCCCTGTAAATCTTCATATGATTGAGGATCTCATCTTACAAATTTTCTCCAATCCATCATCGCAAATTAGTTCAACCAAATAGACTTTATCAAAAGTATCCATCTTCTTATACAATAGAACTACACAAATTGGTTTAACCAAACACGATGTAAAGGAAGTGGATAGATACATGGATAGATACATATCCTTTTATCCTTTTTGTAGTTGAGATTTTAAATAACTTAGAATACAAGGCGATCCAATGCCTTTTATTAAGTTTTGCTTGCATAATCTCACACTTGTACTCATTAATCATTACCCAACTACAAGTTGAATAAACAAATGATAATCGTCCAAATTCCACACATTAACCCTCCCCCTTCATAGATTCACCCATGTTTTATAAGTTGTTTTTTTAACATAGTCAATGCAAAAGCTACACAAATATTTTAACTTACAATGCATATCAATTGAACCAAACCCAAAATAAATAAGAACTAGAGCAATAGACAATTTGTGAGTCTTCCAATCAATTCCACATTTGGTGTAATAATTTGTAGCTTAAACAATATTACTAGAAGATCGAAAGCAAATTTTTTTGACAATGCATCCAAATATTGGATGACTTGTTTGTTACTTGGTTGGATTACTCATCATTTTTAATTCATTGTACTTACTACACCATGGACAAGCATGTTAAAATAATAAAACCGTAGATTATAAACAGAAAAGTGAAAACGAAAAAATCAAATAGTAAAACCAAATTCAAACACATTAATCGGAACAAGAACAAAATTCTAAATTAACCTTTGACCAAACAAGAATGACCGCATCTTTGCTCAACCAAAAAGAGATGAAATGACGAACTTAGCATTTAAAAAAGTACAAAGCAGTGAGATGATGAGGTTGAAATATTGGGAAGACACAAACCGAGAATAAGTATAAGAGATGGGAGGAAATAAACAATTGAAAGATGTAGAGCGAGAAAGAGATGAGCAACAAACTTATCAAATTCAAAGTTAGGACCTACTTAAATTGAGAGTGAAAAATACAATGGAGAAAAGAGATAATTTAGATGTGAGACCGTCGTAAAGAAAGAGTTTTTTTTTTCTTTTTTTCACATATAATTAACACGTAAGGTTGAAGGATGACCTTATTTTTGTGTGACTAAACCAAATTTCATTTTTAATATTAGGACACAATTTTTTCTTTAGCCCACATATATTATTCATTTTTAAAGGTAGCACTTACAAAAATGGAAAATTTCCTTTTGCACCCATGCCTTCCTTCTACATCTCATAAATATTAAAATCGCCACTTTCAATTTAGAAAAACATATTTAGTGACAAACACATATTTCATAATATAAAAGGACTTAATTTAATCGTCAATTCAGTTGAGAAAGTAAACACTTTCATTTAGCGATCAAAATCAAAATAGTAGTTAGGATAACATATTTTTGGTTATCAATTAGGTTACTAAAGTCAAAACTTTCTTTCATTTTATATAATCATCAATTTAGCGATAAAAAATTAGATACTAAGATTATAAGTTGTGATTTCAACAACTACACAGATTAATGTCAATCAAATTTATTCTATTACTATTTCGATCGCTAGTTTATAACAAATGTCATTAGAGGACTATTTCAATAACAACTTATTACATCGTTACTTGTGTCATCAAAATCATTCCTTAAATAATATCTATCTTGTAATGAATAACGTTATATTATATCTAATGTTAGCACATTATGTATACATTAGACTTCCACCTGTCGCATGTGTATAAGAAACATGTTACATATCTAATTTCACAACTTACAAATATGAGAAATCTTAAAATGGAATCACTGTTGCGAATAACCTTTAATCTTCTCTATATCTTTAGTTAATGCACCGATCGTTGAAAATGAAAGAACACTTCTAATAAACTAAATATCACAACATTATCACAGTCCGAGGTGAATGAATTCAATTGCAATTTTAAAATCCGAACCTTGATAAATATAAAAAGAAAAAAACAATAAATTTTGATTTGTCCTCTCTATTTAGTACATATTTTAACAATAAATCTCTGATACGTAATCTAGTGGGACTCTTTTACATTTAAATAAATAAGAAAAATAGAGTTAGATATTTACACATAATTTTGACACAGGAGAGAAATCTAAAAAGTTATCCGAAATGGGTGAGGATAGGAGGGGACGAGGCGAAAAACCTGCAACTCTCCATCGTTTGTGTTGAAAATGGTGCTAAAAGAGCATGCAACTGTAAGTGTAGGGAAGCACGTACGGATATTATTACATTACGTACTGGAGAAAGGGGTCGTGTTACATGGCTACTTCAATTACCCTGCCTTTGTTAAATCATTCACCTTTTAATTTCATCTAATTTAGTGCAAATTTTGGACTTCCCTCTCAAAGACAGCTGCTAAACTTGTTGAATACTTCATGGAAACTACGGGAAATTGCGGGGATGCTTCTTCCTCTCACTGTTGTACCTTCGGAGTTTGACAACTGCAAATATAAAGGACAAAATACATTTATTCTTTCCGACTTTTAGTGAAATTGTACTCCATATATCTTTCTATTTTCTATCTTATGTCATTTAGGAAAAATATACGCTTTTTTTAATTAATAAAAATTATAAAGACGAAGGATGTTTCATGTAAAATCACTATTGGAAATTTCAATGTAATAAGTCTGCGTGAAAATTGAAGAACGTGGAATTTCCAAATCTATATTAAAAACACGCCGGCATATATATCCGGAGAAGAGAATCTTGAAAATCTAAACTATTGAAACATTCAGTAGCATAAAATTTATATAACTACTTCAATACTTATAGTTTCCAAATAAAAATTGTTTTTATTTGCATGTATACTTCTTTCTATTATAAGAGGGGATTGCAACTATCATAAGTAATGTATTTCTTTTATTAGTAGTATTATTTTTGTCATGTCACTCATCAGATGAGATTTTTTATGTACTTCATTATAAATACTAGACATTTTAAGTATAAAGTGTATACGATGAGAAATCTTCAACTTTTCAATCTAGTGACAAGTAGTGAGATCATGATAAAATATATTTTGATAGTATACTGCAAAAGAGAGTTGCGGAAGCGCAAGAAATTTTGTAGCATGTTAGAATTTGAATCTAAGTCATTCTCAAGTGCGAGGATGCTTCTTGTGAGAATCGTGTAACGAGTAAATTCATGAATCGGAAAATATCACGTTGTAAGTTGATGAAAGGAAGGGCAACTGAAACGAGAACTTATATTTATGCCTTCAACACATATCAAGAACATCAAAGAGAAAGAAAGGCACATATCAAGAACATCAAAGACAACTAAAAACACATATCAAGAACATCGAAGAGAAAGAAAAACACATTTAAATTCTATGCAATGTGGGCAAGAATTAGTTTTGTGTTTCATCACAAAATACAGAGAAACAAATTGTGAAGTTAATTTTCTTTTAAAAAATTCGTGTATCTTTTTATTGTTGGAGACAATTTTTTCCTTGACACGGTTTTTTCATGTTTATTGAATTACTAATCTCATTTGTAAATGCAGATCAAGTTTTACACAGTAATAAAGAAAAATTTGTTTTATTCAATACTAAGATCAAAACTATCTTCTAAGTATTTAACACCAATGCATAATTAAGACTTCAACTCAAAAGTCAATAAAGTAACTGCAATGATAAATCTTACTTTAATTTCTTAACGTACCTCTTGTCATGAATGATATCAAATAATATTTAGAATATCATTTTTTTTTCTCATAATGGTGGAACTTGTTGATGAGCACTGCACTCCACATTTTTTAGTTCCTATGAAATTTTCCAAAAAAACTGATTTTATATGAGGAAGTCTGAATCACTTCAATGATAACCATTATACACAATTTTTTATATTAAGAACCTAAGACTCACAGTTGGAATGACCTTAAAGTTGAAATAATTATGTGGCAAATTATTTAAACATTTTGTTTTATTTCTCCTTAAAAGAAAAAGAAAAAGAAAGACGACATTGTTACGTTTGATGGTGGTATTTTTATGTAACGTAAAGACACGTATCTATATATATTTTTTGAATAATAAGTGTGTAGGGAGGGGCCAAGGTGTCTTTGGAAAGGGCAACAAGGGGAAGTTCTTAGCTCCCTTAAGCACCCATAGGACCCCCCAGACGGCCCTAAGCTAATTTGGTTTGTCCCCACAACCCCACATGACTCTGTTTCTCAATCTACCACTTACTTTTCTCCCCAAACCTATCCATAAATACCACCACATTCCCTTTTCCCTTTCACAGCAACCTCTTTCAACTTTTCTCCTCACCCTTATTCTGTCCCTAGCTCTTTTTCACTCCACACAATGGCTTTGAGAAAATCAACTAAACTCCCTCAAGCAGCACTCATCAAGCAAATCCTCAAGCGCTGTTCCAGCTTAGGGAGAAAAGACGATCAAGGCCTGCGCTTGGACGTGCCCAAGGGTCACTTTGTTGTCTACGTTGGAGAAAACAGAAGCAGATATATAGTTCCAATTTCCTTCCTCAGTCGCCCTGAGTTCCAAACACTTCTCCACCAGGCAGAAGAAGAGTTTGGCTTCGATCACGAAAAGGGTCTCACCATTCCCTGCGAAGAAGACGTTTTTGAGTCTCTCACCTCCATGCTCCGATGAGGAACTTACCATTTTTCGTTTTTTCCTTTCTTTAAGGAGGACAAAACGGCTCAAGAGGAAGCTGCTTCACTGCTTCTCTGACATGGTTTTCACCCTCTCTTTTTTATATCTATAAATGAGGTTTGTATTTTAGAGAGACTCAAACCTCACAGAATTGGACCATCAAACAATGTTGTCACTATGTGCTAGTTTAGATTGTAAATGTACTAGAAATCAGCATTTTTCCCACAGAGGTGAACCATCCACTAAATGTACCCTGTTGGAGAATTAATTAATTAAGAGGATATATTATTATCTACATATATACATATCTCTGTCTTCAACTCTTCTCTTCCGTTCCTCCTTTCTCTCTCCTCTGCAAAATTTTGCTTTGACCTTCACCTTTCAGAGCCAACATCTCCCACTAGATGTGCACTCTCTATGCTTTTCACTTCTGCATGCTCTGTTTACACATTAATATATGAGCTGCTGCAAGTGGAAAATATTTTATATTTTCAGTCAATGAAAGAAATATTTGCATTTAAAAAAAAAAAAACTAAGTTTTGGTCTGATCAATGTAAATCAGGAATGCAAATTCAGTTTTTGTGTGTGTATATATATTCTCTATTAAAAAAAGCTGAATTAATTGATAAGTATATGGATCTTCTTACGTTACGCGTGTCTGGTTAGGCACACAACCTAAAACAATAATAAATAAAAAAGGCTTTTTACTAAAAATTATGATAAGATGTGTCAATTTACTCTTTTACTCTTTTATTTTTAGACCCTTAATTAATGTCCTCAAGATAATACTTTTTAATTTCAAACGTGCTCCAACTTGTGTTCTCGAAAATGGTTATCGAAACAAGATATGAGAAATTAGAGATAAAGATGATTATGGATTACATTATACGTTGTATCAATTTCATTCAGTATCTTATATGTTCCATTTTCTTTTGTAAACAATAATGTATTAAAGATAAAAATTATGGATTATCAATTAATAAAGAATTATTATTTGTATGATTTTTATAAAAAATTATATACTTATCTTGTATATTAGAATTTATGTCGAGAAAGTAATGTAGTTTTTTAATATGATTAGTACATAAACTATTTTACTCATTAGCTTAAAAAAATACGTATAATGACTTTGTCAAATTTATAAGAATAGTATTTTTGTTGTCGATTTATTATGAGAGTAGTCTGAATTTGAATAATATGTGCCTATAAAAGGAAGTGGCATCCGTGTTTGAAAATTCGTTTTAACCCTTTAAATATGTGATTAAGGCAGAAGTAACTAAGGGTTACTTCTCTGAATCCATTTTCTTTTTCTTGAATAGCGAAGAGTTAAGCATGTCTTATATGCCTACTCCGATTGAATAATTTCATAGGTTAAACACCTTTATTATATAAAATGAAAGTCTCACTCGGAATTATTATATTAGCATTAATCAATCGTACATTGTATCTGATGGAAACTAGTTAATCAACCTTAAACGCTAAAAAAATCTCTAGAAATGCATATAGCGAACAAAATTTAAGTGGCTTAAAAAAAAGCTTACCTTATCAGGATAATATTTCTCCAACTCTAGATTTTTATTATTTTATTTGACGTTTCGTCCGTGTCTGCTCCGAATAATCTACGCCACACGCACAGTTATGACCGTTGAAACTGTACAACCAGAAACCATTCTGAACGGACTGTTTGATCACGAGCACAAGAATTTTAATGGTAAAGTTTACATTCTTCTTACCTTAAAGTTTTAACAGTAATACAAAATATATTCATAAATTAAATTTTAAAAACACGAAATAGTATTATTTTCATCTCAAGAGATGACGTAATTAGCATCAATTATAGTATCCCATCTATTATTCTTTTAAAGTTTGGAATTCTTTATATATTTAAAAGATATTTTGAAAGAATAAAGAAATAAAGTATATTTAAATTGATCTTAATTTAAACTTATAAATTGGAATGAATGTTTCAATCTCAGTTTCATTGAGATAATATTGTTAGGGTTGATCACTACATGTTTTAAAGTTTAAAGTTCTAATATGATTTAAAAATAGACTTCTTCCTAAGTTTAGAGGAAGTATTGATGTAACGAAACAAGTGTGAATATTTTGCTACATGAAGGAACAGAAAAAGAAGTGATTAAATATTAGGAGATTTTTTGAGCATTTATTTGGTGAGATTGAATTTGGCGAAGTGTTTAGAAGAGTGATATGAAGAAATATTGAAAGGCACATGGAGGAAGGTTGAGGTTTTGATTTGAAAATGGAGGGTCCCTTAGCACACGGAAACCATACTGTAAAGTAGGAAATTGAAGAAGGCCCAGGGTTTCACTTTAACTTGCGGGCCACCATGATCACTACCATACCTACACTACACCCTACACTGTTCTCCTACCCACCTCCTTTTAATCTTAGCTTCAATTTTCATTTTCATTTTCATTTTCTCAACAAATATTTTTATGTATTATTGGTGTAAAACATTATTTATTATGATTTTGGCTTGATCAACCAATACTAATATCATGTATATTAATTGCATAGATCATTTTTAAAATTCTTTTTGTTGTTAGTGTACTGATTAATTACTCATAATTATATCTTTAATATCAGTGACTACTTGATTCAATAAGCCTTATTATTTGTGTGGCTTAATTCATGTTATAGGATTTACTGCATCTGCGTCATGGTGAAAATGTCATCCTCTCTTACCTGTATGTTAAAGAAAAGTTGTTCAGGATTTTATGTGTTTTGATTTGTATTGATTATTATAAAATTATAATTCATTGATTGGTATTGATGGTGAAGGAGATTCTTGATCTACTAAAGGATAACTAGTCAAAGCTGTGAGGTGTTCCATGCATATTAGGTGATAAAACAAGAAGAGTATAATATATCAGGTAGATACATCTTTTATTTCTTACTTAAAAACATGCCCAACCCAAGTGCACTTGAGAGAGAAAATAAAGGAGGAAAAGAAGAGAGTTACAAATGAGTTTCTTTCTTAATTTCAAAATTTCTTATCTCTAGTATTATTCTTTAACTTTTAAAATTTATTATTGTAATTAGAATACTAAAATGGGTTAAGACTCATAAGTCAACCTCCTAATAGTTTGCAATGTCATAAACGAAGAGATTTGAATCGTTTTTTTTTTTTAATTTTTATATTATATATAATTTTAAATTTGATTTATTAAATTTAAATAAAAGTATTATATCTTAAAAAAACAATTTTTCTATTATGTTATTTAAATTGATGCGAGTATGTAATAATATTAGCATAGGATAAATATGTGAAAATAAAACTTACTTAATTATACTTTTATTACTATTAAAATTATACGAAATTTGTTACAAACAACTAAAGTGATACATAATTAAAACTCAACCGTTAAAGACTAAACTAAAGAATTCATAAAGAGTATAATAAATTTGTATCTTGGAATATTTAGAAAAGGGAAAAGGCCCAGAAACAAGAGTATCAAGTACCACTAATTGTCAAGTTGTTAGGGAAAACATAAACATGATATATACGTAATAGTTTTTTATATGTCCGCACATTCGTTTCATTAATCAAATTATATGATTTTTAAAAAAAATTAACTTTCTACAAACATTTTATGAATATATCTATTTACAGTTAAACAAAAGGAAAGAAACTAAATCAATCACGTATAAGTCAATATAATCTCGTGTGTTATGTTTGCCGATCAAAAGAAAATATTGTGTTTTATGTATGGCGAAAAAAAGAGAATTTTATGGAACAAGAACAAGATTTTTTTGGTGGAACAAGATTATATAGGAGAGTAGGAATGGAGGTTGTGGGATTACGTCACATGATTTGTCTGGATTTATAATCTCATTTGCATTAAATATGACGTAACTTATTATTTTAAATAATTTTTTCAAGATTTTTCTAGAAGTGTAAAGTTACAAGTGACGTAATAAAAAAGTTGTGTTAAGCCAAAATTCCTAATTTTAGTCACAGCATAACCACAATTAAATATTTATTTTAAAAATATTAATTTACTAAAATTTATTTTCCACGTCTTTTCTCTTTTCTATTTTCCTTCCCCTTCTTCCGCCTCCTGCCACACCCGTCTTCTTTTCTTATATTTAACATCTCAACGCAAGCAGTGTATTAAATATATTTTAACCTATGTATATATTTCAATAAGAATAATTACGAATAGTGATTAGCGCAATGCGGATTGAATTATATTTATTTTCTTTTATTTGTAAAGGAAAAGCTCATATGTTAACTTGAGTATTAAATTTGTATCATCTTCACCGCAGAGGTATACTCATATACTAGTCATATACTTATATTTTTACCGTTTTAAATATTAATTAAATAATTTTAATAAAATTAATAAAAATATAATAAAAAATGCAATATTATTAAAATTTAGTATAAAAGTATACATTTTTTATTCAATATCAAATAGCAAAAAGAAAAAATCTACATAAATATTAAAATAAGAAAACAAAGCATAAATATATAAATGTTAAATAATTATGAAATTTCTCAATGACTATTTCCTAAACCATTAACATTTGATTTAAAAAATAAACATCTTTCTCAGTTTTACTCCTCAACGTTTTAGTGAATGAAAACTTATAAGAATTTGAAATAAACATGAGGATGTCTTTATTCGAAGTTAGCATGTAAATTTCAGGTCCTTGAAGCATTGATTGGTTTTAATCTCTCTGAACGTGATATTGTGTAATTTCAGTAATTTTTTATTTTTTATTAAATATTTAACGAATTTTATTTATACTAAAATAATGACATAATAGATCGTGTGAAGCTAAAAGTCATTGTAAGGATCAATATCATAACCGTAAAAAATCAAAATAATAAGTCTTTCAATAAGTGTTATAATGTCCGTTTTAAAAGTCATTAACGTAAGACATTGCATAAAAATTATAAATAGAACTTCTACACATAGCTGTTAACTCTTGGAAAAGTAAATATCTTAAAGGTTTTCTATAATTATTTATAAGATAATTTTATCATAAATTAAAATTAACGTATACATACATTAGTTTTAATTTATTAAAAATATATTTTACTTTTTGACGTATAATTATAAGGAATTTGTATATTTTTGTGACTTATTTGGCTTCCACTTTAATTAGCTGTTTTTGAAATTCTAGCAATACTTTTTTATCGTGTCATTGTGGTTAGGGAAGAATTGAGGTGTCACAGTCGATTAGGATTTGGTTGCCAGCTGAAGAAGATGGTCGTTTTCAATGAGAAAATAAGGTGACAATGAAGTTATTAACGAAAATATTGACAAAATTGGACAACTAAAGGAAAACTCTAATGTTGTCTTTGTGAAAGATACAACTTAAAACATCCAAATGAAACTCTAATGTTGTATTTGTTAAAGAAATTTTAAATTTTGAAACCTTATTATATAAAGTATTTGCTAAATTAATTTTTACGAAACTAGCTATGTATACATAATTGTTTGAATTAAATTATTTTGTCATATTATCAATAAGTTGAATGATTAAGAACGCTTCAACTTTAAATTAATCTCAATTAAATATATTTTTACTCTTCTAAATCGAAATATTATATTTTTTTAACTAAAAAAGTTTTTTTATTTTTTATTTTTTGTTAAATACTACTTTTTTTATTCATAGAGTTAGATGATATTATTGATGTCGATAATATGATTATTAAATTTTTAAATATGCTTTTAGTCTTCTAAATTGTATATATTAATTCTTTTGTTTCTTAACTAAACTTTTTTTAGTCCTTTGGTATTGTGAAAATTTTATTTTTAATTTTTAAAGTTTGACAACATTAGCGGTATTCTTTTTATGTTATCATTTCAAATTCTTGATCAACTTATCTACACACTTTCTAAAACCAACCATTTCTACTTTACTAATTCGATCCAAAATCTCAATCAAAGACTCAATATTTCAACATTAACTAAAATCACTTTATTAAAATCAAATTTTAGTGGGTTAACTTATGTCACTCTTCCTCTTTTATCGTTGAAAAATGAAATAACGTTGTTAGTGATAAAGGTTGAATGTATTTCTTCAAATATTCTGAATGGGTTGTTACTTTTCGATAAAAAAATCTTCTAATCGAAAAAGTCGATGGTTGATTAAAATATGAAATTTCATATTTATATATTATTTTATAATTTTGTAGAAAAGGATTGAAAATAAGAAAATATTTTAGAGTTACATATATATAATGACATTTCAAACTGTTATGAAAGATTAATAATCTCACCAAAAAGTAAGCTTAAACAGCCACATATATTGTTAAAAACCTAAAATGCGCTGAAGAAGTTCGTCCACTAATTTCCTTAGTTGTCATCGTATCTGGATTTTTATTTAGTTTAAAAATAGTTTTAAAAAACTTATATAATAAAAAATTGAAAATTATAATTGTAAAAAAAGGTACATTTGTAATAGAAGTGTTTTGAATTGAATGATTAAAAGATGTAGATAAAAAGGACAAGGGTTAGGCTCCAGCCTCAGCAGGTTGATATTTGAAGAGGCAAGTTCACATGATCTCTCATTAGCATCACTACTTTATCATGCCATTGCCTACTTTATCTTATCCCTGTCATGGCCCCTAATTCTATTACGTCCACCTTCCAACTTTATATTACTTAAATATATCATCAATGTTTCGTTCAGATATTTTTCTGTTCATTTTATCTTTTTATAGATTCAGCATCAAGTAAATCATCATCATAATCATTCATTAATTATCAATGTTAGTTAAGACTTTAAAATATTAGCTATATGGTTTTCATTTTACAGATTAAATTAGTAATCTAAGTTATTCACACCAGATAATCAATAGCTTAGTAATTACATGCGCATAAACAACAAACTACGAATGAGAAAATTAATTGTTAGTTTTTCATTAATGACTTATTACTGGAATCTTATGCGTGATTAAAATTACTTATTCTAAATTAATTTACTCACTTCAAGTCTTGTTTATTGTCGTTAAAGAACTAGTCCAAATTTAAGTTCCTAAAATTCTGATGACTAATGAGTACAATTGGAGTTGGGCAAGCACATTTGAATTTAAAATACTCTTAAAAATTTTTGGAGCTTAATTTTTTGAAAGAGAAGTAGAAATGAAATATTTTTCTCTGCTGCGAAAAAATATCACTTACTAAAATAAGAAAAATATTTAAAAAATCTGTAATAACTTTTAAAAGTGAGCAACATCCTAAGAAATATTTCATTTTGAACCAATCGATGTAAAATAATAAGATAAAATCTATAAAAAAAATGTAAAAGAAAATAACAGATATAATAGAAAATATGGGGAAAATAATGATAGATAAATAATTGATTAGAGTTTAGAAATTGAGTGAATGATTTGTGAAAATAAAATTAGGTAATATACTATTATTAATGAGGTGGGTGAGTTTTAAAGGGGCAAGTGATGTATCGTGGTCATTCAACAGGTTACTCACATTTTTAGAGTGGCAAGCTCTGAAAAAAGTCCCTGTTATGTTCCTCCCTCAACCTTAACCATTAAGACTATATTTTTTCATAAAAAAGATTGAAAGAGAAATAAATAAAAGATTTTACAAAAAAATATATATAATTTAAGTATAAATTAAATTTATTTTATCTAATTTGTTTTAATTTAAGCATAAACTAATTTTATATTATAAAAAATTATGTTATTCTTTTTTATTTTAAAAATCCTAACCTAAAATTTTGTCATAACAAAACCTAAGAAAGTCTCCAAAGGATCCAATTCACTCATTCTTATCTTTCATTCATTTATTATATGCATTGCTGAATCGTTCTACGAATTTGATACCACTGTTTTCAGTCAATATGATTGTTCAATATTGAGTCACTGAATTAAAAAAAGTATTTGGATTAAAAAAAAAAAAAAAACTAACAACATCAATGGAAAGCCATATTTTGAGGAATTATGAAAGAAGTGGAATATTCATATCCACACAATCCAACAATTGGGACATTCCAAAACCCTTTTGGTCAACACACATCATATCATAATAATTTGATTCATTAGTTGATTCACTTTACATTGAATATATCAAATATGAGTACAAGCAATATTCTGAAGCAACATTATGATGAAGTAGAAGGTGTAGTGTAGAAGGTGTAGTTTGATGAAAAGAAAGGAGAAGACCAAGTAGGTGGTGAAAGATCTCGCATCATAATCCATCTTGCATTTCCTCGTATTATATAAAAATAATATATAAAATCATTATAATTTTTTACATATTTTACTTCTTAATATCCAATAACATTTTATTTCTATTCTTTTATCTCATCTCCTCTCTCAACTCACACTCAAAATTGACTTTCTCGCACTTTTTACACTCATTTTTTTTTTCCTTTATAACTTTCAATATCTGATATTCCCCTTGTCATTTTTTTTTTCTTTTAACACGTGACTTTAAATTCTTTTACTTTTAAATCTAAATCTTTTATATAATGTTTCAGATTTGAACACAGTTAAGTAAATATAAATAAATTTATAGTAAAAATATATAAAAGTTAATGTACAAGTTAATATGTAAATAAAACGAACAATTAAATTTTAATTCAACAAAATAAGATAGCATGATAAACATTTGGAGATACAAACCTAATACACATGTTTTTCTGGTGTTATTTATAACTTCAATATTCCTCAGTGATCTGTGATTCATCCTTCTTATTCATTTCAAGCACTCATATGTCCCAATATTAGTATAAAAACATAGAATTCGCATCGTTAAAAAAACATCATGAGTTTATAAAAAATTAATATAAAAATATATGCGGAAAATTTTTGTGAATATTAGGATTATTTTTATATTGATTATTTTTGTAATTGATGTAAAAAGTAAATATTACATTAACTTAGAATTGATGCACAATGCATGTTCAAATCATATTGGCATTATATGTAATCGATGTGTAAAATAAATATTATAATGTTAGTAATGAAATATTTACTTTATAAAGTGGATGAAAGAAATTGATGTATAATCTCTTGTATTATGACACAAACTCTTGTCTTCCTCCTTGCTTCTTCCTTAGATAATTTTACATTAATTATATTATTACAATTATGTGAAATAATATGTTGACAAGTTTACAAATGGATAAATTGATAAAAGAGAGTATAAATTTTTTATTTTATATACAATTAGAAAAGAATTTAAAAAATATAATAAAATTAATCGAAATTGATAAATTTAGTAAAAGAGTCTAAAATATACTAACAAGTAGTATAAATTTGATTTGAATATATAATTTTCCATTTGTATTGAAGAGTTGAGTTTAAAAAAATAAACTAACAACGATAATAGCTAATAAATGTGTATTTTGACTTTTAAATAATAATAAAAACTTAGGAAAAAAAAAAGTACTTAGTATAAAGTATAGATCTAAATAATTGAAAGAAATTAAAAATATTATTTCATACTGATTGGCCGACAATCTAATTTATTTTTTCACTCATACATATATTTTCAAAACATAGACATATTAAATAATATACACATGTTTTGGCATAAATTTTTCATCAAAATATTTTGGATAAACTAATAAATATCCTGTTGGGCTGGGTTCTCTCTAATTGAGGCCCAATAATTCAAATGGTCCAACTCCAATTAGGACAACAAATGAAATGTTTCTTTATGATAGTTGTTGCCTCCCTTCTCCCTCCAATTTTTTCGAAATCTAGAGTGAAGAAGTGAGAGTGAGGTTAAAACAGTTCCGTCGGTGACCATTTGAGGATTAGGAAGAGTTTATTAATATGCTTTATGATTAAGTTTAGAAAGACTTATTGTATCTGTTGATTTGGTATTAGTGGAGCATTTACCGTTCCGTGGGTTTTTTAATCTCTTTTGAGAGGTTTTTCCCACGTTAAATACTATTGGTGTTGTTTTCTCTGCTGTTTTTGATTGCATATTAGATATTATTGGATATTATTTGGTTGATTGACTGCATTCAGGGAGCTTCCATATTGTTTGGTTGGTAGTCCATTGTATTGGGTTTTTTAATCTCTTTTGAGAGGTTTTTCCCACGTTAAATATTGGTGTTGTTTTTTCTGCTGTTTTTGATTGCATATTGGATATTATTGGATATTATTTGGTTGATTGACTGCATTTAGGGAACTTCCATATTGTTTGGTTGGTAGTCGTCCATTGTATTGTTTCCGCTACAGGTACCCATCATATCCATATATTGACAATTACTATTCTATACTACAACACACAACAACATAAATTAACTACGTCCTTCGACTTAAGAGTAAAATCGTGTACCAATTTTTTAACTATTTTTTTCTCATTAATTTACTAACTTTAGTGTAAGTAACAAATACCGATTCGGATACATTTAAAAGGTATGAAAAGTATTATAATGTCTTACTTAGACTCAAACATTATAATTTTTATCATAATTATAAATAAATAAAAACACTGGTAAACATGATTGCAGTTTTCTATTTTAATTTTGTTGTTATGTGAAATAACATATAAGACATTTCTTTTAAACAAAAATTAAATGAAATTTCATAGAGAGCAGTCTTGTTTTTAATAATACATCATTGCGATAATCTAGCAATAACGTTTGAATTTTCTTATGAACACTGAGATGTCATATTTGAATTAAAGATTCATGTTGATTAAATAACAATTTAATTCTAATTAAAATTCCATTTAGTTTAAAAACAAAACAACTCCCAAAATATGTAAAGACATTGTGCATTTAATGTAAAAGTTATAATAACGATTTTAATTTACTTGTGAATCTTATTAGGTCCTCTCATCTTTAAAATCTCATATCTACTCTTCTTCAAAAATAAAAATTTCCTAAGATCTTATTTAATATATTATTGACACATCAATAATAAATTACAAAATTATTATTACTGTTAGTGAATGTGAATATTTTTTTAATTTATTATCAGTGTAGAATATTTCTTTAATATAAGAATTGTTTCTGATGTAAACAAAATATTTCTTTTTTATTTCTATAATTTAGAACCTTGTTTAATATTTTAGATCTTAAATTTATTGCTCATTTACATACTTGAATGAGAAGTTGTAATGAGAAGTGTTGTTACAAGATTTTGAAGGGTATCACAGTTTTTTCAAGATATGAATATCAATAACTTTTATCAAAATTGGTTTTCAAATATTAGAGCTTATGGATTAAATGATAAGATAAACAAGATTAACGTATCTTTTTCTCTTAGTTTGTTATAGTTATTTATAAGATATGATTGATTTGACAGTGTTAATTAAATTTAATGTGAGATACAAAGGAAAATATATTCAGTAAATAATTGACTAAAAACTCATCCTTAATTAAAAATATTTAAACCGTATAGTTTAAAAAAAAAGATTTTATTCAACTCAAGTCTTAAAAATAATGACTATTATTCTAAAATATTTATAATTTTTTACATTTTTTATATGCTGTATTTACCTTGTCCTCTATCAGTACAATATATATAGTCATAAATAGGAAAAAAAAGGAGTGACCCTCTAATGTTTTCTAACCACCAAATGCATCCTTATAGAAAAAAAGGTGAAAATATTAACTAAATTATTAAATATTCTTAATCATTTGTATGCATTTAATTAAAAATGTTGATCATGTAAAAATGTTTGTACACTTCCCTTCAATCATACATTTTAATATTAATAAAAAATTGTAAAATTAATTTATAGTTCATACTTTAGTGTATTATGTACATGTTGTGCGGTAAAGATTCATTATTTTCTTAGATTTGTATTAAATAGTTCAAAATTTACCCAAACAGAATAAGTGAATTTCACAGTATAAAAATATAAATTTAATCTTCTCAAATCAGTTCAAATACTTAAGTTATTAGTAATAAATTGTCAAGATATAAGTTTTATTTTTAAAATTTGTTAATGTCCTTGTTGTCTCTTTTTTTTTCTATTTTTCTTTATTACGAAACTAATATTTACGTATGTACGTACGTAGTCTCGTGCGTCTATTTAATATATTGCTTGTTTTATATATAATTTCACACATTAAATTAGTAACTTGTTTTTATTAATTTGGGGATTGAATTCAGAACAAGGAGGGCCACATGTAAGATGAACTCTCCCTGTAAAAGGTTCTGACAACAAAAAATTAAAATACAACAAAATTTGTTTTGATATTTTATCTATTTTTTCTGTCATTTCATTAAATGTAGCAACAGAAACTATGGATGTGGCATTAAATTCCATTTACACATTCTGTGGGAAAATATTTATAGAAACAACCATGGTTTGGAGCTCTTTGAAAATTGTAATTTTTACAAGCAGAACAATCATTCAAACATAACATTTACTTAAGAAATTGAAAGGTAAAATGGTGAGGAACAAAGATGAAACAGTAGGAGGAAAAAGAAAAAACAAAGTCAATTTCTTCTAGCACTTTTATATAGAGAAGTTCTGTAACTTGAGTAGAAATACAAAGCAATAATTTCTTTCTTTGGTTTGGAAGTCCTTTGTTGGGTAAAAGTATTTGTCATGTTTTTGGGCAATGCATTATTACTCTAAAATTTGTTATAAACTCTTGAAGAAAGTAATTGCTTATAAACTGAACAGCAAAAACAAGTATTGCTACCAAAAAAACGGAATTGCATATATTTCATACATTTTTTTTATTATGTGTGGTTGAGAGGTTGTAAAAATGTGGGAATTTGGTGCACTGAGAACAAGTCTTTTCAACTTATTTGTCTTTATTAATATTCTTCAAGAAACAGTGAAATTAAGGACGATTATGACCCAAAACAAATAGTGCCCACTGATGTAGGGTGGTTCTGTGTCGGTGCTTCCCCAATATGCAGAGAGGTATTCTATGAAATTAATAACTTACTTATGTTTGTAAAATAAATATGTACACATGTAAATCCATTGAGAAGCTACACTCAAACTAATTTTCAGTTTGGTTAAAACTTTTTCAAAAAGGAAACAAACCATTTTTAATTAAATGTTTAAAAATTATTATATTTTCTTTCTGAGAAAACAAAAACATTACAGCAGTAATTTTGGCGTTTGTCATTAGAGTTTTAAATAAAATTATCATAAAATACTTACAAAAGTGTTTCCCTTTAATAGTCTTATTAGCTGAAATATTTGTCAACAATAGTAGCTTTTAGTAAAAGTGCCGAAAGGTACAACATCGTATTGCTGAAAATTCCAATGGTATTGGGAATGGAATGCTCTGTTGTAATTGTCAACAATTACACAAAATTATGATATGATTTTAAATGAGAAAGCAGTATATCTTTTTTTGGGCATTTTAGTAAACTTTTTAGTATATTATAGTAAAAAGAAAAAATAACAGAGGGAGATAATTAATGATGAATTTCTATGGTCTATATCTGTAAAAGATCTAACAATTTAATTTATGTAATAAATTAAAATTAGTTTTTATTGAATATTTTCTAAAATAACTATTTTATCCCTGTCTTAAATTTTAATTTTATTTTATTAATAATATTATTATTTTATGATTTTACTTTATATCATCATTATTTATTATTTTATTAGTAATACTATTATTTATAATTGCTAATATATGAATTTATTTTATTGTTGTTACTGATAATAATTTTTTTATGTAATATTATTATTAGTTTTTATTTTATTATATTACATAATTATAACTAATTATATATTTATATTTATAAATAATCGGTTATATGTTTATTTAATATTTGTATTATTATTTTATATAATTATAATTGATTATATTATAACATATTCGATTTTATGTAGTCTATTAATGTTTCAGTAATATAAAAAAAATAAAGATAAATGAGTAGTATTTTTTCTTTCAGCTCATTTTCATATTTTTCTTCACACTTTTGAGGATGATCATAAATCGTATTTTAAGTCATTGTTTTCGTTTCTTCTTCACAAATGGTTGGAGGAATCCTCCCTCTCCTTTCAAGAAAAAAAAGTATTTGCCTGAAAACAAATACTTAAAGATCCAACTATTTTTATATTTAGATTCTACCCATAGATGAAATAATATAAAAATTAAGCACGTCATGATTAGTAACACAATGGATAAAATTTTATAAATAAAAAACATTCAGATGCAAAGTCTATAAAAAAAAAATTATATTACCATTTTACTTTATTTTAATTATAATTATTAGATATATATATATATATATATATATAGGTTTTTTTTCACTTTAAAATCTTTTTATAATTCACATTATTTACAATTTCAGAAAGATTCATTTCCATTTGTTTGTTATATTTTTCTAATTCACTTGCATTATTTACAAATTATTGTTCTTTTATTTCAATTAATCTTTATCATTTTGCATAATTAGTTTAGATTTTAGTTTAACACTTATACTTTCTATAATTTCAAAAGTTTTTATTATTAAAATACAAGAAAGACATAAAATGCTCATAAATTAATTATATCTTTTCAATCAAGATAATAAAATTCTAGTAAGAATAAATGTAAGTTTTAATCCTAACGAATCAAGTACTAAAATTAATTATTTCCGTTAAAATAAAAATTAAAAAGTTTATTATCTAAGTTGAAATTTAAGAAATATTGTTATTCTAAACAAAATTAACTTAAAATTATATTTGCTTTATATTTTGACGGAAAACTCATCACAACCACTGGATCTTGCTTCTAAAAGAATTATGGTATGGATAAATGTGTGAAATACAACATATTCAACGTATCCTGTAAAAGTTCAGATACTATGTCAACGTCCTTTGCTAATTAAATTACAGAACAGAGGGGGCAAAACAATGAAAGCAAAGGAAGAAAACTTATGGTACAACCATACATACAAAAATCACCTGGCACTCACGGTATCCCCTCCTTAAGTAATTACACAAACCTCCCCAAAACTCAATTCTTACTCGTTATGAATTCACAGAGCCCTCCGCAAAGCTTAATGACCGGATTTTCCTTTTGGTGAAAAGAATCTACTAAATCCCCGTGCATGCTTTTCAGGTGTAGTGGCAGAAGAAACTGAAGAAGAGGCTGATTTGGTGGGCCTGTGTTTTGGTTTTGATTTAGAATGCTGTACTGGGGATCTGGCTGGAAGGGTGGACTCACTGTCCGAAGGGCTAAATAAACTGCTAGAAAAATGTAAAGGAGACTCCGAACTCAATCTTTGCACAAAAGCAGAAGTAGCATTGTCCATTTCCATCTGACCTAATTCTTGAAATTTTTGGCTATTGGTGGTGGGTTCATCTTCAGTGAATCCTTCATCCTTTAGATTTATCTTACTGTACGATGAATCAATTGGGTCAGTTTGTGGACGTAGAGCATTTAACTGCTTGCCCAGAAGAAGTATGGTTTCCTGACACTCGGCTAGCTTTTCAGCAGCAGCTGTTAAATCTCTATCCTGTATTTACAATAGAAATCAATCTTAGACTTTTAACTCATCCCAGGAAATCACACATTTTAAGATACACACTTTATGAAATTTTTAATTATCATGAGAGCCTACATTTCCTAACTTAATTTTCTTTTAACATATTCTGCGACATGACATGCTAAATTCAATATGGTAATTAATATCCACAATGGAATCACAGCCTTACATGGGGAGTCTTGTGGTCATCATCTGCTAACGGGTACTCAATCCTGAAAGACAGTAAAATAAATCAGAATTTGAACCACATAAGAGATTTCCACACCCTGCTTTTCATAACATTTCCAATTTTTGGTCAAACATAAACACAAATGCTGAAAATCTGTGGAAGTAATTAGGGTTGCGATGCATGATTTCAGTACTTGTACCCAGATATTAGATGATGCCTTACCTTTGTAACTGCTGTTCTAGATCCTTGCTCCGAGCCAAAGCAGCTTCATGAGCCTTCCTTTCATCTTGAAGTTCATTCTCCAGAGATTCTATCTTAATTTGCAGACGATTCATCTCAGTTTCCAAGTCCTGGGCACGTGTTTCAAGAGAGTTGTAGGATTCTGCCATACACTTTAGCTGCGTCTCAGCCAAGCTATTTGATTTTTTAGCAGAAGCCAATTGTGATTTAACTTCAGCTAGAAGTTGTTCAGTCTCTAGCAACTGAGACTTGGTTATTTCAAGAGTTTCAGTACAATTTGACAGATCAGTCACTGCTTTTTCTTTCTCTAGTTTCAATTCTTCAAACTCTTGCATTGACAGTTTTTGTGATGCAGCATCCACTCTATAGCCTGAGACCAAATTTTCATCATCGGGAATCTCAGGATTAGAACACGAACTAAGAATATGGGAACAGCCAGTTTGATATCTTTCTCTGGATGAATTGTCTTGTACTAACTTATTTTCAGGCAAAGCAATCTTATCTATGCAATCAGGACTGTTACTCTCAACTTCTGTGCCCTTGTAGCCAAGAACATTAAATCTGAACTCACTTGCCTTACCCAGAACATCGGACAGGTCAAGAACAAGCTGTAGCAAACTTGCATTGTTGTTTAATATTTTATCAAATGTGACGGAGAACTCCTCAATCTTTTGCCTCATTTCATTTCCATCACAAGATATGTCATGAAATGTCATTGCTTCCTTGCCAAGGAGCAGCACAAAGTCATGAATCCGAGAAATTGCAGCTTCCAAATCTGAAGTTATATGCACATGTTCTCTGGGTTGCTGGGATGAAACGATGTCCTTTTCAAGGTTTAAGCCAGCATCTTCAGGATCATCCTTCTTATCACACGTAGCATCAGAAGGATGGGCATCAGCTGAGTGGCGGATAGTAATGTCATGCGAATCTTCAAGCACATGTTTAATATCCTCCACAATCTTCCCTATGTCAGCATCCTTGGCTAAGGACTCAAAAACCAGTAATATTCTTGATCTAAGTTCTGTTGCTGACATCAAAGCATCAGAAGAAACTTGATTTGGCAATGGATTTGAATTGCCAATTTTTTCAGACGGACCTTCTTTGCCAATACTGACTTCTGATACATCACCATTCACAATGTCAGTTGTCTTATTGTTTGAAGAAACTGAAACAGGGGCGTCTACACTGGAATCATTTGACAAACGAGCCAACTTCTCCACTTCCAGAAAGTCATCCATTAGTTCCAACTTATTAGAGACTTCAGATTTGCTTGATTCCTCAGTGCACTTTTCTTTAGGAAATTCGGATAGCCCAGGAACTATTGCTGTAGACCAAGATTCAGCACAACTTACTGTATCGTCATTTCCATCTTCAGACATGGAGACCAAGCTTGGTGCACTGCTTGCATTTTGATTATAAATGCTTTCGTGAGTTATCTGGACGATGGATTTTGGAGATCCTTTCAGCTGGTTACTTGTCTGAGCTTGTGCTTCCAAACTTTGAAGTTTGCTCAGTGTTTTAGCGCACATACTCCTTGAGGCTTGCAACTCACTGTTACGTTTGGCCAAAGCTTCTTTAAGCATTTTTGTTTCTTCTTCCATTGCCAATAAACGCTCAGTAAGAAATTCATTATCCTTCTGGAATTTCTGCACATTCTCCAGGGAGAAATCGGGTAATGGAGACAAATTAGGGGAAGCAGGCTTCACAGGGGACTTCCTTAATCGACTCTCTCCAAAATCTCGGCCAAGGCTTTCAACTTCTAGCTTCATCTGTGCAAGTGCAGCAGGACCAGGTAACTTTTTCCTCACAAGACCACGTAATCTTTGGCACTCAGCCTCTAACTTGGCAATTTTTTTAACACCCTCCATCTGCTGCTTGTTAGCAGCTTCTGCAGACCTCATACTCATGTTTTTTTCTTCATTGCGAATTTCAAGCTCTTTGGAAACAACATGTAGTTCATATTTAAGTGAATTATTTTCCCTTTCACATGCTTCAATGTTGCCCTTAAGAAGCTCAATTTCAGCCTCAGCACGAGCCTTATCTTCACTTAATTTGATTAGCATGTTAGAGCGCTCCTGCAATGATCTTGACAGGGCCCCATTTTCAGCAGCAGACCTTAGAAGTTCCTGTTCAAAATTCACTATCTTTGCCTCGAGCTCCCCCTTAATCTGGTCTAATTGCTTGGTTTTTGAGAGAGCAACTTCCTGTATTTTCAGCTCATGTTCTTCCTTAAGGTTTCGTATTTGTCGCATACACTCTTTAAGAGCGCCATCTAAATGTGTTGCACGATCCTCTGCAGTGAGTTTTAAAAGAGTTACAGATTCTAGATGATTCTTCAATGCCAAAGCCTCAGCTTCAGCCTTTTCCCAGCCTGCAGTATTTTAAAACCATTAAGAATGATGAGAATCTATTTTACTTGATACAGCTTCTTCAGCTACTTTGGCATGTAATAAGATGGTAAATAAAATTATTAAGCATTTTACCTGATACAGCTTCTTCAGCAACTTTAGCATGTTGCTTTACCATGCTTTCCTTGGTATTTATCTCGGAGTTTGCTGCAGACAGCTTTTCATTAATTTCCTTGACCTCATCCTCCAGTGACTGAACTTTTTCCTCATATGTCTTCACTTGATCCTCCAAGCTAGACAGATGTGAGTAGGATTCCACAGAGATTTGGAGGTAGTTTGGTTTCTTGTTATCCTGTACACATGTGAATCGAAAAAATAAATAAAATGAAAAAAAATAAAAACTATTAACTAAAATCACATTGTTGATTCAATCAAACAAAGGATAAGAGTTACTAGTCATATATAGTTGACAATCCATGTTCTACTCCTAGACACACACACTAGAGAGTGAATACATGCTTAACAGCCTGCTAAGAATGGGAAACTTGCGGAAGATGGGAATCAAAATTAATAATTAAATTATTAACAATGAGACTAACATCCACAAAGTGGCAAAAACTATAGACATTAAAAATTGCTGAAACAGTTAGACTCAGACAAGAAAAAATAAAACAGAACTCAGTTGCTAAATAAAACTCAAGGTGGGAAAATTTTCAAAGGTACAAAAGTTTCGCACATATTTATGCAAACAGACAAATATACCTGGTTGTTGGAAGCATCGGAGGAATCCAATGCAGTAGCTGCTTTCTCAATCACAGCCTTCTCCGATGATTTTTTCTTCCAAGGCCAGCGTCGATCCATCTCAAACTACAAAAGCCAAGCAGCATCAAACACGTAGATTAGATTTCACCACTCAAAATTCTCACACTAACACAGAAACAGACACTGTGGCGCAAACTCCATAATCAATCCCACCGCCGTCAACGATAATTAGATTCAAATGACAACAACAAAATAACCAACCCAACAAGAATCATCTAGTAGGAATTCAATTTTCACATCTTCAAAATTCCAAACATCTTAATTATTTAGGCAAAGAATATTAGAAAAAAAAACTACCTCGGGATGCAACCTAATAGCTATGCATTGTAGCGTAGTGCGTATGTAAATGTAAATGTGAGTGGTAAAAACAGATTGAATTGAAGTACGGTTTGGGATGAGGATAGAAGGAAAGTACTAAATTGGTGAAACGCATGGAAGCAGCATGGTACTGCTTCTGCGCGTGGTGGAGTGAGAGTGATGGAAATGAAGTGGTATTTATGTAACGGCGATTTCCGAGATCTAACCAAACCAACCACCGCACTTGGCTAATGTGGAGGTGCGCGCATGCTATAACCGTGCACCATAACTATCAAAAGCCACATAATATTCTTTTCTCTCCACTGCACTCCACTCACTGCTCAAACTTGAGAGTAAAGCAAGTTAGTGGCCATGCTCATTTTTATTCTTCAAAAGATAAAAGTGAGCTTTCGTAATGATTGTTTATTGTGCCTAACCGTCTTTATCGCCCAAATTAGATCCCAATTAATCGAAATCAGGTATCGCAGATTAGCACCACCACAATTAATTAATCTTGGCAAAATCATTCAATGTGCTAAGGAATGAACCAAATGTTTCTCATTTCTAAAAACAGCAACAATTGGAACCGCACGAACAGAATCTCACCGACAATTTAAAGAAAAAAATGAAAAAGAAAAAGATAAAGTTCTCCCTCCATGACCAAAAATATGAAAATAAAATTTAAAAAATAATAATAATAATAATAATAATTCGTGGCATGCAGTGCACTGTGCAGTTTCACTGAAAATGTTGCCCGCAGGAAGTCAGAGAGAGGAAAAAACGTGAATGATAAACCAGCGAAGAAAATGTGACTAAAATAAACTTACAACAAAAGGAAGCGAAGATAGTGTGAGGCGAGAGGAGCAGTGGAAGCAACAATGCTATGTCGTTTAGAATTTATAATGGAAGCCGGAGAGAGTGGCGGCAGTGGTGGCGGCGGCGGCGAGGTGGTTGCTATGTTCCTAAGATATTGAGAATAGAAGGTGTGCAGTTTGTGTCTCTTGAAGCTTAAAAGCAGGGTGTTGAAGGAGACGCGAAACCCATTTTGTTTGAAATTTTGGTGAGGTAATTAGAATAAATGTGTTAAATAAAATAGTGGTGTATTGTGCAATCTTGATTAACGCGTAAGAGAGAACAGCTGTGTGTTTTTTGAAGCAAAGTGAAGATTGAAAAGGGTTAGTGGTGGTTTGACGTAATTGACCCTTTGGGATGCTTAGAATGGTTTGTGTCAGAAGCAAGCAAGCATCTGAATTGTGAGCTGTATCCGATTTTGGCAAAGGAAAGTAAGTGGTGGCATTGGTTTTCTTTACTTTGGGATTCCTAAGTGAGTGAATGGGAATGATTTAGTTTTTTAATATATATAGTTCAAGTGCGTTAGAGAACAAGTGTGATTGCTCGGAATGAGTTTGGACCACTGTTACTCACTGGCATTTTACACTGTACAGCTCACAAATTTTGGTGTGTAGCTACGCATGGTCACTGCTCACTTCCCATTGCATAAGGTCAAGTTATTCATAAATTCTTCTACTAAATTTTATTGCATGCACAATTTATACCTCTTCATTTTCATTAAAAATAATGTCCGTCAACCTTAAAGCTCAGCATCCACCCAACTCATGTCATCAAACCAAATCCCACAAATTATTTAAAATTTGCATTCAAGCACAATTATTTTATGTAAAAAATGTTCTTCCCCAAACCTGATTCATATCCATGTAATGCCGATAGCTTTTGCATGTGATCCATTGGATAGTTTGATTTCTTTTATTGCTGATGTTATGAAAAGAATAACATTTCACATCTCTTGGTAATATAATCATACCGCTGTTCCCTTTTTTCAAAGCAAAGCAAGGTATAAGAATGTTTAATTTAATTGGCTCAAAAGTGCGGAATTTTTTTTAAAATAATGTAAAAAAAAAAAAAAAACACATTCAGTAGTGGGTTTATCATTTATGTTTATTAGCTTTATAAATTTGGAAAACTAAACTGTTAGACAGAAATAAGATGTCACACAAAACTTTATACCACTGTTATGGATAGGTAGGGGAAATTATCTTCCAGCCTACTCAACTGGAAAAGGTCCTAAGAAACAAAAGAATTCAGCTTTAAAGCAGATAAGTGTTCAATAAATTATTATATTGAACTAAAAACACAAGAGTTAGAAGACTAAAAAAAGTTATTATCCTCAACAACGGTGACTGTTATTTTACGGCAATTTATGGAATTATAGTTTTACCGTAATACCATTTGCTTAGAAACAATTATTGTAAAATTGCTTTCACTTTAGTTAATGACTTTATATTTGAATTTGGTATGTCTAAATGGATGCTTTCTTCTTCTATTTATTTTTGTTTTTCATCCGCAAACCTTCGTTTTTTCTTTTTTTATAGTTCCAGAACCTGTTACACTAAATAAGTTTCATTAATAAATAATATAGTAAAAAATAATTATAATCAATTTTAATATATTAGAATGTGTTGTTTAAAATTATTTTAATAAAAGAAGGTATTACATGCTGAGATGGAAACTTATATATATATATATATATAGACGTGAATAAAGTGAAATATTACCTAATTTTAGTGATAAAATAACTATATAATAGTGGTCTAAAATTTTAATGAAACATTCATTATATATTTTCAATTTGTTTCATATTGTTTTTCTCTTTGTTTAAAAAAAAGTTATTATAACAGATGACATATTTATTACGTATTATTTTTAATATGTTTAAAAAATCAAACTTTGTCCATTATATCTCTAGACCTACTTCTTGCACGGAATTACACCTCCTTTAGTGTGTAAAAGTATAAAATACAGTACATTAAACAAAATAAAAGAAATATAATATTGGAGAAGTCAATAATCCAGATTTATATAAGTAACTGAAAGTATATTGCTTTAGCTAAAAACAATTGTCATTTTATTTTTCAGTTGAAAAAGTTAACTTCGTTTAATGGTTTAAAAAATCATTTTCAAAGGTATTTATTTTTAAATTAAATTTTCCATCTAAATCTGATTTGTCCTTGTCTCTCTTGTATTTGTTGAGTTATCATGAGCCTCATCATTAACTACTTGTTATATTTCATGAAATTTGGCTGAGTAATTTTTAGTTACTCATTTTGTAGATAAATAGATTATAATGAATGTAACGTTCTTGCAAATAAGAATGTTACTAAATTCATTTATCATATCAACACATTCTAAAGGATGCAACTAATACATGGTCCTATATAAAAAATTAAATGTGATATAAACAGTAAGCTATACAATATATTTATGATTCTTTTACAACTTAAAAATGTCAATCAACTTAGAACTAATAAGATATATGATGTATATCATAATTTCAAAATAATATTGTCTATGATTTATTATCCAATTTCCATTTATGATTCTCGAAAACATGATATAGACTTTTCTCGGGGAGATGTTGAATTTGGACGTGTGCTAAGTAATACATGGTCAAGATGAAAACAAAAATAGTTAAGAAAAATAGTTGGTGGGTCCAAATCAGAGAAAAAATATAAAACACCTCTGATAATAACTTAAAATATTAAAGTTGAAAATGGAATTTAAAATCTTAATTAAGAGATTAATGTGTGAAATCATTGATGCTAACACATCAAGAATAAAAACTGATTTAGATAATGCTGAGTTTCACTACATTTATTAATCTGTGTGTTTTGAAGTAAAAAATTGTATCAATATTTATTTTTTAAATGTAAAATTGGTGTTTAATTCTTGTCTTGTGGAATAACAAGTATATTTATATGTGTTTATTTTCGTATTCATGTTCGCACTCACTTACTTACTATATTTTTTTTTTTTGACGAAAATTACAAATTTGTGACAAAGTTAACATAAATATTATTTTTCTTCAATGTCAAACTTAAAAAAATAAACTATAATTATATAAATATTAAATAATTATAAAAAACATATAATTACATATAATTAAAATTTTACTACAATTAAAATATTTATACTTCTAAAAATATGGCAAGAAAAAAATTACTTATATGATTTGAATAATATTTTTAGAGATCAATTGAGCTGAACTGTTAAGAGATGATGAAAAATTAAATAACGAAAAAATATCCTTTTAAATAAAACAAATGACGAGAAATTGAATAACGTAAAAACATCTTTTAAATAAAACAAAATGAAGAATAGAGAAGAAAAGGAAAAATATTTTTTTTAGATTATTTGATAAGTTAATGTTGTACCCGACTTAAAATTACAATTAAACATTCTTATATATCAAACAATAAATAAAAGATAAAAATATTTAATAAAAATAAATGATTAAATACGTATTCTACAATAAATTTAATTCAATAAAATTGATATTTATATTAATATTTCATTCGAAACATAGTAACACACAAAAATATGTAATCAAAATTAAAATAAAAATTCTTAAAAATGTTATGAATATCAAATAAGTGAAATAGTTGAAGACGGTAATGAAAAATTCTATACTAAAAGAATAATTTTTCAATGAAATGAAGTAAAGATTTAAATAGAATGATTAAAATAGTTTTTTAATTATCTAAAGTACAATTATTTTTAATAATTTAAAAAGAACAAGTGTGAGGAAGAAAATAAATAGAAAGCACTTCTCTTACTATTAAAATGAAGATAAATTCACAAAATATTGGTAAAGACAAATTTACTTGACATCATAGAAACATTGTTAGCACCTACGACTACAGTGTCTGAACCAAGCTCTAGCGAAGCTAGATTTATCCGCCATTAATTCCTTACTGATTGCAAAAGCAAAAGAGCAGAGAGTGGTGAGAGAAAGACAGAGACTATATGGGATCCAATGACTAAAGTTGAGAATAAGGTTAAAAAACAAATGTTGTCCCCACTTACCCACTTGTGACAGTAAGGTGCTATTATATTCTCTTTCATTAGTTCTTTTACTATCATAATACTTCATAAAAAATAATTGGATGAAAAGTAAATGTATTCAGTATTTCATACTTGTAAAAAAAAGAACAAATTAACCCTTTTTTAATAAATAAAAAGACTCACGGGATTTTTTTTAGAAAAATTCAAATATGGGTATCAAAGGAATGGGACCACGTTGGACTTTCCAGGTTCCAATTTCAAGACTGCAAGAATGGAATCAAAAGTTACTTTAGCTGTAACTTTTACATAAACTTCATTATCACATATTATTGTATATTTTATATACTTTAAATAATTTTCTAGTGGTGGTAAAAAGCTTTGATATTTAGTTTGAGTTGAAAGAGAGAAGAAAACAGAAAGAAATTGTAAGAGCATAAAAAAGTAATAAAAAGGTAAAATTTAAAGATGACTGATATCAGCAAATTAGGAAAAAGATAATGAAGTTTTTTTTTTCTTAAATAGAGAATAATTCGTTTGTTAGCACCATTGAGTTAAACAGGGTTAAGGATATTTAAGAGCTTTAAGGACGAGATTCCAAAATAAGAATAATTATATTCTTAGAGGTGTTTGTTGCATCCTATTTCAACTGTGCCAACACTACGAAACATGAAAAAAAGGAACATTTACCTAAAACCAATTCCGTGAAGCACGTAAGTTTTGTTGTATAGTTAAAGAAACACCAACATATTATACCAACATATTATATACAGATTAGACTACAGCACTAAGTGGCTATGCATTTGGTGTATCAGCCAAAATCTGAATTACAGTGAAAAGATTCTTTAAAACTTAATTGCTACGTGTGAACGAAAGTTGGATGCAATGAATTAGTGTGTATGTTGTATTAGTGCGTGTGATTTTGACTTTTAACTTCTCAGAGTCATTTTCTTGAGGCTTCTTCCATTGACATGCCAGCTTATTAGTGTAGTAGTGATGTAAAATCTCTTCCCTACTAATTTTTATGTGCTCCAAAGTCCTAATCTCTCTCCAAACTTTTTTCTTTGTTAATGGCATTCTCTAAAATTTGGTAATTCCTTGATGGCATGCCTTCCTCTTTGTCTCTTTAAATAAAATGGTTGGCTTTATTTGCGTCTTTCTTAGATTAAAGAAATTGATGGAAAGTGATTCACCAAAAAAAAATTGACGAGAGGTGGAAAAACTGATTGAGAAGCAAAGGCTTTGAAATGGTGTCACCACACAAAGGAAAGCAAAAGGGAGTGGTGAAGTAAACGAGCTAACAACCAGATTAGAAGTGTAATTGTTATCCATTTAAACAATAATCAAACACATTTGTCTAAATCAAGACCTTTTCCATCATGAAAGTAAACAAATATTATTTTTAATTACAAAGAATGGAACAAAAGCAATCTTGCGATTCTTATCCTTTGTTTGCAATGAGAAGGGTGGGCATGTGTGGGTCATGGGTGGGTCATGGGTCATGGGTCCAAAATCCCCAACCCTTGGGGGACCCAAATTCGATCATTTCTTATTATGAATTTCTCCATTTCTCTTCCTTATACTTTTGACTTACGTTATTTGTCTTTTATAATCATTTTTAGTATTGATTAGAGACACAAACCATACGAGATAAGGGGATTCTCCAAAGGACCCCAAATAATTCCAAGATATCAACGTCATCATCTAGACCGCAAGCTAATCATAACATAATTACTCATAACAATCATTAAATTACGAGTTGGATTCTGCATAGATGGAGACACTCACTCTATGAGAAACTATTTGCAGCTCCACCTATGATTTTGATTATATATACAATTAACTTTAAAATATTATGTAACAAACAATTGGTGAACTTCAATTTATTATAGGAGAAAACTATTTTTCCTAAATATTTAATCAAGGGTTTAATCTCCAAATCTGTATCTGTATCAAAGAATATTTAGTAGGAGAAAGTCCACTTCTTAACCAGATTTTAGTGTCTTGAAAAATTATTTTTTTACTAAGAGATTTGTTTAAAGAAAAGTTAATTAAATGTTTTTCTTATTATCATATTATAAGGGCAACTATCTGATGGTTAATTTTTCTTGACACTTTATATGAGGGTCTTCCTTACTACTTACATTCTTCAACTACTGAACTCAATTTTGATACATTACTTAATATATTCGAGTCCAGATCTACTTGAACTAAAAAAATGTTGCTTAAAACGTTTAATTTTGCTTCCTCTTTTAGTTATTTATGAAATTATTATTCAATCAATTAAACTTGATTTTAATGTTTTAATCTTTTTATGTT
>Ga0099824_1000507_pt1 | contig 46392 bp, 29 predicted proteins | sample SiratrowhiteBW_FD_76837 | JGI IMG/M metagenome (GOLD analysis project Ga0099824, IMG submission 76837) | Root nodule microbial communities of legume samples collected from California, USA - Siratro white BW | ecosystem: Host-associated > Plants > Roots > Nodule | place: USA: California... | reverse complement strand
TAAACATAGAAATATTTTACTATATCTTTTAACTCTTTCGTTAGCCTATGATATATTTTAATTTTAATTTATATGTGTGGACAAATCTGTTTAATATGTTTGCATTTTCATTTTTATTTTAAGGAATTTATTTCAATATTTTATAATTAAAAAATATTCTTATAAAATTTTAAAATTTAAATGAAACATTTATTTATTCAATGTTATACTTTTTGTATTTTTTTCAAATTATATAGAAAAATATACATATTTTTTACATTGAGACAATTTAGAATATTCTGATTATTTTATGAAGTCAGAATTAAAATCTTTCTTTAAGTTAAATATCTCATTGAAACCAGTTAGATAGTTACTGACTTGTTATGGATAGTTATTGACTTATTATTTACAGACCTTATTTATTAGTCTTGTGGATTTCCATTAATTATTTATATTAATACTTTATTATAAAGTTTTGTAAACTCTTCTTATAGGTCATTTCATCAATTTGGTTGGCATGAATTTTGTTTAAAAAAATAATTTTTGATATATAGTACATATATTCCATTAAAATCATAATATATCTCTAAAGAAAAAAATTTAAATTATTTTAAGATTGATTTGAAAATCTAAATAGAATAAAAGTAAAAGATAAAACAAAATCAGAGAATGAAAAGGATTAATATATTTATTGACTTTTCCTTCTTTCAAAGTGTAAATAAAAGAAGTTGAATAAAAATATTTTCATGAAAAAAATGAAAAACAGGGGTTTCTAAGTGCATATAGCTTTAATCGTTTCCAAAATACCACATATATATGTATAAATTTTAATTAAACATATATAAACATATTTTTTTATATAATGACACAATTTTGTACAAATTTTATAAGAATTAATAAATTTAAAAAATATTACTAAAATAAGTTATACTTAAACAACACGATTTCATTTGTCAAGAGTTGTTATCATATAACTTAATTGCATTAGTAATAAGAAAAATAACAAAAATATCATTAAGGACAAATATCATTCTTTTTTTTTAAATCTTACCAAACATGATTTTGATTTCACTTAATCAGTCAAATATATATATTTTTTTAAAAAACTAAAGTCCTCAGAGGCAAATTCGATATATGTAAATTAAATAATTCAAACATATTATTATTTAAATAGATAAACCAAATTATCAACAAATTTACACATTATTTTATTTTTTTAAACAACTCACACTAATTTTTAATTTCTATCATATTTTTACTGTTAATACATTATAATAATTAAATGATTAAACAATTATTTAAATCAATCAAACAATTCATTATAATAATTACAATCTATTCAATAAATAGTAATATGTTTTATCATATTTTATACAAAATCCATTTTTTAAACAAAAAAAAATCAATTTATATAAGTAAAATAATTTAAACTAATGTAAAAGTTATCACATAATGGATTTTATATATTATTTTTACACTGAAATTATTATACTTTCTAACAATTTAAATTTTAAAAATAGTTTTTTTGTATGAATGATTAAATTAAATCAAAGTTTGATTGATTTCTCACACTACAAGATGTGTCCATCTGTATGATTTCTTTCTTTTTCTCTGTTTGTTAACAATGTCATATTTCATAATAACAACATTATGAGAAATAAGGTTGTGTTATTCAAAGATGCCTATTCATTCTCATAATATTTTTTTAAGTCTGTTTATTTTCGTAAAATGCAAAGTATAAAAATATATATTATAAATAGTTCATAATGTATAATAGAGTGTTGAGATAAACATAAGAAAAGGTAGGTTGCTAGACAGAACGAGGTCGGCAAAAGTAGATAGACTTCGATTTAAGGGAAGGAGGCACAACAGATAACATGACACTTCCCTCCAAATGTTGGTCTCCTTGCTGCACAACATTTTTCATTTATTTATTCTTTCACACTCTTCTTTCAAATTAATGCTCACTTCCACATAAGCAAAAAGTGAAAAAGGAAAAAAAAAAAAATATACAAAATGACTTTTTGAAGGTCACCATTTTATGACAACCATCTATGTCTAAGTAACTTTATATCTAATGTAGGGAGGGACGAAGTTGATTAAATGATGTTTGCAAATAATAATTAGAGTTTTGCAAAGCATATATGTCCTTCCTTCTTTCATTTAATTGGTCAAAGTTTGCTTATTTATAATTCATTTGAAATACTTTTTGCAATTATAGTTAGGTTATAACAGTGATTTGAAATAAATGTTTACAATATCCTTTCTTGAGTTTAGTATTTCATTTTTCATCTAATTGCTTTAACTAATATATATTATTTTAATATTACCAATGAAGATTTATCATTAGATAAAAGTGTGTTTTCTAAAATATTTTTCATCATTATACTTTTCTCAATATTAATATTTGAATAATAAATTTTAATTTATTCTAATTCAACTCATAAAAGAATTTGAAAATAAGAAAGAAGACCTGATAGATAAAGGAAACCATTACTTCGTAGTTAAGGTTGAATTGACTGTGATAGACAATAGAAAAAACACTTTGTGATAGGACCTCGTGGACTCAATATTTTCTCTCTCTTACCAAATGCTTATGATATAACACTACAAAAAACAACTATTACAAGTAATTCAAATCTATCTGTTTGACCTAATTTTATGTATTTTATTTTATCAAAATCCTTTAATTTAAAAAGTCATTCATGTATTCATTGGTCAGATTTCTTGTCTATTTAGATTCCTTACATATTCAACACTCCCATTAGATTCATCATATTTTAAAATATTATAAAATCTTCTTACCAATTCAATGAAAATGAACAGAATTATCTATGATGAGGATAAAGAGATATGAAGAGTAATATTTGAAATAAAATATTTAATTCTGAATGCGAACAAATAAAAACCTATAAACCTTTAGTTGATGTATTTTTTTCTGGGTCATAATATTTTAACATTACTATTTACGTTTGACGTCCATTTAACATTAAAAAGTATTATTAGTTTATTAATATAAAACAGTATAAATGAATGTTTTTGGAAACAGTAGTGTCAAACTACCATTTCCTTTTCTTTCTTAGAGGTCACATTTAAGTTATTGAACTTATTTTAAATGAGAATGAGTAAACAATGTGATATCAAATCAACTCAACTCGTCTAATGTATTTTTTAAAGCACTAAACTTGTTTTTACTTTTTATAACAAATTCTAAAAATATAATTTTCAATTAAACGAATTAAGATAATATTATATTATTTCTCATTTGTAATGATTGGGTAGGTTTGATACTTCCCATATTTGATTGGAGAAAGACGAGAAGTAGTGGAGTTAGGTGCATGTTTTGCTCTGCATTGCTGATTTATTGTCTTCTGTTACATGATTGTAAGCCTCAAGAAGTGAAATGTGTCTTTGATTATTGGGAAAAGCACATGGCTGAAAATCATATTTGATTCTATCCCAATATGATGCACAAATCTTAAAAGCATTTCATTCAAAAACCCCTACGATCTCAATTTTTTATTTTATTTCTTTTTCTCAAATCCACTTCAATTTTCTTTTATCTTCTCCGTAAGGTTTAAACAAAGTCATAGTGCCAACTTTGAAGTAAAACACTCAGCAAATTTCTTTTTATCCCATGCATGTTAAGGACAAATAAGAAAAATGGAGTTTTGAAAAGCTGGGAATTAATTCTTTAGTTTTATGAATGCATAGGTTCTCGATTTTTAACTAATCAAAAATTTTCTTTGAATATTCTCATATTTTCAATCCTTTGCAAAACTAAACCTTTCTAGGGTGTAGGGTAAATTTAAGGTAAAGAAAGTTATATTGTTATTCAAATATAAATTTTATATGTTTTAAATGCTCTATTAAAGTTTTGATTTTGATATTTTTTTTGTGTGTAAAATGTTACAAGGTATTTTGAGAATTTAATTTATTTAAGTCATTTGGGTTAGTTTCAACACTTAGAAAAATCATTTGTATTTATTTTAAACTATAAGATGTAGAAAAGTGAAATTGAATTGAGTGTAAATGATCTATGTATGTATTGATGCATAATCTTTGAAGTTTGTTAGAAATATGAAATTAATATTTGATGTGTTCTCAATGTTAAATTAGTACTGATGTTATTTTTATAAAATTTACTTGGCATATATTTCACATAATCCTATTAATAGACAAAGAATATTTTTCTCAAAGATTTCATTTAATGAACTAAATATTTCTTAACAAAATTGTTTCGATAACAAAGGAAAATAATTGTCAAAAATGGGTTTGAGAAATTGGTCGTTATTAGCTAAATTTTGCTAGTTATATTCTAAATTCATCTAGCATACAGTTAAAAAATAACATTTTATCATTTATTTATATTGTTTAAGTGATTTTATATTTATAATTTTTATTTTATTAAAGAAACATGAGTTAATTTTAAATATTTATGCAATTACATATTTAATAAGAAGAGGTTTTAAAATGAATTATGTTGATTGATCTAAATGAGAAATACTTAAGTGGTAATTGAACTAATTAAAGAATGGTGAAACCATTAATAAAAAATATATATTCAACTTTCAAACAACTTATATGTTAATTTAGTGGTCTAAAGCCTATAAAGATTCTCACATAAATAATGGTTGAATACACACTTATATATGTGAACGAGTGAAACATCACATTTGAGTCGCTATGAACATTTTAATATTTTATTATATAAGTTGATTATTATTTGATAAAATAGTAAACATTAATAATTTCAGAATTTAAAACGACAAGCTTTAATTAAAAGAAAATAAGTTATTACACCCGAGGTGCAAAATTGTAATAAAATAATGAAACTCTCCATTTATTTATTGATTTTCTCTTAAATAATGTTATCCAAAAAAAGAAGATAGATTTAATAACTGTATACACATGTGTATCGGGGAAGATGGTCTCTTAATGACTTGAGTGAAAAAAAAAAGGTAGTATAGTTTATTATGAAATGTTTTAGTTGCATTGACTTCACGTGATTATTGTTTGTTACATAATCAATAGTTAAACTTAATAAATGCGCGATGGTGAAATAAAACATTATAGAAAAAGTAAACTTAAAAAGTCTTTTTTTTTAGAATTTTATGCATGTTGATTTAAACTATTAGATCTAGATCGTATATACCTTCAAAAGAAATGGTCACAATTTTGCTGCCTTTGTAATCAATTTAAAACCAATGTGGGGGTGATACAGTCTCTAATCCACATATCTTTCTTTATGACCAAAAGTTTGTATTCTTTTTGAAGTAATAAAAAACATGGTTTAGTGTAGACTGTTCAAGCATCTTTCTCAAAGAAAAAAAGCTGATGCCAAAGGACTAATTTGTTTGAATTAGATAAAATTACTTATGATTACATGTAGATTGGATGTATGTTGGTAGCCACAAGCATCTTAATTAAATAATAAAAGATGTGTCACAAAAATACTTTTAAGTTTTTAAGCATAGATATAAATTAGAAAAAAATTTAATTATGGAAACTATTATTTAATCACAACAAGTTTAATGTAATTGAAACTTTTGATTGACTTATGACGAGTCATCACATGAAGTTATAAAAACAATATAATTAAGTTAAAGTTTAACCACTCTTTCATTTAATCCTTGACCAGTGTAACTGCCGCAAAAGGAATTTGACTCACAGAAACTTGTTGAAGTTAATAATGCCAATTGCTTACACTGAGGCTAGGAGGGTGTTCAAGGAGACAGTTAAAATGAAGAAGAAGGATGAAGGGTCTGAATATGATATGATAGGGAATAAGGTTGGAAGAAAGTGTTATAAGAATGTTGGTGTTAGGTGGAATATAGTAGTAGTTGCTGATGATACTTTGCTCTCAGGTAGTTTGGTGGATGTTGTTGCTGAGTTCCCTTAGTCTGTGGTTGTTGGTAGTTGCTCAGCTACTTCAGATTACTGTTTATACATACAAAATTATTACAGACATTGATTCAGTGAAAATTGTTATAATACCTAGGTATGTCTAATTTTATTATTCAAAATAAGGTAGAAGATGTCTTTAACTCCCATAATATTTTAAAATTTTATTTTAGTCGATTTCTTAATTTGTGTTTAATATCATAAAACTTAGATAACTGATAGATAATATCTCCATAGAATTTGAATTTGAGGATAGTTTAATCCCATAAATTCAATTTATAAAATCGATTTATAAAGTAAAAATTATCCTTTTATATATTATTTATACTTTAATGAGAATTGAGTTTTTAATAATTAAAAATTTTGAATTTAAATTTTCAAAGTAAAATGTTTTGAAATTAATAAGTAGTTTTGGAGTTTTAGAGATGGTAAATGTTACTTTACCAACAATCATATCGACATTGTAAGGATATTTTTTATGTGATTAAATAAGTTTGTAAATAAATTTAAAAGCGATGATTTAATTTAATTTATGTTTAATATCTAAATTGATTAATTGTGTGTTTATGAAGTATTTGATATTTGTGAGTTAATTTAGAATTTTATTTGGAATGTGTTAAAGGAAGAGGATGAAAATACCATTTTGGGATGTTGTGGATGGTGAACTAGCACGAGTCTTCGGTTTTGGAAATAAAAAGGGAGTAATGAACTTGGTAAATGAAAGGAGTGCATATAGTAATTAGAAGAAAAAAAGCTCCTTCCTCATTATCTCAAACCATATTCATCTTATTTTTTTACTTTTCATTATTTCTCCTCATTTTCTCTTAGTTTTTCTCCGTCATTTTTCTTTTTCTTTCTCCTTTTCAAAGAGAATCACGCATGTAAGGGTCTGGGGTTTTTTTTAGATGTGTGAAAATTTTTACAGTTTAGATGATTTTGGGTTGATTTTAATTTCATTCATAGACATGATCAAGGATGCACTTGGTTTTCTAAAATTATTTAAGTTAAAATATAAAATAGTTTAAAGTCAATGAAAAATTCTACTAGAATTGAGAGACAAAAAAATACGAAACTATTTAATTTAGAAAAGAGGTAAATTTAATAGCCTTTTGATTTTTTGAATTTGATATCAATTATTTTGTTTTTTTATGGATTTGGTGTAACACCCTATTGTAGATGTTGTGAGGGTGAATCAAGCATGCACAGGTATAGAGGAGCTCATTGATACACAGCCTTTGAGGCGTTCAACAATTACATTTCTGCTGACTAGCCCTGAATGATGGCTCATAGGTAGGCCCTCCTTCACACACTCATCGTATTTCTCCAAAGTAGGCACAATATCACTGAAATCTGGCCTTTTCGACGGGTTTGCTGACCAACAACGCTTTATCAGATGTGCTAGTGCTGGTTGACAATTAGCTGGCAGAGGAGGCCTTTCATTCTGATCAGAACACTTCAATCAGTTTTCAATTCAAAAATATTTCACTTGTCACAGGATTATTAACAAGTAATTAAGCAAACAGAAAATGCATTCTTTTGAGTCATCACTCACTTTCTATCCCACAACACAACTGACATGCCAGGATTTAGATAAAATGAACTATGATTTTAAAGGCTAATTTCATTTTTTCCTAGTTTTAAAGATTATGATAATTTATATGTGGCTTTTTGTGGGGTATAAGAGATGAGTGTGCCTAATGGGAAAGCACTAACGGAGACAACAATGTTGCGGCTAGCCTTTTATGCAAAGTTCGAGGACTACTTTTGACAAATGTATGCACCAAAATGCAACAACTGTTTTTATGTTAGCTTCATAAATTTTTGTATCTAGTTAAGCGATATCAAAGGATGCTTGTTGGGACTAGGGAGGGAACACTACCAAGGCCCATGCATCAGTGCTTCCCATTATTGAGACTAGAAAACACATGTACCGTCTGTTACACTTTTAATAAAAAAAAGTTCACTCTGTTAAAGCACTCGAGTTAAAATAATCCATGATCATTACTCATGTTAGGTTCAGCTTCTGCACATGTTGCCCAATATCTACCTCACATAGCTCAAGCATGGAATTCGGAGATTGCTGCCATTCTGTCAGGTTTTAACCCCCTGAGGCTTAACTATTGACGCAACAAGTGATGCAACATAAACAAGCAGAGTCATTTGTTATTAGTGTACTTTAATTACTCTGACTAGTGACTTCTGGTAAACTATCTTTGTATGAAAATAAAAATTAGTGGACACATTTATTGATATATGTAGTCTGAAGAAAGATTATATTATACACATCCTGCAAAAAACTAGTATTTTGTCTTCACCTCTTATTTTTTTAGTAACACTTAACATCTTGTCAGAATGGCTAAGAGAAGATAGAGTAGAGGAGTAGAATCTCTGAAACGCAGAATCCCTGAAACTTTGCATAAAGGTATTTGTGGCACTTAAAACTAAACTGGAAAATTAAAGTATATTGATTGATCCATCCATTCCCACCCTCATCAAATTAGCCAAGACATCCACGAACTGAGGGATTAACAGATACACTATAAGGATTCTCCAAGTAGTTCTACCTCGGGAGTATTTTCTACTAAGTAACTGTTAGAGGGTAGATTAAAGTTTTGGACATTATTGTTGTTGTTGCATGTGGTATAAGGTTTTAAAAGATTGGAGTTGGGAGAGATACAAAACAAGCTTCCCATTTGGATATTTTAGATATTAGAGTGACAATCGCTACTCTTGTTTCTACAGTATTACTAAAAGGGAAAAAGTCCGTAGTTATATATGTTTTGAACCTTTTTTGCATCTAGTCATACAATATGCATACAAAATTTAAGTGTCGCAGATATCACATTTCTTCAGTCCCATTAGGGGAACAAACAGTGTGTAAAGGACAACTTTCTTCATTCTTTTTAGCAATAAAACTGTTTCAAGGCAGATATTCCCATATTATTGAGTATAATTCTGATCGCATAGAACTTGTCCAACCAATCATTCTTACTACAAATAATCTGTCCAATCAATCATCCTGACAATGCAACAACTGTTTTCAATTCTGAATTCTTTTTTTATGTATGAAAAATTCATTTTCAGACCAATTTTAAGCCATTTCAAAATATATTTTAGTTCAGAAACCAGTTTTAAAACTGATTTTAAATTTAAATCACTTTTAAACCAAAACATATTTTATTCATCAACCGATTTAAAACAAGTTGAAACTACTTTGATTAAAAACGTTGAAAAAGATAAATGATTTATTTCAGAATCCAACTCACATTTAGTTTTGTGAAACCAAACCATGCATACTCCAGAGTCCAAAATCATGCCATATGTCAAATTAGACAAGAATTATTCGACTACCAAGAAGATGGAGCACAAAGAAGGAATTTGGTAAAGCGGACTAGAAAAAGTCAAGAAGGGATTAAGAAAAAGATCTATCAATAGAGCTATCAGAATTGGCAAACAGAGAAGTGATGCAATTGTCTCTCTTAGAGCAATTAAAATAAGAGTAGTAAATTAACATAACAAAGAAAATATTTATAGTTTAGACAAATTTAGCCATGTTACCTTCTCAGCCACAGCAAAAGCAGCTTGCACTGGAGTCATTCCTTGGAAAGGAAGTAGACAGGTAGTGAGCTCCCAAAGCACAATACCAAAACTGTACACATCAACTTTTCGAGTATAAGGTTTTTCCTTAAGCATCTCTGGTGCCATCCAACGATATGTTCCCGAGTTCCCTTTGCTTTTCCGGCATCTTGTTTCAAGACAAGATGTGCCAAAATCCGCCACCTTAACCCTCATATCATCGTCTAGGAGCAAATTGCTTGACTTCAAGTCTCTGTGAATCACACCTTGTGAATGAAGGTACTCCATGCCCCTTGATATATCTAGAGCGAACCTTAGAATTGTTTCCAGAGAGAGTGAGTATGGCTCTTTCTTGTTCAGATACATCCTCAGATTCCCTTGTGACATGTATTCTGTTATGATACAGTACACGGGCGGTTTTTTGCATGCTGCAATAAACTGTAAATTAAGAGTCATTTAAATATCAGAGTTTATGCAATCATTACCAGAAGGGATTACAAACACCACTGCAGCTAAAGGTTACAGTATCAATTATCACATATGAGTAAATGTTAGACTTCTCTTAGAATTTGGATTCTAGAACCCAATTTGTAAGTAATTCAGAACAACTCAATAATTGATGAACCAATAGACTCAATAAAATTCAGATTCGAATGTAACTCAACTTTAAAACTGTCTCTTAAGATTGTCCCAATATAAAAACTATTTGATGGTTGTTGACACTCAAAAAGTAGAGCCAAATCCAATAATCTAACACAAAAAAGTTAGGATACCTCATGGTCTTTCTAAAACCCCAAGGACAAGAATGAAGATTAATCAGTGTAGTACTCATCTAAAAATAGCAAATATAAGAAAAAATAGAAAAGTCAATAGTTGGCAGCAATAGGTGTATTGTATATGTTACTGAGTTGAGCCAATATACTTATTTAAATGGTAAAAGTCCCTGTTTGTCTCCTTTTTGTTTCTGAAACAGTTTTACCTAGAAAAACTAAGACTTTCCCTGAAGTGGCAAGTGGCAGTGTCTCTTTGTGGGAACAACCAAATCTATATATATTAGCTCTTCTCTTGCTTACCCCCTCCGAGTTTCAGATTCTAACAGACAAAATAATCGTTATGGATACATAAACAGACAAAAGAGATATCCGTTCACTAAAACACCATACCTGCACTATGTTAAAATGGAAGAGACGTGAAAGCAAAGCCACTTCAGAGTTAAATTGCTCCTCTAGTAATGCCTTTGTCTCCTCATCCTGGGATGGCATCCTCACCATTTTCACAGCAACAGCTCTCTGCTTGTAGACTCCACGGTAAATTCGACTATGAGCTCCAGAAGCAAACTTGTTACCAAGAAAGAGCTGTGATAGGTCCGCAGTCCATTCATCTTGCTCCCCCTCCTGCTCCTCCTTTGAAGCCTCCCATGTATCCATTGAGTCCAATATCATGGACCACGATTCCGTGCTATTAAATCTCTTCCTTTCCATGTTCTCCGTGTCACTCTCCAACCGTCCCTTGGAGGAAGATGAAGGGTCTGGTAAAGGTTTACTCTTAGACATCCTTAGCCTAAGTCCGTGGAAACATGAACCCGCCATTGAATCCAGAAAACAAATGTGTTTGTGAACAATGATATGAAGATTGTCAGAGCATACAGTCATGATAAATCTTCCTCCCGAGTGTTGATTTCCAAACATGAGCTCCAAATGAAGAACGAATATAAGTTTTTCAAAACCATCTCGTTGAGGTTGTTGTATATTGCAACAGCACCCTTTGGAAACCAATTTACGTAAACAGCAAGGCCACGGTTTATTTGAGTATGAATATAAACATTTCGTGTATAAGAATTGCGAAGGATGAAATATATATCTTCCAGCGTTCAAGACTCGAGTAGAAACAAAGAAGAAAGTGGGGATGTCATTGGTTGTAGGCAAATGCTAGTGAGAGGTAGAAGAAGAGGAAGGAGTTTTGACGGTTTTTCCTAGTAAGATTAGGTTGTTTTGCAGAATAAGGAAGAATTGAGAGGAGGAAGGTTTCAAGGGTGTCTCGTGAGTGCTTGGTTAAAAAGTGAAATAGGTATTTATAGCGAGGGAGATAGAGTTTTTGGGACAGTTTATAATTGAGGTTCGTTGGTGATGGGATTATCATGAATGAATGCAATGGTAAGTGGACACAATGCAAAGCGAGGTGACTTGAGCTTGGCGATTTAAACATCCAACTATTGGTGCTTGCTTTTGCAGTCTTCAGACTTTGGATATATCCCCATCCTTGTTGGGGCCCGAAAAAGTTTGAGACTACAAGTGGTGTCTACCATAACAAAAGAAGAAACGATATAGATAAGTGCCAACTGCAAGAGATGGACCTCAGTTTATACCAAACATGTGACCGATTGATTTCCACGCATTACCATTTTTCCTTCTGCTGTGGAAAACATTGCCTCATTCCAATAGATATGTAACACTTCTATGGTTATCTCTAACTTGTAAGTGTGTGTTTGCATTGGGTTGGTGTCACTCCAATCCAACACTACACTTTCTTCCACTCCTGGGTATTGGAAAGTTAGAATTGTTCATTGAATAGCTTTTAATGGTTTAGGATTAATGTTCAACCATCTCATTTATTTATCACATAAATGATTATGCTTCAAAATTTTGTTACAAAGTCACATTAATCATCTATTATCCTATATATTACACGCTAAAACACTAATTAAGTAAACCAATAATATCAAGTCACCAGTAAAAATAATCCTAAAAGTTGGTGAAACAATATATTGAAAAAGTTGAGAGAAAAGATCTATATAAAAAATTGATATCATCTTTAATCTAAAATCTTAAGATATTAAGTCTGTGAATTTATTTTTTTTCAATTTTTACTTAATAAAAAATTTACAAAAAGAAAAACTAACTAAAAACAGATGAACAAGTTCATATATAGTATCTTGGAGAGGTTGTTATTATTCAACTGTTTATTTATTATAAGACACCGATTCTATTATTTATAATAATTTAAAGATGATCTAATATATGTTTTGTAATTTATTGCTTAATGTGGGATGGAAGAAACTAAGATGATTAATTGAAAGATATACTAAAAAAAACGCATATAATTGTGGTCATAAATGGTTATAAGATTAGATTTTGAAAAAACAAACAAATGGTTTCAGGGAGAAATTTAAAAAGTAGAAAGAAAATCTAAGAGACATAAGAGTTTCGTCCCAAAACCATCTAAACCATTCAATATTTGGTTCGATATGACCCACAAATTGTTAGGTATCCACAGTAGTGTGGTTCTTTGTGGTATGGGTTTATCACAAGGAACATGTAGGGGATCTCCCTCAGGGCCCAAAAAACAAATTTCGACATTCCGTAACAAGTACTACCATTATTTTTCTTTTTCTTTCCCCAACCATCTATACTACCATTCTCTTTTTTTGCCAATTATTACACAAACTCTCCTTAACTACAAAATGGGAAATATTATTTATATAAATAATAATTCAAACTGTACGATTGGTCCGGCCATGCACTCTTATGTGCATTGTAGGAAGGTTTAGTGGAGGCATATGCATGCATATCCACTAAGATTGCACTTGAAAAAGTATTAATTTAGATAATAAAAATAAAGAAAAAGAATACAGAATATGCTAAAATAATTGAGGATTACGTTTAGAGGAGAAAAAAAATCCTCCATGGGTGCTAAGGAAGAAACGATCTTTTTTCCATTGTCAGGTCACAAACAAGTGACGTAAAGTTGTTGCACGAAACAAGAAATTTACCATCTTACTTGTGGAGGAGATAGTGATTAAAATTGATTTGCAGTAGAGGAACACAATATAATATTGAAAAGGCGAGCAATAATAAAGAATGGTGAAAACATGCATAATCAATAGTAGTTTTCAAGAAGACATGATGGTAGCTACTAGTGAGAGGTTATGACTCTGGGTGCGTGGTCACGTTGGTTATAGTTTTGAGAGTTGTCCACAACAACACGTGTCCAAACTTCCACGTACATGGTGTTATTGCAGACATAACTGGAATGCACTGTCCTGATGTTGTAAGAGAAGGCACCTTCTTCACTGTCTTTCTTGGCCAAATTGTGATGAGACTTTGCATCGACGCAATGCCTCTGTTGGGTCTTCATCACCTGCTGCTCAGGTACCGTGTTCCTCCGCTGGGGGTGCTTACCCTTTTATTTTCGTTGCTTTTCTTTTCCATGTAACCACAAAAGGAGACACCACAGTTATTGTATTTGAAATGAATTCCCATGGTGTGCATGTTAGGTGCACTCTACTGTTTGAAAGAGGGTTTATATGAGGACAAAAGTCTATACAATTTATTTCTTTTGGTATTGTTTTCTGATTAAAGTTGGAGGTGGGTCCAAGCTTGGGTGGTTCATCTCCAACTGGTGTAAGGTTCTAGATGATTCATCTACTGATTATGGAGTAGAGTGGGGAAGTTCACATAGAATGGATGTTGTGAGAGATTTAGATCTGTAAAATATGAGATTATTAAGATTGTACTGTGTTTCTGGAGTGATGACACATATTTTAAGATAGAAAAAGAGATTTTTAGGGACAAAGAGTTTAGACTAAGTAGAGGGGGTCTTAAACTTGGGTCAATATTGTTTAAGCATTACAAGTCAATAGTAACATCTAAGTATACTTTCAATTCTAAAATAATTTTGATAAGGAAAACTCACTTTGATGAAGGTCAGATTGAGATTTGCATTACTTGGCTTGTGAAAGGAAGGTTGGTATCAAGTATATGATGCGTCAGGGATTGTATATTTTGATTTCCATTTTCATTGTTATCATTAAAAATATACATTAACTATTTTAATAATTAAAAGGAAATTTAAAATTATACCTTTAACTAGGATACGATTTTATTTGAGTTTTATGGGATTTTATTTTCATATATTATTTTTTATAACTATTAAATATTTTAAATATATTTTTGGTCTCTAGTTATACTTTGTTTATTTATCCAAAAACATTTTGCTTAACTTTTTATTCCTGTGAAAAAAAATCAATTTTGACCCTTTAATTTTTTTAGTTCCTATAATATGTTAATAATTGTTTTTAGCCCTATTAAATATTGATATAAGATATTAATTAATTAGAAATTAATAAAACGAATATATAGATATATTATAAGGACTAAAACAAAATAATAAACACCAAAGTTAAAAGAAAAAAAGAAATTAAGGACCAGAAGTTAAAAAAAATATATTTTATAGAGCAAAAGTAAAATACAGCTATATTTTAAATACATTTATTACTAAAAAATCATTCATTATTTTAATATTCAATAATTTAAAATACAATAATTAAATAATCAAGTTAAAATAGTAACTTAACTATTCTTTTTAATTCTTTGTTACATAGTAATTTTTTATGTGTTATTTAAATTACAAATGATTGATAACTTAATGTTTGATATATTTAAAAATATATAATAAAATTAAAAGAAATTGAAATGTGGAATGATGTTTTCGTAAGTTTTCCAAATTCAATAACTTGACCAGGATGGAAATTTCATTTTCATCTGTGGTATTTCTAAACCTAATTTTGAACTAGACATGACAACAAGATGGATTGGAAATAAGTCTAGCTATTATTGTCCTTACGTTTTGATTCAAATAATTTGTAAAAAATAATAAAGAAATTAGAAAAGTCAATTAAATAAATAATAAATACAAATCTAAGAACTAAATTATATTCTTAGTTAATATGTAATGTTAAGTTTGTTATTAACTATTATTGTGACTACTTAAAATTATTACCATTAACCTATAGTTAATTTATATTGTTTGAAAGGAAGTATATATTTTAAAAATTAGAAAAACATAGTAATAAATTATATATATTATGTGTATATATATTGTAATTAATAATAAAAAAAAAAGAGTACGAATGCATTCCAAATTCCATTTTAACAAAATTAGATCATATTTACATCAACTCCTATTCAAACTCCGTTAACAGAATTCTTTTTATTAGGGTAAGTTTGAGTGGATACCTTGAATTAAACTTGTGTTAGTCTTGTTCAACTTTGTGTAACATTTTGTAAAAATAAAGACAGAAAGTCAACTTATGTCTATCTTCTTCATTCTCATGTCCAATATTATGTGAGATGGAACCCACTCCAAGTGTAATGACGTTTAATATAACTGTTTATCACACAAATTATCAAAATAAAACTATTTTTAATAAAAAAAACTTAAAAACACTTAAATAAAGACCTAATTGCATTCTACAAAGTTTGCGGCAAAAGATGCCAAATGAGTCAAAATAAGAGAAATTATATAGGCCTAAGCAACCAAACACACTTGTGGGATACACAAGTGGGAGCGTGGCCAGTATTCAGAACCCAAAATAATTGGCTCTTGAATCTTCTTCATCAATTTTTTTTCTTTTTTCTTTTTTGGATTATATATTGTTCTTGAGCAAGATTTTCTCACCTAATGAAAGGGAGTTAAGTCTCCTTCAAAGAAAACATAATTTTGGGAACTTTTCTCTCAGGTGAATTCCTTTCCTTCATCTCCTTTAAATTTTATCTCCCCATAGTGGTAAAAGGCTTGCATGCAAATGATTTTTTTTGGGAAAGAGAGATTTGGAGAAATTAACTGATGGCTAGATGTGATGGAATAGAATGAGGATTTTTGTTTGACCATGAAAGTGCAATGGTGTATGTTCAACATTACATTTTAGTTTCAGTGGAACACAAGAGGAGAGGGAAGCTGGCCCATTTTGAATTCTAGTTTAGATTTTTAATTGATACACTGATTTTGTATGAATAAGAGGTCTGATAAGAAAAGCTTTCAGCTTGTAATAATTTTGTTATTGGATTTATTTTATATGTGAAAAAAATATCTTATATCTTAAAGATGGTATGATAAAATCTGTGAATGATTTTGTTTCTTTGAAACTAAAGCATTTTACTTATGGACCAGCATTAGAAAAAATATCTTGTGATTTTAAGTACGTTTATTTAGCTAATTCCATGTCTTTTATAGAGGAATTTCTTTTTATAATGCGTTAGTTTAATTTTTATGAATTTTATTATAACTTATTATTTCTAAGATATTTTTGTGTTTTTTATTTTAATAGAAGTAAAAAATCATATTCTAATTAATGTTTTATTTAATTATTAGTATATATATATATATATATATTTTAAGATACCTTTTTTTATTTTTATGATTCATGATATTATTTGAGACTCAAAATCTTAAATTTTATATCATTAAATGTAAAGTTACTTATGTAATTTTATAGAATACTTTGAATTGATCAAACTTTTAAACTCAAATTTGTGTAGGGCTATTGGTTTTGGTTTGGGAAAATGAGGTCAATTTGGATAATATTATGGGTTTTAAACTGATTTAATATGGACAATTATGACTTGGTTAGGTATTTAAATGTTTGGTTTGTAGGTTTAGTCTTTTTGATGAATGTGGATAATTTTGTTTTGTGCATAATCTACTAGTGGATATAATTGAAAAAAAAAAAAAAACCATTCTTCTTCTTTTCTCAGCTTATTTTCATAATGTATTCTTATTGCAACAATTGTATTTGGAGTTGTATTTATATTTTAATGCTTTAAATTATCAATATAAATTATTTATGGAAAGTTTATATATATAAAATGCATAATTGTACAAGATAAAATTAGGTCTTATACGTGAATACGAAATTTTATTTGTAAAATTTTATGATATGATACTTGTTGAAACTGAATGTGATTGTAATGTGTATGTTGCTGAGAGATCTATACTTGTTTTAAACGATAATAGTTAACAAAATATGTACAATAGTCTATTAATAGCAGAAGACTAGACTTGTTTTATGAAAACTTTAATTTGTGTACAATTTGAAATCCATATATATATATATATATATATTATTTGTGTGAAACATTTTAACTTTCTACTTCTTTTTTTTTTCATGCACAGTGCTTAAATATGTTAGTACCTTTTAATTTAGTCCCATGTACCTTTTCTTAGATTCTAATTTTAAAAAGGGTTCATGTACGCAAAGACTATGAACCGTGGGCCCAATTCCTAACAACCCAGCATAAGCCCAACCCAGCAGAAGCCCAACTCAACCTTAATTGTTATGTCATAAAGTTGGTAACACATAACTTTAGGACAAAGATTTTGGTGGCATAAGCAATGGAAATAAAATATTTTGCAACAATACTCAATGTATGACAGATTTGTTGACGTGGTGTGATTAATTGGTGGCACAAATTCAAGTAAATTATCATTGGTTTGGTTGAAGCCTAACTCTGTTTGATACTCAAACATTTGTGTCCAATCCCTTGCAGCATCTAAGTTTTAGTGCGCGCCACTTATCACCTCACTCCTCATCAAAATACACAACCATATATAAAGTGAAATCAAATGTATAACACCATTAATAAATATCGAGGTTTTGAATACTGACATATTCATGTTCTCCATTAGGAACTTTCTGATCTCACATTGATAAAACTCTTTATATTTTTTTTTAGAGTTTTCTGTATATTTATCATGGAACTATTTCGTGAAGTTAGAATGCGTAGTATTGTTTAATGGGATAACAAAATGTATAATTATGTAGAGACATATCAATGCATTATTTTACTTATAGCTTGCCCAGTTCAAGTTCTGGTTTTATATTCCAAGAATGTAATTCACGGGAATATTACGATTGAAAAGTTATTCGTAAGCATATTTTTAAATATGTTTGGTTAACTTTTCATATTCATGGGAATATTTTTTAAATTATAAATTAATTAAAATAATGGATGTGATAATATAACTTAGAAAAAATAAACTATCGTTATTCCCATAGGAATCTAACTAATCCATCCCTTAGCGTGAGCAAAGATTTGTTTAGTTAAGTAACTTTCCTGAAAGTAAAACATACTCGTGAATATTTTTTTTTTTTTGTCTTCTAACAAACATATGAATAAACATTCTCATTTTCATACTCCTAAAAAAATATAAAAAAGATTATGAGAAACAAATGCTTCTGAAAAATTCAATTGAACATTTAATCATAATCCCCAAGAATGTGATATCATGAGCAAATTAAAAATTATCATTAATATATAACATTTAAAATAGTCATTATAACATTAATAAATTTAACTAATGATACTGTAATTAAAACAGTCACCTTTTTTTACCAATAACTCATTAACAAACAATAATATTTTTGGTTGGTTGCATTATTGTAATTGTTTTTAATGAGTTTGGCATAAAATGGAACAGTCAATGTCTCAAGATTGGTAGTGACACATGACAAACAAGAAGATCTTTATCATTAAAGAGAAACTATAAAATGGAAATTGTGAGGACCCCATTGCCCATTGATCAAAGCTTTTCACGGCACAGAGTAAACCAAGTTAAAGATAATGGACCTATACAGGGTCAACTATAAGTTCATGCATTATTGATCTTCACATAAAGTAACTTCAAGTTCAATCATTTGAAAAAGAAGTTTGAATCTCCAAGTATGGCCAAAAAAATATGTATGAAGTTGAATATTGATCTTTCTTCTTTTATTTTGCTGGTATGGTTTGTTTGAAGTTCAATATGGTTGAATATTGCATACACATACATAAACTAGTTCTCGATAATCATAAACGATGATAGAATAGAGAGAAGGAGTGTGAACGTAGAAGGAGTATTTCATAATGATACTAAAAACCCTTTTGAATAGTTTATGCAAAAGCTAATGAGTTGAGATACGTAATGGGAAAGATTGGGAGTACGTGTGATTTAGCTTAAGAAAGCAAAAGATGAGCTACCTTCGTTATTGATTTAAATATTGAAAAGGTATTTGAAATGGGAACTTTACACATCTCTTTTTCTGTCCAAGTCACTCATGACAAACTAAAGTGGGAGTTGTTTCCTTATTTGAATCCAACATCTCCTACACACAAAAACCCACAAACTTAAGTAGCCTAACAAAGACTCTACTTTAGGCTATTATGTTATAAACCACCTAAAACAACCTGTAACACTTTTTTTTTATTTATTAATTATTTTAAAGTAGCTTTATTTTTTTTGATAAATTTGGTTTTAGTCAAGCGCTTAATCTTAAACATGGAAGGTCTAAGTCATAAAAAAAAATTGTAGGAAAAAAAAATAAAGAACCGTCAACATTTAAAGATACAATTGCGAGTGACACAACCCTGCACATAAAGAATAATTGCAATTTTTTCTTTCTTTCTTAGTGTAAGGGTTGGTTAAATTAATATTGTAGTATAATATATAAATAAAATAAGTAGATTTTTAGAACATATTAAAAGAGTATTTAGTTAGAATGCCCTCTCAAACATTACATAAAACTTTTTCTACTACCTTACATAAAACTTACCTTGTGCATTATATTATATTTTGATGACCACAATAAATATATAATAATTATATATTAACATGTGAACATATAATGGTATAGCTTGAAAGTGATTATAGGAACTAAGTTACTGATAAGTTGTATGCATTTTGGAAGTTGTAATTCTAACTTTTGAAATACATTACTTTTAGATGATTTATATGGTGTTTATAGATGGATATATAGGTATTTTCTGTACTGTTATTAAGATTTTTATTTTCTCAAATTTTTAATTTCAATTACTTTTGTTTTTTGTACTCTATACTATTTTTAGTTAGAAATTTCAGTCAGTCGTATACTTAAATAAGTTTTTATTTTTTACTAAATTTAAATTTTATATTTTAATGAATTTAAACTAATTATTACGTTTATGATAATTTTAAATATATTTTATTTCAATACTTTTTAGCTATACTCAAAGCATAGCCGTGTGACGTGTAAAATACTTGTTAGTGTATTAAAATTATTTTTTTTTTCAACCTCCTAATTTATGATTCAAACTATTTTTTTCTAAATTGTGATAATTTTTTTATACAATGTCGGTTTATTAATTTAACCATATCCCGATGGGTAAATAATTTATCGTTGTGGTTGTTGTAAATAATTTTATTATTTAAAATATTGTTGTGAACACTTATGCTTATGCTACAACTTTTTCATATATAGTGACATTAACGTTTTCATTTAATTTTGATGTATTATTAGTATACAAAATTATCATATTTTTTGAAGTACTTATCACAAAAAATAATAATTGTTAATCATAAAATAATCCATATTTTTTGGAAGCATATAAATATGTTATTGGTGTGTTTCAATCAATCAAAATATTGATGTTTTTAACATAGAAAAGTATGCTGGTATCTTTCTTTGAGACATGTGATCAATTTAATTAAATGTAACAATAACATACATTAATGCACCATGACAAAATAAAATATACATTAATGCATTAAAATGTTTTAACTGGTTAGCTAACCTAATGCATTAATTGGAATTGGAGTCAAAATCATTTGTGTCTGTCATGAATAACATCAAATGCTTAATTCATGATTCAACCTGAATTTTTTATTTGAATTAAATTGGGAACCTTGTTTTTACTAGTTGGTTGTGAGCTTCACTTCTTTATATTACATAAAAACAATAATAGCACAAGTTTCATGTCCCAAGGGCAATATTAAATTTTTAAGTGTAGTGAACATCTAGGGTTGGGTTTAACTTTAGAAGAGTATGTTTTGGATAATTTCATCACATCTTTAAATTTTAATTTATTAAATGGGTTATCTATACTAATATAAGAGATATTTTTCTTTATAACTATATTGGTATACACATCTTTTTCTTTACAATTTCATATATATATATATATATATATATATATATATATACTTACTATTTTTATAAAAATTGTTATTTTAATTAGGTAACACCAAAATTATACTAATATACAAAGATGATATGATACTGTTTTAGTATATATATATTTCTTATAATTTTCTATTATTGTTTTTTTTAACTATATTGTAATTGTTCTTTAACATTTTCTATGGTTATTTTTATAACTCTTTTTAACAATAACATATAAATATAATATTGTATTTCACAATAGTTTTAGTGTACGTTGTTTTTTACAATTTTATTTCAAGTATTTGTTTCTTCAACTGTTTTTTTTTAATTATATAAATTATTATTTTAATAATGTAAAATAAAATATAAAGAAGATATCAAATTTTTATAACAGTTTCTATGTATACATTTTTCTCATAATTTTACTCCTATTGTTATAATTCTGTGGCAAACTTTTTCTTTGACTTATTTTTTAATTTTTTTAATAATCATTATTTTAATTACATAAAAAAACATGAAATATAAATAAAAAGTATCATATAAGAGGTCTCTTCATGTTTAATTAATGTACAAATACTTTATTTTAAACTTTGAAGAATTTTTGTTTTTGTATTTTTTATTTTATTTTATGTTTTGTTTTTTATTCTGTTTAATACACAACTCTGGTCATTTTATTTCAAATACAAAATATGTTCTTTTATTTTAAAAAAAATATTTTATCATTTTTTTACATTTAATTAATTATTTTATTCTTGAGCACCTTTAAATGAATATTTTAAATTTAGAATTTAATTAAATTTAAATAAAATAATTTTTTTTGAACAGCTCAAATAAAATAAATTAACATGTAATTAAAAAATTATATATATTTTTAAAAGAATTAGATTAAATGTCTCTATTTTAAAAGAAAAGATAAAAATGAAAATTAAAGAAAGTATGAGGATTAAAATTGTACATAAGCCATAAGTATTTATATCAATAATTTCTTAAAATCATGAAAACAATATTTACTTTTATACTTTATTTTTAAATGAAAAAGTTGTTTTTATGATGTAAACTGACACAAATTTTTATATATATCATTTATACTATATATAAATATATTACAAATATCTGTAAGAAACATATACCAACAATAATTATCAATTCATTTTACTATGTATCTTTTATTACACTCTTAGTAACAGTAAAAGCAATATAGCAAACATAGCACATCCTTTAATAGGAAAGGGTACTTTAGTCCTTTCAAACCCCGAACTAGCATATATACCCCCACCGACTACAATGATAATCCAAAATTACTATATTGACCTTCACATGCCCCATTTGCTTCGCGGGAATCTCACTAACTAATAACCGTCACTACCAATCCTTACTTTTGCGCCAAACCCTTCTCGCGCTATAATACAGTTATCATAAAATTGTGTGATTATTATAAACAGATATTTTTACAAAAATAAAAATATAAATTCTAGTCACAAATCTGATATTCATAAGTTAAAATAATTTAACCAGCTCTTAAAAAAATAAAATAAACAAATAGAGTTTATTGTTATTATTTGTAATGATAATGAATATCGACTAAAACTTTAAGTAATTGTACTTTTTAGAATAAAATATACATAAAAAGAAAATGTGAGTGTGATAAATTTTGAATAGTGATGATTAATATAAGAGAAGCTGTAATCTTAAAAAAGAAAATATTCTCCAAAATCTAGGAGAGTGATTAGTTGAGAATTACACCAAATGTTTATGATTAGATAACAAAAATTCATGTGATTTTGTAATAAAAGAGTGGGGACCATTGAATTTGGGAGGAGGGTCCATTAGTGGAGTTAGGGCATGGTCCAATGGAAGGTTGTTTTGGTGTATATAACAGAAGAAGGAAGGAGGGAGCTTCCACTTGTGGGCACATGATAAGGATGGTAGATCTACTACTATTATTGTCACTCAGTAGTGTGATTAGTCCCACACCTTCAAATTAATATCATCATTATTTTTGACGGTGATGGGCCAAAGGAAGTTACATCTTGCCGTTGAATCCACCATCATTTCTGTATATGATACACATAAGGTCACAAAATTTTCTTCCATGGAGAATCCATCTAGAGGACCCTACCTTCTAATACTCATTTTTCATGTCCTACTTCTTTATGACACAGAAAATGACACCAAAATCTCTTTTAAACAAATTCACTTCTGCTTAATCATAATATCTATAATTATATGTGCTTTTAGTCACACAAGGTTAGTGAGTTTTGACTTTGATTTTTGTAAAAGATGTTGTTTCATTTTTATCTTCAAGATTTTTTTTAATTTCTATTGTTTGATGATTATTGTTAGTATTTAATTGTTTAATGAAAAAGTGAGTTAATCATATAAATAATGAAAACCTCTATATCTTTAAAATAAATGTTATTTATTCATCTCAAGTTGAATTTTAAAGAAAAATAATAATATTTCTGATTTTTAAAAATGAAAAAATAAAATAAAAATTACAAAACCAAAATAATTGGCTAAAAATGAAAAAACATGTTGATCCATCACCAATAAAATTTGAGGATTCTAATTTCGAAACAGTCAACTTGTGGGAATAGTGATTGAGAAGTGTGCTTCTTGCTAGTCAACAAAGTTGACAATTGAGATTTCAAGTGTATATCTAAAAATATATTTTTTTATATAAATCTATTTAATTAATACTACTGAAAACACATGTGTATAATAAGAGATGCGCATTCATACTTTTTAAATTTATTATTAAATATTATAATTTAAATATTATAAAATATAATTTATTTAAAATATATACTTTATCTTAACTATTTATTTTATGATGTTGAAATAAGTATACTAATTTTGAAAAAAATATTATCATATAAAATAGACCAATCTCTACGGCAATAGTTAAAGAATAAAGTCTCGAGTTAATTTAAATAGACCTTTGTTGTATTATATAATTATTACATATATACATTTGTCGATAAATACATTTAAATCAATGCAAGAAAATAAAATACGTAAATAACCTTTTATAAGTTCAGAGATTAATTCAAATTTTACGTCATGCGAAATAATGATTGTTTTAAGAAATATATGGAAAGTGATATATAGATACTAACAAATTTAGAACTTTCACCTTTTTGTTTTCAAAAGTAGAATTGAAAACGAAATGTGTTAACTTAAAATGAACGACTATATTAAAGGAAGTTTAAAACACTATTTTGAAAACTTTGAGCTGATTATGATATCAAGAAAAACTCAAATAATTAGTTATAATTAATTACATTGTTATTATTTTATAAATAATTATAAAAGAATTTATACTAAACAAGCCTTAACACAATATAATCTAATGTAAAAATGTAAAATTGATTTATTAGGAGTGTGACATAAACCAGCATATAATAGAGATGTGTGGAGAGATAAAAAGAAGGCACCAGTTGAATGAACATAACAGAACAGAACATCATGACCACATTATCAGTACAAACTACCATGTTTGAGGGCTACCGTAGTTTTGTCTCAGTTGGTTGCCTTCTCTGGAATCAGCACAAAAAGGGAAAAGAAAAGAAAAAAAAAAAAGCAAAGAAAGTTGTAAAAAGGTAAAACAAACAGGAAAAAGGTGAAAAAAAAGGAGAAAAGGGGTAATAAGGTAAAAGAAGGAGGAAGCGTGGGGACAGAAGAAACACCAAACTGCAAATAAACCAGCAACAATGTGGTATACCCTCCAGAGCCCCAACATTATTAGCACAGCTATTTGGCCAAAGAGACAGACAAGGGACACAGGTGTCATTATCAGGAACCTCAACCCCAATTCTGCAATTCCATTCAGCCTCTCCCACTTCTAACTTAGTTCTCCTTCCACTTGCACCACCACCAACACTTACACAAACACACACACACCAAGTGAAGTGCAGGAGCAAACACCAACACTATCACCCCCTTAGGAATAGGAGGAAGAAACATACCCTTTTGCTCTGTGAAGCCAAAGTTGCTCTTTTTTCTCAAATGGGGACGCGAATCCCTTCGCACCAGCTCAGCAGTGGCCTATACGTGTCGGGTCGACCCGAACAGCTGAAAGAGCGCCAGCCGACAATGACCTCACGCTCCGTACCGTACACTGGCGGGGACCCCAAGAAGTCCGGCGAGCTGGGGAAAATGTTAGAAATCCCCGGCGTTGATCAGAAGCCGTCGCGGCCGTCATCCGGGTCGGTGAGATCCGGGCCAAATTCGGGCCCCGCAGCAGGGAGGCTCAGCGGGTCGGGTCCCATGTCACGGAAGTCGTCTGGGTCGGGCCCGATAGCGCTGCAGCCGACGGGCCTGATAACGTCGGGTCCGGTGGGATCCGGCTCAGTTGGGAGTCGGCGGTCGGGGCAGCTGGAGCAACCCTCTGCGGTAGCGCCGGCGGGGAAGACAGTGTATGGGTCGGCAGTGACGAGTCTGAACGAGGAGGTGAAGGTGGGGTTCAGGGTGTCAAGGGCGGTGGTGTGGGTGTTCATGGTGGTCGTGGCAATGAGTTTGCTCGTTGGGGTGTTTCTCATGGTGGCAGTGAAGAAAGCTGTGATCTTGGTGGCTCTCGGAGCCGTTATTGTGCCCGTGGTGGTTTTGATCGGTTGGAATTGCGTTTGGGGGAGACGAGGGCTTTTAGGGTTTGTGAAAAGGTACCCTGATGCTGAGCTCAGAGGCGCCATTGATGGACAGTACGTTAAGGTTACCGGGGTAATTTTCTTTCTTTCCTATGCTAATAACGATAATGGTATAATCATTCTTTAGTGATGTCTCATGATCATAAAATGAGGATTCTTCTTGATGGCATGCTATTTGTTTTGTTCAGCTAACATCTAACTTAACGTTATTTATTTATGATATATCCTTCTCTCTAGTTTTCTTTTTGTTTCTTGCTTTTTTTTTAATAATGTGATGTTAGGTATGGGGTTTTGATGTGGGTTTGATACTTACACCACAAGTGAATTTGGTCGTGGTGATTGCGACTGCTTCTTTTGGAGTTGTCCTATATGTTGAAAGATTTTATTTTCTCGCGTTAGAGTCTCGAGTGGAAGTATTTATAAGTTTGTAGATTTTGTTCTGATATCCATGTATGGATTTGCTTTGTTCATTTGGCGGTACAAACTGGAAGGTCTATCGTACAAACTGGAAGGTCTATAACGTGGCTGAAAAGAGAAGAGTTAACTTGCTTGTTGTAGAATTATTTACTTAGTTCAGAAACTTGAATAAGAGTAGATGTCTCTTCATGAATTCAGCAGACATGGTGGTCAGGGAAGATGATGTTTAGCTTGCATTTGGTGGTAGAGGAACAAGGAAGGATCGCATATTTAACTTTTTACTAGAATGGTTGGCGTGTAAATGTAATCGAAATTTCTTGACATAAGTAAAGTTAATATTAATTTCTTGGCTTCTTCTGGTTGTGGATGGTATTTAGGGTTGTTGATCTTGCAGTGTAATTGTGGATATATCATAATATCAGGCTTGTCAGTTGCTATGCTATTAGTTAATATCTGGTTTTAATAGTAATCCCTGAACTGCTTCTAGACTTTTATCACAATGCACTCAAATAGGATTGTTATATGGATGGATGATAATGTCCTATACAGGCCTTGATGCCTGTATCCCTGTTAGCTGCTATAATGTATTTTTTATATGTATCCTGTCTCTTCCTGTAGGTTGTAACCTGTGGCAGCATTCCTTTGGAGTCATCCTACCAAAGAGTACCGAGATGTGTATATGTCTCCACTGAATTATATGAGTATAAAGGATTGGGTGGAAAATCAGCAAATCCTAAACACAGGTGCTTTACTTGGGGTTCTAGATACTCCGAGGTTAGTTGGTTTAATTCTTATTGATACTTTGTGTATATTAGTGATTTAGGGTCAGCCATAGTTTAATAAAAGAGAGAACCACTTATGCACAGAGACCTTCATTGACTTGTTTGGTACCTAAAACACACAATGAATAGGTGCTTGAGGAGTAACAAGTTGATTTGTAGGTAAGAAAGGAATTTTAAAGCAACTTAAATTAAGGAGACCCTAGAGCTCCGATTCGTGTTTGATGCCATCTAAGACTTGGGTGTGTGTAGATTACTGTTTTATACTTGTTAGGTTAGGCCCTGTTCCCAGTTATATATAATATTTTGATTTAACAATATAGCTTCATGTCAACGTAATTTGCTCAATAATAAATATGCTTGGGGGTTAATTTGATATTACTAGAATGAAATACTATTATATGTCACTTCAACTGTCTCCACTTTCTTGGTATATTTAACTTCTGTCTATACTTTGCATGTGTCTAGATTTAAACAGAAAATGAAGATGGAAATGGTGATTCCATTGAAATAGGCAAAAACACTGCAATGGATGCTCAATTGAAACTTAAAAACAACCTTAGGAGCCTTCCCATCCATGCTTTTGATGGATTGAGTTTTACTCCTATGCTTGTGGTGCCCAACCACACCAATCCACCAAATTGAAATGCGTAAAACCCACCAAAATGTCAAAAACCCTGACACACAATTGTTTATAGTCTGCATAAGAAAACTACTTGCAAGATTATCTTAGAGCCTTTTCATTTTGATGAATGCATATACATTTTCACGTTTGGTTCACACATCAACTGATAATTATTTCCACTTTATCACTTTGATTGGAATGGTTTTACAGTCAATAACATCCTCTACATGTGTTACGTATCACCAAAATCAGTAAATTTATTGAATCTTGTAATCTGGTCTTCAGTACCAGCAACCTTTCTAAGGTGAGAAACTGCTGTGTAAAGATTGTGGTTTATATGTTTGGTTTTGTCAGGCTTCTTGATGACCATACATTGTAATAATCAGGTCTCTCTTACTCTACATAATGCCAAAGTTTTCATTATCTTCTATGAACAGAAATATGTGGCGGATTTCTACGTATCAGACTTTCAGTCTGGATTAAGAGCATTGGTGAAAGCAGGCTATGGTGCCAAGGTTGCCCCTTTTGTGGAACCAAATACTGTGGTTGATGTAACAAAGGATAACAAAGAGTTGTCTCCTAATTTCTTAGGCTGGCTTGCAGACCGCAAACTCTCTAGCGATGACAGGATCATGCGCCTCAAGGAAGGGTATGGACTGCTTTATTCTGCAGTTTACTATTTATTCGAAAGTGTTCTTTGTTTTCTCTCTTTTTTAACGGTTTCCTTCCTAATTGTGACGTAGTACTTATAAAGTAAATTTGGAAATGCATAGGTACATCAAAGAAGGTAGCACCGTAAGTGTGATGGGAGTTGTTCAACGACACGACAATGTGCTCATGATTGTACCTTCGCCAGAGCCTGTCTCAACAGGCTGCCAGTGGATCCGCTGTCTTTTGCCAACCTATGTTGAAGGGCTAATCTTGACATGCGAAGATAACCAAAATGCTGATGTCATCCCTGTTTAGGTTTTTCTTTTGCTCGCGAATCAGTGTGTCACACACACTTCTGAAATGACAAAACTGATGGGGAAATCCACACTAAGGAATCAAAGTACTTTCCACTTGCGGGTTTTTGTGTAAAATGGCTTGGAAGATTATGCTAAGCGCACTACTAAGATTGTCATGATAATCAGAAGATTTGATTAATATGACGCAAGGATTCACAAGTCCAACTACAAGCACTTTGAGAAGGTCAGTCATCGATCGATATATCCACGAAGTTGCATTGTACTTTTTCTGCTTATTTATATACATAGGTAGAGGGGCCCGAAGGGGTTCAAAGTAGTTGTGTTCTTATGTTTGAGCTAATTCTAGCCGGAATGTAGTTAAATTTTATTTGTCAAGTTTGGTTAACTTGTATTCTTAAGTCGATATGTTGTACGCTGCCTATGTTAGTAGTTGTAAAAATCGAAAACCGTCCATGTTACCACAATACTGTTGTATAAATGTTGGTTGAAATCAAGTTAAAATGCGCTTTACATTACTATTTCTTGTGTGTGCTATCATTTGTTAAAATGTTCAGGTTGAACGAGCATGCATACTAATAGTCATCACTCTGATCTTTTGGTTTCAAAACACTCACTCAAATTAATGTTCAGAAATTTATAATTGACATTTTTAACGAGTTTCAACAAAGTGGAACTACTACAACCTTGAAGGCATTCCCCCAGAAACCACGAGATTTTCTCCTGTTATGTAAGAAGCATCATCAGACGCCAAAAACGCTGTCGCAGCAGCCATTTCTTCAGCTGTACCAAGCCTTCCAATCAATGTCGTCCTTTCAAGTTCCTCCCTCTACAATACAACACCAAGAAAATCCATTCAAATTGCTAATTGATAGTTAAAACTAAAACTCTATTTGGGATAATAGATACTCACTGTAGCATCATTAGAGGTATAAAGTGCAACAAAATGAGTTGGCACAATTCCAGGAACAACACAATTCACCCGAGTGTTGGGTGCCATCTCACTAGCCAGAGCCTACACAACACAAGGAGTAAAATAAAGTAACCATATAGAAAGAAAAATAAAGTTAAAAACACTTTCGCGATTTTGAAGGAAATGGAGCAAATCCAAGCCAAGTACTTACTTTGGTAAGTCCAAGAACTGCTGTTTTGGTCACTCCATACATAGCCATGGCAGGTGGTGGGTTATAAGCAGCAAGTGAGGAAATGAGTACAACAGAAGAACCCTTCTTCAAGTGAGGAGCTGCTTCCTGTATAAACCATGAAATGGATAAAGCACTACACAAAATTTCAATTTCATCATATTCCATGGAGTTACATTAAGAGAATATACTTGAACACGTAATATATATTGCATTTGTTCTTAGCGTCTTTTGGCTTTGCCATGTTACTATGTTAGATTGTTAGTTACCTTGAGAAGAAGTATAGTGGATTTGACATTTATCTCCCACAGCTTGTCAAGGATCGATTCTTGTGTTTGCAAAATGGGATCTACAGAAGGATGTACGGCAGCATTCGACACAATAACATCTATCTTTCCATACTTCTGTAACGAAACCAGGGAAATTGGTCATTTTATGTCAGATTTTTGCATCACCTATAAAAATTTAACTTAAAGACACTTCATGTGTTTGACTTTCATGTTTATCAAGAAGTTTATCTAAGCATGCTTCAGGCTACTAATAAAATATGATTCATCAGTCAGATAACATTTCCTTAGCCGATTGATAAATGAACAAAACTAAGGAATAAACTTCTTATTCTTGGAGGAGATGAAATCTACAGGGGACTTCAATTGAGCTTGGACAATATATTTTCTAAACCAATAAAAATTTCATCGTGTATCTAAAGTAACTTTAAAGTCTCACCTGTAAAGTTTTGTCGATCAAATTCTTCCTATGTTGTGGATTTGAAACGTGACAAATAATAGGCAATACTTCGATTCCTTTAGCTCTCAGTTTGCCAGCAGCCTCATCAACATTTTGCTACAGTAACGAACAAATATCAGTAACAAATGTCCATTAAAAAACAGAATTCTTCCAAAACCCTTTTCCTCTCATTTTCCAAAGACAAAATGAATCAGTTGAAGGAAAAAAAATGAATTTTTCATATCCAACTACTAAAACAGAGGACTTTCATATGGGTGGCCAAGTGCCAACATGCCATGAATAACTACCATACAGAAACTACCTTGAAAAGGTTAGATTAACTGGCGCAAACACTTTAATTTATTCAATGATTTCGAATTCGGGTATGGTAGATTGAAAAGTGGGAAACTGAAAGCACCAATTAGTTAACCTGTTTCCGAGAAGAGATGACAACACATGCACCCTCCAAACCGAGCCTTTGGGCTATGCTGAAGCCGATTCCCAGGGTGGAAGCCGTCACAATGACCACCTTACCTTCAAATCTCATGCCAAGTTTGATCCTCTCCATTAAAACAGAAACACAAACAACTGAGAGAATGGTTGGTTTGTGAATATCAAACTATAATTTTTCTTTGTGGATTGTGAGAAGGAAATGAACTATGTTGTCCTACCTTTACAGTGGGATGACACTGAGAGATAGGTTATGTCCATTCAATCCACAGTTCCTCCACCATTTTTGGTTCTTCATCAGTAATCAATTACCAGGCATATTGCACTGTAACCATTACCATTCCATTTGCTAATGACGAACAATGTACATTTTCCATCCATTAAGACGTGTTTCATTCAAGTTTGAAAATATTAATAAAATGCTGGTTTAAATATCCTTAAAACATACTCGTATATACTTATTTCCCTAAAAAATATATCTTGACTTATTATTCCACTAAAATATTTTTTATAGCTTTATTCTTTATTCTTTTTAATATATCAACTTTTTTTAATGGTATATAGAAAATTCAATTGCAGTTCTTAATGATATGTTTTGAGATCTATTTTAAAAGTTTTTAAAATAAATATAATGAATAATGAATATTGTATTATTTGAAAGTTGTAAAAATTATATATAATATGAGATAAATTTAATTTTTATTTATCTAAAATATTTTATTGTTATAAATATAAAATTTTAAGTTTTTTTTTCTGAATATTGTTTTACATAATTTCTTATATCGCATTGGTTTTGAGTGAGTTTTTATTTTCTTGTCGCATGCATGGATAGTTGCATGTGATATTGAAGGCAAATTGATTAAATTTTACTAGTTTAGGTTCATATTAATATGTCTGGTTTGTAAATTAGATTTCCCAAAGCAAATTAAGACATTTTTAAATTTTGAAGTCTTTAGATAAGTTTAAGAACACAATATTAAGGTGAAGAAAACTAGATTGATTTACTTTTTTTTTGAAAGAAATAGTAACTAAGAGAATGAAACTTGATGAAATTAAAACCCTCATATAGATACTATGAATTTTGTTCTTAAATTAAGATATAAATTGTTGAATTGTTTATTTTGAGTGAGGTAGACTCTCTTGAAATAAAATGATAGACATTGTTCCAAGGGATTATGTTTACTATAATTAATTCTACACATGTATATGAGAGATATATGACTTAGTTGGTATATGTAAACTTTTTTATTAACTGATATGTGGTAGTTTGGATTATTGATGTTGCATTCTTCTTTAAAATATTTGAAGTTAATTTTTAGAGATTGTGTTGTTTAATAGATTTCATGTTTTGAAATTAATTGAATTAAAACATGTGTAATTTGAATAAGGCATAGAGGATAACTCATTTTAGATTAAAAAACATTTATTATGATTTAAGTATTCAATCATAAGTCTTTCAACTTATAAATGATAGTTCTAGTGAGAATCAGATCCTCTTAATTTTTTTTTCACTTAAATAACAAGTGAATGTTGCATAGAGACTATGTTGTAGTAATTTTTAGTTTTAGATTAAGTGAGGATATTATGAATATTCTTTATGTATATTTCTAATGTTTGTTTTGAAGACATAAAAAAATAATAAGATTGTAGAAAAATATAAAGTAAATATATATTAAAAACTAAAATAAAACAATAAGGGTAAAAAAAATTAGAGGAATTATCCGTTAAAAAAAAGTGAGAAAACAAAATATAACAATATTTTAGAGATAAAAATACATTTAATCCTCAACTGTTTATATAAAATATAATCAGAATATAAGTACATGTGATAATATAATTTGATTGATGAAATATTAACATCTAATACAAAAATATTAATTCCACATAACACTTTTGATAATATATTGCTTATGCTATTGTAGGTTGTTAAATAATAAATAATAAATAATTATTATGTGAATAATTTTAGTTAAAATATATTAACAGATAATAAATAATTATTATGAAAGTTATTAGTAATTATGTTATAATAAATTAATTTATTTCTGTTATTTTTTTTATTTTCATAATATGTGATTAATATAATATCTCTATTATTAAAATATTAGAAATACTTATATTCCATTCAAGCAAACTTTATTGGGTTAGATAACATTAATTAGTATCTGATATAGTATATTGAAAGTACTACATTTAAGTGATTATATGTGGAATTATTTTCACTTTTCATGAAAATAAAAACGCATTTACTTTACCTTTTCTTTTTTATTATTACACAAAATACTAAAAGAAAATAAAATTCAAAATATATTTCTGACTAGAAAGATTAAAAATAAAAATAAAAAGTTCGAAAATCTACGCGCAAAACTCAAATTCTTACTATAAACATGCATTTCTCTCACTAACCGTATAGTTAATAAATTCCTATCTTCAGGCATCTACTATATTTTTTGAAATCCATTCTATCTCCAGTCAACAAGGCTACTATCTATTCTAGCCTTTTGTTTATACTTTTCCGTGACCTTCAAAGTGCATGTTTTCCCAAATGGTACCTTTGAAAATAATTTTTTTCTTAATATTGTATTATAAAGCATGTTTAATAAAAAAAAAAAATATGCATATGCAAACATCTATACAACATATAATCATAAAAAAAATGACTTCCATTGGTAGCACATGTTTTTACTAGTTATTAGGACCTGGACAATCCAACTCAACTCCAGGAGTACCAGTCAGCACTGAGCACCAACACATTCAAAATTTATCAACACTGGTTATCCCACAATAACCAGTAACCCACTACAACATTGCAAGAAATGCTTGATTTGTTGTACCCCTCATGGTGGGTCACCATCCAATTGCTAAGTGAATGAAACCGTCCACTATCCACTAATAATGAACATCAAACATCTCACAATTGCAAACATACATCATGACAACGTAACATTTATTATTTTAATCATAAGGATTTCTGAATTTCTTTAAAAGCTCTGGTATTTCATATCCAAGCATGTCATCCACGGTTTGAATCATTTTGGGCTTTAGTTTCTCAAATTTGTCGATGCTATATCCACTCAATACTTCTCTGAAGTGTTCAACATTGGGAAAATCACCAGCAGGTAGATGAAACTCTCTTTGAACCTGTTTTGCAAAAACATTGAATTGTAAGTACCGGAAAATTAAGCACCCAGAGTACGGGGAAGTGATAGATGAAAGACCTTTGCAAATTCTTCCTCGAGATTGTCAGTAAGTCTCTTTTGAACCTTGGCTTTGCCCATTATTGCAGGCATCTTCTTCTTAAGGTGGCTAATTATATACGCATGAATTTTAGCAGATCTAGCGCGTTTCACAAATTCATTGATCTGCACCATTTTAAACAGAACAAGTTTTGAAACACGAAATCAATATACATTGGAGCTGACATGAGGTAAAAGGCATACATATAATTAAACTCAATCTTCATCCCTCAGTCAGACAAATAATATGAAATTAACGAACATACCCTGCGATCGCATGCCTTCTTTGGAATATCTATCAAATCTGCAAGCAGATCATTTTGTTCCTTCTCAAACAGATCCTGTCCTAGTCGACTAACGAAGCCTTCATCCATAGGCTTATCATTAAATGAGCTGTGAAGACAAGAAAGAAAATATACATTTACAACTAAAGAACATCGAATTAAAAGGGAAACTAACTAATAAATTACCAATATAAAGTGATAAAATGTGAGTATCACCAAAAGATACTATGCATTACAATTCTTATTTGGACAAAAAATTAGAAATATTCACAATGCCATCTTTGTTTTTTGAATTCTAAAAACTACTGCAAGACGGTAAATTTGAAAGAACGATTAAATACTTGCAAACGAAAAACGGTGGAACGTTACACATTTTTGAAAGATAACAAACCTACCCAATGTATACACGTGATACTTCGGGAGTGTTCAGAACTTTCCCCAATGACCACATCAATGCTCCATAAACTCTCATAAGCTACAATATAACGATTGCTCACGTAAGTACACTAAGTTAGATAATAAATATGATAAACCAGGTAACATGGTTGATATTATTGTCTTACTTGTTGAGTATCAACTTGATCTGCCTTATTCAAAACCACTCTTATCTTGTCATCATTACCACGTAAAGATGTGATTACACGTTTAAACTCATCACTGATGTCTAGTTTATGAGGATCAAACAGGAGAAGAATGAGATCACATTTTGCAGCAAACCAAGACACGACACCAGTGAAATCATAGCTTCGTTGAGTCCTCTGTTTCTCTCCAGACAGGACTCCAGGAGTGTCCACAAGTGTTATTTCATCTAACAGCTGAAAGAAAAAATTGCTTCATGTTCCAACACAAAAAATGACAAAGTCATTAGACTTGGAAATATTAATAAGACTCACAGGATGTGGCATTTGAGAACATTGGAACTTTGATAAGAAAGAACCTCCAAATGTTGTCAAGCCGCTGAAAGGCATGTCAGCATCAACAGCGATGGTATTTCCAGGAATACTCCTCTCATCAGGTCCAGACTATAAATAAATAAAGTTTTGAAGCAAGCACCATGAGCACGATCAGAACACGACAGAATTTATGGAAACAAATTTTGGCAACAACTACACCGTGATTTCGATTTCTTTTCACATATATTTTTCTGTTTGGACTTTATTGACTTCCAGAAGAGGCAATACAAGAACATAAAGGAAACTTCTCTTACCATGACAACAACAAATCTATCAGTGGTAGGCTCTGGTCCAACATGTGCTCCTGTACAAAGAGTTATTAGGATCGAGAATCAATAAATCATTTATTTTTATAAATAAACAACTATATTGTCCGGAACTTAACCTACCCGGATAATCACATCTTAACAAGTGTTTTATAAATGTAGTTTTTCCTGTTGAATATTGACCAAGAAGCATGACCATGGGTTTAGCATCAAAATCAGTGTTGGTCTGAAAGGGAAAATCAAGATATTCCTGAAGTTAATATCGCCATATTTATGTGATATATCATATCGTAATTGGAGAGAGTACCATGCGCCAAAAACACAGTTGACAAAATTCTGTGTCTTTTATTTATAGATAGGGTGCAAACGCTACTGAGTGTAGTTCGTACTTACCAACAATGGAGACACAAAATCATTATATCGGTATGTAACTTCCAACGGCTTTAACCTTTCGATATATAATCTCTTCAAGCCATCAATGATTGATGTAACTGAATTGAGAGGTAACTAACAAAAAAACAAACTATTATAATCAGAAAATTAGGAAATATCTAGCAACGAATATCATAAAGAAGATGCACACGAGGCAACTTGAACAATCACAAAAACTAATTTTAAGAAGAATTATCAAGTAATCTCTCCATTTGCTTACTTGCACACATGATTTGACTCATCAGAATAATGGATGGAAATGGGTAAGAACATGGACTACAAATAAATAAATGATACATCCACTCTCTACAATCCAGATTGTAGCATAACTCTCAACCTATATGTTTGATCGTTTTGTTTAAACTCATTCGTGGAAGTATTATTGGCGAATAAGTATTGGGAAAATCTCTCCAGTCTTGACTCTCAATCACAGAAGAATCAGATAAAAGGAAATGGTTAGTTCATCTCCAAAATAATGAATACCCAGCGTCAATAACTAATTGAACAAAATGGAATTCATTACAAAGAAACATGTGACATTGAAACCTAGGACAAACCTCTAGACCTGAAAATAAATAACAGAACTCAGAACTCACTTTCTTTGAAGATTTTGAACCAAACCACCGATTAGTTGGAAAAACTTGAGGCTGAGCAATCCCTACAAGTTACAGGTCAAACAATCCAATCAAATAAATCAAAGAATACAACCATATAACTAACTACAAAGAGTTCTGTATCCAACCAATTACATCGGGCGAGGTAGTAATTGTTAAACTCTTTTGCTGGAAAGAAATGAAGAAGGAAAGGAATCAATAGAATTAATTAGCACGATCCACAAATAAATAAAGCATAAAATGAGATGAGATGAAAAGCGAAACTTACTGCTAATAAATCATCGAGTCCTTCTAACATAGGAGGTTTAATATTTTCCTTATCAACTGTAATCGATCAAAATAGAAAAAACAGAGCAATGAACTTAAATGAACTTAGATCGTATTCTAAACCCATCTTAATTTGTGATGGAGGAGGAACGATTATGAAAGCACACACTTACCTTGAGTCTTGAGGATATCTGAGTTAAGTTCTTGCCCTGCTTGCGCCAGCGAAACCAACTGTTTTCTCACAAGGAAGATATTCGAATTCAAGAGCCAGAAACCAAAACGACAACAAATGAAATGAAAAGACAATTAAACTTGCTACCTGCATTGCAGTAACGAACTCCGGGAAACCCAAAAACCCCTGTCGTTTGACATCGGCAAGATTCCAAAGCTGTTTGAGTTGCGAGCGCGACAAGTTGGAGAGAGCGAAGAACTTAGTAGCCTCGTTTCCAGATATTCGTCCATCTCCATCTGCCACATCCCATTGCCAAACACCAAATCAAAACGAATTGTTGCAATATGAAATTTTGGAGTGAGGAAAAGTGTTGAACTAACCTGAATCAGCCAAATTGAACCATTCCTGATACTCTTTGGAACGCGACCCGTTTTTCATCTTCGGAAATCGCTCGGAACTACCTCTCAGATTCAATTCGGCGTTGGAATTCAAATTCGATAGAGGGCTCTTATCAGTTTCAAATATCCGCTTGGGTGCCTGACTTTGAATATGATGATGGATTTTGATGCAGTGATCACTTTCGGTGTGATTTAATTTTGATTAGGAGCGGGACCCACGAGGTCGATAGAATTTAATGTGAGACCGTTGATTGTTTATCCACGGGATGACTGCGTGGACAGGTCTGCACTGGATACACCTTTGTTGTTTTTGCCATTTCAAACTTTTGAATTTGGGCGCCATTGTGATCTGGCCGTTTCCATCCACATGTCACACCCTCCCAAGTCAAAGAGATCCGTTTCTTGTCAGCTACAAGCTACTGTATCATGCATTAATCATGATCATTTTGACTATTTTTTACTTCAAAATGATAGGTATTATTAGGAATAATTTAATAAACGAAACTAGATTAGATATAAGATAAGTGACTTATAATTAAACCAGTAGTTAGAATTGAGATTATGATTAAAATTGTTAAAGGTTCATTAAAAGATAATAATTAAGAAAACTAATTAAGCTAACATAAATATATATTTAATTATAATAATTTGTACAATCTTTTGCACATATGTGTTAACATTTACAAAATGGTAAATAACGGAATAATAAATTTTAGTTTCTATATAAATTATGCTCATATGATAACTTATGTGTGTTAATGCATTTTGTATTCAAGAAAGAGATGAATATTAGAAATATCTTAATTGACTTTTATCTAAATTAAAAATTATTCACTTAAAATGCACTAGAAAACACTCTTAATTTTTAATTAGGTTTAAAATTTATTTTAATTAAAATCCAATTCACTCAATATTACACTGTAATCTTAAAAAATATAATGTGAAATTTAATTATGTTAATTTTGAGTTGATAGTGTTGATTTTTACAAAAGTGATTCCATAATTTTTGCTTAAGCCACCATCATGAGATTTAACTCGCAAATAATATATAATTCTACAATTATATTATTAAAATCTCAAAATTAATTACCTTAATATTAATAATAAATAAAAAAAGTTCAAGCGTATATCCCCCTTCCATTCAATCTACTATCTTTTAAGTAAGTTAAAAAAAAACGCAAAACTATTATAAACTATTCATGTTTGCTGATAATAAATGATACATGATTATATATAATATGCATATTGATTGTATGTACTTAGAATAACACAATATTCAATAACTTCAAATAATTGGACATACATGTTTTTGATTATAATCAAGTGATAACATTAATGTCCTCAACTAATTTAATATCTTTAACTGTGTTTTGCAAGTATCTCTTACCTGTAGCTTTATTTATGAATGCGCTTAAACATATACTATATACATACAATAGATGGAAAAAATATTGATTATATCTGAATATCAATGTCCCAAAAGTTCTAATATATAAGAAAGATAATTCTCATCTCAATCTTATTATAACATATATTCTTAGAAATAGTGTGTATTCATTAAAATGTATTGTCATCTTCATGAAAATTTAGTGATACATATTTAAAATCATTTTAGATGCAAAAATAATCATACATTGAACAGATTATTATTAATTTAAATTTCAAAATATTATTTTTGTACCATTTAAACTTATGAAGTTTATTTAATTAATTACCATAATAATGTTACAAGTCATTGTATTATACAGGTTTGACTGTTCCAGATATTTCTAAAATTATTCAATTATTTGTTTAGGAAATTTATAAAATTGTTCAAATAGAATAAAGAGACAATTAAATTGCTATAATAAAAGTGATGTAAAAAGTTAAAGTTTTATAGTATTATAATTAGTATTTCATGGATGATTCCCCATTTGCCTTAAAATTTCACACTCACAAATTGGTTTTCCTTCACTCAATTAATATGTGCTCCTTAATACATTACAATAGAATGACAAAAAGCTTGCATAAATCAAACTGAAACAATTTGAAGAATATACATAAACATCCCAAATATATAGAACCATTTAATGGGGGCAAACAAAGTCAATGACACAGATGAGACCTACTCTGTGCTTCAATTTCATATTAGATTCTGCTCTCATTTGTTCTGGCTTGCAAACAAACAGCAACAGTACTGCATCAAATTATGAAAATATTCACCACATTAGCACTACTGATAAATTAAATTAGAAAATTACGTCAAATAAACTTTCTTAATCAGTATAGTTTGAAAGTAGAAGAAAAACGAGAAAAAAATAAAACAGATATGAAGTGATATTATATGGCATCACCTTAGATAACTTGAAAGATCCTGCATATTGATTCTCAATATTTGGTTTGTTAAGTGGTGGAGTGTTGGTGATGTTGGTGGACTTGATTTGCCTCTCTTCTTTTATTTTGCTGAATATAGCAGTATAACCCTCTCCTGAATTCGGATTTGTAACATCCCAAGTACCAAATTTGGGTATTGCAGGTGTTCTTTGGTTCTGCACCCATGCAGTCCAAATCCATAAATTTCATCACCATAGAAAAGACCAAGATGAAGAAAACAACATGGAATGTCATAAAAGATATCTAAACACGAAAGAATCTAAATATTTTATATTTGAAGATGGTTTGAGGAAATTACCGGTTTTTCATTAAAGGAAGAGTTTCTACTCTTGTTTGTATTATGACTTGACGAAGAGAAGCTCTTAAGGCTGCTTCCTCCTTTGGATATGTTCCGCTTGTGATCTGATTTGTGGCTCACTGAGTGCTCGAAATGTCTTTGTTCACTCACAAACTCTGCTGTCAAGCCACCATCACTTCCTCTGCTCCTGACACGCATATGTCCTTGAGTGTGGTTTCCCAAAGCCCCAAACCTTCCATTTTCCAAAGAATTTCCCTTGTGGGAATACCCATCAGAACCCATCACTTCATCAGCATCAACCATATTTTCACCAACTCTCACATTCTTGAAGGCATCAGGGTTTTCCATTGGGTCATTAGGATTCATCATCCTCCCACCCTTTTCTCTGCGTGCATGCTCGAAGTATGCAGTGTATGGAACGTTGTCACTGTCCCAGTTCCCAAACTTGGGAACGTGATGAGAATGTTGCTGCCATCATCAACCATTGCCAAAACATTCGTAAAACATGTACATATAGTTTGGTTTCAAACAAATGGAGTAGCCTCAGGATCAAAGTTTTATAAGTTTTAAATTTTATGAACATAAAATGTTGTAGTAAGAAAAGAGAAAACTTACATGCATTATTTAATTAGAAGAGTGATCTTATGGTATAGAATCCGGGGCAAAAATCTTTGACCTCACTGTGTGTGTGGCTCTGAGATAGGATGTTGGCTTAACAATTGAACTATATACATTGTTTGAGAGTTTCTGGAAGGACTAAAACCCTTTATAGTCAGTCACCAAAGAATGATTATTAAAATCAATAACTTAGCAATATGCAAAATGAAAAAGTTTGACCTCCAAAATCAGGGGCCACGCCCCAGAAAATAATTCGGTAGTTACAAAGCTTCTTTGAATGAGTCGCTTTCTTCTAGTTTAGCATTATAAAATACAGGAAATGACTTCGTAGTTGGCTTGGCTTAGGTTTTGTTCTGCTCTCCATAGCATTGTTCTCCTTGTCATAATCTCATTTACAGGTATCAGAATTTCTTTCTAGTGGCATGTAGAAATAAAATTTTAAAAAATATGTACGTAATAAATTTCAACCCATTTTTTTTTATAATGGTAGTTGCTCTTAAGTCTTACGTACTCTTCTAAACTATATCATGATAAAAAGTAAAGACAAGGAATGAAAATGAAGTGTAGACGTACCATATATCATAAATGGAAGCAATAATGTGAGAGAATAAGAACCTTTTTTTTTTTCTATAACAGAAGAGAAAAAGGATTCACATACAAAAAGTTCTAAACTAAAACAATGGCATGGATAAAGGGATAATTTGATTACCCACCGTGAACTTCGATTTCTTCTTTCTTCATATAAAAACAATTTTCGTAACTAGCTTCTAGATTATTTCTTTTAATCTAGGTTTTTAGCCGATTGTTTATACTTCATCTTTCCTATATTTATAGAGATTGTTTAGATTTAGGTTTTAAGTGAGTTAAAAGGAGTATTTAATACTGTTAAATAGATGCAAAGGGAAAATTATTGAGAAAAAAGGGGAAGAAAATTGAGATTTATATTAAGATTATTGAGTAAAATGAAAAATAACAAAGATTAAGATTTACAAGGATCCAGCTCCACATGAGTTGTCTCATATAGGCCATTGTTTGAGATGAGACGGCGAGCTAAAGAAAAATGATAACAACGCTAATAAAATAAGCTTAATAGGGTAAGTATCCAGATTCACATAGGTAGTGTATCACAGTCCACTCTTTGCAATTGAAAACATTCGTAACTATGCTAAAAGGCTTTTGCTCAAGTGTAAAGGAGCTAATACATTTAATAAAATTTAGTTATTAATGAATAAAAATAAACTATTAAACTTTAATAAATTTGTACAGAAACTCCGTACTTGGATATGTTTTATCACACTATTAATAACTATTTTGTTTTGATCTATAAACTGAATGAACACTTACATATATGTTTCAGCCATATATCACCACCAAAATTGTTTCTGCCTCTGCAATTCGATGTGCTGTACCGGTGTCATCCGATACTATAATTTGCTCCATTGTACTGTAGTAGAACACGCAGTCACATTCACAATAGTCTCAGAAATTCCTATTGTAAACGTGTATCGTTTACATTTTACAGATCATAACCAGAAAGATCCAAATGAACGGGTGAAAAATCAAAAATATACAACAAACAAGATAAGAGGATCACATCACATCAGTTACAATCTGCCCCTAAACACCAATTGTCTTGTTAAGTAGCCAAAGGGAAAGAGCCAATTGAATGCCAAAAATGGAATGGAGCCAGCTTCTGTCAAGCATGAATCCAAAGACTGTGATTCCTGCTCTATTGTTCTCCAAGTATGTCACTGCATCAAAAGCTAGATAACTCAGGACAAAACACAGGACTAATATTTCTGACAAGAAAAGTACCACTAAGAAATTCCCCATTTACCTAGAGCCTGCCTCTTGTGGAATGAGATTGTTTGGGTGTAAATTGGCATCAATTTGGTGTTATCCAACTCATCCTCCTCATCTCCTACCTCATCATCCGATGATCCCCAACTAATATTAGCAGCAATAGCTTGGGCTGAAATTGCATTCGCAGTTGTTGGTGTCTCTCCTTCAATGTTGTCAAATGAATTTATGGTAGCACATATATGCCACTTAGCTGCAAGGCCTGTAACGGAGTGTGCTTTATGTGTGATCTTGGTTGCACCTCGCAAGAGTAAGAAAAGTCCACTCACCAGGGTGATGGACACTAGCTGCAACATTGAACTCAACCCATTACATTCTATTTGCACTATTTAGTGCTTGAAACATGTCAAACATTTTGAACAAAAACATATTGGAATTCTCAATTAAGGACCCTTAAGAAGAAAATTTACCGCAAGCTCTCCGGCCTTCATGATATCAACTTCAGCATGGGGTTTTGTAACCATAAGCAGAAAAATGAGTTGGCTTGCTGTCACCAAAAGCAGAGAAGATAGAATGAAACCTCGGAAACGATGGCTTATGATCCGAAGATTCCTTCTCATTCTAAGGTGCTCCAGCAAGATTGACCCCACCTCAGTTTCTCGATGAAAAACTCGAGCAAACTCATCTAGTCTGAGTATTTGTAAGTAGCAGATAAGTCGAAAGAGAACACACACCAGGAAGAAAATGGAGGTTCTATAAAGCCAGGAACATAGCTCTAATGTGCACAGAATGATGCCGCTCACGTATATATTACCGTAATGTGGTATTTGTGATACTCCTGAGACGTACCACCATATCTTGTAGGCACATTCTGCTATGAAACAGGGAAGCCCCCACCTAAAGATGAGCTTCATGGTTCCCTGCATAATGACACCAAGTTATCATGAATGTTCTTTAACTAACAGATTATTCAAGCCTGACCAAATATGTATCACATAAGACTGATAATGTAATTGCCAAAACAACATGATTGTGTTCCCTTCTTTCATTGCATATCGTACCAAAAACAAAAGTATAGTATTAATGAGTAGCATGATAGGAACAGTAAGAAAATAGAGTTAGAATCAAACTTAATTTTTTGGATGGTATCAAAATGACCAGAACTTTCAATTGGAAACATGTTTTTCTTTGCATTGACTAATATTTCTGGATTTTGTTTTCCAACTCAACGGACAAATTTTTCTTTTATTTAGTAAATGGGTAAATGGTGTTAGCCTCACATTACTTCATTTTTTTCTCATTTTTTCTCATCAGACTAAAGTCACAACGACTTCAGTTCAAAACGCACTATACTTTATAATTTGTGTCAGACTATAATTATATTATTTTGATATAACTTCTTCACAATGAAATCTCATGTTGACACAATTTATCTATTTATGGAATTAAAAAAAATTATTTTAAACATTAGTATGCAAAATTATACCAACATAAAAACTTATATTTAATCATGTATACTCAATGCTAACAAAAAAACATGTTTCATAGTAGTGCTCTTTACTTTTTTTTTTGGCACTTAAGCGTTAGAAATTCGGTGAGTCAAACAAAAAATTGAACGAGACATACTTCACAATTGTTCAGAGAACGCATACCAAATAAAACGGGAAAAAGAAACAGAGGAAAGAGAAGACAAACCTGCATCTGTTCTGAGTACCCTCGTTGAATCTTGAGGCTTTCATCACCTAATTTATCAAGGAAGAGAAATTTGCTGAAGCCATATTTACGATCCCACGAAGAAATACTGATGAAAGAGAGGGCTGCAAAGACGGAGAGAGAAATCTGCACTGGCACGTGGTACGGTCGACTATGATCTTGATCGCAGGTGGGGCAATCAAGTAGAAAGTGTGAAAGTATGGGAACAACAAAGGCCAAGGTGAAGAACACGGACCAAGAGAACCCAGCTTTGCACACGTTGGAGTGATCCACGTAAACCCATCTCATGTATGATCTGAAGTTCTTCAATTCTGTTCTTCCATCAAGTGGTAATTGCTCATCTTTGTTATTCGCTAGGAAACTCACTCTTTCTTCTTCCATGGCCTTGGAATTGAAATCTAGGCATCCACTAGAATCAGATAAAAGGACATGGAACTAGAAGAATCAAGAGGGTATGAATCTGATTGTTTTGACAACTGGAATCTGGAGTTCTGAAAGGAGCTTAATTTGGATGTGAATGTTGTCGCTTTCTCAGCACCTTTGCTTGTGTTTTAGAGTTTAAACTGCAACAATAATGTAATGTCTATGTCCCTCCTTTGAATATTTCATACTCTTTCACAAGAATTTTTATAGCTGTATGGTTGCTATGATTATGATGTCAGTGTTACCAATCTCAATAGTTTAACCATCATAGTTGTCATCATATTTTAATAAATCTACGAGAGAGACCACAATTTGGCGCTGTTCCGGAATTCTGATTAAGAAATGTCATAGAATCAACCAATTTTTACATCTACTTGTTAATTATTATTTTACCTTTCATTTTCTTTACAAATATAGAAACTTATTACTATAATAATTATATTATCTTTAGAGATAACTTCTTAAATAATTAGTTGAGATCTTAAAACTTCATTTTTCAAAACTTAGATGAACTCTCCTCTGAGTTCACCAACTAGGAAGCAATGTGGGACATGTGTGTACAGTATAGGCGCGTTTGTTTCATAAAATCAATTAGCAACATTTTTAATTGCACTTTTCAATTGAACAAAACTTTCTTTTCAATTCAAATATTTAATTTAGCTGAAAAATTTAGACACGTTCTCGATATTTCTATCGAAACCAATTTTACCCAACTCAAAATCAAACAAGAACTACAATCTGAAATGTTTTATCATAATTTATTATAAATTAATAAAGTGCTTGATCAAGAATTTTAAGAGGTAGTTAATTTTTGCAAAAGAATTTAAAATATTTTAACAAAAATTATATTTTGTGGATAAAAAATTAAAAAAAATAAAATTCTATAATTTTATACAAATAATATAATTAATTAAAACTAAATACTTTCAAATTCAACATTTTACATAAAGAATTTGAAAATTTTTATTATGTATTTTCTTTTTGCATTATCTTCTTAGTTTGGTTTTAATGGGGTTAAGTAAGACCAAAATTATTAATTTAGTCGTGATCTCAACATTGTGTTTTTTTTTTTTTTCTATAAATGTCAATGGAAGTTTTTTTCCAACTAAAACCAATCATGTTTATCTTTTGAATGACATCGTAACAGTTATTCCAAGTTGATATTGGTTAGGGTTTTATTTATCAATATTAAAAGTGTTGTTCGACTAATGCCAAACATTTTTTAAAAATCTCGATCAATGATATTAATTACATTTTTTTTATTAACATACGAAAATTACTTTTAGTTGGCCTCAATTATGATTTCTTTTTGTGGTTAATTGGATTATTTTTACTATTTACATTATTGTGATTATTTTTTATTGTTGTAAATATTATTTCTTCTTTTCAATATTAATTATGATTTTCTCAACCAACGTCGGAGAGACTATCTTCTAATAAATATGAATTGGATATTTTTTAATTCGTATTAGTTCTAGTTATTTTTTGGTTGATGTTTATAATGATTCTGTTTTTTTTTTTTTTTTATCATCGACCTCAATTATTTATTGTTATTTTTTATTAATTATTTTTCTATTTTTTTTCTCTTGTGTTAATTGGAAAAAC
>Ga0099824_1000505_pt1 | contig 46446 bp, 20 predicted proteins | sample SiratrowhiteBW_FD_76837 | JGI IMG/M metagenome (GOLD analysis project Ga0099824, IMG submission 76837) | Root nodule microbial communities of legume samples collected from California, USA - Siratro white BW | ecosystem: Host-associated > Plants > Roots > Nodule | place: USA: California... | reverse complement strand
TTTTTTTTTTTATATATATATATATATATATATATATATATATATATATATATATATATATATATATATATATGTATGTATATATATAATTGGTACTGGTTATCAAGGTAGAAGTAAAATCTAATTATAATTGGGTACCAACACTGGCTGTACCTAATATATTGAAGTTAACTATTGTCTTTTCATGAGAGTAATTGGGAAATATGTAAAAAGATTTGAAATAATGTATTTTTCAGGGAATGGTTGAGCTTCTCTAACTTGAGGAACATAGAACATTGAAGCTGGTTGTAATTTGTGATTGCAGATTTCATATTAAACTTGTAGGGTATTTCTAGCAATCAAGTTTAGACTAGAAATATTCTACAGCAGTGAATGTTGGGCAATGAATCACTAACGAGCAAAAATAAGTGTGGTAGAGACAAGAATGCTGAGGTAAAAGTGAAGATTAAGAAAAAAGATAAAATTAGGATGAAATTTATTTGGTAGATAGTTGTAGTAGCATGCCTAATAAAGGGAATACGAAAGGAGTTCATCTAAGGTGGTTTTATCATGTGAGAAGTGAGGCTCTGGTGAGAATGGGCCTATAGAACAACCTGTGCAAGCAGACCTCTGCACGGAGTCTTCAATTATTGATGACTTTCAGATTTAAAAGTTCAGACATTTGCACTAGCCTTTTATTTAAAAGTATACCTTTATTTTTGAATATTAGGGGCGAGGGGTTCCGATTTTCATGTTATGATTGGAATAGGGCCTCCAAAAATTTTAAGACGCCCTCCGTAAGAACTTTCAGTTAGAAAGGGTAGAGGAAAAGCTAAGGAAAATTTAGGAGAAATCATTAAAAGTGCTTTACTCTAGGAGCAAATTTGGTCTTTGATGGAGTCCAATGGTGTCAATTAGTCTATTATTCTATCTCATTTGTTTGGATGATACTTGGTGTAACTGGTTGGTGATGTTTATTGTATTGGTGCCTTCTGAATACTTTAAATGAACGTTTTGTCCTCTTTATTTTAACTTTATTTTTCTGTTCTTTTGCTCACAGAAACCTGTTAAAGTAGAAACATTTTCTGCATTGGCATTACTGTTACATGTTTGTTATTTTCTCCATTGTTACTATGGCCAGGTTTTGATATATTGCTATAACTTCATAGGTGTCACAGTAAGAGAAAGAGACTCAAACTCTGGGGCAACACTAGTTGATGTTGGGCTGGTGAAGGTATGGACATACATATTGTATATTACTTCGCCCGAAGCTTAACTTGTTTTAATTCTTCTATTATTAGTTAGGGGAGGGGAGGGAACATTAGTCCCTTTTGATTCTCTTCTTTCTTTTTTCCTTCATTTTTCATATGGCATCTTCTCTCAAGGCATATCCTTTTATCTACATTTTCATTCATGTTTGGCACGAAGTTTGGATTTTGGCATCTGACCACAAGTTCAACAATGATGTCTAGAAGTACCATCGTGGAATTTCCTTTTTCTCTTACTTTCATTTCCTTATCTTCCATTTTAATTTGCAAGTTGTAACAATTGTGGATTGTTAATTTTATTTTGTAGATTAAATAACTTTGGTGAGTTTCTACTCTTTTATATGGATATTAAGTAGGCTTCGGTTTATTTGTGTATGATCTGATTCAGTACACATTATATGCAGAATGTTACTGTTGACCAAATATTTGAACCAGGAAGAAGAGTTACTGTTGCCATGGGTACCAATCGCAATTTGGATTCTGGTAATGAATTGATCTTTTTTTTTTACTTCTGCTTTATATGTTTGATGACAATTTCTTGATGAAAGTTGTGAGCTATAATTGATAAAACAGTGCTATATTCTTTTGATTGTGCAAACTTGACTGTTTTCCTGATTATCAGTGTCTTACCCTAGCTCCTGCAAAGTATTTCCCTCTCATCTTGCTCAAAGTAAATATCATTTTCTTCTTCATTGAAAAAATGATTTTTATTTGAGTGACTTTATTCCTATTTTTTTTAATGCGGGCTGATTTTCCACCCATACATTTCTGCATATCCTCAACAATATTATCCTGAAGTTCTTTTGTGTCTCTTGTGCTGAAACCAATGGTCATTTAGGCCTTTTTGTTTTAAAGATATTTTTTATATTAAAATCCATTACAAAATTTCTCCATTATTTTTATTTCAAGTTTGTCAAGCACGTGTTATGCCCGTATTTTTGCCAGAGGAATTACATATCCCTGTGTGATATATTTAAATATGGAAAGTTACCATATTCATTCAGTCAAATACCTCGTGTTCATGTCAAATCATTGCTTCTCATTGTTGCTGCATAAGTTCTATAATTCTGAACCTAAAAGGAAACACTGCACCTTGATTACATATTGAACTATTAATGAAGAAATTGCATTTACGAGTGCCAAATGCATTTAACATTTTCAGTATATGTTAAGCTGATATACAATGAACTTCATCTAGATTTACCACGCCAGGTTGTCTCGTCATCTAAGCCTAGAGAAGAAGGGGCGTATTGGGGGTATCAAGTACGATATGCACATAATATTAGCTCAGTATTTAAGGATTGTGCATACAAGGTATCCTTCCCCTTCTACACATACAAATATGCTTGTGATAATATCCTTAGTCTAATATTTGTTGTTCCATCCTAACTCTACTCACGAGCCCTTCCATTGAATTGTTATTGTGGCAGGGCGGTTATGATTTTATAATTGGTACCTCTGAGCACGGTCAGATTATTAAGTCATCTGATCTTGAAATACCTTCTTTCAGGTATTGTGTTATAGCATCCGCTGCATGCTAATTAATGTTAGATTGCTTAGATGTTGATTTTAACTTTTCTTTATGTTGCTGTTTTAAGTGAGAAAGCTTATAATTCTAAGATATGGTGTTTTGCAAGCCCTTCCCACAAATTTGTTTTCTTTTTGTTAACATATATTTGTAAAATGAAAATTTTCCAAATGGGCGAGGATTGCAAATTATGCTTGCTCCTAAGACACACGACAATAAAGTTATTGTAACTCAACGATTCAATAATAACCATCAAGCACTTTGTTTCTTTTATACATTTTCATTGAAACAGGAATCTGGAGTCTGGATCAATATGATCAAGAATTGTTATATGGGCTGTGTAGGGAATGGGTTCTTTGATATGTTGTGAAACTGATTTCTTTTTATAATAATGTTGACTTTTGCAATTATCAATTTGGCTGATAAATGAAAAGGTTTCGTTATCTGTGTATCTTCCTACTTATAACGAGGTTCTCTAGACTGACCAAATTTGAAATATGAAGTTTAAAAGAATTGTGTCTGTTGATGTAAGTTTTTTTACCTGAATTGATTAATAAGTTGCTTGTTTCTCTGAATTGCTAGACATTTGTTGATTGCCTTTGGTGGATTGGCTGGGTTGGAAGAAAGTATTGAAGAAGATGATAACTTGAAGGTATTACATAGTTTCTTTTAGTTATCTATACATGGTTGTAATTGTGAGACTGCTGCCAATCGGAGATTCCATAAATTGCCAGAATCGCTGAGTGCATCCCTTTTTCTGATATTACTCTTCTGTTTAACTTACTAGAAGAAGTGGAAGACTGTATAGGTCATGATCCTGAATATCATCGAGAGTTGAGAGTTTCCTTCTACTTATTCAGGCTCTTTTTTCAATGATATGCTTGTCTTTCTTAGGTTCTCATGCAATGATTTATGTATTAATTTCATAATAATTCAGCATGAAGAGTAATATTGGATATTCTCATAATTTATGTACTCTTTAGAGTTTACATAGGAAAAAATAATGTATTGGATATAAATTCTCTTGCTGCTCTACTCCATAAAATATGCAGGGAAAAAAGGCAAAGGATATATTCAATTTATATTTAAATACGTGTCCACATCAGGGGAGCCGAACAATTCGAACAGAGGTACTGTCTGACTAATTGTTTCCCTACTCAAATGGTTAACTTATTGCCTATCCAGTTTTAACCCATTTTTCATCTCTTTGAACAGGAAGCTATTCTTATCTCTCTTCAGTACTTCCAAGAACCAATCAACCGAGTACTGGAGGGTTGAATATCGTTGAAGTCTAACATTTCATATGGCTAAGGTATTGGTTATCCAAATTATGCCTGAAACTACGACACAGGCAATAGTTGAAAACCTAAATTAGAAAATGTCCCTCTGCCTCATCCTAAACTGGCCCTTATGTGGCTGGAATTTTCTTACTGAATCTTTTGGAAGTTGTAACACTATCTGTTGTTTACCAGTGTTGTAAAACTTGAAAATAGAAGTGTTCCATCTATTCCATCTATTGCATAACTACAATACAAAGGAAGAAGGAATAAATGTTAACGTTATTTTAAACTTCAGTATCACTCTGTTTTATATAAGAGTTCAAACTAAATAGGGTTGATTTTACATCTATTGCATAACTACAATACAAAGGAATAAATGTTAACGTTATTTTAAACTTCAGTATCACTCTACGTTTAATATAAGAGTTCCAACTAAATAGGGTTGATTTTACGAACACCAATAATCGTTAATATGACATCATTGCCACGGTAGAGAAAGATGCAAGTTTTATAATCATAGTTGGCGTACGTGCTGTCAGTTTATTCATTAAAAAAAATGTGTCTTTTAATTATGTTAGACTGTTTGAAAAAGTACATCTGATTTCTTCTTTTGTGACTTGTTAAAATGCATCTACAATAGTATTTAATTTGGATCTCAGAATGTAGATAGATTATGATATAGTAAGGAGATTTTATTTTGATTCTCTGAATCATATGCCTTCTAAAACCATATACAAGACTACTTTTAATTGTTATCTAAAAATATAATGGGTAAATCTAATTAACTTTATAGTTCTTAATGGATTAGATGAAAATATTCATTCACTCTTGTGAGTGGTATGCATTTATTAGTTTTTTAAATTCTATACATTCTCTTATCAATATTTAATTACTATTTTTCTGAATTGAATCATTCTTATTTTTAAAAATTTAAAAGTACATTTTAAATATTTGTTTTACAAAATATATTTTCAATTTTTAAAATGGTCCATATAAGAAACATTACAATAATCCTTTGAATGAGTCATGCCATTAAATATAACAAACACTTAGCAGCGCTCAAGCCTATAGCTAACTATTAGATCTTAATCTTTTCAGTATATTTTATTCTATGAATATTTTTTAAATCAAATATAAATTTATGCATTTATTAATTAAAACTAATCAATTTAACTATTTTTATTAGTCTTCATAATTAAATTTTGTTTCTTATACACAGAACATGAGATAATATTATTGCTGAGAATGAATTGGATACAATCATCCGTGAAAAAAATCGTTAATGGTTGATTGAATGAATTTTTACGACTGGATTATGATAAATTGAATTTTCAAAATAAAATTTTGATGGAACAAAATATATTAATGGATTATTATTATTAAATAAAACACCTAAAATGGAATTAACTACTAAGAAATTTTTAGTAAATCTAACTTGCTCCAACTTCAAACTAACTTCAATCTCCCACTTTCCCACTCCTGCCTCATCAACCTGCTGATTGATTGTGTTGGGATAACTCAGTCTGTAGCTCTTTACTTATAACTTGCACAAATTTGAAGTTTTATCTTACTTATAAATGTCCTTTTGACAAGGAATTTTAATAACACACCGTAATATAATTTTATTCGAAATAATAACATATTTTAATAAATTTTTACCATATACAATGTCTGAGTTTTGATATCTTACCTAAGGTGGATTAGATATATAATACATGAAAATACTCATTGATAAATTAGTTTCATTTTAAATAAATTTAAAAATAACAAGTATAAACAGAATTGTGGTGAGTGAAGTATACTGGGTTTTAAACCAACAAAAATTATAAGCACCTTTTAAAATAAAAATATACTTTGCAATTGTAACTAAAAATAAATTAATTAGTACAATTTTCCTCTGATAAAAAGAAATAAAATATTCATTTAATTAAATTTATTATCTAAATCAAACTTAAAGGAGTCCCCAATACTGCAAATTTTGAATTGTTTTAAAATAAAAAATTGTTGCGGGGGGACGTTTATTTAAAGAAAGGAGAGGGTAAAAAGGTCTTTGTGAGAAAATATAGAGGCGCGTTTGGAGTTGGAGAAAAAAAGGATTAATTCGTCCCCAAATACGTTCATACCGAAAGAAGGCGAAGAGAGGGGTTTTTGTCTCGCGGAGTAAACACAAGACAAGGCGTGATAGAGTGCGTTTTTGTCTGTGTGGTGAGTGAGAGTCACAGAGTAATTGGGAATTTCAAATATTGGTTAACAAAAAAAAGAAAAAGGGACCCTTCGCGCCATGGAGAAGGAGGAGGAGAAGCAGAATGAGCGGCACCACGCCAAGACACTTATCTGTGCCCTGAACCTTCTCTCGCGCGACCTCCCTCTCCCTCCTCACATCCTCAATTCCGTCTCTTCCATCTACCGCAATCATGTAACCTCTTTTCTTTTTCTTTCTTTCGTTTAATCTCGCGTTAGGTTTCGCAGTTTGTTTTGTCCTTTGCGCTTGCTTCTTTTGTTCGTATGTGAATGCGATTTGAATTTTCGTGCACTCGCTAGCTTCGGCGCAACTCGTTTACTCAATGTGCAAAGTGTTGATTTCCTTTTCCGTTCCATCTCCTTCGTTTGTGTTCCTCGCCATTTTCTGTTTCAGTTTACCTATAAGTGTGCCTCTGGTGTTGTTTGCTTATAGGTTGTTCTATAACTCAGATATGTTGTACTGTATGCTGCTACAACTTTTTTTGCATGGAATTTACTAGTTGTTATTGAATTTGTAGGATGATGGAGGTAATTCTGGAGAGGATTTGATGACGGATCTTGAAGATGCACTGTCGAAGCAGCGTCCAAACTGCGTGTCTGGTTGTAAACTGGAGAAAGCAAGGGAAAATCGGTATCGGAGTCAGATTCAGCATCGGTTAAATGAGCTTCAAGGTGAATGATTCTAGTTAAAATGTTTTTGCTTGTTTCCGTCCTGACTTGGTGCCGAAATTGGATTTGATTTGTACATAGTTCCTTGGTGCTTGTTTTGTCTACCATTAGTGGGGGCAACTCTCACACCACGTGCAAAGTCATTAATGATGGTATATGAGGATTTGGTGTTAAAACCGAACTAAGTGACATCATGTGATTCATGTAGCTACCTCGTGTACCAGGATAATGCTGATGTTGTCTAGCTCCTTTACTATTGTTACCACCGATGGATGAGATTGCTTCATGTTGTTATACTACTAATTATCTTTAGCAGTATGACTTTTGCAAGCCAATTTACTGAACTAACTATAATTATGACACATATTTCAAAAGGTTTGTGGTTAGGATGATTGCTTTGTCAAGAGGAGAAAAGTGAGTTGAGGCAGCGAGCCCTCAAACCATTCTGTCTTATTACTTTATGACCGTTATACAACGATTCATCACAATCATCAAATCTATTGAGAAAGAATCATTCGCCATCAATTATTAAACTTTCAATTGCCTGGTTGTATTTGGTACCAAAGATCTTACAAATTCTTATGCTTTAATATGTTTCTCTTCTTGCTGTGAATCTGCCATGAAGTTATAAATAAATTAAATCAGCGTTGATTAACTATAGTGAGTATAGTTTAAAAACATATATATGGCTTGAAATTCAAGTCTTATGTTGCTAGACCATACCTTTCGATTATATACCTGTTGCCTATTTAGTGTTTTAAGAGTAGATAATTGAGTCAACTCACTAGATTTGGATGATGTAGTAGTGTCGGTTGCTTCAGCATATCAGCTGCATCAAGGAGGATAGTCTGTATCATTTTTGCATCAAACAACTCACTACACCTCAGAACCTAGAAAGACATGTCAAGCACCTCATAGAAAACTTATATTTCCCCATATATTTTGATAAGCTTGTTATAGAGGGTGAATAGGATAAAGTATCCTTTTGACATGAAGCTATTTTGTCTTGAAACTTCATTGAAGTGTTTTGAAGTGGCTTTAAGTTATCTTTGAACATGTCTCTTCTAGGACCATATCCATTAAGCTGTAGTTGTCTCTAAGTTAGAGCTCTGACAATTTTACTGAACTGTGTTACTGTGTTGATCCAGAATTGCCTTCAAGCAGGGGAGAGGACCTGCAGACCAAATGCTTGCTTGAATTTTATGGACTAAAGGTAAAATTGATTCTTGAATTTTTCCACAATGCTTAATTATTGCTAGTCATGTCCAATTATAATGCTTATTTGCAAGTCTTACCAAACTTTCACAAATTGGTTGCTAATTTTTTTTAATAGTAGTTGTCCTGCTTTTTCTTTTGATGCACCTGAAATGCGAGCTAGTTTGACTGGTATAATAAGGCAAACTATATAACACCTTTGTGGCTTACCCTTTTATGTAATGGAGATCTTTTACATTTTTTTATCAACTGCAACCGAGAAATGACAAAGAATTTTGTCCTTGTTGGCAAGGACTTCTTTTCTGGCAGCTTGCAGAGCTGCAGATGAAGGTTCGTACTGATGTGAGTTCTGAATACTGGCTCAATACTAAGTGTGCATTTCCGGACAGGCAATTGTTTGATTGGGGCATGATGAGGCTGCGTCGTCCATTGTATGGGGTTGGAGATCCATTTGCCATGGATGCTGATGATCAATTAAGGAAGAAACGGGAGGCTGAGGTAATTTTGTTTTTCAGTGATAAGTACTTCCCCTCTTCCCTCTTGTGTGTTTGAACCTGGTTTCGTACCATGGATATCATGGATTATAGCTACATCTGCAGATTTTAAGGATTCATTGGTGCAATGAGTTTATATTCACTTATTATCTGATTGTAAATACGAAATATGTCATAAACATTCTTCACCTGGGGTAGGCAAAGAAAGGACATAACTGGCTTTCTTTTATTAAAAACTTTGTAATTTGTAATGTCAATTCTTTCTCCAAATGAACAATAACAGTATGATTGACAATGTGAGAAAACAAACTAACACATTCACACATGCATGCTTATGAAGAGACTTGGAAATATAAATTTATCTGGAATTTCAATTGTTATAGATCCTCAGCCATACTTGTACTAGTTAAATAAACAAGACATAAGTGTAGTGATTCAATTTCTATTTCCTGATGTATGCGTGGTTTTCCTGTGTCTGAATATGAAACGAAACTACTCTATACAGCTTATCTCATATAGTTCCTCAAATGCAGAGACTGTCAAGATTAGAAGAAAAGGAGAAAAATCATATAGAGACTAGAACAAGGAAATTTTTTGCGGAAATACTCAACACTGTCCGTGAGTTCCAATTACAAATTCAAGCTTCTTTGAAGAGGAGAAAGCAGAGGAATGATGGTGTCCAGGTACAATTTTCCCCTTATTTTTCATTTATTATATAAATCATGTATACATACGTGGAAATGATTTCAAACTTTAGGTGTAATGTAACTTTTGGTGTGTTAGAATCAGAAGTTCTTGAGTTGTTATGCGATATTGTACATAGTCAGTTTTGAGAGTCAAAGTCTGTTGTGATACATGTAGGTTAGTCAAGGTGGCTTACTTGATAAGTCTCACTGTTATATTATTAATGTCTTGTCTTGTGTTAGAGACTGCAATTCAACATATTGTTTCAAATTACTTATTAATTGTTTTTTGATTATTTCTTCACTTCTCTCTTGCTCTAATTCATTAAACAGGAACCTGAAACACTTACCATCTTTAAATAATTTAAAGTTATGGCTGAACTTCAATTAACAAAATAATTAAACTTTAAAAAATGATTTTTTTGGTGTGTGTGTGGGGGATGGCGGGGGGGTGGTTGAGTTTCAATGCTTCACTCAACTTCTCATTACTTTTGGAATCTCTTGTATTATTTTCCCTCACACCCATCATACCAAAAAGGTGTTGAACATAAGCATATACTTTGAATGGGCTGTCTTTACGCATAACAATATATCTTATTGATAGACTTACTTCTGTTTTTCAGTTCCTGGCAAGTTCATTTAGATGAATTTTTTGCTCTTCATTGTGGGTTAAGATATAACGTATCAATAGTTTTTATTGTCATAAATATTTTCGCAGGCATGGCATGGAAGGCAAAGACAAAGGGCAACTCGGGCAGAGAAATTGAGGTTCCAAGCCTTGAAGGCTGATGATCAAGAAGCCTACATGAGAATGGTGAAAGAGAGTAAGAATGAGAGATTAACTATGCTTCTTGAAGAAACTAATAAACTACTAGTAAATTTAGGAGCAGCTGTTCAACGTCAAAAGGACAAAAAGTATTCAGATGGTATTGAGCCATTGGAAGATTCTGAAGCTGATTTACCAGACTCAGATGCTTTAAAGAATGGAATTTCTAAGGAGTCACCTGTTGATGAAGATATCGATATGATAGATTCTGATCATAATGGGGATTCCAGTGATTTACTTGAAGGTCAGCGGCAATACAATTCTGCCATACATTCAATTCAAGAAAAGGTAAGTACTGTTGGATCCCTTAATCAGGCACCTCTTGGAGAAAAAATGCATAGTTTTTCTACACAATTTTCATGCTTTGTTAAACTTATTTCTTACTAGGCAATTACCATAGTAGCTGATTTGGGAAATTAGACGCCTGGTTTCTATTTGGTGTAATGCCTTTTCTTTCAAAGGGGTTTCCTTTAGACGTAATTGAGGAAATGTCAACTGTGCTTCATTGATATCTTTTATTTTCGGTTTTTTTTTTATCTTGGGTTTAGGAGGATTTCTTCTCCAAATGTATTGTATAATTTCCTGTTTTGATGAGTTTCTTCTTTTGAGGAAAAGAAAATAAAAAGTTACTCCTTATTAGTTGTTTCTGAGTAAAAGTTGTAGCAGCACAATGGAAAATATAACCAACTTAGGTGTTTACAGGTGACTGAGCAACCGTCTATACTTCAAGGTGGAGAGTTAAGACCATACCAGATAGAGGGGCTCCAATGGATGCTTTCTTTGTTCAATAACAACTTAAATGGAATTTTGGCTGATGAAATGGGGCTTGGGAAAACGATACAAACAATTTCACTTATAGCATATCTTATGGAATACAAGGGTGTTACCGGTCCCCACTTGATTGTTGCTCCGAAGGCTGTTCTGCCAAATTGGGTCAATGAATTCACAACATGGGTTCCTAGGTATGCCCAGAGCAGACATTGTAAATTATTTCTTCCCCTCTTCGGAGGGAGAGAGGAAATCTATTATATCTGTTTGTGAATTATGCACATCATGATATTCACTTTTACTTTTCAAAACTCAAATCACGTGTGCCTTTCTTTCTGATTTAGCATCACAGCTATTCTTTATGACGGTCGGCTGGATGAGAGGAAAGCAATGAAGGAAGAGTTGTCAGGGGAGGGGAAATTCAATGTTTTATTAACACACTATGATCTTATAATGAGAGATAAAGCATTTCTCAAGAAAATTCAATGGAAGTACCTGATTGTGGATGAAGGGCATCGGTTGAAAAACCATGAGTCTGCTCTGGCAAGAACCTTAGACAATGGGTATGATTCTACCCAACATATATTTATGACATGGATTAATATGTATACTTCCCTAAAATTCTTGGTTATGATATCTATCTATTTTATTTAGAACAACTCTGAACAGTCCTGACGACTGTACTGAACTAGAAAAAAGATATAATGAATAAAAATTGATAGCTTTCATAACGTATAGACGGTCAAAGCATTCAATGGTTAATTCAATTCATTACATGATCGTGTAGTGCCACACTTCAGGTGGTTTAGATCCTCTCTTCTCTAATTCCTAAATTTTTTTTGGGTGCAGCTATCACATCCAACGAAGACTTCTGTTGACTGGTACCCCAATTCAGAACAGTTTGCAGGAGTTGTGGTCTTTGCTTAATTTTCTCCTTCCAAACATTTTTAACTCAGTTCAAAATTTCGAGGACTGGTTTAATGCCCCCTTTGCAGACCGAGTTGATGTCTCCCTCACTGATGAAGAACAACTATTGATTATCCGGCGTCTGCATCAAGTGTGTTTCTCTCTCCTAGTTTCCTATACTCATACTCTTTTCCCTTCTTCTCTGATGTGTTTCATTCCATATTTAGGTAATAAGGCCCTTCATATTAAGAAGGAAAAAAGATGAGGTGGAAAAATTTCTTCCTGGGAAATCTCAGGTCATACTCAAATGTGATATGTCAGCCTGGCAGAAAGTATATTATCAACAAGTTACTGATGTAGGCAGAGTTGGGTTGGATAATGGTTCGTGTCTATTTCTTATCTTCCCTAATTCACTTCTCCTTTTAGCCACATAAAAATGTACATTTCTTCTTACATTTCTTCTCATATTTTCTTTGGTTTTGGATATTGATGTGCTAAAGGTAGTCATCTGATTCCGCTCTCGCACTTTGTTGCCTCCATTGCTGGTTCTCAAACTGCGAATTTAGTTTTATTTCAACATGCTTGTGAAATAAGTTTAACACATCTTTTTGGAAGTAAATCATGAGCCTATTCCCCCCAGTTCCATATATATCCCTTATTAATAAGGTTTGCCAGTGTCAACATTGTTATGAATTGGTGAAATATGACCATTTGCTACTTCAACATAAATGTGGTTTTCAATCACCTATTATTGGTGTCTTGTTGTCTTCCTTTTTACTAAAAAATAGCACCCAGCCTTGTAACATTACTTGTTTCACATTCCTATATGATTGTCTGGTTTCTTAGAACTTCCTAACAATTTTTCCCCAAATGTGTATACTTTACAGGTTCTGGAAAATCAAAAAGTCTACAAAACTTAACAATGCAACTCAGAAAGTGTTGTAACCATCCCTACCTATTCGTGGGAGACTATGATATGTATAAACGAAAGGAGGAGATTGTTAGAGCATCAGGTAAGTTTGAACTTCTTGACCGTTTGCTCCCAAAACTTCGCAGAGCTGGTCACAGAGTGCTCCTTTTCTCACAAATGACTCGACTTATGGACATTCTTGAAATCTATTTGCGACTTCATGATTTTAAGTATCTTAGACTTGATGGCTCTACAAAAACTGAGGAAAGAGGCAATCTTCTAAGGAAATTTAATGCTCCTGATTCCCCATACTTTATGTTTCTCTTGAGCACCCGTGCTGGAGGTCTTGGTTTGAACTTGCAAACAGCAGATACTGTTATAATCTTTGATAGCGATTGGAACCCGCAAATGGATCAACAAGCGGAGGACCGAGCACATCGCATTGGACAAAAAAAGGAAGTTAGGGTTTTTGTGTTGGTTAGTGTAGGATCAATTGAGGAGGTGATTCTAGAGCGTGCAAAACAAAAGATGGGCATCGATGCCAAAGTCATCCAAGCAGGACTTTTCAACACTACTTCGACAGGTTTGTGGTTTGTGATACTTGTGCCATGTCCTGTAAATATCTATCAATAGTTATTCTTTTGCCTAAATGGGGATGGGGAGATTTTTTCTTTCACTGCTTCAGAACAAAGTAATACATTTATGCCAGCAAATTGCTTGTCTATCCTATATAACCTTCATCTAGCAATTCGTTGCATATATATATAATATGCATTTTTGTGCTTAACCGTCACTAGAGCTATGAACTGATTAGCTGGATAAGTAGTCCTTAAACTCTATTTATGTGAAAATCGAATTTATTACATGTCAAAAGTTAGAAGATTTAAAATTTCAATTGGAATCAGTTAATTATTCCATACAACTGTGTTTACCATGTCCGTGCTCCTTAAGTCGTATTGCTAAATGAAGATTATTTGAACCAGCGATATTTTGGTTTGTGCAGCCCAGGACAGACGAGAAATGTTAGAAGAGATTATGCGCAGAGGTACAAGCTCACTTGGGACAGATGTGCCGAGTGAGAGAGAAATTAACCGCCTTGCTGCTCGATCTGATGAGGAATTTTGGCTGTTTGAGAAAATGGATGAAGAGAGAAGACAAAAGGAAAATTACAGATCCCGTCTCATGGAAGAGCACGAATTGCCAGATTGGGTATATTCTCCAATTAACAAGGATGATAAATCCAAAGATTTCAACAATGCTGTCTCTGGAAAGCGGAAAAGAAAAGAAGTGGTATATGCAGATACATTGAGTGATCTGCAATGGATGAAGGCTGTGGAGAACGGGGAAGACATATCAAAGTTTTCAGCAAAAGGAAAAAGAAGAGACCACCTCCCATCTGACAGCATTGCACAAGCCAGTGATAACACAGTAGCAGAAGAAAGTTTAGAGTTGAGGACTGAAAGTGTTCCTTTGGCAAACGATCGCACGAGTGAAGATAGTTTCCATGTGACCCCTTCTTCAAAGAGATTCAAATCTGAAGGAACAAATTTCATGAAAAATGCATACGAGGATGTTGGAAGTGGTTTGAACCACCACGTGTTATCATGGAATACTCACAAAAAGAAGAGGTCAAGTTTTCTTGGCCAGGGTTCATTATCTGATGCCAGAGGGCATTCTTCAAACGGAAGAGCAAACTGGAACTGATTTGAGGTTAACTAGTCATGGCCTATGGGTGCCAGAATTTTGCACAACTATTGAATGTGATTCTGCATGAAGATCTTACAACAAAAATGACAAGGAACTTTCGTGTATTATGCTAGATTTTTCTATTATGTATGCAACATCCATATTTAGCTAAAAAGGTTAATGAAAGAATATATTCAAGGTTAAGTTATACTCTATTCTTTTGCTGGATGCTTAAATTGTACTATTTTCACGTTAACAGCGAAACAACAAAATATAGCTTTCATGATTTTACACATGTTTGGTGGTTTCAATGCAAAACCAAAACAGTTTACTAACTTTTTTATTAATTTTTTTACTGACTAACTTGAAAAGCTATAATGATTGATTATTTGACAGTATAAACATTGTATATAAATTAATTTACAAAGCCAAAATTTTTTATATTTGCAAGTTATGAATAAACACTTTTAATTAAAAAAATTTGATTCCTCTCCTCCATCCCTCAAATGTACAAGCTTTATTATTTCATTGTCCGTAAACAGGATCTAAAACTAACCGTTTCAATATAATATTCAACTAAAGCAAATTTGACTTTTGGACATTCATATTTTTTTTCATTAAGATGATTTTACTGTATTTCTTACGATTGATTTTTCTATCCTATGCATTAAGTGCATAGGTTTAATAGGACAATTTAAAAAAAAAAATTTCTGTTAAAATTATATAATTATTTACTCTTTATTCAATTGCAAGGAAGAAAAATTAAAAAGTGAGAAAAGAACAAAAAACAAAATACGGTAAAAATTATATTTCTTCCATGTGAAGAGAAAGTGTATAAAAATAAACGGAAATTGCCATTTTTGGAAATAACAGATGACAGAGTAGGATGAATTCTAAAAATATCAGTTTTATTTTCTATTATTTTCACATATTGTATTTTATAAATATCCATACAAGAATGAAAAATAAAACATTTGGAACTAAAAAAAGACAGCTTCGCGACTTTCCAGCGTACATTTTCCTTTCAGACTTTTTGCACCCTTAATGCTTACTCTTTTTAGTAACTCAACATTATAAGTTTCTTTAAGTTATGAACCTGGTGAGTATGATCGAAAAGTCATTTTACAACATTATTGGTTTGAATAACCAATAAATATTTAAATAACGAAATAGTGAAAACCTTTAACTGCGAGAGATGCCACCGGTAGGCTATAACTAGATTATTCATTTTCACACCCAAATGACAACTGATGATAATAATAGGACGTGGGGATTTTCTAGACCACAAATGTAAGCCTATATGTTCATAATTGGATTAATTATTTGTGTTAAAAAATGGAAAGGTGCATTAAACAGCTCCTAGTAGAACATCTCATCAAAAGCGGAATCATATGTAAAACAAGATAACGCAGCATCGATTACAAGATGTCATTACACTAATGACTGCTAGGATGCAAATGAAACTAATAAAACCTACCTTAATGAAATGAAACTCCGAAAAGAAACACTAAAAACAAGGTTTTATGTCTGCTGTGAATTGATAGAATTTGAAGTTACACAAGAGTTGGTTGAGCAGCAGAACATGAAAGTGCTTCAACCGCTTCAGTTCAATCAACTACAAGGTTCTTCATTTTGGATTCCAGTTCATCCGCACCACCTTCTTCAGATTCTTCATCGATGTCTCCTCCATCGGGGTCATTTTCATCTAATGGACCAAGCATGTCAGGAGAACTTTTAAACATATCCGTCAACTCCTCAATGCCTTCATCGGAAATGAAATTCCCATTAATATTGAGAACTTTGAAATCAGCCTTTTGCACCACAGTCAGAGCCAATTGTTGAGCCCCATCCCTGGTTATTTGGTTGGCACTTATATCCACTTCCTTTAACTGGGCATGACCTTCTATGGCTTTACTTATCAGGTGGGCACCTTCATCCTTGACTTCATTCTCAGAGAGGTTCAACTTAGACAGAAACTGCTTTGCTGCCATGCATGCTGCAATTGCAGGAGCAGCATCAGCTGTAATGTCATTCCCACTCAACTCCAAAACTTCAAGTTGAGGTGCTGACTCCTTAAGTGCATCAACTATAGCAATGGCACCATCATCTTCCAAGTTCAGGTAGCTCAGGTATACCTCTCTTAGCTCTGTGAGCTTTGAAAGAGCCTTGCTAAGAGAAACCCCACCTTCAGTGCCTAACATGTTGTCTCGTAGATCAAGCTTCTTCAGATGGGAACAATTCCCTAAAGCATCAGACAAGGCAACTCCACCCTCGGTGCCTATCCTCGTGGAGGAACAACGAAAATCCTCCAATGAAGGAGAACGCTTCACAACCTCGGCTATGGCTAGTGCCCCTTCATCTCCAGTCATATTATTATGAAAATGAAGAACTTTGAGCTTCTCTGTGAAAGGAATCAACTCACAAACTGCTCGAGCAGCTTCCTTTGAGATACCATCATTAATTAGATAAAGCTCCTCCAAGCATTTCTGTGATTTCAAAAGTGCTCCAAATGCTCTAACACCTTTTTCACCTAATGCATTTTCCGAGAGGTTCAAGGACTTCAAGACACTGCCTTCAAGGGCAGTGGAGAATATTTTCATGACATCAAGAGCTTCTGCTTCTGGTCTTCCAGCAATGAAATCTGATAGATCTACTTCCCTCAACTGGTCCTTGAGGGAAGTGAGAATAGGCTCGGCAACTTGTGCTGCTCCTAACCCAAAGCTTCTGTTGCTAAAGCATATCTTGGTGAAAGAATTCCCCGGATCCTTCAATGGACTTAAAAGTTCCTGTGCCTCATCTGCTTCAATGAATGCCCGTTCGCCTTTAGATATATCAAAAACAGATTCCTGAGGCGTAGTGGTATGAACTGCTGTCACCACTTCATCCTCCTTTTTACCAGGTCCTCTTTTGAGAACATCAAGGAGGAGCTTACTACATTCTTTGGCATAAAGCTGGACCGCAGAACCTCCATCACCATCTGGCTCTTTCTCGTAGTGTAGGTTTGCTGTTGCGAAAGCCACATCCTCAATCCTCTTTGCATTCTCCTCAGCCTCTTCCTTGTCCAAAGTTCCATACTTCTGCGTGAAAAGAGATTTAGTAGTCAGATTGTTGGTCATCCTCTCCACAAGGGTCTGTCTGGTGTTCTGACTAGGAGGCCATAATTTGATTGAAAATGATCTCTGTGGTGAATTCAGCTCCATGGCAATGATACCTACAAGAACAACTAGTGTAAGTATATATATGGAACATTTGAGGATAGAATACAAATTAGTTCATCCAAATTTGTTAGAGAAAACAATTTTTAAACAATGTCATTCATAGATGCATATCCCCAATATGGTATCAGACCTTCAGACAGAACAAAACACTGAAGATGTCAAACTGAAAATACAATTTGTTAAGCCAATAGTTAATATTGTCGTAATAATTGAAGGTCCCACACTCTAACTGTTGAGGACAACTTAACACAGACTAAAGTTTTGAATAGATAAGAAAAAATTTTCGCCGAACAGGTAATAGGAGCAGAAACATAAGAAATTGCTGTGACAAATATCATAAAAACGCAACATTGATTGCAAAATGAAAGTAGGACACTTTCTTTCCATTTCAATCACAAACTCTTAATGAAACTAATCAAACATTCAAAACATGATGAAAAAATGAATAGGGTTAGAGAGTTTATAAAGGAAACTTAGCAAAACATGTAATGAATGTGTGGACGGGATGTTTTCTCGAAAGAGAAGAGAACACCCATAAAACCGTTGACAGCAGTAAATAACCGACAAACAGTTTGGTTTGGTTCATTTCACCCACAAATCAAATCCATCCTAATAAAAATCTTAGCTTTAAGCTAGAAATGCAACAGATCTGACACTATGCAAAGCTACAAACTTTAAACATAACTTTGAAAGCCCATGGAGAGAGCGCAAGGAACTGGGAACAGGATAAACAAAAATAGAGAGAGACAAGTTTAACAAACCCCAAAGTGGAAAACAAAAACCTTATACATGTGAAAAGGGTACCTCTTTTTCCGGTGATCTGAGGATTAGTAACCCCTCTACTGCAGTTCACTCTGCAGTTTAGCAGAACCCTTTAATTTGAATGGTAGAATGGTATAGTGAGAGAGGAGAGAGGATGAGGAGGGAAAAGTTAATGATGCTAAAAAAAAGGATCAAGAGAGTACTTGTTGGCACCAAAACAAAAGTGTTGTTTTTGAAAGTGGCATGCCATTGGTTGTCATTATAATTCCCAACCCTAAAGAAACCAGACAACAAAATTTGAATTTGTGGATAATCTTCTAATTCCTAGCTATTTTAACAAAAGGAACTCGTTTTCATCCATGGATTGTTTTCACTATTAGGTAAGGTGTGAGAAATAGTTTATTCAGTTTTTAAAAATTTTATATAATTTTTGAATTTATAAAAGTTCAATAACTACTTTCTGCTAAGTTTTATTAAATCACTATCTAATTATATTGTAATTTTAATGCTCAATTTGGAGATATTTTTGCTATTAAGTTATAATATTTAAATCAATTTATAGCTTTTACATATTTAAAGAATAAATTGGATTTTTTTCATTTATTCAATAATTAATTTAACAATGTTTCACACATTTAAACAGTGATTTACTCTTCTTAACCTATCAAATTGGATTTAGTCATGTTACTCCTTATAATTTCCCCAACATTCTTTTTTGAAGTGAGTTTCTTTTACCATATATCCTCTTATAATTTAATAAACTGTAACTTATGGACAAAAAACATTTTTTCTTTAACTTTGATATGAGTTATAATATTCAAATATATTTCTAATCTATAAAATATTTTATTTTTTATTATTAATCTAACGATTTCAAATTATATATATATTATATTCAAGATTCAAATATACACCTAAAAACTTTTTAAAAACATATGTTCCTGATATTCGTCTGATATGTCTTCTTATATTTTTAAAATTAACTTAACTTCTTGTTTTTCCCTTCTATCATTACTATATTATTTTATTATCACTTCATTTTAACATTTTATAGAAAATTATGAAAAATTAAAAAGAACAATGCACAATACATTAGTGGAAACACTTCACAATGTAATTAACATTTTAACAATTATACATTAGTGGAAACACGTCCCAATATAATTAACATTTTAACAATTATACGGTAGTGGAAACACGTCACAATTATGAATTCATTTTTCTTTTTAAGAAAATAATGAATCATTAGAAAGAAGCATACACAATATAATTAGCTTATTAAGTTTAGTTTAGTATATTATAATATTTTTTCCGATTACGTATTGACATATATTGATTTTTAAAACAAAATAAACATATAAAAAGAAAAAAATGTATAATAGTAAGTAACATTTAATATAATAATTTTAAAAATGGTAATCACTATGTAACTTTTCTAAAAATAATAGTCAACATTAAATATATTTTATATAAGAAATTATTTATGAAACTAATATTTAGTAATAAAATTTAGCATATTAACAATTAGATTATATATTAATATTAAATTAAAATTGTTTAATTTGAATAGCTAGAAAGTTGCACTATATAATATATATATATAAGTAAAAAAAATATTTGAGCAAAAAAGTTATACTTTAAGTATTCAAAACTTATGAATTTAAAATTAGACTTTTCTATATTAGTTCAGCTTTTGTTGTCTACCACTAGTTTTACAAGACAATTAATAATAAAAAATATTTTAAAAAAAAGTGTACAACAAAAAGTGACAGTGATTTATATGTTATAATATTACTAACAAAAATACAAGTGTTCTATCACATGTTTGTCTTCGTTTCTGTTACGCTAAAATATTTTAAAAATCTTTAATAATAAATAATTTTATAAAATAGTTTTGAAAAAAACTGTAGAGAGAAATAGATAATTTTGATAATATGAGAAGATGATATTCACTTTTAAACCATTCAATATTTGAACTGATACGGGATTATACAAAAGATTGTATAGTTATTCTTATCAAATAATAAAATTGTTTTTATTTAGTAAAATTAAAATAGCCTAATTAAAAAATAACATTAAAATCGGATATAAAAAGTTGCCTATATATAATGGTACAAATATCATTCTTATTAATTATGTGTGTCAACATCTTGTTTGTGTAATCAAAATAACAACTATCATAAAAAAAATTAAAGAGTTATGAAAAACAAATTCTAAAAAAAGTTACCTCAACTTTAGAATAAAGGAAAATTATAAAATAAAAAATAACAGTATTGATTAATAATAATAACACAAACCTTATTATTTATGTGTATTTTTTTTCTAACATGCTAAAAAAACTATACTAAAATATTGAAAATAAAGGTAAATTTGGTAAAAGAAAAAGTTATGCAAAAAAGAAGAAAAAAAAACAGTTACAAATTTTGGTATTCCTCTGTATATCAGTATAGATTGCAGATAAATATAAAATGTGATTTATATGTTAAAAATATTTATATTTATTTAGGATGACTTTTTGTTTACTAATTAAGATTTTAATGGATATATATTCACAACGGTAAATAATTTTACACTCATCTAGTTATAAATTATCGTTGGTGTGATTTCTAGGATACATATAATAAAAATCGATAAATCTACGTGATATTTTTTATTAGATTAATTATTTTATATTGTTAGTGTGAAAATAGAATTAACATATTTTGTTGTATAAATGCCAGAATACTAGGATTTACACGTACACGGAAAAATTAAGTTTATCTGTGAATAATTTTGAAAGCTACTTTTGTATCCACTTGTCATTTTCTTTTAGTTCAATCATTCCAAAGAATACCTTACTTTTAATAGTTAAATAAAAAAGACGAAAAGTAAAGATGAAGAATAACTTAAACCTGCACTCATCTCTTCAAAAGACAAGTTTGGTGATTTGTTTAAAATATCACGAAGAAATAAATTTGAATTATATTAGGGGATACTAGTTCGTTTGATTTAGGTTTTTTATTATAATTTTTTTTTTCATAATTCTATGTTTATGTTTCAGAAAACATTTTCTGAAAATAAATTTCAAAAATACAAAATATAAAATTTATGTTTAAAAAATTATTTTTCAGAAAATCAATTCTAATACACATATTTCAGAGAAAATAAAATATACGTTTTAAAAAATATTTTCCAGAACTTATTTTTAGAACGTTTCGGAAAATATTTTCCAAAACATAAGAAAATATGGGGTGTAGAAAGTTTTTGCCGGCCGAAAAACAGCCAGGAAGCCCATGTCTATTATCGTCCTACTCTTGTCCAATCTATAATCTATCCATTATCCCTTCTTTATTTGTCAAAAAAATATAATGTGTCAGACATCCTTCAAAGTTTATCATATCATCATACAACCATTTTATTAATATTTTATTTAATATATAGAGTTGTTAATAAATATTCACTTATAATAACAACTCTATTTTATTTTAATATTATAATAGTATTTAATAACATTGCTAATTCAATTCTCTCTTAAATAGTATCAAATTATAAGAGTAAAATTAACACAACACAAAGGACAGATTATATATCATCTCTCTGCAACAAACACACTTTCTCCAATTTATTCCACCAATTGTCCCAAGTTGGTGTTCAAACAAGGAAAGAAGCCATGCGAGTGATCATGGTCTTAGAATTCTGAGTTTGAGGATGGTAAATCTGAAAGCAATGTTCCTCTCCCTCCACTTCAACCACTTCCACATCACCCTCCCACCCACTTTCCATAACACCATTATAGTACCAAATCCCTCGCTCCCTAAGATCATCCTTCCCCGCCACAAAAATCAACATCTTCGAGCATCCTAGGGAGGCCAAGCTAGGAGCCCCACAACCCAAAGGATTGATCAAAGGGTTGTCGATGCCAAGTGGCGCATCAGGGTACACAAACCTCCACACCTGCATGGCCGAACTCTCCTCAAACCCCTCAACCGGCTCGGACAAAATGGGCTCAGAGCTCCAAAAGAATGGAAAAGCAAGAACCACACCCGCTATTTTCACACCCCCAAGTAAACCCCCACTCTCAATACCCACACGAACAACTGCATTGTGTGCAATATTGGCACCTGCAGTGTCACCACCGATGTAAAACCTGCTAAAATCACCGTGCTTTATCAACCACGGTTCAGTATTGGAATGACTGGTTACCCATTTGAGAGCTTCCCAGCTATCTTCATACGCTGCGGGAAGAGGGTTCTCTGGGGCCAGCCTGTACTCCACGGAAACAACCACAACTTTCGCTTCAGAAGCTACGATGTTGATGTAGCGGTGGTGGAGGAAGGAGAATGCGGATTCAAGGCAGAACGCGCCGCCGTGGAAGTACACCAGGATTGGGATCTTTTGGGCGGTGTGGGAGTTGAGTTTCGGGAGGTACAGGCGCGCCGAGATGGAGGGGTTTTCGGAGATTACTATGTCTTTCGATGAAACCAATGTTTGGGGGTCTTGGAGGGAGGGTGGTACCTGCGGAGAGCCTAGGAGGCGTTCCACGGTTCCATCGTTGTAGACGCGGATGAGAGGTGGAAGCTCTCTCACTATCTCTTTGGGAATTGCAGAAGCCATGAGGAAGATGATAGAAATAAAAACACGGAATTGGTGCAATAACACCACAACTATGTTTGGAAATTTAAGATGAAATACTTAAATAAACATATTTTGTTCATATAGATTCACAACATAAGCCATACAAACAAACAAAGCAGTGTTTTGCCATAGTAATCCACACACTAAAACAGAACAAACAAGACAAAGACACTTCACCTACTCATGCAGAAACAAACGCAGGCGCTGGATCAACTTCATTGCATTCTCAGATTCTGGATGGAAGATATGATAAACATGATCCTCACCTTTCTCCTCAAACAGTTCCAGTTCCCCATGCCACCCACTGTTCCTCACGCCCTCGAAGTACCAAACCCCTCTATCCCTCAGTTTATCGTCGCTAGCCACACACACAAAAATCTTTGAACACCCAAGTTCATTCAAGCTTGGTGCGGCAGGAGCCAAGGGGTTGACCATGGGGTTATCAATGCCACCTGCCGCAGAAGGGTAAACAAAGTCCCAAACTAAATAGGGTAAACTCTGTTCGTGCCCTGTAACAGCTTCCGATCCAATTGGGTTGGAACTGCAGAAGTAAGGATGGGAGAAAATAGCTCCTAGTAATTTAACATCACAAGGCAGGGGTTCAGTCCCAGCACGCATGGCAACGTTGTGAACTATGTTCCCACCTGCACTGTCACCCCCGATGAAAACTCTCTGGAAATCGCCGTGGGAAATCAGCCATGGATCTTCATTGGTGGCGTTGTTTTGAGTGGAATGGGACGCCACCCATTTGAGAGCGTCCCAGCAATCGTGGTAACATGCAGGGAGAGGGTGCTCCGGGGCGAGCCTGTACTCCACGGAAACCACTATGACGTTTGTTTGGGAAACGAAGGTGTTGAAGTGGCGATGGTAGAGTTGCGAGAAAGCGGATTCGAAGAAGAATCCACCACCGTGAAAGTAGACCAAGATGGGAAATTTCTGAGGATGATCTTGGTCATTGCTTGGGATTAGCTTGGGAAGGTAAACTCGAGCTGAAATAGGGGGCGTTTGTGAGATGACGATGTCTTTGGATGAGACTCCTGTTAGAGGGTCATCGATTGAAGGTGGCACAAAGGGTGCTTGTCTTGGCCTTTCCACGGTGCCGTCACTGAAGACTCTGATATAGGTAGGTAACTCTGCAACGATCTCTTTTGGGTTTGTAGAAGCCATGTGAACAGAGTAACTAGAAACAGAGGAGTTAGGGCCTTTTGTTGAGAGAGAAGAAGACTGATAGGGTTCTTGTGAATGATTGGAATTGGAACAGAGGTGAATAGTTAGGCACAAAAATACAAAAAATATTCCATCTAGTGGAAATCCGTTTAGATAATCATATATCAAAATAGTTGAGGTTGATTTTGACTCTTTAATTAAAAAGAGTTTGTAATTTAAATTTGCAAATACATCAAAGTTATGATTAATCAATGAAAATATTAATTAAGATAATTAGTTTTATTTATGATGATTAGAAAGGTCATAGGTATGGAAATGTTGTACACTGGCTTAATATCTTAAATTTCAATGTCATATATCTGCAGATAAGAATAATATCTTTATTCTTTTACTTAAACAGTTATTTAAATTATCTTCGAAATATTTTATTTTCTTACGTATGTCTTGACCAATAACAGCTATACATTTGAAGTCAATCCCACGAAAAAAAACTTGAAATTTCAAAACAGAATCAGATATGATCATATTATACAATAAAAAATCATGTTTTTAAGAACAAAGTTTCCGTATACAATGGTTGAGATCTGGAGAAGATTCTGCTGATATGGGCTCCAGACAACCCAAAAAAAGGTAAACCCGTGCATTGAAATCACATTGATTTTTACTGCTGATACACGCTTTCTTAGAGCAATCACGTGAGTGAGTTGAAAGAGAAAAATATAAAATATAAAGAATTATTTAGGTTGTTTTCAACAAAACACATCATATGCTGTAGAAAATATTATCAGTAATGCAGTTTTATATAGTAATTTTTACTAATAATTAAATTGAGCTTAATCCAAAACATTTGTCACTATCTGGGCTAATAGGTTTATAAATGTGGGGGAGGTGGCTTCTGTTGCCACACTCAGTTGTCTCATGGTGAAATAATTTAATGAAAAATATAATAAACAGTTTACATATTATCTCGTCTATGGCAATTTAATTGATGAACTGTGAGCATAAACCACTTATTCTATTACTTTTTTTTTTTTCCTCTTTCTCTGTCAATTCATGTCTCAATCCAGAAGATGCGGAATTGTTGAAATTAAAAAATTTTCACTCCCATTCTACAACTCATTTCATTACTTTTATATTCAATATTTTAACTTATATTTTAATTAAATAACTTAATTCAATATATTATTATTATCATTATTTAACGTCAAATCAAAGCATTGGTATAAAAAACATATTTTTCTTTATAATATATATATATATATATATATATTAATTATTCATAATTTTGTTTCTTAATTATAATATAGATTGGGATGTTTTTATTCATGACTTAATTATAATGTGTTATAGATAATTATGTTATTTGTCATTAAATATGAGCTGACACTTTTCAGCTTTGAATACAAAAAAGAAAAAAAAATAACTTAAGTGTGAAATTGAGTGTATGGAGAAGTGAGTGTATAATAACTTTGAAGAAAAGATAAATAGGTTAACAAAATTCCTAACTACTTCCTATAATGATCTACCTGGTTCTTTTGAAGATATAATCAAATTAGAATTTTCAGCAAAGATTCCTTACTCACTTTTTATGTTATTATTTTTCCTCTAAACAAAGTCACATTATATCTATGACAAAGGCAGCGTGAGAAATCATCAAATATAAAATTGATAAGGTCAAAAATCACCTTTTATTATTATAAATAATAGAGAAGAATAGGAAGATGCTTTTTTTACCCACTTGAAAACTGAATTTAGCATTAGATCCCCACTGTTTTCAAGAGTGAAGTTCATGGACATACAATATGACCAACATCCACCAAGCAAAGATCAAGCAATACGTCCTTTAAGACTCATTTAATAACATTAATATTACTTATTTATCTAAATAACTTTTTTTAGTTACATTTTTTATATAGACAATTTTTATAAAAATATATTTTAGTTAAAATATCTTCACTTGAACTTATATACTTAATTATAAATATTTTGGATAGAACAAAAAAAAAGTTTCATACACAATGTCTTTTTACAACCTTGATCTGACAAGTCTTTATTACGTGGCCACGAAATTTATATTTTTTTATTTTATAAACTTTCATTTCTTTTATCTACATTAAATTCTAAGAATTAAATCAAGGATACATTACTATTCAAAACACGAACTAGTTCATCTCATCGTAAATCAAAACATATTACTTGTTATCTAGTAAGCAATCACCTCAAAAGCACTATTTCTACAACTCATCTCTAAAACATAAATCAAAACACACCACTTGCTACCTAGTAAGCAATCACCTCGAAAGCACTATTTCTACAACTCATTTCTATAACATTGACATTTCAAACCAGTAACCAACCACGATAGCATCCACAAAATAATTTAAATTCATCTTCATTTCACTTAAACACTTTTAAACTTCAATAAAAGATTGTTTCTTTAATACAATAAGCACCTTCAAAAAAAAAAAATATTTCATTATCAACTTACCACTACTTGATCGTCACATAAAATTATCAAATAGTTGTTATATCACATCTCGGTAACAAACCACCAAAACTCATGTTATGAATATATATAAAATAAAATTATAAATAAATATTAATTAAACGACTTAATATTAAAAAATAATAATATTACTAATAATAAAGTAAATATTCATATAATACTTATTTAATATAAAAATATCTTTATATTTTTATGTATTTTTTCAAATTTTCATATATATAATATTTAATTATTATATCATTCTTATTTGAAAAAAAAAAGAAAAAAAAATACATATTAAATACTAATATTAATCACTAACTCTTCATATTTTTTGAACCCACAAACGAAATAAATAAAAAATCATATTTTACACAACAACAGTTGTATGACACATAAGGACATAAGGTTATCAAAGTATCAGGTTTGACACCTGTACTAATAAATACTCTCCTTTGGCAATAGTGACCTAGCAGGTAAGTATTATGTGACAGAAAACCAACTTGTATTTTTTCAAAAGTTGTATTTTCCTATTTTTATAGATTTTTATCCTTTTAACCCACCACAATGCTAAATCTTCATAATAAAACATTTATCTTTTCACTTAACATAATTAAAAAAGAAAAGAAAGGAAGAACTAAGGCACAAACAAGGAAAATCCAACAACACACTTCTACCCAAAACAGAAATTACCTATCACCTCATTACAAATTAAAATGCACCATCAATCCACGGAATAACTGTCGCCTAATGACCAACCGTCGCTCCAAAACACCATCTTTAAAACTCATTTTCAAAATAATACCGTTCTAAACGAATGACCAACTACAATGACACCCTCACAATAATCTAAACACAAGCACTTTTAACAAAAAGATATTTTCATTATCAATTCACCATGAAGTAATCGTCCAATAAGATTGTCAAGTAATTAAGATGATAAGTCCCGGTGTTAAACCATTAGGAGTCTTCATAACATAAGCCATAAAAAAAACAAATCATTGTTTTCCCATAGTAATCCACACACTAAAACAGAACAGAACAAACAAGAGAAAGATATTTCACCTACTCATGTAGAAACAAACGCAGGCGCTGGATCAACTTCATTGCATTCTCAGATTCTGGATGGAAGATATGATAAACATGATCCTCACCTTTCTCCTCAAACAGTTCCAATTTCCCATGCCACCCACTGTTCCTCACGCCCTCGTAGTACCAAACCCCTCTATCCCTCAGTTTATCGTCGCCAGCCACACACACACAAATCTTTGAACACCCAAGTCCATCCAAGCTTGGTGCGGCAGGAGCCAAGGGGTTCACCATGGGGTTATCGATGCCACCTGCCGCAGAAGGGTAAACAAAGTCCCAAACTAAATAGGGTTTACTCTGTTCGCGCCCTGTAACGGCTTCCGATCCAATTGGGTTGGAACTGCAGAAGTAGGGATGGGACAAAATAGCTCCTAGTAATTTAACATCACAAGGTAAGGGTTCAGTCCCAGCACGCATGGCAACGTTGTGAACTATGTTCCCACCTGCACTGTCACCCCCGATGAAAACTCTCTGGAAATCGCCGTGGGAAATCAGCCACGGATCTTCATCGCTGGCGTTGTTTCGAGCGGAATGGGACGCCACCCATTTGAGAGCGTCCCAGCAATCGTGGTAACATGCAGGGAGATGGTGCTCCGGGGCGAGCCTGTACTCCACGGAAACCACTATGACGTTTGTTTGGGAAACGAAGGTGTTGAAGTGGCGATGGTAGAGTTGCGAGAAAGCGGATTCGAAGACGAATGCACCACCGTGAAAGTAGACCAAGATGGGAAATTTCTGAGGATGGTCTTGGTCATTGGTTGGGATTAGTTTGGGAAGATAAATTCGAGCTGAAACAGGGGGAGTTTGTGAGATGACGATGTCTTTGGATGAGACTCCTGTTAGAGAGTCATCAATTGAAGGTGGCACAAAGGGTGCTTCTCTTAGCCTTTCCACGGTGCCGTCACTGAAGACTCTGACGTAGGTAGGTAACTCTGCAACGATCTCTTTTGTGTTTGTGGAAGCCATGTGAACAGAGTAATTAGAAACAGAGGAGTTGGGGCTTTTTGTTGAGAGAGAAGAGGACTGGTAGGGTTCTTGTGAATGATTGGAATTGGAACAGAGGTGAATATAAAAATACAAAAAAATAATCAGAAGTAGATGTGATAATCATATATCAAAATGCAACAAAACTACAAAATTTAATCTTTCTAGTCAGTTAGATAATCATATATTAATAAAAGTTCACATTGTTGAATTGTATTCCTTAATTAAATCAAGATGGTGATCTAAATTTTCAAATATATTAAAATTATGATTAACAGTAAAGTGTTAATTAAATAATTGGTATTATCTATAATAATTAATAAAGTTAATAATATAGAAGTATTCTGCACGTTTAAAAAAAAATCTATTATCATTCTTACAAACAGAGAGTTTACTGACTCAATATTTTAAAGTATACTATCAAGTACCCTTTACTTAATATTCTTAGCAGAATCAGATATGATATGATGATATTATGCAATAGAAAATTATGTTTTCAAAGAACAAAGTTTCCTCATACAATGGTTGAGATCTGGAGAGGATTCTGCTGATATGGGCTCAGACAACCCAGTCATCCTCGGCCAACCAAAAACATGTAAAGAATAATGTGCCTGAGTTGTAAGAGAAAAATATAAAATATAAAGAATTATTTAAGTTGTTTTCAACAAAAGACGGATAATCAGTTGCTGCAGGAAAAGTTATCAGTAGTGCAGTTTTATATAGTAATTTTTACTAATAACTAAATTAAGCTTAATCAAAAACATTTGTCACTATTTGGGCTAAGAGGTTTATAAATGTGCTGGAAGGTGGCTTCTGTTGCTACACTCACTTGTCTCATGGTGAAATAATTTAATAAAAAATATATAAATAATTTACATATTATCTACTTTTATTGGTCCATCTATGACAATTCAATTAATGAACGGAAGCACCAACCATCTATTCTATTACTTTTTTTTTTTCAATTCATGTCTCAATCCCGAAGATGCTGATTTGTTGAAACTACAAATTTTTCAGTCTCATTCTACAACTCATTTTATTATTTTTATATTCAATATTTTAATTTATATTTAATTAAATAAATTAATTCAATATATTATTGTTATTTAACGTCAAATTAGAGCATTCGTATCAAGAACATCCTTTTCCTTGTAATATATATAGATATAGAACTATTATAAGGTGATGCTTATATTGTTTTTTAATATTTTGTAATTGTTACATACACAACATGCTTTTAAATAATATATATATATATATATACTAATTATTTATAATTTTATATTTTAACTGCAATATAGATAGAAATATTTATAAGTCATGACTTGTTAATTATAATTATAATGTATTATAGATCGAGTTATTTTTTGTCATTATTTAATTATGGATTAAGATGATTCCATTCAAATATAAATTAGACACTTATCAATATTATTTTTCCTCTCATTACAGTCATATCATATTTTTAACAACTTTAATATGACAAATCATTAAGGTTGGATTTGGATTAGGGAGAAGATTTGAGGAAATAGATTTGAGTTGATTTGAGATAAAAGTGTGTGAAAAATTGAGTTTTTTGAATTCGGAGAAAAGTGGTAAGATAAGACGGTAAAATTTGAAAAGAAAGTTTGTGGATGATGTGATATGTATAATAAATATTTTAATATTTTTTAATATATAAAATTAAAAAATTATTTTTATAATTAAAAATAAATTATAATTATCTTATTTAATATAATTAATAATATTTTTTTAAAAATTATAAAATATTAAATTACGTAATTATTATTTTTTAAATAAATTTAGTTTATTATAAAATACATTAATTAATAACTTTTTAAAACACAAAATTAAAACTTTTTAAAATAATTTTAATATTAAATTTAAATATTATTATTCTAATTATAAAAATAAAACAAATTATTATCATATTATTTATTTTCGTTTTAAATATTTATATTTATATTTTTTTAATAATAAATATTTTATATTCTTATTAATTATTTCAATAATAATATTTTTATTAGAAAAAATTATATAATATTTAATATTTTTGATTTTAAATATGATTTATTATTATATTATATAATAAATTAATTAATTAATGTATATATATATATATATAATAGATAATTTTATAACTTATATTATCATAATTATTATTTGTAAATTTGTTTTTAGTATTTTATCTGGATCATTATTTTATAATAGAATATACAACTTTCGTTGCAAATCGCCTCCAACGAGCGAAGAAAGTTCGAGGTGTGTTTTTTTTTTTTTTCGTTTTTCTTACTTTCCCCGCTTTTCTCTGATACATAACTTTCCATCACACGATACAAGCAGACCCTAAATGATCAGATCAATCATGTTAAAATCACTTTAACATATAATTTACTTACACAATTTTATTTTAAAAAAATATCATTTATTAATAATTTTTTTTAAATTTTATTTCAATATTTATTTTATTAATCATATAGAGATTAAATTTATAAAATAAATTAACAATAAAATAAAATCTTAAAGTAACTTAAAATTTAATATATATATATATATATATATATATTAAAAAGGTGGATAAGCGTCGGGGAAGAGGACACCAATGTAGGAGAGCAAGAGCAAGTTAAATTCCTATCCGAATTTATTTCGTTACATCTAAAATTGGTGAAATTGGTACCTTAAAAAAATTAATAGTCATGATACTCAGTATTTAATACATAGGTTAAATTAGAGTTGATAAACTTATTAAATTTCTTACCAATGGTGTTGTTAAGTCATCCTAATAAGCATCCAAGTCAATATTATTTTATTAAATTATTGTTTAAACAAAAGTAGTTAAAGTAGATTAAGGTAAAACACTTTTTTAGTAATTTCCATTTTAAACCTATTTTTTATTATTCTTCAGTAACCACTATCGCTTGTGTACAAGCTTGGGCCTTTACCAGCATATTCAAATCTTCAAATAAAGTTGTCGTAATTACTTAAATTTGCCTTGGTGAAATCGAAGGTGCATCAAGAAAAACATATTCCTATTCCATTGCCATTCTTGTTCTGTGAGTTTCTAACTTTTAGGGTTATCGAAATTCTTTTAGGGCTATTGAAATTATTGCTGGGGTTTTTATTTTGTTATTTGGTTGTTCTATTACTTCTAGGGTTTTTTGTTTAATTCTTTAATTGAAAGGACATGGTTGGAATACCGTGTTTTGTTTACGCCCTTCTATTGGTTTTCGAATTAAATAATATTAGATTTCCAATTATACTTTATTATTCAATATTCAGTACGTTGGTAAGATTTGACCTAGGAGTGATGTTCACCAACTTTATTATTACACTCAGTACCAACTTCAGGATTCCACCAAAATTGACATTTGTTTTTATTAATCAAACGTTGTAATAACTACTACGTGTTCATATTTTGAATAATGATGATTGTCTTTTATATTTTATATTGCAATAGAATGTTTGAAATAATTCCACTTCTAATATTCTTAAAGATAATGTGTCCAAACCACTTCGGACAAATTCTAATTTTAAATGCATTATCTTATATATGTGTTTTGTGAAACATTTATCTTTTATAGTTTGTCCAAATACAAACCAATACAATAAAAAAAAGATTATCATTGTTACATCTTGAACATTTTTAACTCGTTAATTAAATTATATATCAAAACCAAAATTTCAATTCACAATGTATTTTTTCCTCCAATTTTTTGACTTTGTGATTCCTCACTTTAACTTTGGTTTGTTTTCATGATATTCCTTAAATTGTCATTATTTCTCATATTTACTCAAATACAAAAAAGTGACAACTATTTAGATGCTCCTTCAAAAATATGAAATTGGACAATTACAATTTTCACAACTCATCCTATTTATGTTGTAAAAAGTAAATTAGGAAAATTAAAAAAAAAGAAAGTAGAATTAAGATTGAAAACAACACGAAACTAATATCAGAATACTTGCGATAAGTATTGTTGCTAAGTCTAGACCATAAAAACCTTCATTGTATCGAGAAACTCATTTCATGGAAAATAAAGTGCTGTAAATTCATAAAAGACAGAACGAGATGAACAAGCTTAGGGTAATTAGAGGGGAAAGGTAATAATGTGAAACAATCGTTTATTCAACGTCTTAAAATACTTTTATTAGACAGGAAATGGAGAAAATAAGAGGGAGTGGTGACCCATTCAGCATTTAATTGACAAGAAAAGAAGCCATGAGGTTGATCAATTTGTAAGCGTTATGAGTGTCTTGATTGAGGGAAGGTTTGAGCAGATGGTAGCAATGGTCTTCATCTTTCTGCAGAAAGAGTTGAATTTGGCCTTGCCAGCCACTCTTCTTCACAGCCTCGTAGTACCAAACCCCTCTGTCGCACAACCCGTCCTTTTCAGCAACACAGATGAAGATTCTAGAACAAGCAAGTTGAGCCAGACTGGGACCCTCAGGAGCCAAAGGGTTCATGAAGGGATTATCGATCCCACCGGGTGCAGATGGGTACACCAACTTCCAAACCAGATTGTAGAAGTTCTGGTCAAGTTCGATAACGGGCTCAGACCCAATAGGCTCGGAGGCATAAAAGTAGGGATGGGCCAAAACAGCGCCCAGTATTTTAACGTCTCCGGGCAAGGGCTGAGGCCCAAAACGAAAGGCGAGAATGTTGTGGACGATATTGGCACCGGCACTGTCTCCTCCTATGGAAAGTCTGTTGAAGTCAGCGTGGTGAATGAGCCATGGCTCGGTGTTGTGTGTGGGGTATTTGGTAGGGTCGGAATGTGATGCAACCCATTTGAGAGCCTCCCAACAATCATCATAACCTGCAGGGAGAGGATGCTCCGGTGCAAGTCTGTACTCCACGGAAACTACCAGAACTTTTGCCTCCGAAAGCAGCTTCAGAAAATGGTCGTCGTAGAGTTTGGAGAAGGCGGATTCGAAGAAGAAGCCACCCCCGTGAAAATATACGTAGATGGGAAGCTTCTGAGTCTGGGAATCGGTGATGTTTGGGAGGTAAATGCGTGCCGAAATTGGTTTTGGAGGGTTGTTTGAGATTGCAATGTCTTTGGAGCGCACTCCTGTGTTAGAGTCCTGGGACGTGGGTGGCACGATCGGAAAATCGCGCGGACGCTCCACGGTGCCATCACTGAAGACGCGGACCCACTCGGGTATCTCTGTAACGATTTGTTTGCCATTGGTGGTGGTGGAAGCCATTTTCTTTTTACTGAAATTGAAGAGATGTCAGGATGAATGGTTAGGTGGGAAGCATTGGCATTTACTTATAGCTGCCCCTCTAGCATGATATGGATGTAAACTAAAAGGACTTTGACCCAAAAAGAAGACCATTGCTGACGGCTATAGGCTGCTCGGTGGACATGTAACGGTATTTTATTAATTTCAATTTTTTAAAATGTAATATGATTTATCAGCCTAATTTTTATTTAATAAATTTTACGCACAATTTTAATTAACAGTAGAATATCTTAACTAATTAAACTTGTTAAAAATACATACAATAAAAGGTCTAGCCTCTTTCCATCTGGCTAGCTCTTTTTCTCTTTTTTCTTTTTAAATATTCCAACAACCATTCTTTTATACGTATATAAAATAGGGAGAAATAAATACTCCAATACCCATTATTTATATATATAAAGATTACAATTTTATATTTAATGTCTTTCTTTTCTTTTATTTATTTTATTATCATTTAATCAAAATCTATTAATTTGTCAAAATAATATTACTTATTTATTTGAACACAAAAAATACATTATATTAAAATATCATTCTTATCCATCACTTTGGAAAGGAAAATAAATGTTTCAACGAGTTACATTTTAAATTATTATTAATTATTTATTTGAACCTTAAAAACTAAATTTCTCATTCAACACAAGGTTTAAAAAAAGAAAACTACTAATTTCAAGAGTTATTTATTATAACCAAAGATGAAATACACCTATCAGCGCCAACAGATGGATGGTCTATCCATTTTTTTGTTAAATTATATGTAGACGGTGGTTTTATAGCAGACAAGACTTACGGGTATAGGGAAAATCCTCAAGGATGAAGTGGGTAGATGAAATTTGAATTCGAAAGAATGATGGGGATGAGAGATTCCCTGTTTGAAGAGTATTATTTGTGAACATACCATTTGGATGTATTTAGCATCTTCCATAACTGGAAACCAAAAGAAATTCACTTTCATAAATATAGAAATATTCTTGGGGAAATTCAGGAGCAAATCCGTTAGTGTTGGAAATGCTCTTTGGAACATATTTCCCGAGACTTTGAAGGCTTTTCTTCTCAAACATTAGTCAAGAACAATATTAAGAGTTGCTGACTTGATGCATAATAGAAAAATTATTTAGAAGCCTCAGAAAAGTGCCTTCAACGTACGAATATTGAAATGAAGTATTTGCAACAATAATTTACAACAAATTTCCATGTCAAATGACAGGATTTAACAGTCTGGCAGAAGTTACCCCCCAGCAGCACAATTTCCTTGCAGAAAACTATAATTTTGTCCATATATACATTGGGGGAAAATATTTACACCTACAATCATAAAGTTAACAATGGTAATTCCCTGAACGTAGGCATCTGAGAGAAGAACTGGTAAGTCATATAACCATCACATTGCATGAGAAAAAAAAATGTTCGTGAAGGTCATATTTGCTATATCTATAATAATGAAGTTACAGACCAAAAGGGGCTTACACCTCGTTTAAAAAGAAAAGAAGAAGCACGACTCGGTCATTAGGTATTTCTTTTAGCCGAGTTGTATATCACAAACAGGAGACCCCTTCCTGGTACAACAAAAGGAATAACATCTACTACATTCTGTACAACACAATCGGTTAGAGGTCAAGAGTATAGAATGGGTGCATACTACAGTCGGTTGTTATGGGAGTTGGCCTTTGTAAGTGCTTTAACAAAGTAATTGCGGATCTCTGGTATTACACGCTGAATCAGAAGAGAGTGCCTGCAAACAATTAGCGTAAACAGAAATACAAGGGGAAGAATCAGTCACAAGAAATGCCTTAACGCTGATTATCCAGTTTATTTCAAACTACTTATAAAACACCACTGTGAATAAACAGAACATGGGCATGTTCTTTATGTTTCCAAAGGACTATTCCTTAGTGATTTTTGGATACAATAGGCTTGCATATTTGCTATTTTCACCAGTGATATTATTCACGCGGATATGACTGTTTAATTAAAACAATACATTGTGATAAAAAAAAGAAAAAAAATAGATTAGTGACATTATTCAAGTCTAAAGATCCAAATTTCCTTTTTAAGTTAACAACATTCTTCACGAAACAGCACGCACAACACTACTAAACCAGATGACCAAGTTCTATATTACACAGCTATTAAGACATCATAGAGGTAATAAAACGCCCACAAGAAGTAAACACGGGGAATTAGGAACTCAGATCAATACCCTGGCCTTGCACTCAATTTATCGAATTGCTCCAAGATAAAAAGGATGCATGCGTGCCTCAGTGGTATTGCATTGTAGGCTTCTGAAAGTTCGTACATACTTGCAACATTCTCTAGCGATATATCCTGTGACAAAAACATGGGGTAATGAGGAGCCCACTTAGTACAGGGATACATACATAAATAAAACTGGTTTCCCTAGCTCACCTGTGCAATTGTGTACTCACAGAGTCTCTTAAGTCCTTCCAAAAGATATTGATCAGCTGCTCGAAGAAGATCTTGAGCAATATCCAGTGTGACATCAACTGATCCACAATACACAAATCTGGATAGAGATCAAACAAACAATGATATATAAGATGTCCAGAAATAATTAGAAGCATTCACAGACCAACTTTAATAAAACGCAGGACTGCAAAATTTAGTAGACCTCATCATCAACTCAAAAACCTCCCATCTAATATTTGGAATCTCTATGTCCCTTGCCTCCTTCTCCTGCCATGCAATAAAATACATGTTTACATCACAGGCACGAACTATCACTTTATGTTTCAAATTAAAACATAATTTTTGGTAATTACTTAATATTAGATCCACCGTTCAAATCAACTGTAAAACCATAGGTGATAAATAAATACCTCATGAAAGTCAACAAAGGAGTTCCTTTTATGACCAACACACTTGTTTTGTAATGTAAAGGAATTACAAGAATTGCTTCTTGTGATATCTTTTATTAATTGGAATGGCTTTAGAGGTGGGGTGAAGTAGAAAGATGATTCATGGGTGAAGCTAAATATAGTAAACTCACCCTGTAGCCACCGTCAAACATTGCACGAAATGCATCTGAAGATGCAAGTAGACAAATTCTATGTGCATAAAATTGTTTGCCTGCAACGAAGAACAAAGATCACCAAGTTTAATACACATGTCAACTGAAGCTACAACACATTTCAGGGAAGGTAGTTTTCAAGCTACAATTTTAATAGTGAAACAAGGTGGACAAAAAGCATCAACCTTCAACCAAAAATGTGACGTCGGACAATGTAGCATTGTTTACATACTGCTCTCCTAAATATACCTGCAAGATAAGTAGTGGTTGATCATAAACTTACCAGCTTTTAGAAAAATCTTATTCCAGAATTATTTAGGGAAGGCAGAGTGAAGAGGGAACTTGGCATCAGGATTCTTATGCAAGTGGCAAGCATGTAAAACAGCAAGCATTGATCAAGATGACGGCTTGCTGTTAGATCATTAGATGCTCATTATATTAAATGGACCACTTATTTATACATAGTCATGTTATTGGCTACTAACTACTAAATATGACACCAGGTTTCAAAGAAATTTCAAATAGCAAAGTATTTCTAAACATTATTACCTAATTGAGTGCCTATAAAGATCTTACCTATGAAGAAAGTTTAAGCCAAAAACTGTGGATGTACAATTTCACATACCCTTAAATGAAAAGTTGAAGGAAAAATAAAATTTATGAAAAACATTCTTTTATAATTAAATTCTATGCGGTGAAATCATGAAAACTGATGACAAGTCAACTGGATTTACCTGTGGTGTTGGAGAAAGAGGGGGAGCATCAATAGGAGACAAGGTTGACGCTTTATTGGCCAACTTGCATAAAGCCACAGCACCATCAAGTTGCTGCTTCGAGCTAGATGAGCCAAGAAGCCCAATAAGCAACTCAAGACCTGCATGGACAGATGCTCAGCTTCAAAACAAGTACAAAAAGGAGTTTATAAAAAAAATAACCAAAGTGAACCAAACCCATGAAAATATTTTACTAAGATACATACCATAGTGATCAATAAATATTTTTCTCTGATCATCTGCAGAACAAAGATGTGCAAGAGCCAAAGCAACTCGCCTTTGACAACCCTTTTCTGAAACTCGCATAAGATATAACAAATGGTTCAGCACCTATAAAAAGGAAACATCACATTACAAATTTGAATACTATAAAACTGACAATCAATATAGTAGTCAGTAGAACTCCCATCATTTTAAAGATATCAAGTATTAACAACCAAAAGCAGAAAGTATCATGAATATGGCATCTTACACGGCCCTGAATCTTCTCCTCTAATCTTTTCAACGTCTTGGCAACGCAATCTTTAGTTGCCTGCAATAAATCAATTCCATAAAGGTTAATATTGGTCCAAGATGAATCTATTTTCCTTCAATTACAAATATTAAAATAAAATCATGAAGTATTTTAATTCTTTTAGTCAAGGCATCAAAGGGCAAAAGCAGAACTGCAAATCAAGACAGTATGTAGTGAAGAGAAAGCTTACTTGAACAATAAATTCTCCATCTTGCAGCCTCTGAACTCCACCTACCCTAATGAAATCGGACACATTATCCTATGGGACAAAATAAAATAAATAACCCAAAAACAGAGAATAGTTAATTAACTTAATTCTCAAAGTAACAAGCTTTTTAAGCAATTAAGACAGAAAATCTTCATTCCAATCAAATTCAGTTATATCATACCTCATTGTCTGCAAGGCCATAAAGAGCAAAAGCAGCATTATGTTGCAAAGATCCATTTTTTGAGTCAAGAAGCTTGAGCAATGGCACTAAGCCACCATTGTGAGCAATCCCAGCTTGGTTATGTGTGTCCTGAAATCAACAAAAAAGTATATATTTATATTCAGTCAAAAGAAATGCATATGTTGTTAAAAGGAACCAATTCAACCTATAAATGGACACAGGTGCATAGTAGCTTTATATATAAAAAGGTGTGATATATCACTAAGATGATTTTCATTCTCAGAGATAAGCCACACATACACACACACATATATGAGGATTAATGAGAACATGGAAATGCATTGAATGTGTTACAGATCCAAATACTATCCTGCAGAGACAGAGACAGATACTACTAACTTATTTCCAAGGATATAATGGCAACTTTATATTCCAAACTAATGCAAGCACATTATAAATGGGGAAAAGAAGAAAAGGAATAACCTGGGCTAATCTTCCCAACGCAAATGCGGACATTTCCCTGAGTTGTACATCAGATGACTGAAGCATTTCTATCAAAGGTTGGACAGCACCTCTCTGTACAATGTGAACCTAAAATCAAGCAGCACAAACAGTAAAAACTATGCTCAACAGAATATGATATATGATAATATGATATACATCATAAGAATAGCAACTATACTGCTCAGTACTCTACTACCATCGAAACTCTTATTTAACAAGAAATAAATAATATAAAACAATCAAATTGGAAATGGGGATGTCATCAAACAATTGCTTCAACTAAAGTTCAGTTATGAATTGCTTCTTATCTCCCCCTCCTCACTATTCAGGCATATAAGCATAAAAGGAGACTATTTATATATGTGTGAGTGTATAATATTAAGCAATTCAAACTTGAAAACTGGAGTTATCCACCCACTTAAAGTTTTGTTTTTGTCCTTTACATCCTGAAGCTTACGCTTACCTTGCAGTCTGAATCAGTTGCTGCAAATTGTCCAAGTAACAAGGCTGCTTCTCTCTGGCTTTCAGAGCAGCAAGAACTGTTAAATAAAGTAAAACATTATATATGTTAATCGGAAGATATCTTTCAGGGAACACATTTGACAGAATGTTACTGACAGAAAAAAAAAATGGGCATCTAATAACAACAAAACAAGTTCAGGGTAGGGAGGGAAAGAGCATTGCAGTTTATCAGGGTCCAGAATTGAGGATAAACCTGAGTAATCCAATGACTGGCTGTAAAGCTCCAGCGAGAAGAACTTCTTTTTTTATATTAGGTGAAGAGTGCACTAGATTTCCAATCACACCAACCTGATATACAGTCCAATTCATAGCATGTGCCACATAAGATATGTGCAAAGAAAGAGCTGAAGATTATTGCAAAATCTTGCATTTATTATTAAGTTTCGTTGCCCTCACCGCTTCATAATGAACAGCAGCATCTTCAGAACGTAGCATTAAAATCAAAGTTGGAAGAGCATTGCATTCAACAATCTGGAAAATCATCATGTTGTGTGACTTGTTTGTAAAATGTCCAAACCTCAACTTTCAGCAACAACGTACCTGATTTTTATTTTCATCATTTTTAAAAGCCAGAGTTCGTAGGGCACCAGCAGCTGCTCTTTGTACCTTTGCATCGGCAAAATCAAGCAAATGAACAAGTGGTGGAATTCCACCTTCCATCCTACAGATCAAGTCAAGATAATATTAAGAACAAATCCAAACTAAATTTTAAATATGCTAACCTTAGAAGAAGGCAAAACCTGACACGGGTTTTAATGCTGCTGTTTTCATGAGCAAGATTGGTGATAGCATCCGCAGCCCTACGAATGAGACTATTAATAGCACGAGACGTTAAGCCATCCTTGTGCCTCTTTAAAAGATCAACAAGATGTATTAAGGCACCACTGTCAACAATGAGCTGTTGATGTTCTGGCTGTAGAAAGCATTTCAAATAAAATAGCAGTTTAGCAATTTCTTTTTAACAGATAAAGAAATACGTCAGATGAGAAAAGGAAGAAAAAGTACAATTAAATCTAAAAATTGCATCCAATTATATGAAATTATGTCAAATTATATATATACACAATTCAAACACCACTCAAACATGACACAGTCATCAGTCCTAATTATTGCACATGTTGGGCTTAATCACAGTTACAAAAAAAAAGGAGATGGGCAACGCTTCTATATTCACATCCTACAACTAACACTAAATTAATCTTGTAATTGACAAACAGGATACATAAATTCCCGTTCAGAAATCAGTTGTATCTCACACAACCCCACAGTTCCAAACAAAGATTATGGATATAGTAGGCCAGACTGGCTTTCAATGGTGAATCTTCATCAGGACCAAAGGAAACAGTCTCCCATCCCCCGTTCCCGAATTTATTTGTTTTCAATCTATGCGGGACATTTGCTTTAATTAAGAATTTCACAAGAATTCAACCTACCACCAATTGACTATATACTAAATTAAGTGGTTTTTGCACCAAGTACAATGCTTAAGAACATCTTCTTTCCTTACTTCTAACCTTCATCCAATTTGTTGAATTTGATTCAATTGGTGATCACTAAAATTTTTTAAACAAGTTTTCATCCAATACTTATTCTAAAGTATCCAAAGATCAGAAGTAATATCGTAAAATTAGCAGATCCCACAGTTTTCAAGAATTGGCATATCATCTTCCCCCCACTAACTAACTTGTCCACATAAACCGTATAAATTTTGTCCTCTCAAAATCTTCAGCCAAGTTCCACCGCTGCTGACTACCACAAAACAGTATAGAAAGGGTAAACTTGTGGTGGACTACATGATTCAACAAGCTTTTAGACAAACAGATTGCATTCAGACAAACTCAACCTTTTATAAATAAATGATTCCTACCAACCAGCAGGTGGTAAATTTAATATGGATTGTGGAATTGATGCACGAGGAGGAGCCATAAGCATTATTACAAATAACAATATGGTTATATTAAATCAATTCTAAACTCTTGCCTCACATCTTCAGATCTTCTATTGTATTCGTTTTAATTGAAAACCATCTCTGGAATGGGATAGCATGAAGAAACAGTACTTGCAAAATGAAATAGAACAGAACTGAAAGTGGATGATAGTATAAACCACCAACATTTCCGTTCTCCACCTTGACACACACGCAAATAACTATATATTCAGAAATAACTCCATTCAATTCAAGAAGATTATGGCGTCCAAAATTCCACATGACACACATCAAATGGTACTACCTTTGGACTCCATGTTAGTTGAATCGAGAAACAAATTGTCAATAAGATCATCTAATTTTTGAGTCACGAATCAAATCGTATCATGAATAATAAGATTCATGATCAATAATAAAACATGATATTTTTATGCTAAAAGACATAAAAGCACAAGTTCATGATCGATAACTAAGCATTTTTATTTAATTTCTCAAATGTCTTATTTGGAAAATATATCTATTTAAATTTCATTAAATATAAAACTTTATTACAGTGTTAAACTTTAATTTTTAATTTTATTTTTCCAAGTGTTGACTAAAAGAGGGAAAAAAAGAAAAGAAAAAAATTAATAGTTCAAACAACAACGTTAAAACTGGCATCCCAACCCTAAACACAGTTTGTCTTGCTCTAGAACATAAAGACAAAAGTTACTTAAAGTAAAAAGGAAACCCAGGACACTGTCATTTAGAATTATGGTTGAGAATGGATCATCTCTATTCTCTGACCCACTAAAAAGATGCACAGCCATGAGAGCAGGACAGTGAACTGAAGCACTGAAGTTGTAGGTTTGGAGTCTGGGGGCCAAGGCCAACACGATGACCCTTGGAGAGGCAGCAACATCCGAATTTGCGATTAACTACTATGAGTGCTGAGGGATTTGCTGGCTCCAAGGTATGATTCAACAGCAACACGATTCTTAAGATTCTAAACAGAGTCATGTGTCATGCACAAAAACAACCCATTGTATCACATCGTAATGAATCCTGCAAAAATAAACAAACACTCCATCCAATCCTTATTATAAGGTTCATTTTAGAAGGTACACTGGTAACATTTTTTTAAAAATTCAGCTGAATTAAGTACTTTAGTGGTCTGTAATAATGTTAATTAAAGACCATAAAGTACTATGCTAGACTCAAACACTAATTAAGAATCTTAGTTATGTTAATCTAACGTTCTTAATTTCATAAAATAAATACATCCTTTAAACTACCAGCAGTCATATTTATTGGAAATTGGTTCCCAAGTTTAAATATAAGGATATTTTTGAAATAATAGCATTAAATAAAATTGAGATAACTGGAATTTGCTTATATTTGAGTCCTTTAAACATAATTAAAGGGAGTATTTAGCAAACCCAACCTACAAATTACAGCATCAGGCATGATCTTTGGCACTGCCTCCACTATTACTCCCTTAGTTCCTTTTTAGACTTTTTTTGGATAACCCAAGAAATGCAATATTTTTTAACTTGAATAAAATATTTATTTTCATTTCTATATAGTATAAATGCATATATGTAAACTAATTAAATATTATGCGAGAGATAAGAGTATAAATGACAAAAAATTAATTAATATTGTTGAACTTTGAAATTTCAGTTAAATATAAACAAAAAAAACTTTCAAAAGTGCAACACTTGAAGTATTAGATCACTCGCACCATTAAACAAAAAAAATGGAACAGCATTACAGATTAAAATGCATAAATAAATAACCAACACTCAAAAGCGAATTGAACATTACAAAACTTGGAATCAAGCTACAACCAATATCACCCTCATACTTCCAAGTTCGCAGAACACGCAGGAACATCTATCCAAATCACTAAGTACCAAACTAAAACAAGATAAGACATACGACGTATAAACAATTAAGTATGGAATAAAATCGAAAATAACAGTTAGAGGAAAATGAAATCACCTTGACGGCAAGAAGTCCCAGTGCGAAAGCGCTCCCCTTCTCAACCTCGTGCTCGAACGGCAATGGCTTCTCGACACGTTCAGTCAGAGGTGGCGCCTGAAGATGCTTCACCAACGCCGGAATCGCGCCTCCTTCAACAATCACGTTCACCACTTCCTCTGCAAACACAACCAGCACCAATCGATTCATACACACGAACATGCAACCGACACGAGGAAACACGTAAGAAGAAACAGCACACCGCAACCGCAATCCAAACGAACGCAGCGACACACGGCGAGATCGGAGGCATCGATTTACCATTCTTCGCGAGATCGGCTAGCGCGTGAGTGGCGCGTTTGGCCGCGGATCGATCCGCTTCGTTCCACGTGAAAGTCGACTCGAGGATGCTCACCTGTTCGGCAACGTCGGAGAGGAGCGCCGCTCGCTCGTCGGCGGTGGGCGGCGCCGCCGAGATCTGCCCCTCGTCGTGCTGTTCCTCGTCGAGCTTCCGCTTCTGCCCCTTCCGCTGGGAGAGACTCTGATCCTGGCGCCTCTGGAGCTCCATGAACGAGAGAAAAAGCAAAGGAAGGTTCTGAGAACAGAGTGTTTGCTCTGTCTGGTGCGAGAAACAGAAGAGGGGGTGAGAAATGCAATTGGAAATTTGAACGGGTGACATGTAGAAGGGGTATTTTGGGAAATGCAAAGTAGCCATGAAGAAAAAAAAAAGGGAAAAACAAAAAAGAGCACGCACACTAACTTTGAGACCAGAGGTGTCTGGCTTTGAACCGGCCACATCATTTCGGGGTTGGGGTTTGGATTGGGCCAAAGGCAAACACTCAACAATACACTTTTTTTTAAAGTAAATAAATTCACCTGACATTTTTATAATCAATATTCTTGGATCACCAATTCAATATTTAAATTACTCGCTCAACATGTGGGAAATGATATAAATATACAAAATACACAAACATAAAATATTTAAAAACATACACGTAAATCTCTTTGCAAATACTCTTGAAAAATAAGAAAAATGAGGTAAAATAATTTGAAAAGAAAACTAAAATGATTTACGCATAAATTAATTTTTTTGAATAAATCAATATAAGTTTTTTATAAAATACTTTATGTATAAGTATTTTTAAATTATTGAAAAGCTTATTGTGTTGTTTTTTCATTTTTGTTCCTTTCATGAAAATTTTCGTTCAAACATACCCATGTTACATTTGTTTCGTCTCTACTAAATCAATGTGGTGCAATGGTCTAAGTAAAGTTTACCTAAATTGTTGAGCAGAAAGTTTGATCCTTGTGAACTCTGATTTTATTTTATTAATCACGAGTGAGGACCATGTCCGAAACAATTTTAAAACCCTATGAGATAATCAATTATTAGACATGAAAATCAATTTTGAAGTGGGTGTTGGAAATAAATAATTGATTATTAGTTTTGAAATCAGTTATATTGGGCTGATAGACACGTGTGGTCATCAGTTATCATTACAAACAATTATTTATTTGTGTTGATAAAATACGGCATTTTCCTTTTTTTTTTTACTGTTTTGGAGAAAATAAGAAGTATTATGTATGTAAGATCGCATTTTCAGAATTATAAATAAATTCTCCAATTAAATTTTAATATAACAAACGTTTAAAAACTTAATCAAAAGGTAAAGAAACTGTAGAAATTGTTGCAAATAAAAACTAGTTGAGTGTAATACATAAATCTATCTTTTTGTTAATAGATAAATATTATGGTGATAACATTGAAATATATGATTAGTAGATAGGTGAACTGATATAATTTGAAGTAGTTAGACTTTTTTATTGGAAAAGTTATCCGAGTTAAACGTATAAATCAAATGCAATTTGAATTTATTTTAATTTAATTTAATGAAAAATTTGACTCAATTCCTACTAATTGGATTTAGTTTGTAGCAAGAAGTTTGACTGCTAAGGACATCAATTTTCAACTTTGCAATTATTTGTCGATTCTCTATCGTCTTATGATTGCATAGACCTCCTTTGAGGTTAGTAGTAATCCTTGCTTCTTTCAAACATTACACTTTTCTCTTGCACAAGTCCCTTACTATGTTGTTTTTAATAATTGTATTTCGTTCATACATTAAAAATAAACAAGGACAGAGAATGGGTAACTTTATTAAAAAAAAAAAAAGTTGTCAATAAAAGAATAGCAAATAAAACATGTGAAGTGGGTATAATTTTCAAATTACGTACGAGCTAAGTGAAATTAACTTCATATAAGGTGAGTTTAATACAATTCTTCCTAATTTGATTTTTGCACACTCTTTTTTATATATATTTGTTTAAAATAATCGTATTGTTGAACATTTTGTATTGTCCAAGTTTTGAAATTTCCAGAATACATGTTTAAAGCCTTTAATAATTGTTTGTTAATTGATTTAGTTTCTAAACTCATTTAGTGAACAAATAATTATACTTTTCATTAAGGTTTAGTATTGTTTGGTGAATAAAATACTTCATTTATATTTTGAAAGAAGCAAATGTAGTTTTATAAGTATTAAATATACACATTAAAAGCAAGTAAAACAAGTACTAAAGTGAATAGATTTATGACCACGACATATATCTAACGAGTTTTCTACAAAATACAAAAACACATTTGTATTTATAAACAATAGGAATATATATATATATATATATATATATATATATATATATATATATATATATATATATATATATATATATTTTTTGATAAAAAAAAAAAAAAAAAAATATATTAAATAAATATAAAAAAAAAAATAAAAAAAAAAAAAAATAAAT
>Ga0099824_1000503_pt1 | contig 46463 bp, 36 predicted proteins | sample SiratrowhiteBW_FD_76837 | JGI IMG/M metagenome (GOLD analysis project Ga0099824, IMG submission 76837) | Root nodule microbial communities of legume samples collected from California, USA - Siratro white BW | ecosystem: Host-associated > Plants > Roots > Nodule | place: USA: California... | reverse complement strand
TTTATCATTGAGATTCAGAAAAGGTTTTCTATTAACTAAACTGTTTTCAGTGTTTTAAATTGACAAAAATCTTTTAAAGTTCAATTCACCCCCCCTCTTGAACTCAGCCAAATATATTTTCAGGTAGGATTGCTGTCCCTTATCAGCCAATCCCGCAACTGTTTGTTTAAGCCGTACTCGTCCTCATATAAACACTTTAAAGATACTTTTGTTAAAATTGCTTTTAGGGAGGTCGGCCGGGAATACATCTTTAACGGGAAGGAGTCCAGGTTTCCCCTATATTGGACTAGATCCCCTGTTCTCATTGCGTCTTGGTCACAGTCGGGATTATCGACAGAGGATACCTCGGCACTTGCTAGGCTGAATAGTCTTCCTAGGGGTATCCTTGCGTGAGATATTCTCAACATCTATTGGTGTGAAGACCCAAACGACACAGTGTTTGATACGTTCTTCTTTTTTGCCTCATCATTTTACCTTAATAATTGCTTGATTACATTTTTGTTGTGCAGACATCCTCGTTGCCCGGACGCCCGCCATGAACAAAGTATTCATTGATTTGATGTCATCAGCACCAGTTGGGGAGAGCAGCAAGCGGGCTGTCAAGGACAAGGGGAAGTCTGTTCCCCGGACCCCCGTTCCTCCGGAGAGCATTGAGCCGCTGGCCGTAGTGCTCCTACCTGCTACCGGTCAACCTGGCCCGTCCGAGAAGAAGAAATCGAAACGAGGGTCTGACCGGTCTTCCTCCCAGCGGTCGCTGGCGGGAAAGGCCCTAGGATATTCATTCCCCATTTGGCGAAAGGCTAGGGAGTGCTAATGGTTTGCAAGTTGGTTGGCGGTTAATGCATAAGCGGACCATTTTCTTGGTAACTCTTGCACTTCTTCACGTACTCTGCGCAATCTTGGCGGACGGTCGTCCAGTAATATCCGGCTCGGACTACTCTGGCGGCCAACGTTCTATGACCAGAGTGCATGCCACAAATACCGTTGTGTAACTCGTTCATGACGTACTTAGACTGTTCCTTACCTAGGCATTTCAAAAACAGGGTTGTGAAGCCCCGTTTGTACAGGTCATCGGCTATGAACAAATACCGAGCGACCTTTTTTGCCAATGCCTTATCTGATACGGTTTTCCCCATCGTCAAAGTTTTCAGGGTTTGGATAATAGGTGTTCTCCTGTCTTCCGTCATCTCAATGTTCATCCAGTCTTCTTTTGACACGGTCGGGCTACTCAGGGTAAGTTGAATGATAGTGTCAAATCTGCCTTTTTTCCATCCCAGTGCAAGTTTGGACAAGGCGTCTACCCTTGTATTCTTGCCTCTAGGCACATACCGGACCTCTGCATGCTAAAATCTGGAAAGAAGGGAGGACACCTTTTGATAGTACCTTATCAACAACGGATCTTTTACTTGAAAGGCCCCGTTTATCTGACTGACTGTTAACTGCGAGTCAGTCAAGCATCTAATTGCTTGACTCCCATGTCTCCTGTTAAGTTTAATTCAGCTATGAGGGCCTTGTATTCGGCCTGATTGTTGGATGCCTTGAAGTTGAAGTGCAACGACTGCTCAACTTTTAACCCGCTTGGGCTTTCTAGAACAACTCCTGCCCCACACTGCTTATTGTTGGACGAACCATCAACATACAATGTCCACAAGATCTGTTGTTCCGGTGTTTGGAGTTCTGACACAAAGTCGGCCAGGCATTGGGCTTTAATGGGCCCTCTCGGTTCAAACTTCAATCCGAACTCCGAGAGCTCAACCGACCATGATATCATTCGCCAGGCAAGCTCAGGTTTCAAGAGGATCTTCCGCACCGGATAATCGGTTTTCACCGTCACTGGGTGACTCTGGAAATAAGGTCGGAGTCTCCGAGCGGCACATACGACCGCCAACGCGGCCTTTTCTGTTAGTTGATATCTGGTCTCTACATCTTGCAATGCTCTCCCTACAAAATAAACTAGGTTTTGATCTCTCTGTTGCACCAAGGCAGCACTGATGGCATCTTCGGAAGGAGAGATGTATAACAGGAGTTCGCTTCCTGGGGTCGGTTTCTGTAGGATAGGAGTTGATGATACTGCCGCTCTTATCGCTGCGAAGGTTTACTTATACTCGTCGCTCTACTGGAACCTGTCAGCCTTTTTCAATACTTTTATGATCGGCCTTATCTTTTCCGCCAATTTTGGCAAGAATCTGGACAGAGACGTGAGTTTACCCACAACACTTTGCACTTCCTTCAGAGTGGTAGGACTCTGCATATTTAATATGGTCGAGCACTTATCAGGGTTGGCCTCTATCGCCCTGTGGGTGAGCATGAAGCCCAAGAATTTCCCTCCTTCTACAATAAACACACACTTTGTCGGGTTCAGTCTCATGTTGAACTTCTGAAGTCAGGAGAACACTTCGCCTAGGTCGGCCAGATGTTGGTCGAACGTGCCAGATTTCACCACCATGTCGTCAACGTAAACTTCCACGTTCTCGCCGATCTGATCTGTGAACACTCGGTCCATCAACCTTTGGTGAGTAGCACCTGCATTCTTCAACCCAAAAGGCATGACTTGATAACAATAGTTCGAGGTTTCGGTAATAAATGTCATCTTTCCCACATCTCGGTCGTACATCGGAATTTGGTTGTACCCCGAAAATGCGTCTAGAAAGCTGAGCACCTTGTTATCGGCCGCCCCGTCTACCAAGCGATCAATACTGGGGTAGTGGGTATGCATCCTTCAGATAGGCCTTGTTCAAATTTGTGTAGTCAACACACATCCTCCATTGTCCATTGCTCTTTTTTACTAATACCACATTTGCCAACCATTTGGTGTAATGGATTTCCTTTATGAACCCAGCCTCCAACAGTTTTTGTACTTCCATTGCAGCAGCGTTCCTTTTTTCTTCACCCATCCTTCTCTTCTTTTGGGCTATCGGCCTCGCTTCCTTACATACAGAGAGCCTGTGGGATATTACCCTTGGGTCAATGTCGGGCATGTCTTCGGCCGTCCAGGCAAAGAGATCCTTGTTGTCAGCCAGGAATTTGGTTACCCTCTGGACTTCGTTTTCTGTCATGTTTCTGTCTAACCGAGTATTTTGTCCTTCCCCCGTTAACTGCCACTCATTAACGTCATTACATGGCTTCATCCTCACGTCATCATTGATCCTAGGGTCGAGATCTGTCATGACAACCATCCTCTGGGCGACGTTTCTCTTCGCGGTTGTTTCAGTCGGTGTTAGTTTTAGACTCGCCATGTAGCATTCCCTGGACGTTTTCTGGTCGGCGTAAACGGTCGCAACGCTCCCACAGTCGGACTAGAACTTCATTGCTAGATGTGGCGTAGAGACTATGTCCCCAAGCTTGTTTAAGGACGGTCGCCTCAACAACGCATTGTAGGACGTGTTGACATCCACCACTATATACCTAACAGAGATGGTCCTCTGTCCCTGGTCAGGCTCCCTGAACCTGGTGTGCAGGTCAATGTATCCTTTAGTGTCGACCCGTTCATCGAAGAACCCCACTATCTGCTCGCCCAATGGGATTATCTCGCTTTCTTCTAACCCCATTTTTTCAAACGTCCTCCAGTAGAGTACGTCGACAGAGCTGCCTTGGTCCACGAGTGTCTTCCTTACTTCACAGTTTGCCAAATCGATGGTGATGACCATCGGATCATCTTGCCGGGTATCGATTGCCCGGAAGTGTCAGTCGGTAAAGGTGATATCTGGCATACTATGACGCCCCTGCCAGCTGACCATGTGTACACTTTTGATCGCCCGGAGAAGTCTTTTCCTAGCCGAACTGGACGCTCCTCCCCCACCGAATCCCCCGAAAATAGTATTAACTACCGTTTTCCAGGTATCTGTATGACGTAAGGGACTCCTTTCTCTCGACCGGCTCCTGTTCCTTCGTCTCTCCTTCCAGGCCCTAGGACTTCTGCTGTTTTGGCGAGGACTCCTTCTTCTTGGACTACGCTCTCGGCACCACCCGTACTATCGTCGCTTTGCGACATACCTCTGCAAGTGGCTTGCTTGGATTAGCTCCTCAATTTTGTCCTTGAGGGCCGCACATTCTACTGTGATATGGTCATGACAGCGATGGTACCGGCAGTACTTACTTTGGTCGGCATGTTGGGGCGATATACCTCTCTTCGAATCCTTAATAAGGTCGGTATACAGAGCTTCGTCCAGGATTCGCGTCCGGCCGATATTGAGCGGTGTGTACTTTGTGAACCTCTGTAAACCGGGTGCATCCCTGAATCTTGGGGGGTTGGACGACCAGTCGCCCCGTCTCCCTTGACTTTGCTCACCTTTCGAATACTGTCGCAGTTCTTCTACCTGCATGAACTGGGTAGCCCTTCGGCGGAGATCGTCTATGTTGGCCGGGAGTTGCATGGCTAGACTATCTGTGTATGGTCCTAGCCTGAGCCCTATGATCAAATAGGCCATTGCTACTTTCGGTAGAAGTCCACGGATGCCGAGAGCGACTTGGCCGAACCTTGTCATAAATGTCTTAAGGGATTCTCCTTTCTCTTGTCGGATGTTTACCAGTGGGACTGACGTCATTTGATGCGGCTTACTCGTTGCAAATTGGGCCACGAATTTGGCTTTCAAGGTTGCGAAAGAATCTATCGACCCGGGGGGTAAACGGGTGAACCAACTGAGCGTTGCTCCTCTCAGGGAGGTTGGGAAGATCTTGCAATATATGTATCCGTCCATCGTGAACAAAGTCAACTGGGAGAGGTACGAATCGATGTGCTCGTCCGAGTCCGTAGTGCCATCGTACTTGTCCAACGTGTGATTATTCCAGTTAGGCGGCAACTTAGTTGCCAGAATCTCGTCGGTAAGGGGAACTGGTGATCTGTCGAGTCTTCAACATGTTGTGATGTCGCGTCTTGGTCGTCCTGGCGAGAAACTTCCACTTGACGTTCTCGCTGGGGCTCGTTCCTTTCACGGTCAGGCTGTGGCTGCTCAGCCGGCCGGGAACTATCCCCTTCCGCATGAACGTTTCTACTATGCTGCGCCTTTTCAATTCTCTCGAGCCTTTGCCGCAGCCTTTCATTCTCCTCCCGAAGGGCGTTATGGGCGCCTGTCTGGCGCAGTCGTTCTTCCTCCCTCTGCAGCCTATCTTCTTCTCGCAGTTTGCGCATCACTTCTAGCTCTCTCCGCATCTCGACCAGGACGGCCGAGGAGTTTCCTTCCTGATTAGCTGGTTGACCGTCGTGATTGCTCCTAGTTGTCACCATCGTTGCTAGGTCAATCTCGGCCCTACAGGGCGCCAAAATGTTATCGCACAGGACCGGTTCGCTCTAGCAACAACAATATCTTCTTATGATGACTCCTTGACTGCTTCCTGAAGTTGCTCCTCAGTGCACCGAGTGCTCCGAATTCCACCATCCCAGGAGGGGGGTCCTACAGGTACTCTGACGCTCAAGTCAGTTTAGGGTTAGAGTGTGCAAGGATATAAATCAGATTTTAGAAGTGCCTTGCTTAAGGTGACTGAGCCTGTATTTATAGGCGTAATATTGGGCTTAATGAGTTTGGGCCCATTATGTCCTTATGATTTGGTAACAGAATAACAACAGAAATCGGTTACAAGATATTCAGACGTGCTTATAAAGCAGCCACACACGTGCTTACTATAAAGCAGTCAATCAGGACTACTTTTCGGTCGGTCAAGAGTTATCGGTCATCCGTACAGGTTCGAAATTGGTTTTCTGAATTAGTGAAATTGGTTTGGTTTTGGGTTCTATTAGGTTTATCTGAATTGAGTTTGTAAAATTTTTTATTGATTTGCTATTTCGATGGGTTAAAAATATGTGCCTTGAAGTAGCGGTCTCCTAATTGACACTATGCGAAAACGTGTTCGAGGTAGCGAATCCAAGTAAGACATAATATGCTTTTCACATACAAATTTCATCTATTACATTTACAATGTAAAAGGACTAACATTTTTATTTTGAAATTTTTACATATCAAGCAAACCAAAACATGACAAGCACATTGACACAAGAGTAAAAAGGACAGAAAAGTACCAATTGAAGACCTCTTTAGTTTTTCATTTTTCTTCTTTCTCTGTAGCTTGATTCGTGCTTACCACCTTAGCCAATATAGCAGTTAGTAAAAACATGTATAATTCTACTTTGTAAAAACTGCCTAATTTGTGTATGTTTCTAACTTTTTGCAAGAGAAAATTATATATTTGAGACTCTATTGACCTTGAAAAACTGTATGTGTATTTTCGAATCAACTACAAGTCCCCCTCCACTCAGACAGATGCCCATATATATTTAACAAATCACTTCACATGCTGAGGTTCTTCAATTGCTGAATTATCAATTATTATCAAGAAAATGAACATTTAATCACATTAATCATTATTTATTTACAATTAAATAGAGAAATATTGTGCATTCTTCTCATTCTATTAACTTTTTCAACTAAACATTAATTTTAATTAATTTTTAATTAATCAAAATATTAATCTCATTAATTGGCAATTTCTATTATTTAAAAATAAAAAGAATAGGAGTTAAGAGTAATTAAGGGTAGGCTTGATCCGAATAAAAGATCCAAATAAAACACACTATAATTAGCAAAACAAAAGGTAGTGCAAGACTAACCCACATAGTAATAGTAATAATCTATAATGAGGTGTAATTAATAATTTTTTTTTAATATCTCTAATAAATTGGGCTTCACCAAACTAAATTGTTTATATATTTATTTTTATTTTTTATTAGACTGCATCATAACTCTTCTTTTTTTTATTTTTTTCTAAATGAATTCCTATTAAATTGGATTCCAAGCAGATGATAATATTTTTTTTAATTGAATTTAACTTTTTTTCTTTTTTTTTTTTACTTTTCTTATTATTATCAAAATGAAGCCAAATTTTTTCTTTTTTTCTTTTTTCATTAAAATAGAATGATAAAGCTTTTTTTAATTTTTATTTTAAATAAAAAAGTAACGTATTTTATTTTTCTAAAATAGTTAAATATAAAATAAAACAATAAAATTCAACTTTAATATTTTTCTTTAAAAAAAAATTATTTGTCTGGAGAAAATTTAGTGTTAACACGTATTTATCTTCATCACTTTATTATAATTTTGTTGCATAAATAAAATTTCTATGTTTATCCTCCATAACCCAAGATCGGTGCCTTTAAATAACTTCTTGATGTTAAATTTTATGGTCATGTTTCAATACATAATCTTATTTTATTCTTTCTTATTTGTTGCATAAAGAAAATTTCTATTTTTATCTTCCATAACCCAAAATCGTTGTCTTTAAATAACCTCTTGATGTTAATTTTTATAGTCATGTTTCAATACTTAATCTTCTTTTGTTCTTTCTTATTCCTATAGACAATATAGTTACTGTGAGCATAGAAAACAGAGAAAATAAAGGAAATACAAAGATATATATTTGATGACAATAAAACATCTTACATGTCAAGATTAGTATATCAAAACAATGTACTTAAAGTATTTAACAAGACTTTATATACAGACCTTAAATAAAATAACAAAAAACTAAAACGATATAACCTATAATAATATTACATCATCTAACAGATAGTCTAGTAAACAATCTTAATAAGCAATCTTAATGACTTCTTTTTTACATTATTTCATTTCAAATTATTTTCACAGTGGAAACCTAAAATAATACAGGAACTTATTATGTTATTTTACCCTTTATTATTGAATTTGGTGAACATATAATTAATTAAAATAACTTTTACAACTGTTATATAATTAATATTATAAACAACCATAAACAAAATTTTTCTTCCTATTTATAATAAAAATATCAAAGTATTTATGTATGCATTACCTACCAATATAATATTAGTTAAATACTCTAACATGTATTTTAGAGTGTATATGTAAGACTATGTTTGTCTATCTTAAATTACTTCTAAAGTTACTCCTTATAATAAGAATTCCTTGGAAATATGATTATTCTAATTAGTATCTAATCTTAATATTTAAACTTAAGAAAATGAACAATTGGATAAGTATCTCTCTTCCAGTTACTCAAGCAGTAACTTCATTAATCCTTTCTTTATCTTTATATAAAGAATTTATGTTATATTTTCATACATGTGGACTTGCATGATTAAAATATTGTAACTTGTGGAGTGTTGTTTTAATTTATCGCATTGAAGTAAATTTAGCCTTTAAATTTAGCTTATGAATTGAAACATTTTATGAATGTGATGATGAATTTTAATTAGTTTGATTAAAATAGTTTATTAGTCCAATTCTTTTATAAAACATTATTTGGATTTATCAATTAATTTAATTTGAGTGAATCAATTAATAGTATAAGTATTCATTTTTATTTTTTTACAAGTTTCCACGGATACCTCTAGATATTTATGGACATTGATAGAATAATTGGAGAGAGAGTTCACGCAAAGAGCAGAAGTAGCTTGGATTGGAACGAAGGGTGCAGAGTGCAATGAGACTCGAGCGGAGTGCAACAGAACGCGAGCAGAGTGACGAGTGTGTGTAGTGCAGAATGAAAAAAGCCAACAGAGTGAAAGCAAGGGAGAGTCTAGAGTGCAGAGAGAGTAGAATTTCAAATTCCTTCTATTTTTAATGTATATGAAACTATTTTTTGATTAATTGAAATATTTTAAAAAAATCTTAATTTCTATTTTCTTTTAATTTCATAGTCCAACCAATCCATTTCATTCTAAAAAGTTTTAAATTTATTAAATAAATGAATTATTTCTTAAATTACCTTATCCAAATACAGTATAACGAAAATCAATTTATTAACCAACTAAATTCTAAATCTTAAATGTTAAATCCTAAACCTGATTATTAAGATTTAGAGTTTAGGATTTAAGATTATAATTTAGAATTTAGAGATTAACTGAGTTTGATTAAGTTTTATTATATTTCTTAGAAGTTTTAAACAAACTAAAAACTTAAAAAAGGCTGGTATAAAACACAAGGAGAATTTTAATTAAATGATTTAATAATTGTAAACAAATATAAATCATTTTTGGTTTTGTAAAATTACTTAATAATAATAATTTTAAAAAAATACTTTTTCCATGTAACACAACTAAGAATCACTATATCAAAAGTTTTCACCTTTAAAGATATTATTTTGTTTCATGAAATATTAAATTTTTCTTTTTTTTTATACTTATATATGCTCTTGTAATCTCCTTATGTATAGATTTCATGTACACTGTGATAAAAGGATCGACCTATTATTATTATTCATATTCTTATTTCCAAATCCTTTCATTCTTTTTTGAAATTATGTTGATGTAGGTGAAAACTCTATCTTAAAATAATTTATTACTTTAAACAACATTAAAGTTAATCAAAAACAAAAAAATATAGTCTAAAAGTCGAAGAGATCATACTTTTACTTTTGAAGGGTAGATATTTAAGTTACAATTTTATGAAATGACCTTTAAAAAAAAGAAAATAACAAAAAAGTATGATCTAAATTAATAAAAATGTATTCTAAATTTATAGAATATGAGTTATAAAACAAAAATGGTTTAAACCATGATTTTTTAAGTTGGCTACACATAAATAAATATAACTTTTAAAAGACCACACTTTTACAAATGTGGATTATGAACTATTACATATTATCCTTTTCCTCATGAATCTTTTAAGTCACGATTTTAAGACATAACCTTTTAGAAAAAAGAATAAAACACATTAAAAAAGTGTGACCTAAAATAATAAAAATATGAACTAAATTTATAAAGTTTGAATAATAGAAGGTGAATAGTTTTTACTATATTTTTTTAATGTAGCTTAAAATTATGAATAACCTACAAATAAAAAAAAAGTATGATAAAAAGCTATCTTAACTTTATAATTAAAATATTTAAAATACTTAGACTTATTATTATTATTCATATTAATTTTATTGTCAATATTTTTATTAATATTATTATTATTATAAATATTATTATTAACCTTATTATTAATATTATTAATAATATTATTACTGATCATAATAAAAATAATAATCATAATATCAAATATAACGTTTCTTTGATACAGTGGTGATATATTCTATATATATTTAAAAAAACTTCGGTTTGATTCCGTTTAACACAAACTGTGTTATTAATAATGATAATAGTACTAAAAGTAAAAATAATGACAATCAATTGATAATTGATAATAGGTAAATATCATTTTTTGAATTTAAGGTACACTTTTGTTGTTGTCTAAAGTAAAAAATATTGTAATACATAAAGTACCTAACTTCTAGTAAAATAAATATTGATTAAAAATTATTTTTGTTTAAATTAAGAATTTTAAATATTTTCAATGTGTGTATAATAGAAGTACAAGATAATTATAAAAACTAAAAGATTTGAATGAAAAATATTATATTCTGAAGAAAATATTTTAGTTTTTATTTTTAAAATTACTTGGTTTTGGAGATTAAATATAAAGAAGCATAATTTGTAGATATTTTCGGATTTTCTTTTTTGTAAAGAAAAATATACACAAACTAAAGCGATGTCATAAAAGTATAGTAAATGACACTTAAGCGCAGGAAATAAAATTAAAATGCTGAAATTTATTTTTAAGTTAAATAAAATTTTTATTACAAAATAAAGACTTAGAAAAAGGAGTTATACGAACGACGAACATTAAACTAACAGAGAAATAAAAAGAGAAAATAAATATAAATTGCAACTATTACATACAAAGCACCTAAAACTTGATATTAATAATAATAATAATAATAGTAATAATAATAATAATGTTAATGTTAACAACAAGATAATGAAAATAAGATTACAAAGCAGAAGATTCAGACACTAAGATAGTAAGGATTAGAAAGAAATTATCATATGCAATAAATAATGAAAGAGAAAAGAATAATTTTTTGGAGTGCTACAAGGAAAATTTAACTTTTCAGTAAATATTTTTTTAGTTAAACTTTTTTAATAATAATTATAAAACATACTTTTTGTTTTGTGAATTCTATGGTTTATCCAGCAGAAAATAAAGTAATAAAAATATGAATATATTAAAGACAAATACAGGACGGCAAGGAATTGAGACTGTTCACTACTCGTATGTCACATTTTTGTCTTGAATGGACATTTTGATGAAAACTAGAGAACCCCAAATGCTGAATATTGATAATCAATTCTAAGATTGTCTCTTGTCTTGATTAATTTCGTCCAGAATCAGAATCAGTGCCACTATGAATGCATAGTCAATGTTTGGATACACTGTAACCATGAAATTATCTTTCCCAAAAGCAATGCTTTGAACAGTGTGCTTCTTATTCATCTGCAATCACATCAAAATTGCACTGTACAAATTAGAATTTGAGACATAATTTTACTTGTTCAAATTTGAACTTGTTCAGCTATATTTTCAGATATTTTAGCTCATCTAGTGATTAGAATCTACTTATCTAAAAGTAACTTAATATATACTAAGAAACTATTATGGTGCAATTACAATACTTAGATTATTTGATTAACATAATTAGTACCTCGAACATTAAAATTTTATATTTGTAATATATAGGAAAATAGCAGAAGGTTCACCTGCGCAACAATGGTGAGAGATTCACCAGCATAAACAACACAAGATCGTTCGAACCAGCTTCCTTTCACCTTAAAGTCACAAACTTCTTCTTTAGTGTTGTTAGCTAAGAACACATCCAATTTTGTCTTCAGCTGAAAAAACGACGATCTCTTTACACTGAAGATCAAATCCTTCATCTCCGTGCTTTCACCTCGAAAAACTTGCCACCGATCATGAGTCGTCATCATCTACATAAACAAATTCGAATCGTTTCATAAAACTATTTGAACATGATGATTTGTATACACAAGGGTCGAAAAAAATTATCCATGGAATAGCATGAACACAAGTTTCTAAACAAAATCAGAGAGCGAATCTTCGTTTTAGTTTTGATTATTGTAGTTTGAGAAAAACAGCATATATATCCAATTACTCCCAGAAACTATTCAAGTTTGTTAATTCATATTCTTCAAATTACCATTTAAAAGATAAACAAAATAATAATAAATAAGAAATGAAGATATCAAATAAAAGGGTATATGGATTATTTGGTCAAACCTTCCGGCGTACTGTGACAATGGGTTCTCCGGCGGCGTCCACCAAGACACGGTGGTCGTGGAGGGTCATGAGAGAGGCACTAAGGTTGAAGACCATTTTGCCATTGACGTCGGTGACGGAAAAACTATCAGTTAATGTCAAGACCTTTCTCACAATTGCTAGGTCAACATTGTATGGAGCACAATACTTAGGGTTGATGATACCGGAGGGTCGTTGTTGTTTTTGCATGATTTCGACTTTGAAGATAATCAAGAAGTTGATGGATGTAGATATTGACCTTTGTGAAAGTTTAGTGCACTTTGGCTTGTGGGAGGTGTATGTGTATCCTTTGATTGATACTTCACATATATATTATTATACACATGGTGTGTGACAGGAGATATGAAGTGGTCAATGAGCAAGTTTGAAAAGGAATTTTGAAGGAGGATAATGATTAAGTAGAAGGATCCCTTGGAAGAAGACTAGTTCTTGTTGGAAATTGAGAGATGAAACTCTTGTTTTGAATATATTTGGAGAATTTCGAAGAAGCATGCAACGTGGCAATAATTGATCTTAGACTAGACTTTATTATAGGTTGGACTTATTCTATTATGCAACACCGAGTGAACGCAGACATTACATTTTTTTCAAAGGATCCTGAAGACGTTAAATTGCAAATAATAGAAGTATGAAGAGATTTCAACAAACTGCATGTCAGAGGCAAGAACCCATTATTTTTAGGCCATCATAGAAAGGAATTTTCTAGCATCTTGCCTCCATTAAAAAAAGTTGTGAAAATTATATTTTGATAAACAGAGTCTTCCAGTTTCTAATATGCACATGAGATAACTCAATAACGTGAAATAATCTAAATACATAATTTTAAGTTTAACTGTTTGGGTTGTAAAAGATTGACCACTGGGCTGTAGGATTAAACATTTCATATGCTTTTTCTTCCTGCACCCATTTCTTTCAAACTCCCCTTTATTTCAACCCATCTAGAATACGAAAATATTATTTGAATTACCACTAAAAAAAATATATCTTTTTGTGAAAAAATTTTAATAATAAATATAAGTTTAGTCACTATTTATATATTATATGTGACTATTTTTTTATTTGTCAGAAATATTATTTATAATAGTGACAAAATTAAGAAAATGTCATAATATTTATATTAAAAAATTACATATAATAGATAATCACTAAAAGAGTATGTAATAAAATTATGTTTTTTATAATAAAAGTATAATTAATATAAAATTTACTAAATATTTAACAGTTATTTATTATTAATGATAAACTATTAATTATTAATTACGATGTTAAAATTTTTTCAACAACAATAATGTATCATAAATTTATATATTTAATAGAAAAATAATAAATACATATATCTATATTAGAAAAAAATATTAAATTTACATTATTTTAAATTTAAATTTTCGATTTTTTTAGAAGTTAACATTATTTTTTTATTTTGTGATAATGTAATTAACATTGATAAATATAAAACTTGTCATTATTGATATATTACTATTGATATATTGTTTATGACAAGAAACAATTTATTAAAAATAACAAAATATAGATCTCACAAATAATTACTCATTAATATAAAATATTACAAAATAAAATTATCTTTTTAACAATAATATAATTAATAATTTTTTTTGTTGAATGTTTATAAATTAATAATAATTATATAATATTAATTGTTATTATTTTTATATTACTAATAATTGTTAAAAATATTAACTATTTTATTTTATATTTAAACTTTTAATCTTTTAATGACACAACTTTATTCTTACTATGTCACTTTAAAATTATAATAATATTTATATCACAAATTCACTTGAATTTATATTTATGATTTTCTTTTCATAAGTCACCATTATTTTTGTAATAATACAAGATATTAAATTTATCATTATTTTGTATATTAGTTGTGATTATTTTTTTTTTAATTTATCACAAAAGATTCATTAAAAATGACAAAATATACAAATCATAAATAATTATTTATTAATATAAAATATGAGAAAATTATTTTTCATGTAATAACATTTTTAATCATTATTATATAATAAGCAGTTTTTAAAAAGATACTAAATTTGTCCTACTTTAAACTTCAACCCATGACCTTTTAGTCAAAAAATTCTATACTCCGATTGTGCCATTTTACATTTATAACACTTATTTTGATATATTTATCAATCTATTTATACTGTTATACTTTTTATTATTATGATATTAATAAATAATATGTTTGCTTCAAATTTAAATTTATTATTAAATTAAAGATATAAAATTTAAATTATCAAAACTATTCTATATATATAAATATAAAATTAAATAATAGTTATATAGATATATATGGATGGAAATAAAAAAATAGATATGATTCATTTAAATCTAGACCATTGGAAAAAAATAAATATAACTAATAATAAAGTTTGTTTACCAAAATGATGTAAAATAATAATCAATTATCGTTACTCACATCTTCATCAATAAAATTGTTTTCTTCATCATCTCTTAAATCAATACTTGCATCATCACTTCCTTCGTCGTCGTCATCAATAACTTTCATAGGCATCATTGGATTTCCATTAGTTGTAGTCTGGGCTAAGTCATTTCTATCAAATGAAAACTCATGTTCATTATCTGACGCCATAAATGTAAATGAAATTTAGCCAATGTCTTTGTTTTCTTGACACACCTCATTTATAACTTCCTCTGACATCTCATATCAATCTCGAGGCTTTGCTTTCACTACTACTAGCCAATTAGGGTCTTTAGTGTCTTTAACATAATACACATGTTGAGCTTGACTAGCTAAAGCATATAGCTCATTAATCCTCGATTTACGTTTACTATTAATAAGAATAAATCCATATTTGTTTCTTTGTATCCTCTCCCCTTGGAATGCACATCCTACCAATCACATCTAAATAAAACAACATTATTTCCACCAAAGTAACTTAATCTAATAATATTTGTCAAGACCCAAAGTAATCCAAATTACTTGTATACTAATCACCTCTAACTAAAACTCCACTATTTTGTGATTTCAAGTACATATCTCGATTCTTTACATTAAACCTCCAACCATTTATCAAATAATTAGTATATCAGAAAACACGTGAATCTGGTCCACTAGCCAAGTGGAATAATGACTCATTTATTCTTGTGTCACCTTCTCTTTTCAAAAGTCCAACCTATTGAAAAGATAATGAGATAAACGTGCTTAACATATTTAACGATAGTCAAACATATTTAAATAATTCTTACACATTCTTTTGAACCATTGAAAAAAATCATTTTAATGTCTTTGTTCCATATTTTTTGAATTTGCTTTCTCCAACTCTTTTTTGTGTAATCCGATCGTAAAATACATAGTTATAATAAATTATATATAACCACAGTAATATAAATGTGTAATTTAAGAAAATCATTTACTCAATAAAATGTAAGACTTCATCACAATTTTGGAAAACATAATTTCTTGCTTGCTCTTGTTTTACTACATTTAACTCGATATATTTTTTGCATTATATGGTTTTCCAACTTGTAAAAGAAAAAAAATTAAACTTTGATTTATTAAATTGTTGTAAATCACCTTCATAATTTCTTTGATATCTATTTAATCTTGTCTCAACTCCATCCAAATATCTCAAACAGAACTGCACACAGTCTTGTGCAATATAAGCTTCAGCAATACGTCCTTTTGGACGAGCCTTATTTCCTACATATGATTTGAGCCTATGAAGGTATCTTTCAATTGGATACATCCAATGATATTGTACTGGCCAGCAATCTTTACCGCATCTACCAAGTGAATGGGCAAATGGACCATTATGTCAAAAAAGGAAGGAGGGAATATTTTCTCCATCTTACACAATGTCAAAACTATACTTTTTTTTTCTACCAAGTGTAAAGTGTCTACACTCAAATATTTTAGAGTATAACTCTCTTAAAAAAGAACTGAGTTCAATTAGAGCCTCGTGAACTTCATTTCGAAGAACACCATGATTTGAAAGAGTGAGAAAGTGATGTAGAAATACATGACAATCATGACATTTCATCCCGTATATTTTTCTCCCTTAAACATTTATACATCGAGAAATATTGGATGAATCAGGTACTTTTAAATCAACTAGAAATTCACAAAATGCGTGCTTTTCTTGATATGACATGGTATAACATGCATATGGAGATGTGTATTTTCCTTCTTCAATCATGGTCGCATGAAGCTTTACACGTATACCCATATGAACAAGATCAAATCAGGAGTTCATATTGTCTTTTGTCTTTTTTTCAACATTCATCAATGTTTCTATTATGTTGTCACAAACATTTTTTTCAATATGCATGACATCTAAATTGTGACGTAGTTTTAGATAATAAGTCAACTCAAAAAAATACTTTTTTTTTTCCAATTCTTAGGTAATAGAATTTTTCCTCACTTTATTTTCCTGACAAACTTACTAAATGTCACCTATATATATTTACTATTAATAAAATACAAATATATAAATACTAAAAAAAATATAAAAAATAACGAGTTAATGTATAAAGAAAAATAACAAAATAATTATAAAATCCTAAAAAAATATAAAGTATTAGTTATTTAAATATAATTAGTTAATACACTTTAATTAGATATTAATCTAATTTGTATATTCAAAATATGTCATTTCATAAATTTATGTCATAACAATAATATTTAAATATAAAAATTTATTTAATATAAGATATACCAAAAAAAAATATTTTTTATCATTTACTTGAGTTTGTTTAGATTTACATTAAAAATATATATTATCTACTATTAATGTTTAAATTTAAATAAATAAGATACAATGATAATGCTAGTATTTAAACTTTTAATTCAATTTTTAACTAAGATAAAAATTTGAAAATTTAAATTTTAAAAAAATTTAAATATACAATAAAAAGGTAATAATTTAAATAATATTTTAAAGAAACACATAATAATACTAACCTGGTTAAATTGTTGATATTGTTGAACTATATCGTATAATTGTCTAGGAATTCGAGCATTTTACTAAAATTCATAAAGATAAGTTTGTTATTGTCATTCGGTCACTTATAACTAAATTAATTTTTATGTATATATTAATTGTAAATCATTATATTTGGCATATATCTTAATAGTGGATAATATATTTAGAATAAAACATTGGAACAACTCGCAAAATCCAACCACTTCACCTACTTCATTGTCCCCAACTGTTTCTTGTACATCTATTGAAACAGAATGGTTTCATGTTATTTCATCAATTGGTTATTCCTCTTCATTCGTCTCTCTTTTTCCAATTGTGATCTCAATGAGTTTACAAGATTAAATGGCCAATTCTCAACATGCACGGAATGATAAAGATCCCTAACCCATCTATTTGTTGTGGGGCTCCCTTGTCCTTCCTTGGTTGGTAAACCAATCAGCGGACAAATTCTTCCTCCACCCCTATACCCTCTTCCTGCACCTCCATACAAAATTTTAATTCCACAATTGCCCTTGTGGAAATTACCCAAATACCCTTATTTTATTAAGCAACTTTAAAGTTTCTGGTAGGGCACCCGGATGAGGCCATCCGGTTCTCATTTTTTGAAATTTGAGAATCGGACGGGGTAACCGGATGGACTGGATGGGGGGTGCCATCTAGTTTGTAAGTTGTGAACCGGATGCCACCCCGTCCGGTTGTCATAAGGTAAAAAAATTGCAAACCGGATGGTGGTGGGTGGACCTCATCCAGTTTATAAATTTGTGAACCGGATAAGGGTGTCATCCGATTCACATTTTTTCAAGTTTTTTTAAACTGCACTGTGATAGATTGGTGAGGAGCAGAGAAGTTGGTTAGCTGTTACCTATCACCACCCAATTAAAATTAATGTAGTTGAAAGAGAAGTTGGTTAGCTATTACCTATGACCACCCAATTAAAATTAATGTAGTTGAAAGTAAAAAAGAAATGAAGAGTCTCTTCTTTTGCTGTATGTACTTCTCATTCCAATTTCCAACCCCAATCCCATCTTAAATGAAGAGTCTCTCCTCTCTCCTGCTGCATTCCACGAATTCATTGGTTCATTGGGTTTCATAAAACTAAATTAATTTAATTAAGGCAAATGAAGAGTCAAAGAGACACTCTTCCTGAAATACAGTAGAGGAGACTCTTCTTTGACTCTTCATTTGCCTTAATTACAAAACCAATGAATTCGTGAAATGCAGCCGGAGAGAGGAGAGACTCTTCAGGAGTTGGGGTTGGAAATTGGAATGAGAAGTAAACACAACAAAAGAAGAGACTCTTCATTTTTTTTTTTACTTTCAAGTACATTAATTTTAATTGGGTGGTGATAGGTAACAGCTAACCAACTCCTTTACTCCTCACCAACCAATCTGTAACAGTGCAGTTTAAAAAAAATTGAAAAAATGTGAACCGGATGACACCCTTATCCGATTCACAAATTTACAAACCGGATGAGGTCCACCCACCACCCATCCGGTTTGCAATTTTTTTACCTTATGACAATCGGACGGGGTGGCTTCCGGTTCACAACTTACAAACCGGATGGCACCCCCTATCCAGTCCATCCGGTTAACAATTTGTGAACCGGACGCCACCCCGTCCGGTTCTCAAATTTCAAAAAATGAGAACCGGATGGCCTCATCCAGGTGCCCTACCAGAAACTTCAAAATTGCTTAATAAAATAAGGGTATTTGGATAATTTCTACAAGGTCAGTTGTGAAATTAAAATTTTGTATGGGGGTGCAGGAAGAGGGTATGGGGGTGGAGGAAGAATTTGTCCAATCAATGATTTACAACAAATAAATCTCTCTTTCTTTTTTTTAAGGGGAGGCAAGATGTCTAGGTTTTTTTTTAGTCTCCCACTTCTTGGAACAAATGTCAAACCTTATTTATTAACATTTATTATAACAACATAAATATTGGAGTATATATTAGAAGAATGTATCTTCTTGATCTTGAGGAATTTTAGTGAATACTCTAATATTTTAATGATATTAACATAATTTCATTGAATAATTTTTATTCAATTTTACCCTTTTTCTATTATATCAAATTATGTATTTTTTATATTTTAAAAAAATCAATATAATTATACTTTAATTTTTAATTTATTAAATTAAATTAATAAATATAATTATATATTAATATATTAATTAATATAAAATATATTTTTTCCCATTTACTTGGTGCAAAGAGTGATCGTCACAAAATTTGGCTACTTTCAATTTTTCACATACTATGTGTCTCCCAATCTAACGAGATCTTTATAAAACTTTTGTCGCTTTCAATTTTTATATACCTTTCAATTTTACTGTTCCCAAATCTCAAACCCAATTCTTGATTTTGAACCAACAATCATACCCGAGGCCACCTTTCTAACGTTGTTCCCAAATCTCAAACTCAAATCTTGATTTTGAAGCTACAGTCATACTCAACCCTAAACACAAGTTCTAAATGTGACTATGAAGGACTAAATCTCGTTTGTAAATGCCACTAAATCTCCAATCAATGCATATCCTACACTAAACGAAGAAGTGAAGTAGTGACTACGAAGGATTTCACATTTCTCATTCCTATCCGTGAATCAGTGTCTTTGTTGAACAGCTTCATCGCGTTGTGACAGATCATATTTCACAAACAAATGGATTTATTTTTGTCTAGATACTAGGTGGTTTTCATTAGATCAGGAATTCGATAAGGGTGGTTCTATGTTTTAAGGTTTTGAAACACACTATATTTAAATAATACTGAACTGAACCAGTAGCATTATCTTGTTTTTTCATATATGTGATATTGTTGTGATTGCTCGTCTTCTCAATGGTACAACCAGCAGCAAGGGAATAAGGTTACTATTCTTTCAATAAATTACAAAAGCTTGCATTTAACTCAGTCTGATGTTGATCTAAATATGTGTTTAAACTATTTCACTATTGTTTATGTTGACTTCAAGCTAATATGCTAGTTTGTTTTGATCAAGTATAGGGTAAATAAAAACAAATGGAACAGTGTACAAAATAGAAAACAATAACATTTACGCAATGATTGTCGGGTTCGTTTAAGACGGATACAATAATTATATTATTTATTTCCCGAATTTTAAGTGGTTTATTTTCTTCCTGGAATTGAGATGAATTCATTATTATAGCAATGCTTTGATTTTTGAAAAAGAATAGTTAATCTACTCGAAATTCACATTAACAATTTAATGCATAATATTTAAGGACATTGTTCGCAAAGTGTGACTATTTTTAGTAGTTTAATTTGTACATGTTCTGTCGTTGCATGAAAAGTGAATCTTTTCGGCTGTTGGGTGGATCACAAATCCTAAAACTAGAATAATTTATCATTATACAAACTTAAGATAATATATCATGATAGATTGGACAAAGTTGTTATGTATGCTTATGATTTGTTTCAAAAGAACTCACTTCCTCAAAAGCAGAGTTCATTTGATATGTAAACTCCTTTTCTTTTTTACTATAATTATTATTGTTAAATTATTAGACGGTCCAAAGTCCCTTTAGATGGTTTAATCATCTAATAAAGTTTTGATGATAACAATACTTCAATATGTGTTTGTATTTTATGATCTTACATGTCTGTTATAGTAATATTCACATATCTCTAAGCATGATGAGTATGTAAAAAACTGCATATCCAGATAAGTATTTATTTACTATGATTTTATTATATTAATTTTGTTTAAAATTAAAAGAAGAAAAAGATATTTTAAGATTGCTTTTAAATCTGAAAAACAAATTAAAGTGTCTTTCACATAAATATCAAAATTAGATTTTATAACTTGTTGTGCTCTAACATTTAAATTTAGTTCATAATGGAAATTATTCAAATTATTATGAAATATTTAAACGTGATTAATTGTTTCAAATCAGAGATATCTTGAGCTATTTAAATTATTTCCGATACAAAATTAATCAAGTTTAATGCAGAATCAAAATTAGATAAATGTTTCTAGTTTGAGCTCCAGTAGATCAGAAAATTAAGATTGTTTTGTTCGAGCATCCCAACGGCTAGTTTCTAAAAGCCTAGATATAGAGGAGCAATTTCAAGTTGAAGAACAAGAAGGAATAGACAAGAAACAAATAGAGAAATACATCAGACAATACATTGAAGAAATAGAGTATCTATTGAGTGTCTATTATAAATATGTTGTTGAGAGCATATAGAGTTTTGGATTTTGCGAAACCATTGTGTAATTCTTCACCATTATGAAGTAAACCCTTGTGAGTTTCATTGTTATCTCTTTTGAGAGTGCTTCTTTAAATCTTGAGTGGTCTTGATCTTAGAGAAGATTGAGACTGGTATAACCTGGAGAGATTTGTGTACTCGTTGTAACTTGGAGAGGTGTATGTACTCGTTGTAACTATTAACTATTTACTAGAGAGAACTGGACATAGCCCAAGAGATTAGGGTGAACTAGTATAAAACTACTTCATCTGTGCTTATATATTCTTGCCTTGAATGATCTTGCTTGGTGATTTTTTTTAATAGCAAATTCAGTTTTGGCTCCATTCAACCCTCCCTTCTGGAGGCAGTTGTTCCTACTATTATTATTATTATTGTTCTTGTTGGTTAATTACATAAAAGTATCAAGGTGCTTGTGTTTGAAGCTTAACCAATTGACATGTCACAAGAATTGTGTCTTGATTAAGATATAAATGGAAGTCTTGCATCTCTGTCCTCTAGAAGCTAACAGTGTCTATCATTAAAATGTTTTTTTTTTTTTTTGTTTTCTGTCTTGATGAATAATTATAAAATGTTTTATTCCTGTTTCCAAATATTTGGATAAGGATGGTTTCTTTAAGCATTGATATTCATTTTTATTTGACCATTTGTAACAAATTTTGATTATTTATTTGTTATCTTTTTGTCCCAAATGTAGGTGAAAAGATTGATAGAAAATATCTAATTGTTTTTCTAAGTGCAAAACATGTCTAACTATGAAGAACAAAGATTACAAAGCAAGATTAGAGGCTTTGGGATTATCACATACGGCTTATCCATGTAAAGTTCCAATTCAAAATACCAAAAACAAGAAGGAAGAGAAAAGAGATGAAGAACATGTCGAAGAGTATAGGCCCAAAGAAGTAGAAGAGTTTCAATAATATAGTGAAGAAGATGAAAGATTCAACAAAAAGAAGGTATAGAATGAGGCTCTTAACATATGAAATGTTTGTGTTTAGTTTAATTCAATTAGTAATATACATAATCTAATTTAGATTACGAAACATGATTTAATTATTTGTTAGTTTTATATCATACTTGTACTTGCTCCTCATATATGTAAGTTTTATTATTATTTAAAGTTTTTTATTAATAGTCCTATATCTTTACGTTTTTAAAATATTATTAATTTTTTATTCATATTAGTATTTTATTTATTTTTCAGGATCAAAATCCTTGAAGATAATATGGAACATCCAACTATTTGACCAAGGTAATTATGGTAAAAGTTGCTCTTTGGAGTACGACGCAAAGATTAACAACAACCAAACCATGAGTTAGGACGCTACTGTCAAGACTCAACACTGTATAGTTGCTTCATTGGTGACAATGTTTATTGCTCTTAAGAGTAAGAGTAGTTCTAAGGTCAATTTCTATCTGAAGGTTTAGTACATATTAGCCTTCTACAGTGTCATTTTGTATTGTGATGGAGGCAGGTTGTTGTTGTAGCTCTATTATAGGTGTGGGACACATTTGTGGTTATGAGACTGTTTTGCATCTCATCCTTTTATGTGGTTGTTGTTTCCTTCAATGGTGAACTTTTATTTGTTCTTTATGTATAAGGATTGAGATATCCCTAAAATGTGAGTTAATTCATTTTATTTTTTGTCATCCAAAAAATATAGATGAATTAAGTTTGATTTGATATATTTATATTTCAAGTTCTTGTTGTATACTTTATTTTTTGTATTTTTAAATGCAATGAATATTTTATATTTATATTTTATGTTTATTTATTTTAATTAATATGTATTTTGAATTTTTTTAATATGATTTGCTTTTTAATTATTAATTATGATATGATATTTATTACAAACTATCATCATTTTAAATAACAATGATAAAATATTAATAATTAGAAACAATTAATAGTTAATTATCATATAAATTTTGATAATAAAATACTACCAATTATAATAAATTATTATTAATAATAATAATAACTAATTTATCATTATTGTTTTATATATTTATGATATTTTATTATTGTCAAAATTGTCTTTTATATTTATAATATTTTATTTTTGTCACTATTATATAGAATTATTAGTGATAATTTTATTTGTCACAACAAAACTTAATTTAGTAACATCTAAAGTTATTGTCACAAGTATAATAATAAAAAAGTACTGAAGAAAATTTAATTATTGTCACAAGATATTAGTAATAACATATTTATAATTTATAGTGATGAACATTTATGTTACTAAAACTAGTTTTTCTTTATAGTGTACACATTTTAATTATATTTTTCCATATTACATTTTTAAGAAATGATTTCTTTTAAATAATTTCATAATCTTCTCCTATTATTTTGGATTAGTCATTTCAAAAAATATTGAATTTTATTCTAAAATGTTTAATCTAAAATATATTACATATTATTTTAAATTACATATTGAGAATACTTTTCACTCACTTATATTATTTGTTATTTGAAATTTTACTCTTCTTTTCTCTTACATGCCCAATATAACAAACATGACATCAGGAAATATACTTGTTTCTAGAATTTCTTATTTGAAATTAGGTAAATAATACTTATATTACTTAATTTTGAAATAGAATTAATTATATTTTTCGTCTCTTAACTTTTATGAAGAATTTGTGTTTTTTTTTTATTGAAAGTGTGGTCTTTACATTTTATGAAGTCATGTAAAATATTCTCACTAATAGATACTGTCAATGAGTTTGTTATGTGGTAAACGAAGTTCCAACATAAACTCTAATATCTAATATGACGTCCATGTGGATGTGTGTGATTTGTACCCTTTACTTAATTTATTAGTATAAAAAACACATATTACATCGGTTGTATGAGACTTTTTATATCAATTCCTCAACCAATGTTAATATCGGGGATGTATAAAGTCCATGACTTTTTACATCAGTTATTCAACCGATGTAAAATATACGAATATTGCATCAGTTATAAACACAACCGACATAAAAAGTGTTTATACCGATATACCAATATTCATAGCTCATGACGGTGTACGATGGAAAGATGCAAGTCAGGAAAACTCATTGATGTGGAAGGAGACCTTCAGCTTCAATGGTGACAATGATGCGAAGATGGAGAAGATAGAACTTACAAAAAAAATGTTGTAGATGGCGATGTTGTGGAACGCTATCAGACAAGCGGCAACAAGGATGTCACCTGGTGAGGACATTGGTGATGAAGAACAAAGCATGAAAAAGAAGAATAAAAACACCGTTAGGTTGAAACCCAATATTTGATATTGGAGCCTTATCTATATTACATCGGTTTCCCAAATAATCGATGTAATTGACCCTAAACCTACTATATTACATTGGTTGACCAAATAACCAATGTAATAAATAGCCTGTTGAACATTTTTCTAATTTTCTTTTATTTATACCACATATTACATTGGTTGTTGTAAAAATCGGTGTAATAGTGGCGCACCTAACAATTATTCATTTTTTTTCGAAGGATCCTTCCTAAACCACTTACTACACCAATTGTTGGCTACAAATAATGTTGTATAGCACTTTTTACATCGGTTATATTTTAACCGATGCAATATATCTTCAAATAATTAATAAAAATGTCATTGCGTTTTTCTTTATAACAATTCCTGTTAAACTGATGTAGTATCATGTTGTAGAATCCCTATTTTGCACTAGTGGTTGTTTTGGTTGTAGACTCATTCCCATTGTAACTACTTTCAATGGGCTGATGAAAGTGGAAGCTGAAATTAAACCAAATCCACAAGTAGGATAACAAGAAGAAGAACATTATTCTCTTAGTGAACAAATGATAAAGTAATTTCTTATGAAGAATTCTAAGTTGAAGCAAAAATTAGTAGTAGAGAGAAAATTGGCAAAATTACTTATGTGTTTTTTGGTTGTATCTTGGACATTTACAGTTATGTTTTGTTTCATATTTTTGCGAAAGAGCAAATGTGACATGTAGTGTTATCCTCTTTTAAGTGCAAGAACGTCGTGTTGAAATGGTTTTGATAAATGAAATTGTATTAAATAGAAGTATTTGTGTTCCTCATTTAATGAAATCAATGTTAATTGTGATTGTATTAGGAAACACATTTGAATAAGTAAAATTGAAATGATATAAGAGATTAGTTGTAATGAACACATTTCAAATTAATAGGGATGTTGCATTCACTAGCTAGCTACCAAACTAAAAAGTTTAGAAGTGTCAACTTAGGCCCATGAATGGAACCAAATATTACAACTCATAATACACTTTCACATGTTTTATTGAAAACCCTGGTTAAACTTCCTTGAGAGCCTACAATAGGTGACTCCATATCAATCTTAATAGATCTAGTCTTCCTCTTTCGTGTTGCTTAAGCATATGTGGATGTGATTTACTCTATCATTCTAGATGTAGAACCTTTACTGTTACTTGTGATTTTAGTTGTATTTTTAGGTGTCTTCATTTTCCCCTCATATATAGCAGAAATTAGCACATGATATTGATAAAAAAAATTGACAGTATTGTATCCAGTAAGGGAGTCATTACCTGTGTAGTCTTTTTGGTCCCATTTCCAAGCATATTTTTGTAACCTTTACTATTATGACCAAACTGCTAACATGTACTATAATTCACCCTAACATTTTTTTGGTAAGTTTTGAACTACTTACATATTCATCAACTTTCCTCCTTCTTAATTTTTGGGCCTTCCTGGAGGTGTCTTGTATAATGGAGGTAGAATTTCTTGTGAATTTGTTCTTGGCCACAATTGTTGACCATTTATGGTAGGAATTTATTGGTTGTAACAAGCTTCATATGCATCTCTCTAATAGTATCTATATACATCATCTTAAAGTTGTTCTAACTTATAATAATTGTAACAACATGTCTAAAAGGTTTACCCACTAACTCCCAAAATTAACATGTATAAGTGTGGTGTTTAAGGTCTGTTATAAATTTTTCCAAGGTAAAACATTAAGTAACTCCAACTTGTCTTGTCCAAACGGTTTAACTATGCAATTTCTACTTTTCTAAATCTCCCTCTCTAGCCTTTTCCTTGGCTTTGACACAACATTACAAATATATTTACAAAATTTTTTGCTTAATGTTGCAAACCTACTCATTAAATATGTCCAAACCTAGTCCATCATTATGATTATAAGTTTATCTCTTGCTATTTATATTGTAGTGTCAAACGATTATGAGAGATTGTTTATAAGAACATCACACTTAGGGTAGCAACTGAAAGTATGCTTGCACCAACATACTCGTGGAATTAAAATTAACCACATAATAAAAGGTCTATAACTAGCTAAAAACCCTTTCTTGCAACCATCCAAACACATATGAAAACTTTCAAACCTTGGTTGTAAATTTTGATTAGGTTGGTTAAGTACAATCTTACAAGTAGTTCCTTAACATACCCTTCTTAGTTCAACCATATAATCAAATAGTAATAGATATTGTTGTTGTCCTTTTCCCTTAAGTACCTCCAATGCCTTATGTTTTTCTTTCAAAGCCCTCTATGTACTGATTCCAATACTGTATGATCTTTTAACATCATCAATAATTTCATTAGTTGTCATGCTTTCTAGAGTCCTAAATTTTTCCAAGACTACTTTTGGCACTCACTCTTGATTTGCATTTCTATTCACAAATACTCTCCCACAGTTATGAGTATCAACAAGTGTGTTCACTCTAAAAGTATGATTCTCACTGACCTTACTAACCAACATAACAAACACACACCTTTTCCTACAACAATGTCATTTTTTAAAAATTCAACTTCTCCCATTCAACATAAAATGCTCCATAATTGCTTGTTAGAAGTCTTTCAACGAACAAAATTACACCCAACTTGAATTTAAAGTTCTCATACATATCTTTAAATCTAAACTTGGAAAATGTCTACACACAATCACTATTGACATCCACATTCCTACCTACACTACAAAAATATCATGTATATGGTGGCGATTTTAGTATGGCGGTTATTCAAAGGTCATAATTAGTTGTATAATACAACACTTTAATGATTGTCACTTTTCATATTCAAAATGACATTTACAAGTGTCACTTGATAAGGATACCTATTTTTTTCTAGAACAATTTTCATTCCTCTATCTCTTTTCGTGAATTGTAAACACAAGTACCAAAAGCATTTTTCAGTCCCTCAAAACTATACATTGAAACCTTAAACCTTTAAAGCGCCCTTTGATCTAGTCCCAAAAATTCTTCTCTTTAAACCTCAGTTCCGACAAACTACTCTTTTGAGACCCTCACGGTCACGGCGAATTCTCACTCTGACTCTCAGTCATCAGTCGTCACAGTTCCACTAATGACAATAGGTAAGCTTCATTCACTGATTGTTAGGTTTCTTGTGGTCAATGTAGGTTTCCATTTCTTTTTTCTTTTTTGAAACATTTTTTGACCCATGTGTTTTCTTTAGATTATAGAAGTTAAGGTTAGATGAGGCTTTATGAGGACACTATGATTCAAATTACCTTGATGGTTTTGCTTTATCTAAGAACATTATTTATGAGGGAATGGGAGAAAGAAGTTGAAGGCTTTTCACGCTTATATTGGTAGTTCCTAATACTAACAAGGTAAGGTTTGATAATTGATTAACTCATGAAATGGTAAATTAATGAACTAATTAAAAGCTTATTAATTAGATACTATTTATTTCTCTACCATATGAAAAGGCAGAAATGTGTGACTGTGAATAGTGCTGTTATGCCTATGAACCATCCTCCCAATGTTGAAGATATAATGGCAACAGGGAAGAATAAAGTGAAAAAAGAAGGTGAACATACAATGCGGAAGAGTGTGGTGGAGGAAGAGGAGAGAAAAGAAAGTTCTAAAGACATGGTGGGTGGATTCTTGCCACAAGAGTAACAACAACAATAAGGAGCAAGAGACAGTGGCATGATGGGTTGGAATTAAGGAGAATAATCAGAATATCCCTTGGTTTAGAGGTGTGGTGGATGAGCAAATGACATGGCATATATTTGTACATTTATTTAACCTTGTTTCAACCTTCCATTACTGCAAAACCCCCTCTGCAAGACTTATGTTAGAATATTATTATCAGATAAACAAATCAGTAGAATATCATAAATAATCAAGGGAATATAAGAGAATATCAGAGATAATTAAGGAAGTATAAGAGAATATCAGTAGAATATCAAAGAATATCAAATGTATTTATTTAGAATAATTTCTATATTTAGTTTCCTAAAATTTTATATTAAGTGAGCTATTGTAAACAAAAAATAGAATATTTAAGAATAACCTTATTCCATGTTATCATATTCTTTGTTCATTTTTTGTTCATAGTTATCATATGCTTGTCTAACCTTTCCTAACCCTCAATGCCATCGCAAGATGGTATCAGAGCGGTGTAGATCCTGGAAACTCAGAAACCAACATCATTGTTCCATTATCCCTCATAGCCGAAAAAAAAACCAAAAAATGTCATTTTCAAATGATGAAATTGGCAACAACATGAATCAAAACCAGAATAACTCCTTAATCATTACTGATGAGCAAATTTTGCAAATTGCAAATATGCTTCATAATGGCCTAGGAATTGAGCAAACACAAGCCAATCTTGACAAGGGACAGGGATGGAGTCGCTCAGAAACCGTCGGACGACATCCATCACAATGACACAAGGAAGACAAAAGCTACCTCCACTGTACTCATTGCAGAATGAAGAAACACACCAAGGAGACTTGCTTCAAAATCGTGGGTTATCCCGAATTGTGGGAAGATCCAAACCAAAAAATCACAAGGCTGCCACCACCGCAGTCACTCAAGTAGGGGGGAGAGAGAAGAGGATATTAGCCCAAGAAAATCTAATTTGTGGATTTTTGATTGTGGGGCAACTGACACCATGATCCATGACCCTCAAAATTTTGACAGTCTCTCTACACCTATTAAAACAATATTGAAACAGCCAATGGAGAATTAGTTGCGGTCCAAGAGGGGACTCAATTGTTTTTTTTAGAAAAATTAAAATTAAAAAATTGTCTCTATGTTCCTATATTATCATCAAAATTACTTCTGGAAGCCAAGTTACAAAGGAGCTTAATTGTGTGGTTCTCATGTTTTCTAAATTTTGCATTTTACAGGACATTCTTACGAAAGAGATCATTGGGCATGGTATTGAACGTGAACGTCTTTACTACGTTGATGAGGTTGTTCACAAGGGACATGCCGACATCCTTCATTTGGGTACCTTAAGATTTTATTTCCTAGTTTATTTACTAGTAACATTAAGCCCATCAAATGTGAAACTTGTATACGGGCAAAGAATCATAGAGTTACTTTTTATCTTAAAACAATAGAGTCAATTCTGCTTTTTCATTAGTACACTCTGATGTGTGGGGCCCAACTCCTAATTCCCACAATAATTAGTTTCAATATTTCATATTATTTGTGGACAATTTCTCTCGCATGACATTGGTATATTTTCTAAAACACAAATCTGAAGTACCCGATATGTTCTATGCATTCTATCAAATAATTCACACTCAGTTTGACAAGAAAAACCAAGTAGTTAGATCAGATAATGGTGGAGAATTTGTTAACAAATCAATGCATGAATTTTTCAGAGAAAATGGCTTAATCTATCAAACTTCCTGTCCAAACACACGCCAATAGAATGGTGTAACAGAACAGAAAATCGTAAGCTACTAGAGATGACTTGAGCCATGATTTTTGATGCACAGGTTCTTACACGTTTTTGGCCCGAAGCTGTCGCTAGCTCGGCCTATCTTTTGAATAGGCTACCCTTCAAGATCCTTAACCACAAAACACCCCTATAGATCCTAGCTACTCAGACTGATCTCCCTTCTGTCCAAATGTTACCACCACGAGTTTTTGGGTGCTCTGTGTTCGTTCATATTCCCAAAGCAAATAGAACCAAATTTAATCCATGTGCTGAGAAATGTGTCTTTGTTGGATATGCTACACATCAAAAGGGGTATCGATGTTATAACCCAATCACTCACCGAGTACATGTGACTATGGATTGTGATTTTTTAGAATCAGAATATTTCTTCAGTAGCCAACTTGGTGTTCAGGGGGAGAAAAGTAGTGAACCACCAAGTTGGTTAAGTAGCCGTAGTTGCCTAGAAACTGTTCCAAAAGAGCAAGTAGATAGAGCCAACGAGCATGTCTCTGTCAACATAGGAGGGACCAACACAACCAATGAGGATCCTTCTGAGAATGTCTAACAAGAGGTAAGTGATCTCCACTCTACTGAGTTGTCACCTGTTATGAATAAAGTCACTAACATTGACAGGTTAGCACCAAAACCAGAGTCAGAGCCTTTCACACTTCTGCCAAGAAGAAACAGAGGGGTACCACCTGACTGTTATTCTCCAGATCATGTTCCCTGAAATTCCAGGTATCCTATGAAGAATGCTAGAGAAGGAGTGACAAACATTGTAAGAGCTTTTCTTACCTCCCTTCTAGCTGAAGACATTCCTAAAATAGTTCACAAAGCCAGTAAGAAGGGCGAATGGGGAGAAGCTATGAAAATAGAGATGAGAGCTCTACGAAAGAATGAAACTTGGGAGAAGTACATCTTACCAACAGGAAAGAAACCAGTAGGGTGTCGATGGGTTTTTACCATTAAACACAAAGCAAATGGCACCATTGAGCGATATAAGGCAAGACTGGTGGCAAAAGGCTATACACAGACTTATGACATTGACTACTCAGAGACTTTCTCACCTGTTGCAAAAAATGACACCATTAGAGTACTATTTTCAATAGCAGCAAACAAAAATTGGCCACTCCATCAATTTGATGTTAATAATGCTTTTCTAGCATGGGGATTTGAAAGAAGAAGTGTACATGGAAGCTCCTCCAGGGTTCTCTGAAGACTTCCAAAGAAATGAAGTCTACAAATTAAAAAAGGCACTTTATAGGCTTAAGCAGGCTCCACGTGCCTGGTTCGAAAGGTTTACAGTGGCCATGAAAAGGTATGGGTACAAACAAAGCAACTCTGGCCATACTTTTTTCTTGAAAAGAAAAGGAGATTTGATCACATGCCTAATAATATATGTGGATGACATGATCATAACCGGAAGTGATATAGAAGAAATAGCATAACTAAAGAATAACTTGTTCAGAGAATTTGAAATGAAGGACTTAGGTGGACTAAAGTACTTCTTGGGAATAAAAGTTCTTTGCTCTAACAAAGGGATTTTTATTTCCCAAAGAAAGTACATCATGAATTTGCTTGCAGAAACAGGAATGGTTGATTGTAAACTACCAGATACTCCTATGCAAGTTAACCATGGTTTAAAGTTTGAGGAAGGAGCTAATCTGATAGATAAAGAGAGGTACCAACGGTTAGTTGGGAAATTGATTTATCTGTCACACACTCGACCAGATATAGCATATGCAGTAGGGGTTATAAGCTAATTTATGCATCAACCTCAAGATTGTCATATGGAAGCTGACATAAGGATTGTCCGATACTTGAAGGGGACACCAGGAAGTGGAATCATGTTCCAAAAGCATGTACACTTAAACGTTGAAGCTTATACTGATGCTGATTGGGTTGGTAATCCAAATGATAGAAGATCTAATCGAGCTATTTTACTCTTGTGGGAGGTAACTTGGTGACATGGAGGAGTAAGAAGCAGAAATTGGTTTCTCTTTCAAGTGCTGAGGCTGAATTTCAGGGAATTGCCAAAGGTATAACTGAAGTCTTATGGATAAAAAAGTTGATAACCAAGATTGGTTTTCCACTGCAACTACCAAGTCAGTTAAAGTGTAATAACAAGGCAGCAATCAGTATCTCAGACAATCCTGTACAACATGACAGAACCAAACACGTTGAAGTGGACAGACACTTCATCAAGTAGAAGATTGAGGATAGCAGTATTGAGCTTCCATTTGTAAGGTAGAAGACCAGTTAACAGACATTTTCCCCAAAGTTGTTACAAGTAAAGCATTTACCTGTGTCCTCAGCAAGCTAAGCATTGGTGATCCCACTGCTCACCTTGATGGGGAGTGTTAGAATATTATTATCAGATAAACAAATTAGTAGAATAAATTAGTAGAATATCAAAGATAATCAAGGGAATATCAGAGAATATCTGTAAGAATATAAGAGATAATCAAGGGAGTATCAGGGAATATCAGTAGAATATCAAATGTATTTATTTAGAATAATTTCTATATTTAGTTCTCTAAAATTTTATATTAAGTGAGCTATTGTAAACAAAAATAGAACATTCAAGAATAACCTTATTCGATATTATTATATTCTTTGTTCATTTTTTGTTCATAGTTATCATATCCTTGTCTAACCTTTCTTAACCCTCGATATCATCGCAAGAACTTAAACATGTGATGACATATTTCAGATATTGATAAATATGCAATACTTCATTTATGATTGCGTTCTCTAAGTTAATTTGTTCACATACCAAAATGGCCTTCTTCATTTGTATCATCAAAGGGATTGATAACAGCAATGGCCTACCGATTGCCTCATGTGGTATGCAACATTACTTCAAAATTCATTCTCTCTATATCTGTCTAATCCAATTTAGTTATAACTTGAATCATAATTTTAATTAATTTAGTTTTTTAGGTCATGGGAGGCAGAACAACGAGCATAAGATGGTGAGACGTGGTGACTTCTTCTTAATTCAACACTCAGAGAAGGAATCCGGCATATCAAATTTTCACCTTTTCTTCCGGGGGACCAAAGCCGGAGGAGTATTATTGTTCTGTTTCATGATAATATTTCTTTTGTATTTAATTTCGGAACATGTGAGTTCACTTGATTTTTGTTTTTATGGATCATGGGTGCAATTTGATTTTTCTTTCATGTCATACTAGGCATAAATATATGTACATCTTATGCTATAAGCATTTTCGTAACTTTAATTTTAATCTAACTTTAACTCTAAATTACTCTATTTCATTTAGAGTTGTATCTAATCTGCTTATGATAGAAAAAATAAAATGAAAATTTTATTAAGGATCCAAAAACAAAATATAATAATTTATCATGGACAAAAACATTTAAATCTTATTATATTAATAAATAATCTTGCCCATTTTCATTTTTCACGAATTTTCTTTAACTGTTCGGGGTAGAAAAAGTAAAGGTTGGAAATAATTTTTCCCTTTCTAAAATGCTTAGAACACACATTGTAATTGTTTGATCATAAATTTGAATATGCTTTTTGGCAGGATTCGCCAAACCCCTTAGCCAATTCACTTTTGCAACCCAAATTTGCCAAAACGCTTATATTAGAACTTGATTGGTTGTCTCTGTGAATTGATGAGAATGATCCACTGGTATTGTGCATTGTTGGAGCTTATGGTAGTTTTCGTCTTGTTGAAATTAATCCGCAAGTGATACAAATATCTCTCCAGTTAGAAAATATGAGTTTCTTTGTTGTAATTCTGTGCATGATACTATTTTTGTATTGACATTTCATCAAATGTTTGTTTGTAATTCTTAATTGTTAACTAAAACTGGTATTATTAGGCAAGGTTATTCTAAAAGTAAATACGGTAAGTGTGTCATTCGAAAAACTACCTGTAATTCCATTTTCAGTTATTCATTGGATCTATCACTTTGCTAAAATCTAAATATTTTCCTTTTCACTGATAGTACATTATAAAGGACAAACTTACTATGACTATTGTGGCCAAATTTCTCAAACTAGTGTAATTTTTTTTTGAAATTTCCAAAATAGTGTATTTTTTATTTTATTTCTGGATATGGGTAAATCGTGCAGAGATTGCACGATATCAATGTGAATAGATCGTTCTGTTATTGCACAATTTAATTCAAGATATATGAAACCGTGAGAAGATAACACAATTTAGTTAAAGTAATGAAATTGTAGAATAAATGTACAATTTTAATTAACTAATTAATTGATTAATTGAAATGGGTAGGCTACTGCAAAGGGTAATTAATTCTCCCACCTTTTCTCTTCTATTTTTTGATATTGTATTGGGTTGTGCATATAAAATTAAATTAGAATTAATGCATAGTGATAAAACCATTTTTGGAAATTTTGATGAAAATGAAAATGTAGTCATTGAAATTAATTAATTGTCATTTAAGTAATTAAAATAAATGTGAAACTAATTTGAATGGAAGAATATGAAGAAAAGTTATCCGTTTAATTTGAATGGTTTATATATAGAGAAAATTTAAATTATTTGAATTGATTATTTTTTAAAATTTATTTACATTTTTTTCCTTCTTAAAAGTACTTACTTGGACTCTTTTTTTTATTTTATAAAAATTCTGAAACTTATTTATATTTTTTCTTTTTTAAAACTACTCATGCTTTTTTTTTCTTTTATAAAAATAACCATTATTGTAATTTTATAAAAATTCTCAAAGTACTTCCGCTTTTTTCTTTTCTTTTATAAACATTCCCAAACTTATTTAAATTTTTTTTCTTCTTAAAACTATTTCCAGTCTGATTTTTATTTTTTTTATAAAAATAACCATTGCCGTAATTTTTTTTTTAAATAGTAAACATGAATGATATAATGACAACCTATTTTTTTTTAAAGTAGACTATGTATAGATTACCTTAAAGTACATAAACAATCTTCATATTCTTCCATTCAAATTAATTTCACTTTTATTTTAATTACTTAAATGACAATTAATTAACTTCAATGACTACATTTTCATTTTCATCAAAATTTTTAAAACGGTTTTATCACTATGCATTAATTCTAATTTAATTTTATATGCACAACCCAATACAACATCCAAAAAATAGGAGGAAAGGTGGGAGAATTAATCACCCTAAATGCTTGCAGTAGCCTACCGATTTCAATTAATCAATTAGTTAGTTAATTAAAATCGTACATTTATTCCACAATTTCATTCCTTTAACTAAATTGTGTTATCTTCTCAAAATTTTATATATCTTAAATTAAATTGTGCAATAATAGAACGATTTATTCACAATGATATCGTGCAATCTCTGCACAATTTACCCATATCCGGAAATAAAATAAAAGATACACCATTTTAGGAATTAAAAAAAAAATTACACTAATTTGGGAAATTTATCACTATTGTGTCTATTACTACTTCATTTGCCTATTATGAAAACCTAATTTGCTATAGTCGCTTCTATTTCATATCCATTGTAACTTTGTTACTTTTGTGCTACCAGTCTTTTCTTTTTTCTTTTCGTTTCTGGTTTGTGGTTGGAATTCCAAAAGTTTGCTCTATAGAAAATCAGTGAGATAAGTTTGCTCGTTTTGGTTCAATCTGAAGGCTTTATGTTATCCGTAAGCTTATAAATTCCATGGTGTCAAAAAACATTTTAATTGGAAGCAGATATGTTGGAGGATCCTTTAATGATATTCGTAAGCTTCTAAATTCCATGGTATAATAGTTTAATCCACTGATGTAGTATTTATCATGTTTATACATGCTGGAACATGTAGTATTTATCATATCTATACATGCTGAAACATGTTGATTATGTAATAGTTGTTGCATGTTGGAAAATATGTTTCATCATCCTCCAAGTCAGTTAACTGCCTAGATGTTGCATACATTTTTTCATTTTTTTTTCTAATAACTTAGAAATTTGTTTTCTTTATTTCAGATATCATATGTTGAAAGTGATGTTCCATTAACAAATCAGACTACATGATCAAATGAAGGTAACAAGACAGAATAAATATATTGTTGTTTTTTTATATAGTCATATAGTAGTTCATTTGTAATAGTCAGTAGTTGTCTTGTATTAGTCTTGTAGTATTTCATTTGCTTGACATTTTACTTATCACATACAATTCAGTATGTTTTGGAACAATGTATTATGAACCATGGTATATAAATGTAATAGTATTATTATTTTTTATTATAAAGTTTGTGTCATTTATAATTATCTTGATTTAAAGATCTTAATAGTAATTATGAAAGCAGGTTTAATATATTAAATATTATTACTAATTATGAAATGTTGGATAATTATAAAACGTTGGATATAGTTCATTTATTTAATTATTTGCGCTCAACACAATTTATCAATTAAAACAATTCTGACAATTTCAACTAACATTATTTACATGCAAAAAAATGTCGCTTTATACAAGTTGTTATATGGTGGGTGTTGTAGCAATTCGCAAAAAATACTTATTATATTTTGTGGCGTCCATATCTATGGTGGTATGCGGAACAGCCAGACGCGTATATAGTGACATTTATAAGAGACTTTGCATACAAAAAAAAAGTTACCACATACACAATATTTTGCAGTACTAACTCTTTACTAGTATAATCTTTATTTATTCAATGCTTTCTTGACCCTCTTAATCAATGTTTTCTATCTTTTGATGTCATCATGCACATTTATATATGCACTACCTTCTATTCCAAATCCATCATCTTCATCCTCGTGTCTATCTTCTTCATTGTCATCAAATTCCATATCTTTAATAAATCCATCATCTTTATTAAAATCCTCCATTCGAAACTAACCACCTTCACAAACATTCATATCAACACTCTTTTCTCTACATTCCAAGCTAACCACCCCAAACTAACAAGAATGTGTTCAACATAAATTTCTACTTCCTCCTTTATATTTTTTGCATGCTAGTCATTTCTATAACATCTCTATCCACATATAATTGTTTCAAATCTCTTTCGATCCTTCCTTTCTTACGTTTCCACCACAATTTCAACTCGAAATCATACTAGAACTCTTGAACTATCCCAAGTGGTTCAAAATATGACCACTTATCCGAATCCAACCCATGAAAAACATGTTTTTCACCTTCCTTGTAACACTAGATATGTTATAGACTTGCCCATATTATGAATAGTTAATGAGAACTCAATTTCCTACATTTTTATTCAAATGTAATCCAAAGAAGTAGAACAAACCCAAAAAAAAAAAATTAACTTTATTATCATTCATACATTTTCAATTCAATGTCATTCCACCTAAAGAACCAAAGATATTTGACCTTAAATTTCACTCACTCATTGAAAGCCCCAATCTATGAACAAATTGAAAAAAACTACTTACCACAATTTCATGAAACACGTTCCCAGTGAGCACAACCAAGGAAAACACACAATGATGAAGCATTGTTTTCTTAACCTTGCTTTCAATTGCAACAACAATGACACTATCACAATCGCTCAATAGCAAAGCATGTTTCTACACTGTAAAGACCTCAAACATTTTCAGTCAAACACGATTACTCTTTAATTTGTAATTTCATATAAAACCCAGAAACCATACACGACATGGACATTATACTAGAGCTCATGTCGAAACTCTATTTGTCACGTGGCAAACTCTTTAACACAATCTGTTGGCGAGGATATTTTACATGGCTTCATAAAATGTAAGGATGCAATAGACACTTTCAATGAGGGACGTGACATAATTCTTCGTAAAAGTTCAAGGACAAAAAAATTGGACAAAAAAATATTTAACCCTTTTAAAATGTATATTCTGGACAAAAAAATATTTAACCCTTTTAAAATGTATATTCTGGAAAAAAAATATTTAACCCTTTTAAAATGTATATTCTCTAGTTTCTTTTATCATTTTTCCAAAATGGTTATTCTAGATTATATTTGTCACATTTTGAAAAGTGATTATTCTATTTGAGCATGCATTTTAGAACACCCCTTATTCGGAATAAGCAATCAAGAATTTTTTTTAATACATTTGGAAACATTTTGTATAATGTGTCAAAGATTCTAAAAAAGTACTTTTGTTCATCAAATTATAATTGTGGGGTACAGTAAAAAAAGTATAGGGTGTAAGAGAACTCCATTTTCATAATATAATAGTTAAGGTGTGCAAAATGGGCTTAAATATGTATTTTGCTTTCTGTACTCCATAATTATTATCTAAAACATCATAATTTTAATTGATCTTGGAATCTTTCTTAGTTTACACTTAATAATCTTACAAACTTAGACATCGAGACTAAAAATAATTTAAATATATATATTTTTTTTAAAAGACCTTTTAAAAATAAAACAGAACTTCAAAATGCAAAGTAGATAAATCTAAAATATTATAATTGACCCTAAAAGTAATATCTCAACGAACTTGATATATATATATATATATATATATATATATATATTCAAGAACACGCAACCTCTAACATGTTTTTAAAACTCGTAATGTAGAAATGTGTTATGGATTAGGAAATTTGAAAAGATGTTTCAAAATATCTATTCTGAAAGCCTTCTAGATTAAACTTTTCAAAACATATATATCCTACATTATATGGGAACACTCAAACTATTTTATAAATTAAACAATCCAAAAGATATTTAAGAATGACTAATTTAAAACGTTGAAAAATGTACAACTCTTATTTCTAGGTTAGGAAGTATGAAAATATTAAGAATTGAACAATCTGGGAGCAATCTAGAAAGTTAAGAAAACAAATTACCTGAAACCGTACTTCAGGAGGGAGGCGTGCAACGGAGAAGAGAAAAATATTTTGAATGCAGATGGAAAAGAGTTATATTTGGAGATTAAATTATAACTTAAGAATAATTTAGTGAAGGTATAATTGTGGAGGTTTAGGAAGAAAAACATTTAAATATTGAAGCTCTATAGCTATTGTAAGTTTTTCTCTCATGGATTCATTTAGACCAAAAATATCTAAAAAGACATGAGTGATTGATCTGGCTTGTAAGTGCATTGGGCCTGTCTTCTTACTTAATGGAAGAGCTAAAAGCTTAAAATGGTACACAATCTTTCTGTTTAACATAACTAGAAAGACATTCAATCTCCAACTATAATGTGTTAATTGATGCTTCTTGCAGAATCTAAATTTGATTAACACTGATAATGGAGCAGAATCTTTAGTAATAGAGCAGGAAAAACTTACTAGCTATGATTTTCATTTTATCTTGCTATTCATTGTTGAATCTTATGTAGTATGTCTTAAGAATTGTTACATGAGGTTTTTGTAAAGATTTTGCCTTTGTCCTTTCTTACATCCTTTTCACATGCCTGTTCTTTATGTTAAAACTTGATTAATTTGGTCCTTCAATTTTTTTATTAGATTATATTTAATAAAAATATTATCATAGTAAATGTTCACAAACAAGTAAATAAGTCCGATTCAAATTTTAATAAATAGGCAAAGCTTGAGTTACCATTTTTTTTCACAAATCAAGTTTTGGATGTTTCATGTTCAACTGGATGCTCGTTATTTACATAGTAAAATAAAATTAAAAAGGTAAAATAGATCACACTATCAATTTTTTGTCAGCTTGTGGAAAAGTTAAAATAAGGTAGTTTTCAGAAAAGTTTATATTCATAAATTAATAATTTTTATAATACAGAGCAGTGACTTAACTTTAATTACTTCAAGATATTATAAGAAACTTGGAAAGCTGGTAGGATTTTCCATTTGGATCAAAGATGTGACTTAACTTTAGAATAATTGTAACAGATTAGCTCAAGAGCAGTCAGTGATTAAGTGCTCTTTTTAAATTGCTTGATTTTGGATCAATTCCTATTCAAGTCATTTAACCAACACATACATGATCTCCTTCCACATATAAAAGTTAATAAACAGATTATGTTTTCAAGCGTGTGCCAGATATCTCAAGTAAAAATTAAGCTTGATTTTTTTTATTGATGTTTGGTGATAATGCTTGTAATTTTTTATTATGTATACAAAGTTATACATCTTTAAGCTTATGTGCATTTTTGGGGAAAAAAATACTGCTTTTATAAGTTAGAATTAGTTTATGTAATAAGTTAATTTATAAAAAATATACAAATTGTCTAATTTTTTTTAGTATGTAGATAAGATAATTTTAGTTTATATAAAAGAAAAGTTTTTAATGAAAAGCTTATTTATATATATATATGATCAGCATAACTTATTTGAATTGAGAAGTACTTATGACTAGGATGAAAATAAATAAAACAAGACCTATGACATAACCTACCAAATAAGACTTTTTAGGAAAATAAATTAGGTAAATGCTTTTATGCAAGTTTATTTTACTAGAAGAAAATATTTAGATTATTCAAAAATTATTTAAATTCTAGTAGCAGGCTAACCTAATTAAATAAATACAAGTATTTGTTTTTGTAATTAATATATTAAATTTTATATTCACTAAAACTACATATCCATTTATTTTTTAAGTATTAAACATATTAACCAATATTTAACATATTTAGTAAACTTATTAAAGGATAACTTAATATCTTTTAAAAATCTTACTCTAAAATGAACTTTTAAATAAGTTAGTACGACGACAAGTTATATTGAAAAAAAAAATGTTGATATCATAAAACCAAACTATATTTTACTCTCATAAAACTCAACCTACCTATCTTGTTTATCTTATGTCATAGATAAAAATCATTTTAAATTCATAATTTCTAATTTATTTAAAATGAAGTTTTTTTCCCACTTGAAATGTTTTTAATTATTCTAGCATGTAGTTTCGTTTCCTCATTAGCTTAATAGTTGAAATATGTTTCTATATTGTCCTTAATTCCTTAAAATACGAAACACTCATATCTATCACGTCTTATTTTTATAATGAAAAATGAGCATACATTGTAAATTGTTCAATGTACAATAGTAATTTACATTAAATATTTAAATTACAAGCACATAATTATTTAATAATATTTAAATTTTATCTTGATAAAAGTCTAAAATTATTCAATAATTTTGTCTGATCTTTGTTCATTAATCTATTTTCTAAAGTGAAAATTGATCTGAATTGATTTTTTTTATTGAATTATTTGTTTGAGCTAAAAATTTCCATTTGACCTTAATCTTTTTTTCTGAAATATTATTCATTTGAACGAAAATTGCACTACTTTAAGGCAGTTGCTTCCTGCACGATACAAGTTGCTTCCTGCACTTAACAAATTATTAATTTTCTAATAATATCCTTATTATTTTTATTTTTAAATTTATTTATTAAATAATTATTTTTTGTCTCACACACATTCACGCACTAGATAAATGCAACCAAATTAAAAAAAATTAACATTTTTTTCTCTCTTATTTTAAAAGAGGCCCTTTTTAATTTTAAATTAATAAAATAATAATTTTTATTCTGTTTTTTTTTTGGTAGTTTCTCTCTACTCACCTTCTTCTATTCTTCTATTATATTACCTTCTTCTATCATATTATTTATTTTCACTTCATCAATAAATATTAAAAACATTAAGTTATAAAAAAAACAAAATCACATTACATTATAAAAAGAAATTACAAAATATTTAAGATTCAGCTTTCATGTAGAAAATAATTTGACAAGAAAATAACAAAAAATCATAAGAGATTCTTTGTTATAAAAGAAAGAATGAATAAAAGAAGATGAAAATAATAATTTATAAATGCTAAGGATAATTTCAGTATTTTAGAAAATTATAAGTACAAGTCATAATTGTTGTTTTCTCTACACAATATAAACTTTTTTTCAATTAATTATACCTTACTGATGTTACATATCTTAAAGTATTGTATTAATAAATAAAATGATAAAAATTTTAAATTTAAATTATGGTTATAACAAAATTTATTTTCTTTATCTACTAATTTAAAATTAAAGGAGATATATGAGAGAGAAAAATAGAAAAAAAGAAAGTAAATTTTACTTTATTAATTTAAAATTAAAGGAGATACACATAAGAGAGAAAAAGAAACGTAAATCTAGCGTGTGATTCACCTGCGAAAGAGAAAAAAATTATTTATTTAATAAATTTAAAAATAAAAATAACAAGGATATTATTGTAAAATTAATAATTTGTTCAGTGCAGGAAGCAACTTGTATCGTACAGAAAGTAATTACCTACTTTAAGTCATATAATCACAACTACATTTCTTCTTAAGTAAGAAGGATTTCGTTTGAGCAAAAAAAATATAAAAAAAAAAACACTTTATAATATCTTACACACCACCATACTTTTACTTAGCAAAAAAGGATTTTGCTTAAGTGAGAATAGATCCAAGATAAACCCTCCAATGGAGGAAATCTCCAACTTTACCCTAGTAAACTAGTTTTACAATGTTTGTATTTCAGAGGATATGCGTACAAGGTTTCTAGAAAAAAACTAATATTAATTAATTCTATGATTTTGTCTTTATGACAGGATCAAATTGTTAGAAGGAAAGAAATATTAGTTTTTTGATTTTGCCTTTATGACAAGAATCAAATTATCATCAATTCTGTTTATTTTATTTTATGTTTTATGACAATATCAGGTTGTAATATTTTTATTTATTTTCTTTCTTTAGCTATACCTATAATGGGTACATTATTTGTATCTATTCAACTCTTTGTTTTTTATCATTACATAGAAAAATAGAGAGAATATTTTCATTCTCATATCCTTTGTTCATCTCATTATTTTCGTAATATAGTATCAGAGCTCTAATTTGAGAGCTCTGAGTGCTACATTTATCATGGCCAAAGTTATTGATCCCTCACAAGATTTTAGTTCACCTTATAATGTTAGTTCTCAGCAACATATGATTTGTTCTCTCGGTACATAACAAGAGAGACAAATTTTTGATGATTAATCAAAGACAATGATTGATACTAACAGAAGTAGTTATGGAAGACAATATACTTCTAAAGTCTGCAGTCATTATGGAAAGACAGGACATGTGATTGATACATGTTATAGAAAACATGGTTTTGAACCTCAATTCAAGTTTAAAAATTATAAAGCAAACTGTAATAATAACCAGCAGAATCATGAAGGTTTAAGGTCAGAGGTACATTCTCAACAAATTGGTTTTACTCCTAGATAATGTTTTGTATATTCCTAACTTCACTTTTAATCTTCTTTCAATAGCAAAGTTGATTGATAATTTGTCTTGTGTGATTATTTTTATTCTAATGGTTGTCACATTAAGGACAAAAACTCCTTGAAAGTAATTGGATCAGCTAAGATACAAGATAGACTTTATATATTCAAGGTCTCTTCTTATAAAAACCTTCAAATCAAACATGTCAAATCTCCACATATCACTAATACTGTCAACTTTACTGCTAGTGATCTCAAAACCCTTTAGCATTTTCAGTTAGGGCATGTTTCAAACAAATCTTTAGATGTTATCAAAAATAAATTTCCTTTTGTTAAATATAACAAATCTTTTATTTGTGATATTTGTCATTTCCAAAGAAAAAAGACTTCCTTTTCCTCTTAGTGTATTTAAATCTAAAAAATATTTTGATTTGATTCATGTTGATGTGTGGGGATCATACTCATTATCATCAATTCATGGTTATAAATATTTCTTAACCATAGTTGATGATTATTCAAGGTACACATGGGTTTTTCCGTTAAAACAAAAATCTTAAGTTGTTAGGATTTTGGAAAATTTTGTTGTTTCTATTCAAACACAATTTGAGACAACAATAAAAGTAATAAGAAGTGATAATGAGACTGAATTTTTCATTACTAATTTTTTTATCAATAAAGGAATAATAAATCAAACTTCATGTGTCAATACTCCACAACAAAATAGTATAGTTGAAAGGAAACAAGGTTATTTATTAAATGTAGCAAGAGCTCTCATGATACAATCTCATTTACCCAAAATTTATTGGTCATATTTTGCGATACATGTTGCGCATATTATAAACATGTTTCCCACACCTGTTTTAAATGATTTTTATCCTCATGAAATGCTTTCCAAAACTCCACCAGATTTTAATCAATTAAAGGTGTTTGGATAATTATGCTATGCTAGCATTTTGTCAACAAATACAAGTAAATTTGATCTAAGGGCATCAAAATGTGTTTTTATTGATTTTAAAAGGGGGAAAAAAGGATATATTTTGTTGAATATTCAATCAAGAGAAATTTTTGTGTCTAGGGATGTTATCTTTTATGAACATGTTTTCTCATATCAAAGGGTTGAAGATACTAGTAATGAAACTGACAGTTCAAACATTCATGATCAAAATGTTTTACAGAAGATCAACCTATTTTGAGTGAGCCATCACGAGTCATTTTTGCACCCTGTGATAATATTGAAAATAATGTTAATAATGACCATGAATCAGATATTCATATCCCCAAAAAAGTTTGTTCCCATAGAGACCAAAACCTCAATAAAAATCATGAAACAACACAGACAATTTGAATGAGTACCAGAACAAAAAGAGCACCTGAGTATCTAAAGGATTATCATTGTAATCTCAATGTTTCCAATACATCTTCTAGAGTTAAATATCTTTTGAATTATGTTTTGTCTTAAAATAAATTATCACCTTCTTATAAATCTTTTGTTATGTCTATTTCTTCACATGTTGAGCTAAACACTTATTTTGAAGCTGTGAAATATGACTGTTGAAGAAAGGCTATATAGTGTGAGATATTTGCTTTGGAGTCAAATCAAACATGGGAGATTGTTCTTTTTCTCAATAAAAAAACTGCCATAGGTTGCAAATGGGTATTCAAAATAAAGTATAATGCTGATGGGACTATTGAAAGATATAAAGCAAGACTAGTGGTGAAGGGATACACACAAATAGAAAACATTAACTACCTTGAAACTTTTTCTCTAGTAGCAAAGATGACCACTATAAGGTTGCTTCTTTCTCTAACTTCTATATATAACTGGGCATTGAAACAGTTAGACATAAATAATGTCTTCTTACATGGAGAGTTGAAAGAAGATGTATACATGGTTGCTCTTCTTGGATTGACTTATATTCAACCAGGACAAGTTTGTAAATTAAAAAAAAAGGCTTTATATGGCCTTAAGCAATTGGTTTACTGAATTGTCATCCTTTTTTATTTCTGTTGGATATACTCAATCTATATGATTGTACCTTGTTTATTAATTCTTCTGAAAGATCTTTTACAACATTATTGGTGTATGTGGATGATATAATTTTGCCAGGAAATGATAAAGAAGAGATTGAGTGAGTCAAAGAAGCTTTGACTAAGACATTCAAGATCAAGGATCTTGGTGATTTAAGATATTTTCTTGGTTTTGATGTAGCAAGAAGTAAGAAATGGATAATGATGAATCAAAGGAAATATGCATTGGAATTGCTAACATATACATGTCTTTTAGCCTACAAACCTGCAGTCACTCCTATGGATAATCTTGTTAAATTCTCTTCTACCAGAAGTGTGTCTTTCACTGATGTCCATGCCTATAGAAGGTTGATTGGAAGGCTTATGTATCTCACTAATGCCCGATCTGACATAACATTTTTTGTTAACCAACTTTCTCAGTTTCTTGATAAGCCTACAATTGCTCATTATAATGCAGCAATTAGAATTCTCAAGTATATTAAAGGAGTTCTAAATCTTGGCTTATTTTTCTTTTCCAACAGTTTTGTCCATCTAAAAACCTTTTGTGATAGTGATTGGAGTACCTGTAGTGATTCAAGACAATCAATGACCGATTTTAGTGTGTATCTTGGAAATTCCTTATATACTGGAAATCAAAGAAGCAAGAAACAATATCAAAGAGTTCCTGTGAAGCTGAATACAGGGTAATGACCACTGTTACACGTGAAATTCAATGGCTAGTTTGTCTTCTTCAAGATTTAAAAGTTCTTTTTGAGCGACCATCTCTTTTATATTGTGACAATTACTCAACAAGATACATTGTAGCAAATCCAGTGTTTCATGAGCATACGAAACATATAGAAATAGATTGTCACATTGTTAGAGAAAATTGAGAGGTCTCATCCATTTGCTTCTCATTTCCACCACAGAGCAACTAGCAAACATTTATACCAAAGCCTTAGGTCTCAGTCTTTCAAGAATATTTGTTCCAAGATGGGTCTCATCAATATTTTCTCCCCAGCTTGCGAAGGGTTTCAAAGGATATGGATACAAGGCTTTCAGAAGGAAACTAATATCAATTATGTGATTTTGTATTTATGACAGGATCAAATTGCTAGAAGGAAAGAAATATTAATTATTTGATTTTGTCTTTATGACAAGAATCAAATTATCATTAATTATGTTTATTTTGTATTTGTTAGCACCAGTGGACTGCTGCAGTGATTTGATGAAGCCAACCATGAGTGAAGAAGTTCAAGACCTATGATCATATGTGGAATGCATGAAGATTCATGAAGATTTGAAGCTTGGTCTAGA
>Ga0099824_1000502_pt1 | contig 46488 bp, 20 predicted proteins | sample SiratrowhiteBW_FD_76837 | JGI IMG/M metagenome (GOLD analysis project Ga0099824, IMG submission 76837) | Root nodule microbial communities of legume samples collected from California, USA - Siratro white BW | ecosystem: Host-associated > Plants > Roots > Nodule | place: USA: California... | reverse complement strand
TTTATATATATATATAATAATATATATATATATATATATATATATATATATATATATATATATATATATATATATATATATATATATTGATTTTATAAACATTGGATAATGCTTATATTTATTATTATGAATATTGAACAATTTGAATAAACTAAACATAATATCTTATATTTTCAATTCCTTGTGTTGATGTAATGATACTTGTTTATAATTGTTTGATCAAGTTAGTGTTCTTAATGGAAAATTAAAATAATATATAAAAAAAATCTTATTATAGTTCTACTTATCTTATTTCTTTTTTTTTATATTTTGTTTTAATTTTGTGATTAACCTTTGTTAACTTTATAAATCCAAACTTATTAATAAATTGTTATTTGATTTAGAGATGAAGAAAAAAGAGAGACAATAACAAAAATACTTCAGATTTTACAACAAGATTTTTCTTCCAATACCTTTTTATTTAGCATACAATGGTTTAATTCTAATATATTTCATTGTCATTGATATGAATCAATCAACTTAGAGAACACTAAGAAAATATGTTTATTAGTAAAGACCCAAAAATTTCTTTAAAAATTCTAAGATGATTTAAGATGTTAGATGAGGATCAATGATATTTAAAAACCCTAAAGAAACAACTATAATAATTGACGAACCTTCTATTGTAATATCATTAGCCCCAAGATGATAAAATAAGAAATGAGTGTTGAGAATTAACAATTCCAATGTTATTCTTGTATAACATACAAAATTTGTGAAATGGTTCCTCCTATAACTAAATAGATTTATCTAACTCTTATGAAGGATTTGAACTAAAAATTGAATCAATATCTTTGATAAAGTCTCAACCAAGTAACAACAAATAAAAAAAAAGATAAAATGAAAATAAATATGAAGAAAGGTAAGGAATGAACAAGAACACACCAACTTGAAAGAATTCAAGGATAAGTGAAACATCGATTCATCACTCGAAGAATCTTTCCACAAAAATAATCTAAATTAAGAGTATAAAAATATCAACAACTTGTTTCCAGTTTTTTATTGTTTTTTTTTTCAATTATGTTATACTTTGTAGGTTGGAAAGCAAGTATAGAAGATTTTTTTCATCTTTCTTTTTATCTTTGATGTGATTAATTATTCTTTCATAGATATCTAAACATTTATGTATTAGTTAGAATCAAATGTAATCAAATTAAACTTTTTTATATATTCTTTTTGAAATGTATGTATGTTTATGTGTGTGACTTTTATTAATCTATATTATTGATCCATTTATTATTTTTTGAAAATTATGACTACATTTTATGTTTTAAATAACAATAGGAGTATTCGTTGATTAAATTGGATAGGATAGAATTTGAGCAAACTCATTACCTAATTCACTAAAAAAATATCTAGTTGGATCGGGTTTGTGCAATTTTTTATATTAAACTCAATTCAACTCAACCTACCCTTAAACATATTAGATTGAATTGAGTTAATTTGATCAAGATTTTGAAGAATACTATTTTGTTTATTAAAAATTATAATTTTTAAATATCAATCTAATTAAAAAAATAACACAATTTTTAGAAAAATTAATTAAAGGCTTCAAGCATGTCAATAAATCATATCATATTAAGTTTGTTCAGACTAGTTTAAATTCAATACATGAAAAGAACATAACATAATCATTCATAATAACATATGTATAAATAAGAGTGGGTCTTTAATTAGATTGTAGGTCATCGTACTAATACCAATCCAATCTAATTAAGGTGAATTAGATCGAATTTAAGTCATCCAATAATCAATTTAATAAATATTTCTAAAAATCAATTAAAAAAATCTTAAATTTTAATTTAGAATAGAGTAATTATAATTTTTTAAAGATAACTTATAAATGAATAGATGGTTGATAATCAATTTTAAATAAATAGAGAAAAGAAATAGTTATGTGTATTATTGAGAAATAATAATATGTACACGTGAATTGATGAAATTTGATCCAAAAATATTTTCTCATTAATAATTTTTTATTGTATATCATTTTATTCTATGAACCTTCAATATCATTGTAATTTCTTTAATTTACAAAGGTGAAAATTTAGTCATTTGAATAGTATAAACACAATGTCTTATATCATGGAGATATTTGTAAACAAAGAAACACTCTTCTTGTCATTGTTTTGCAACGATTGTCACATCAATAATGTAAATCCTCTTGAAACGTCTTTTAGTTCCAAATATTTTTCTTATACTCTTAGAACCTCGAATACATTTAATTGCATTTAATATTTTTCTTAGAGTATCAAGTGATCGAAAGAGACGATGGTATATTTCAAAGAGAAATTTCATGGTTGGTGATAATTCTACTTAAAGTAAAATTGCATTCCATGAAGTAAATGCAGATACAATAGAAATGATTGAATATAAAAAGTAATAGGTTTTGGAAGGGAAGGAGGAAAAGGGAAGGAAGAAAAGTGAAGGAAAAAGCCCAAAGGAAAGGGGGAGTGGCCCTGATGGGTGGGGTGTGGGCTCAGATGGGTAAAATCCAAGAAAAGGTGGGACCAAAAGCAAAGCATGTGTAAAAAGGGTGTTTGAGAAGCTGAGGCAAGAAAAACCCGTGGGTAAAGGAAAGGACTAGTTAGTGGGTGGGCCGGGCCCAAGGACATGGTCAACGGTCACATCACGAAAGAGATGACACTTGTTGCTTTGGGATTGAAGCGTTGGGAAAGAGAAGAAAGAAAGAGTATGATGTGAGTGCGAAGCAGAGACACTCAGACACCGCGCACGCACACTGACACATCAACTGCTTCCTGTTCTCACCCACTCTCTGTCCTTTTCTTTTTTCACCTTTCTTCCTCCAATCATAATATTACTACTAATATGCCAATTAATTTTAATTATATCTAATACTAACATGCCAACTAATTTTAATTATATCTAATACTAACATGAAATCCATGAAAATGTAGACACAAATAAAGGTATAATTAATAAACGATTAATTTATATTTAACTTATACGATAAAATATTTGTTCAAAAATTTAATAATTACAAGATAAATATGAAAAGAAAACTTAATAATTAAATCAAGAGATCTTAGTGAAAATAACCAATGAAGTTTTTTAACCAATCCAACTAAGTTACCCGATTCATCGGCTACAAAGTCACATATTCTACACTAATAAGATAAAAAAAAATAACATGATTTGTTATTAGATATTTAACATTGTTGTTCGTAAGCTATTAACCTGAAAATATAAAGCATTAGAAGGAAAAATTTCCTTTCAAATTTGTCCATCTAATTTCATAATTTGTTTACTGCAATTCTTTTTTGTAATTATTTTATTGCATTAATAAATTATAGATGGATCGAGTTCAAAAAAATTACTGGATTTAGAACATGAATCAAAAACATTTGCGAGAAAATTGGTGGATTATTTATCAACAAGTTTGTATATGAATAGTGAAATTCAAACTTATTATTTTGATGATGTCTATCGATTTTCTCCAAAATTTATTACAGTTTTAGTTTTTTAAAAATAAATTGATTAATATTTTTATTTTCCATGAATATTAATAATTTTATTTCTAACTAAAATAGCTTACTTATGTATTTGTAACAATTAAAATAACAATATATTTACTAAAACGAAAATTATTTTAAGAAGTGAAACATTTATTATTATCACGAAACAAAAATAGTATATTTATCTTTATTCACACTTTTTTTTTCTAATTATAACTAGTCAAAATAAATATCATTTAGGTGTGGCTTGCATTGCATCAAAGTGGAGGTGTAAAAAGGGGAAGAGGACAAAAAAGAAGGATGTTATCGATTTCCCACAGAAGGAAATAAAAAGTTGGAGAAAATGTGTAAGTCACTCTATACACAGATATAAAATAAAATAAGTAAAAAATTAAAATAATACAACGTAATATATTATTTTTACCTTTTCATCATATATTACTTGAAAAACATCTATAATTAATTACGAAGGTAATATAATTGATCATTATTTTGTGAATATAATAATAATAGATAATAAAAATATTTTTCTTTTATTTTAGTAAGAGAAAATACTTATATTTTTACTCATTCTTTAAATATTTTTTTCCTTTTCTTCGATGTCTGATTTTTCATTATAGCATCGCAGCAAAGATTAATTACTGACGCCGATGTCCAATACTCAGCTGAACATTCTGTGGTCATGTCAGTTAAAAAACTTGGATTTACAATTAGATTTATTTGCAGTCAAATATCCTCACGTGTTTCTTTTAAACTCACTGTCACATCCTATAAATCGCTCGACAACCACCAACGTTGTGCGACTTGCATCACATCTTTCGTTGTTTTTCTCTTGTTTTATCTAATTGTTCCAACCCTCAGTTTCTCGTGAAAATGTGAGAATAATGGTAACTACGACTCAGCACAACAACTTTTGTTGTAGTGATCAAATAAATATAATTAAAAAACATTTTATCTCTTTTTTTTAAATATTTTTAGGTTTCAATGAGGTTATCTTATAAATTTAAAAATTTAATCATTATTTAATATTTCTAATTGTATATAGAGTATTTTATTTACATGCATCAAATAATCCGATCTTAAAACTTTTGTAAATATCTCCACACAAGTTTCACATATTAAATCAAAATTATTAATTCTAACATAATACTTTTATCGAAACTTTAGTAAGTATATTGGAATAAAAGAGTAACTGTTAATATAAAAGTGACAAGGCGACTAAAAATAATTTCTCGTGTTTTTAGAGAATTAATGAAAATTTTAAGTTATACATCTTTTTCTATTTGGTTGAAAATGTAAGATACTTGTAAAAAATACTTTGACAATTAAATTATTTTTAGTATGTACGAAAAATAATGAAAATCAGTGGTCAATACATATAAATGTTATAAGAATAACGTTGGGTCAATCAATTATTTTTCAAGCTCATTTGCAAGCAAATGATAAAAAAAAAATTATTAAAAACATAAACTTGTATTTAATCTTAATAAACATATTTATTGAGTTTGTCTCATAGATGGAATGGTGATGATAAATTGAATTGTTTCATTTTTTCTTGTCAAAAATAGCTTTAAACTGACTTTCTATAAACAAATTCTTTTTAACCTATTGAACAAAACCAAGTAAAAAATGTCATTAAGTTATTCTACAATATATCATACAAAAGTATAAACCTTATAAAGAAAAAGATTTGACTAAAAAAAGTTATTTTGGGGGTTATAAATTTATAAACTCGAGAAGAACTTGATAAAAAAACATCAAGATAGGTATGAAAAACATATTTTCATTTTATATCAAGTACTGAATCAAAACTTGAAAATTATTAGTGAATGATTATCATGCAAATAACATTTTTATTTTTCTTCTAAAAATGTCACGGTGATTTTTGCTCTAATTTTATGAATTCTTAAGTTTGTAAGTTTTTAACTAAGACTATTAGAAAGGTAAGATTTTATCTATTCTATTATAGTCAACTAACCAAATACATGTTACACGTTAACAAATAATTGTAACTATAATTGATATAAAATGCATTACATATAATTGTGTTTTTCTATGTATTTTTCTGAGAAAAAATAATATCCTTTTTATTTTTTATCTAAAATAATTTTGATATATTCTTTTTAATTTCACTAAAATATTATTGAAACAATGTTGGTGTTTCTTCTCTTCTCGAATACCACATAAATATAGTATGTCATGAATTTGTTTTTCTTTTATCTCTCTTCTAAGTATTGTTTTCTTTTATTATCTTCTATTTCTTTATACTTTTTCGACGACCTTAAATAACATCTACGTAATTATTTAACTATTTTTACAAAAATAGACATGTTTAACATGTTTTACAATTATCTACTTAAATTAGTATTTTTATTATTTTTCTATGTGTATGATATTCACCGCTTCAGAGTTTTAAATTAGTTTTTGTTTACAAGAAAGGAAAGAAACCAAACTATATATTTTTGAAATGAACTTTCTATTTCACTATCTTCCTAATGAAATAAACAAGTAAAATTGAAAACTTATATGGTGACACTTAATTTAGATCCTCAAATTATTTTTTCGACATACTTAAATAAACGACATACGTAAAAATGCTATGATGATAAAGTTAGTTACGACTTAAACAAATGTTAAGAGAAAGTAATCTTATATGTATAATGGATCTTTATATTTATAAAGATGGTAATAAGTTTAGAATTTTTATTAAAACTTATAAAAATATTAACCTTTTCTTATTATAATAAATTATATTAATTACCTTAATATATATTTTTTATAGTTAATCTTAACTTTAGTAAATAGGTTCTCAAATCTATATTCAAAACTCAATTAAAAATAAGAAGAAAAGTCGATAACAATCATATTTTCAATTCACATTTTTCAAGTTAATCTAAAACTAACTTCAATTTATGTAAGATATATGTTATTACAGTTATGATTTTAACTGTTTGAGATTTTAAATAGACTAGAGATGAGATATTTTAATAGTTTATAAGTGGGTGCAATCCTCACTTTATAAGCCAATTTTATAAAGTTGAGTTAGGCTTAAAATCTACTTCTTGATAAGTATCAGAGTCTATCATAATATTATTGTTGGGTCTATCGGGCCAGATGCTATTGGGCTATTATCGGACCACCCTTACATATAATTTCACACTCGAGTTGAGGAGTCTCGACGTGAGGGGAGTGTGTTGGAGATCCCACATCGACTAGAGATGAGGTCTTTCAATAGTTTATAAGTGGGTGCAAACCTCACTTTACAAGCCATTAGCCGGTTTTGTAAGGTTGATTTAGATTTAAAATCCATTTCTTATCAGAATCTATCATAAAAAGGCTATTGGGCTTATTAGATCGCTATCGGTCCATCCTTATGTATAAGTGAGTGCAAACCTCATCTTATAAGCCAGATTTATAATATTGAGTTAGACTTAAAATTCAATTTTAATATTAACTAATAAAAAGTTATATTTGTTTGTTAATTGCTAATATAATTTATAGAAGATAGATATTTTATTTAATTTGGTTACAGTGACACCTGTTTAAATTGAATTAATATATATCACGCGAAAAAAAGTTATACATACTTTTGTGAAATACATATGATTTTATAATTGATATAAAAAATTGAGTTTTCCATTTATTGAGATAATATAGTTGCGAATGTTATATATATATATATAAAATAAATAGAAAAAAAAGGAAAACTAAAGAGTTATTGTAGATAAAAACAATTACATTTCCATATTTATATTTGAAAATAAACCGTGAACTATTAAGGAACATATTGATAATTTTTATAAAGAAAGAAAGTGAAATTCTGGGGAATCATTAATGCAGTCTCGTGACCGCTGACCAAAAAGCAATCCTAAAACTATGCACATACTCTTTAATGAAACACAGCATAAATTTAGGAATATTTTTCATTAATTATGGTCTATCTAAATACTCAAAATAAAACATGCACATATAATAGAATATGTCCCATGAAAAATAAAAGACACAAAATATTATACAGGACCATATTAATACTGAATTATGAAACATACTCTATTTTTTTTAAACATGCACAGTTATACTTTCAGTCATCGAGTGGATATAAATTTTATTGAAATAATAGATTTATCAAATAGGAGCAATACCAATATTATATGTAAATAAAATAAAATAAATCATGTATTCAATTATTTTAATCAATAATATCATTCAAACAAAATTAGGAAAGTCTTCCAAATGTCAATCTTTCATATAAATTAATAACACCCTGTGTGGCTCAATCTTTCTCTAAAATCTTCCAAAAGTCAATCTTTCTACTAAAACATTTATTATTCTTCCCTAACACAACATATTTGTTGTATATTGCTTCTAACTCCATTTCCATGAAAGAACTGCCCAAATTGACATAGATTTTCACACCATACTTAATGTCCTTCATTTAGTGTATATCACAAGTGCACACAAATCAAAATATTGATATTCACTAAACTCTAAACCTTTTGCTAGCGGACCTTTTTCTCTTATTTGGAATGCTTGACATTTGCCTTCAAACTTGATCCTGTATTCCTTTCCTCTAGGTTGAATTTTATAGCTGTTTTAACAATAATAAAAATATTCTCTCACCATTTAATAATTATATTTCTAGACTATATAAAAAATTAAATTTTTCTAATTTATTTTGTTTTTTAAAATTTTAAAATTTGATATAACATTTTTTTATTTTCATAAAATAAGTGAATTTTAATATAGGTTAGGAGCGCAGCCAATTGGTTGATTCAATAATAAAGAGACAATTGAGAAGATTTTTTTGTATTCTTATTTAATTAAAAATGATGAGCATACTTAGAGAATTGATGAAAATTAAATTAACCGAAGCAATTTCCTAATAACAAAAGATAAAACGATTATAGCCCTCAAAATATAAATAGGAAGGAGAATAATAATACAACCCCTAAACATTGGTAAGATAAAAAGATTTCTAAAAAAAACGATATTATTTTATAAGAATGTAAAGTTTTGCTGATATTCCAACTCATAAGTACTATTATATACATAGCCTGATTATGTTTGTATTTGTGCTTAAAAACGAAAATACTTAATAACCTTAAATATATCGATATTTATGGTATCGAATCGATTATTTACTTAAATTTTTTTAAAAAATTATTTTACTTTTTAATATATTAATATAAAAAGTTATTATATCAATTGAACCAATTACAAACATTCTTCTATCTTTGATTTTTTTTTTCTACGATCCAAACAACTTAAATCTCTACCTTATTTTTATTCATTTTTTTTCCTTTCCACTAGAATCCAAATAAAATTTACAATTAGTGTTTTAATACCAACCTCTCTCTCATTATCTTTCATTCAGAATAAATCTCAATCTTGACAAAAATATTATCTTAAAACTTCTATTCACACTACTAACTAGTGTAACAAATACGATAAGTGATTCAACTAGCTAACCATCATGTTAATTAACAAAACTAATTAAGTTGTGTCTAATAGAAACCTAATAAAGAATACTCAAACACAAATCCAACAAATGCCTCTATTTAGGAGTCCAGGATCACACAAGTTACTGAAGTGTTTAAGTAATGTAGCCTAGCTCTCCTTCTTAATCATATTTCCCTTCAAAACCCTTTCTTACAATGCATCTCATATCCAATCTCTGTTCAATCCTAATTCTTTAAGTTATATGAGAATAAGATTGATTAGAAGTATTAAAAGAAGGAAATGAATACATAACATGCAACCAATTATATCCCTATAACATTTAGATCACAATACAGTTCTAAATGAGTGTCAATCACATAAAAAATATTAAAACATAAACATTACAATTTATTTTTAAAAAATCAATTGCAATAAATTCAAAACTAAATTAATTTAATCTGATAAAAAAAGGCTTAAAAACTAATGGAGGCATAAAAATCCATTAATTGTATATAAAAAGCAACATGTAGCTCAATTTTGTAAACAAGAATATGTGGGTATATTCATAGTTATTTGTGAGATGAAAATATGTTCATTTACTACAACTGCACTTAATTTTAACATTTTAACTCTCCATTCCCTATCTTGCAGGTGTGAGACACGTGCAAGGCAATTTGACAAACAGTGTAAACCACGCGCTCTGTTTGCGTGTGGGCATGATTGTGCTGTAGCATTTATTCTTAAAACCACTGAAGGAGAAGAGTTTCTTCAAACGCATGGCCACTCCAAACTCGGCGCTTTCATCAATTACACCGTTCACTAGCTTCCTTCTTCCGTTCACCTAAAAAACAAGGGTTAGTAGTTGCCTTTCAATTCATTTCGTTTCATTATTTCTTTGCTTCCGAATTACTTTGTGAGGGTTTTTGGAAAGATTCAATCTTTTTAAGTGTACGCATAATGGGTCTTGTGAAAAACTAGGCAAAAGTTTACAGATTTGAAGGTTCTTAAAATGGAGAACTTGAATTTTTGTTATCTTTGTTGTTTTATGGAGAATTGGACTGTTGTTTTTTTTAATGGTATTGTGTTGGGAATAGATTACTGAAAAATGAAATGGAATCTAAATTTCGTGATTTGGTTTAATTTATCATGGTAATGTTGTTGATTGTATTTTATTTTTGACTGATGTTTAGCGATTACTGTGTTTTATGGTTTCAATTTTCATTTCATATTATTATTATAGGCTCTTTATCTTACAAGGGAGGGTATAAGGAAATTTTGACCCCTTTTCCAACATTTCCCCCCAATTTTCCTAATCTCCATACCAAAATAGTTACAGCAATGCATCATAAACTTGGTATTTTAACATCTATACTGCAATGGCAATGACATTCAGGCAACTGAAGATAGTAATTGAGTACTGTCCTTGAGCTTTGGATCTAGAATGGTTCATCTGAGCGCCACTATTTAGTTTTCACAATTTCACATGAGGCAAAAAGATATTATGATCAATTTTTTTATGCATGTTCTTTTGGGTAGTTATGAAATCGATTGACTTTCCTTCCAATAACATTTAGACATATAGAAATTCTTGTAATTGTAATGACTGTTACATTTTCAAAGATTGAGGGACCACCACTAGTTTAGTTCTTCTTAATGTAGAAAAATGACTGCTAACTGATCAAAATCTTGGTGACTTCGGTCATTAAATTTAAATTTTTTGGTCATGCTTGTGTTTTCTGATTATGTTGTTTGGATTTAATTCCATTTGTTCCGAGAAGTTTGATGGCTTGATTTAATACAACCTTGTGAGGTGCATGACATTGCTCCATTTATCCATATGTTTATGTTTCTTAGCTTTTCTGTCTTATTAACAGAGTGCAAACAATGGGTGATGCAATTGATTTGACCGGTGATGGAGGAGTCATAAAGACCATTTTGAGAAAAAGCAAAGCTGATGCTGTTGGTCCAACAGAAAATTTTCCTCTTGTTGATGGTATGTTTGTACTAGCATGGAGAATATTTTGGAACTTGTCTAGTAGTGGACTACAGTACATGGTAGTCTCAAAGCAAGATGCAATATACTCAACACCTTTAGAGTTTGGCTACACAGTCACTGATAAGTTTGTAATTTTTATCCAGTAAAGTTACTCTTGGCTTTTTGAGGTGCTGTAGAAGTCATTCCAATTATTAATTATATATAAACCTTCTTATTAGAATAAAAGTGAACATCTCTTGTCTCTTATGCATTAACCAATCATATAATGCTATTTCAAAAGCTTCTCATATTGTCTTCGTGCATGATTTCAAGTCTAAAATACATGGGAACACATACACTTGCTACAATTTACTTGGATGTTAAAATTTCCCCTTATGTGTGAAAATGTAATTATCTTCACGAGTATCTTTGTGTCAAGGTCCATCTATTTGAGAGTATTATGGAAAGATCATGTTGGACTATTATACAGTGGGTTGGAATTGCAGGGTATTAGGATACTTACAAGGAACAGTTTAGATATTAAGGCCTAATTTGGATTAGTCTCTAGCTTATGGTAAATTTTCCATTTAGATATAAAGTGTTTCTTTGTTATGTGTATAATCACACTTGTAAACCCTTTATTTATAATCATTCAAAGTATAATATAGGGAAACCTTAAAATGACTAACTATGTAGAATATCTCTAATTATTAGTTGTACTTGTACATATTTCCCTAATTACTATATCAAATTTTACATTCCCCTCAAGCTGGACCATACATGTCATATGAGTTTAGCTTGTTACAAATGTGTTCAATATGAGAGTTCTTTAGGAATTTAGTGAGCTTGTAGTCACTATGTTTAGCCTGCTCATGGGATGTGAATGGCCGCTTCACTGTCACATATTTGTCGAGTATCCTGTGTATCTCCAAATTTTAACTGATGGAGAATTTGCTAAAGCTGTGTAATCTCACATGTAGTTGATGCCATAGCACAAGACTCAACTTCAACACTAGATCTAGCAATTTTTACAATATCTAGAAGTGAACCTTCTATCTGATGGTGAACCTGTCAAATCAGCATCATAATAACAAATAATTTTTGGAATTGCCTTTATTTGCATATATTAAACCACTGCCTGGTGCATTCTTGATGTATTGAAGAATGTGTATCACAACTTCCAATGATTATCGCATGGGGCCTCTAGGAATTGGCTAACCACATTGACTGATGTGATGTTTGGTCTAGTGACAACGAGTGATTAAGTTTGCCTACTAGACGATATCTTCTAGGTCTTCCAATGGCTTACTTGACCCAAAAAAAGCTTCAAATTAGGATCCATAGGACTACCACTGAGGTGACAATCAATCATACCAGTCTCAATCAAAATGCTGAGCCATACTTTTGCTAGGAAATGACAATTGTCAGACGAGGATTGTGCAACTACAATGCCAAGAAAGTACCTAAGTGGACTCAAGTCCTTGGTCTAAAACTAACTGTGAAGGTGAGATTTGAGTCGGAGAATGTCGTTGGAGTCATTCCAATGATGACAATATCATCAACATATACAACAAGATAGTTGCATATGCCAGACAAAGAATAAAGTGAAAAACCCTAGTGATCAGCTTCACAAGACTCATAGCAAACTCAAGCAAAACCGAGTTGAAACGTTTGAACCAAGCATGAAAAAGATTTCTTCAAGTCTTAGAGTGAGCGACAAAGCCTACTAATGAGTCACTGGAGACTGTAAAACTGGGTGGATGATCCATGTACACTTCTTACAATTCACCATGCAAAAAGACATTTTTGATGTTCAATTGGTGAAAAGGTCAATGGTGAATGGCGGCCATGGCAAGGAAAAGGCAGACAAAGGTGATTTTGGCCACTAGAAAAAAAGTGTCACCATAATCTAGATAAAAATTCAAAAGCATAGAGGAACATTAAAGTGCAGAAGACGCGAGTAAGTTGTTTCCATCATGGTTTTTGCGCTCAGCAACACCAATGTGGTTGTGAGCACATGATGTTTAATGAAGAATCCCCAGGTAGTTTAGAAAAGATTGACATTAGGAAGACAAATATTCTCTTGCATTATCAATTCATAAAATTTTAATTTTACAGCCAAATTGAGTTTCAATTTTATCATAACTTTTGAAAAATGGAGAAAAATATAAACAATTCCTCATTGGAAAAACTGAAGTACAAGGAAAGAAATGGTATATAAAAGTTACAAAATAAAAATATCCTAATTTGAACCAGACGTGACTAAGACCTCAGATATCAAAGTCAAGGCGACACAGCACGCTTATTGACACTAGACCATAAGTAGTATGGGTATGTTTTACTTAGTTAACACGATTCACATTGAAAAGACTTAATGGTTAAAAAACTAAGAACAAGCAGACACAATTTTTCTAGACTCAGTGCCCAAGGCGTTAATTTACGAGAGTTGGAGTAGTAGAAGAGACATAGGCCACTAGAGGGCTAAGATAAGATAATCCTCCATACTCATGTCCTACTCCAATCTTCTCTGTTCACTATGTCAATCCAGTCAAAGAACAAAATTATTAACAAACTAGATAGAATTATCAAGAGTGCGAGAAAGTTTACTAGTATAGATTAGATTGAATGGACATCCTGAGATAAATAAGACAGAGTTTAGAGAAGGTTGAGGAAGAGGGTGGGTTTGGTTGATGCTGTTAGGCAACAATTCTTGCACAGTGGTGGTTGTAGGGAGACGGTGACTTTTGTGGAGGGTTACAATGGTTCATGTGAACAGTGACTGCAAATCCTAAAAGGAAGGGGAAAAAAAAAAGATATAAAGAAAAACCTAGCTTTGATACCATAAAAGTTTCTCTGTTGTGAATTGTTTGTATAATCACACACGTAGTTCTTTATTTATTAATCATTCAAAGTATAATATAAGAAAACTTAATTATGGAGAATATTCTTAATTATCAGTTGGACATGTTTTATTTCTAACGTACAAAACAACTTACAAGTTGATATGTACTTGTGGATATTGAAGAATATAAAGGAGTGTGTTTTTTAAAAAGGTTATGTGCCCAAGTTAATTTTAATTGTGCACGAAGCATGATTCATTTTTCACCTTGTTTCGTTCTAGTTTTTTGGCCTATGAGAAGTTTATCTAAACTAACTATAAGTTTTGATGCTCTAAATTAGATGTGTTCAAAGTTTATGGCATGAAATGCTTGATTTTACTGGTTCTCACACTCAATGTTGTTTGTGTGATCAAGTTCATTATGAAGGCACACTTGCTGATACTGGTGAAGTTTTTGACACAACACATGAAGATAACACCATCTTCTCTTTTGAGCTTGGAAAGGGCAGTGTTATCAAGGCTTGGGAGATTGCAGTCAAAACCATGAAGGTCTAATAAAGCATACTTTTGATGAAACTGTATTTAGATAATGGTTTTATCTTATATTTGTCTGCTAATCTTGCTAGGTCGGAGAAGTTGCAAAAATAATTTGCAAGCCCGAATATGCATATGGCAGTGCGGGATCTCCACCAGATATTCCTCCAGAGTACTATTCTCATGCCACAATTATTGTTAGGAAACATAATAATTGTTAAACAAAAAAGTTTAAAAATGAAAGATGTACCTTAGAAAAATGAGAAAGCTGAGAGTTCTTTAGCACCAAATTACCTTTATACAATTATTAGATGAAATCATGCTGTAATTCCTTGAAGCTTTGCTTTGCTCCCCATTCTACTAATCCACTCTCACTTTAGTCACAAGAACATGCATTACCAGTAACTTCAAATTTATAATTTTTCAATTTCCTTGCAGTGCAACACTTGTTTTTGAAGTTGAGTTAGTTGCCTGTCGGCCAAGAAAGGGCTCAAGTTTGGGAAGTGTTTCAGAGGAGAGGGCCAGGCTTGAGTAAGTAACTTTTTTTAACATTTTACCAAATACATCTGCTTCTTTTGGATGTCTCCTTTCTCTAGAAATTACCAACAATATGATATCTTGTGATGAAAAAAAAATAGAGAGCTGAAGAAGCAGAGAGAGCTAGCTGCTGCTGTCAAAGAGGAAGAGAAGAAGAAGAGAGAAGAACAAAAAGCAGCTGCTGCTGCACGTGTGCAAGCCAAGTTAGAAGCGAAAAAAGGTCAAGGAAAGGGTAAAGGTAAAGCAAAGTAAGGTCTCATAAACATCTACACAACTTTGATATATTTTGGTGACACTCAAATCAAATAGTTATGGATTATCTACTATTCAGCATCTGACTTCCCCTTTGGCCCATCATAAACGATGTATAAATGATTGGATTTGTCCATCCAGATACCATAAATACGATGTTTGGTAAGATGCTACCTAATCAGCAGCTAGCAACATTTTCCCAGGTTTTTGTCTGATTATATAGACACCCTATTTCATTCCTTCTGAATACAGGCTACAGCCATGGTTGAAGGGTGGTTTAAGGTAGAGACGTAGCTAAGTTGGGCAGTGAGGTGAACTTAAAATATATAGATATTAAGAAGTGTTAGTGAGTTAAAAATTATTGAAAACTATAAAACCATGAATAAAAAGATGTGGAAACTACACTTTTTTTTTTTAAATAATTTTAACCAATAAAAAGAAGTGTGTTCCTAAGAGTAGTTGCGTTCTTAGCATTTTATTTTCTATAGATAGATATTTAGCAACACTAGAAGTTCTTGAGCAGATACTTAACACTTAATTCTCAGAGTTCTCTACCTTTATTTTTTCTGTAATGTGATACGTTGTGGCTTGTGTGTTATCTTGTATCTGCGCCTTTGGTTTGATTATTTTTAAAATATATTTTGCATATGTTTTTAAAGAGAATTTTGGCAAAGAATTTTCTGCACACCCAACCAATGTCTTGGTCAAATGAGAACATGCTCGTGGAACAACTACTTGGCCTATCAGTTCTTAACTTTAAAATAATTGGAAATAGTAGCAAAAGATATTTTTAATAAAATAATATATGGACACCTGCTTCAGTGAAAACACTTAATTGAAACCTCTTTTCCCTCCGGGTAAATATTAGCAACAGGGGTGCACGGGTTATGTTTTTTTTTAATATAAATACTAGTTTGAGTTTGTATTTGTTAATCTATACCATTTTGGCATTCTGTTCAAAATAAAAATTATTCTATTAAGAAAATATTGAAGCTAATTTCAAGTTTGATTTATTAGTTTAGCAAATGAGGCTAATGACGGTATCATTTGAGTGGACAGAGTGTTTGGTATAACATTGTACTAAGGCTATTTCCTGTAAAATTTACCCCTGCACCCACTCAAAAATATGAAATGATTATGTTGTCCTTGAGCATTTTTTAAACTTATGCGACCTATACAAAAAAAAAAAAAAATCTTTGGGAAAGATAATTTTATTACAAATTTAACACTCTTACGAAAAGATCATTTCAAATCAATTTTACTCCATCGTAGAATTATCATCCCGTAATGATAAATGCCATATTATCTTTTCCCGAAAGGTTATTTTGAAAATAATTTATTATCCTTTTGAAAATATTATTCTAAAATGAGTTTCCAGTAAAAAATTAAAGCCGGAAGGATATTTCTGAAAAGCTTTTTTCAATGTTCTTTCGAACTTTTGTAGGCACTTGCGACATGCATAGACCATTCTGAAAGGAATTTAACACCTTTTCTTGAAAATCTATTTCAAAATGAATTCTAAAAGATTTCCAAAATCTTATTTCATAACGATAAATCTCATTATGAGATGTTACGAAATGGTCTTTCTAAAAGAGTGTTATCCTTTTTTTTTAATTAGTTTTTCTAGAAGAGTGTTAAATTCATTTTAAAATAGTCTTTTTTGTAAGGGGCAAAATTTATGCAACAAAATTTTAAAAATATTCATCATGTGTTTGGATAAGAATATTTATAATTTCCTTAGAATTCAAATCTACTAAATTTGATTTTTTTTTTCATTTCAAATTGATTTATTTTATAAAGTATTTCATTTGAATAAAATAATTCCAATTTATTGTTTTTTATTTAAATAAATTATTGAAACTATAACTAAATACAAAATTTATTTTAATATTGAATAATATTTAATAATTTAAAATATAAGTCAGTAACGCTTCACAGTTGTTACTTTTCAATTAAAAATTGTAAAAAAAAAATTAACTGATGTCAGCAAGAATTTTTCATTAGTTGCTAAGGTTATTTTTAATTAAATTTTGTCAACATTAACCTAAAAAACTCTGACTATTATTAATCAAAAAATAGCCCTTGGCTCCCGCTATCACTTTATATTTCATTAATTTATATACATAAATTTATTGTGAGATAAAAAGAAAATAGAAATCTAATAAATATTTTATTAGAGTTAAAAAATATTTTATATTTTATTACAAGATCCTGTTCGGTATATATATTAGAGAAATAGGAAATATGAATAAAAACAAGAAATTAAACTGAAGATCGTCACAATAAAAAAAAAAATTTACCTTGTTTCTCCCTTCTTCAAATGATCAATTAAACGCAGTATCCTGGTTGAATTGATAAATAAGCACTGCGACACACAAAAAGGAAGTGAAAGAGAGGGAGGTATGGTAGCAGTAAAGTAAAATTTATGCTGATGGCGCTGGGTTAAGCACAGCAGCCGAAGAAATATAAGTTGAATAGTTGTTACAGGGTATTCTGTCGTTCTTCTGATCCCTACACGTCAGGGTAATTACACCAATACTAGTCAAAAACTACTAATTTTGATACATCACGACACTAAGTTACAGCTGTAGATTTTAATCACACGTCCATTAGTAAAAATTAGACGATGTATTCAAACCATGTCCGCGATATCATTGTGTCCATTGTCACTCCACCCAGATCCAGCTCGAAATTTACATACAGGGCATGTCCCTTGTTGGCGCAGCCAAGGATCGATGCAACTAGCGTGAAACTTCAAAAAGTAAAAACATAAACAAGGTTTCAGAATCATTTAAACGAGATTAATAGTTTAATACAGAATATCAACTATTATTTCAGTGCATGTAGAATTCTTTGTTAAGAGAATATTCAACAAATGTCCCTCACTAAATAACACAAATGCTCGTCAAACATGCCCGTACTGATATTTACTTTCCTAAAATCGCAGATGTTTTGCTTCACTGCTACTAAAATATAACTTTAAATAAGGTAAGAAATGTTTAAAACATACTACACTTCTTTAAATGTTCAGATTTAAAATTGAAGAAAAATTATCACTGGCATGATATAATAAAAGCATATGTTTTATAAAATGTATTGCAGGTGCTTCTTCCTTGGATACATAATGTTAATGATCAAATTCACAATGGAAATCCACATAAACGAAAGTTTTCACAATATAAGCAACAACCTACAAATCCAAGCCAACTATAGCTGAAATTGACAGGATTTCAACCACATTTTACTGATGATTTAGATATAAGAAAAACCTTTCTTCCTTCTCATAAGTTCAAAATGACTCTAACCTTTTTTACTTCTATATATAGAGAATCAGATGACAAAAGCAGATATGAAATGACACAATGAATCATCAAACAACATGAAAAGCTAGTAGACCAAAAGTTACAGATTACTAAGCTATGAAACAAACCTGATGCAAGCAAGGTAAGCTACGCAGTACTTCACCAACATTAACTTGCTCCAAGCATACACTGCAAGTGAGCTCATCGTCAGAGGCTTTCATGCTCCCAACAGCACCTGAATTATCTTGCTTCTTCTGCGACAAATGAAAAGGAATGAAACATGCAGATCAACGCACTAGCAGCTCATAAAACAAAAATTCTACAATTTGACCGAAAGGAAAAGATAACAATGTAGAACAACAATAATAATCATGTCTTTGCCCTTAAGTAAGATTGGCTACAACGACCAAAAAATGCCATAATGTTTTACAGTGAAACATGTCTGTATTCTATAGACAGACCAAACGCTTGCAATGTAGACATTGCATATTTATATGATCCTTTAGTCATTTAAATCAACCAAAAGAATTGCAATGAATAGACAAATAATAATGATGTAAAGTGATACAATGGTATCCACAGAATAATACATCAGCATGAGCAGTGACAGCACTTTCCCACACTGTCAAGAATAGCATAGGAAAATTACAAGAAAAACAAGTAGAAAATGCACACAAGGAATCCATGAAATTATCATGACAAACTTTGAAATTCACTTGTTTAGGCCACATGGGTGGAGGAAAACATAAGGCCAAAATGTAGAAAATACCTCAGCAGAAGTGGAAGATGATGCTTGTTGCATTGAGGAACCACCACTGTAAGCAAAAGCAGCTTCTTGTCAAATAATCAAATACTAAATTTATTTACTTTGCACATATACGCTATTTCTAAATGAAGGTGTAAATTCCCATATTAATTAGAATTTCAAGTTAATACTAACAACTGGCAAGCAAAATTGTACCGGACGGGACATTTTCACATGTCAACAGCTACTAAAAGTATAGTTTAAGGTTGTCTTCGTATATCATATAAAATATGGTACACAGTAATAAGCACCCCAAATAGCATGGCAGTAAAAAAAAACCAGTGCTTCCATGTCATCATTCAGAATATATTATTCACAATCAAAGATATCATAGTTTCAACATGGCATTTTTTTATATTATCATTACACTCTTACCCTCAAATGTATCCTAGTATTTGATATTTGATTAATAACATGAAAATAGAGAGCAGTATTTTTTGCCGCATCACACAGACATGAGCTGTTAGTATAAAATATTAATATCCATTTAAAGGGAGAACATAACAACAGATCTGATTGATTAATTACCTCTGGGGAGCAGCAACCTTATATTTGTGGACTGGAAGAGCATTTATCTCTTCATCGGTCATGGAAGGAGCAGTAGAAACATTATCTGAATCCAAAGCTCTTAAAGTTTCATAATCTGAGATTGGAAAGAAAAATTTGTATTCAATATACTATATGAAACATGAGAAAAAAAATAGAAAACAAAACTTAACTAGAGTAGAAATCTGGATTTTCAGAAAGTTCTAAAAAATTATGAGTAGCAAAGTAGCAATTTATATCATAAAAGACTGAAAATAACTTCAAACCAAGATCATCAAACTCCCGGTCAAGAAGTGCAAGCTGAAGTCTGAGACCCTGCAAACGTCCTCGACTTGCAAGTGCTATTGATGGTGGCATATGCAATCTCAGTTCCGTGTGGCCAAGAATGCCACTGGCTGCTGCTGCATGAGCTTGGCCCTGTGCTTGAAGCTGTTGACATGTTGCATACATCCTCAACATTGTTGCCATCAAGAAAACACCAAGCACCAACCAGAGCTACAAATAGAGATAACACCTTATAAACCACATGAATAAATTAATGTCATTTTTTCATTGAAAAACTTGCATGCCTACTTTGCATACACAGGACCTTACCAAAAAATTTGGGGACATCTGGTGAGAGTTCAGTATCATGAATAACAGAAGAACTGAAACATATAAACAATAAGACATAAATGGGACATTGAAGGAAGATATATTGGGAAAAAATAAAATATTAAAAAAGAAAGTGATAAAGAAAACATAATGTAACAACATGAATACCTGTCACGAGAAAAGTGAGTGAATTGGAATTACTAGGACGTGCTGCATGAACACGCTGGATAAAATATTGGAATCAGTATGAAGAAAATATTGGAATCAGTATGAAGTCTTAGACTTTCAGTTGATGTTTTGTTCATAGAACAAGAAGACACAGAAACAATAAAGCATCAGACGTGTCAGCTCCATCAAAACATTTATACGGGTGCAGATAACGAGTACAAGTACATACCAATGCTCGCCTCTCCGGTATAAATCCTGGAAACCCATTTTCAATATCTGCTCTTGTTCCTCGAAAAACAAAGCTCATGGCTCTATATATTTGAAAACTTGAATTAAAACTTCACAGGTTCAATAGAGAGTGGACAATAACCAGCAACTAAAACCTTTGAATATTCTGAAATATCAAATAAAACCATGGTCAGTAGACAAGAAATCAATAACAGATAGATGCTAAAGTATAAAGTTCCATAGGAACAGAAAAGAGGGAAAAATGAAGATTTTCCATGAATATCATATACTTTTATCAAGTATCTGATAAACCAAAAGAGGCAGACAGAAAGACAGAAGGTATCTAACATACCACATCCACGATCATCCCTAAAATTGGCCAATGCTATAAAATATTATCACTTATCGGAAATATCCATCATAAAATTAACATTACCACAAAGGAATAATAAAGGATCAAGTTTGGGTCTTAACAATAAATAACTAGCTAAAGCACAATGACTTTTCAAGTAATCCGTGAACAATTTAAATGTTTTCACTCACAGAACATGATCCTAAAATGTGCTTCTGTTATTCAGTTTATTCAGTATATGGAGCATTTGTGAAAATTGAAGTATTATCCCAAATATGTCACGAAGGTAAACTTGCCAGTTTTAGAATTAACAGAACATGATTCATCCATTCTAATATATGTCACGCCATCCACCAGCTCCAATCAAATATAACATAAATTGACAGAATCAGTCACTAGGCTTCCAGTACTAACTCAAAATCCATTTTCCACAGGAACACACAAAACACCTGAACCGCGGAGCCAAATCACTTCCAAGCATTACATACAATTACAAATTTTCAAGATTCCAATCCAATGGAGATGCACAAATCAAGGAAATAACGTCGATCAAGAATCCACCACAACCGTTCACTACGCTATTGTCATTTATCGGCATCAATCATAGCAACACCAAATCCTCCAACAAGGCCAAACAAAAACCCTAGCTCAATCTCGAGATAACATTCAATCGAATAGTAAACGCTCAATCATAATAATACTGCTAATAATAATAATAATAATAACAACAACAACAATAAAATTGGCAAAACATTTCAGGAAATGAAATTCTGAAATTGGAATCGCGTGGACAATGGGAGGGCGAAGGTTACCGAAATTGGCGAGGAACGACAGCTGAATGTGATTAGGGGTTGTGATCGGAAACAGCGATAATCCGCTTTCGATCACAAGAGAGAGTCGGAATTGGATCTTTCACCTCCGATTCGATTCGATTCGTTACCGAAGATCACGAGAAACGGTGATATAGTTTTTCTCTTTTTCTTTTTAGATCTTTTCGTATTTTGGTTAAACAATGGTCACGCCTTGTGGTATGTGTGTGGTGTGCGGTAATCCTCGCGTACATGCGTCCATTCTCAACATTTTACAAATTAGAGCAATAAAAACTAAACAAGAATAAAATACGTACAAGATAAAATAAGTAATGTAATCGACAAATAAAAGAACATGATAAAATAAATAAATAATAGTTGTAATAAATTAACATTTTTAAAAATAGTATTATTTATTCTTGTATTAATATTCTACCACATTTACTTCTTCTTTTTTAAGATACTTTTTTCCGTCATAAACATGTCTCATAATCTACAGTGACATGAAATTACTTGAACTTATATTTGAACTTGTCATTTATAATTTCTTTTATGTTTTTAACCCTGATATTCTAATAAACTTTTTCATTGATTACCTCATATAATTTGACAGACTTTACTTAGTAATTCTTCCTTTTGATATAAATCTATTTTTTCAATATTAAATTGTTTATATGATTTACCTTCATATTTGATAGTAGTATCACTTTATTTATCTATTTTTTAATAAAATTATAGTTATAAAATAATAAAATTGACAAGAGTTCAAAGTCAACTAAAAAAATTAAAACTTCAATATTTTTCTTAACATTTTGATATAATTGTATCATTTTATATTGATCATTTTAATGGTCAAGTTACGCTACATCGATATGATTTATTCTTATTACACTTGATGGCTTTGACATAAAAAAAAATATCAAAAAAAAAAAAAACTTAAAATTCTTAACTGTTAATTTTTTACACCCTAAATATGTTCATCTTATTTTGGTGTCTTCCACATGTCAGCAACTAAACCAACACCATTTTTTTTATCCTTCCCTTCATAATATTAAATAGATGTTTAAATACCTATTATAATCTATTATGGTTTTTAAAATGACGACAAAAATTTGAAAAACGAGAAACCACTATTCACTGTTTTTGACTTTCAGTATGAAAATTAAAATCAAATATGGAAGAATTGAATCTAAACTAAACTCACACTAAAAATTCCTAAGATCATTTGTACTTCAGGAGATTATTTTTTTTTTTCCTCAAATTCCCCTTAAACAAAAGTTATCATCTACTCTAATGTACACAGTTTCTTTTATCATCAAGGATTGTTTCTCCAAATGAAAGGTCTTGGATATTCTCCCCACCTTATCAACCATCAAATTTATAAAACTTGCATATAATGTGCAACATTCATCAATAAGTATATATATTTTTTTTCAATCAAGATTTATGAGATGTAAATTTACGTTGACAATTATAGTATTTAATTATGCAACTATTAATTTCTATAACAAAAGCATTCTCTTGATCTCAGAATAATGTTAAAAAGCATGAAAGTAATTTTATACTAGAGATCTAATATGGATGTTAGAGTAATTAATTATTCCATGTTTAGCAGTTAAATCACTAAATATTTATCAAACAACCTTAACCGAGTTAAATTAAAAGTGGTTATTTTTTTCAAGTATTTCCATAATGTTTGATTATTTTCTCGCCCCGAAATAATATATCTCAAAATAAGTAAATTTTTTAAAGCTTATGGTATTAAAATTATTAGGTTACTTTCTAATTGACTGTATTTCATTCTATCTTCAATATTTAATCATTTTAAATACAGAAGTAAACCTCGGAAATCATTGTGTTCCTTCTAATGACTACTACAAAAAACATGTTGAACAATCTAAGTATATTACTTTAAAACCACTCAACAGGCCAAAACCATTCAATAGAAAGCGCGCAAAACATGTTCTTACCAAAATAGAACAACGGATTAGTATAGACGCATCAAACACGAGACGAACACGTTGATAAAGCTTTTCACAACAGAAACACTTCTGCAGCAAAAAAAATACTAAAAATTGCACTACTATTTCAATTTTGCAAGCACGATTGCTTCGGCTAAAATTAAACTCTGTTCACTTAGTTGTAACTGTCACGTTAAGTTACACCATTATATGCCCTACCAACCCTATATTTCTACTGTATCTACAGATCCTCCAACATCAAGAAGCCTCTCAACAAAACTTCGTCACATGACAGATCACCGAACACTCACTGCCATTAACAAATAGTAGGATCTAAGAAACAGTACAACTATTCCTCTAAACTGATATCACCACACAGTAAATCAATTAGTGTAACAGATTTATATTATGTCTTAATATAGATTTGTTACGTTAAACATTGAAAAAGTAACTACTGTCTACATTTAATCATTAACAGTTCTAGTAGAATTATGTAATGTAAAAAAGATACACCAGTTGTGTATTAAAAAATAGCCTAAGAATGGTTCTCCACCATATCCATGAGCAGTCCAAAAGACTAATCTGGCAATGGTAGGCCACACCAGACCCAAATCTAATCAAACTAAGGAGCCATGCCAAGTCTTCGACTCGCAAGTTCACACCTTGTGTCAGCAAATCCAACTCTTGAGTTGACCAAGTCAAACTCCATCCACACGTTCTGCTGATGATGGTGCCCAATCACATAAGCCTCAATTCCCAACAAATCTGAATTCCCAAATGTGAAACAGTACGCATCTTTTCCCTTTCCCACGTCATCACCCACTCGATACAATAGCCTCTCCCCGGACACACCCATCTCCGCCCCCTCAAACACCATTGTCACGGCGGGCACCCTCGGCACAACACCCCCTCTAACCCGAAAACACAAATCCATTGCCCCTTCGAACACAAAATTTGGATCCTCCAAAAGGGTCAGCACCCCTTTCGTCTGTTCCAAAAACTCGTTCTTTAAAGCAGTGTAAACCGACCCGAGAAGGAAAGTGAATTGGGTACCCGAATCCACCATTGTCTGCCCCGCCCCAGTGTGGTCCGGCGTGAAAATTGACTTGGGCACCTGCAATGGCTTTGAACCGACCCGAATACCCACCAACCGAACCGTGTATGCGACCCGGTCGAAGTAGGGTAATGGAGTATTCATCTTCACTAGCGGCGTGTACTTCAAAGGACCCAGCCACGTGAGTTTCGCGTCGCCGAAAAGTAACACGCCGGAGGCATCGTGGCCGGAGATGCAGTACGAGAATTTCGGAAACCCCATTTGCGTCACAAACGAGAGCGACCCGCGGTTCATGCCCATTAACCCGGTTGTTTTGGAATCTTCCTTGGTGTTGGAGCTGAACCCGGAGTCCATACACCCGAAAATAATACCGGGTTGACCCGAACCGGATGTGGAGAACGTATCCGTGGCGAGGTTTCCCTCTATGGAGGTGGCGTCAGCGTAGGAGACGGTGGCGTGGCAGAGCTTTTTCGGGTCGCAGGAAACGGGTATGGGGAAATCCCGGGTCCGGGTGGTGCAAATAGGTGAGGTGCAGGGTGTTGGGGTGTACGAGGAAGAGAGTTGTGGGTTGAAGATTGAGTTAATGTCTTGGTTTTTCTTGCAGTGGAGCCACGAGAGTTCGCTGCCTGTGTCGAGGACCATGGTAACGGTCTGTGGGGGCGTGCCTACGGTCAGTGAAACGGTTAAGGTCACGTTGTGGTGGAATGAGAGCTTACGTGAAGAAGGACTTGGAACAGAAACAAACCCATGTGGGAGTGTCTGGGATATTAGAGGCAATATGAGAGGGCCTTGGGGTGAAGAAGTTGTTGTTTGGATTTGGAGAAAAACCGTGAAAAGGGTAATTGTTAGAGGAGGAAGATGGAGGAGGAGAATGTTGGAGGCCATGTTGTGGTATGTCTATTGATTTGGTTTACCTTAAATTGGAGGCTTCAAACTTCAATGGAAATAATGGGGAGAGAGAAAGGTGAAGGATGTGTGTCCTTGGAGACAGTCACTATGTTGTGTGGTGGGAAAGTGTTAGGACTACATACATGATATCTGTACTCTACTCTTGAAATTCTCTTATGCAGTTGGATTGAACTTTGAATGGTGTCATGTCATGACATGCAGGTTAATGTGTACAACTTTCAAGATGTGTGGACTGTATATTTTACACTCATGTTATTTTTCTCATCTGCTACTTTTTTAATCTCGATATTTCTTTACATTTGGCTTTTGAAGTACACATCTATTTAAAATTGATGCTATTACATTATTTCATTCATACTCATTCTGTTATCTATATTCCAGTACTGTGCTATGGTGTAAAGTATATCTTCTGGTCATAACCAGCTCTTGTAAACACTGATGTTCAGTTGATTAATTCTATTGTTGACATGATTAATTTGAAAGGTGAGGGAGAGAAAAAGAAAGAAAAAGTTAGATGCTGCCACGGCCTTTTTCAGGAAAAAGGTTTCACTTTAGAAGGTATAATCAGACATAAAGAGCAGAGTTTTAGGAAAACCGGGAGAGAAAAGGTTCAACTTTGAGATGATGAACTGGCCTATTTATTGTCCCTTGACTCTGTTAAAACTTATTGTGTATTTGCATGTAGATTGAGACGCCTATTAGACTAAGGGGTGTTGATTTGTGAGAGTGATGCAGCTAGGTACATGTCCTATAATTTAGTTTTTTTTGTCAAATCAGGGCAATATGCAGTTCAACTTGATTTGGACTTGCTTTTGATTGGTTGAGAAATAGGGTCTGGCTTGTATTAGTTGAGTTGGTGAGAATTTACTGATATTAGCAAATTTTTTATGTGTTCAGTAAGATTTGGTTACACAGTTGTCTCCAGTAATGAACCATTAAATTGATTTCTTGGAGAAAATGTTGATGAATTTGGGTTTAATAGTACTTTGATGTGAGATTGAGAAGGTGAACCTTGAGTCTTTGACTAAACTGATATGATTAATTGTAATTTTAATGACGACACCGACTTTTCCCTTTTATTGGGACTATGAACATTTGATGTTTTCCACACATCACCCCATTTAAATTTCTGCACTTTAAGCTAGATGTTTGTTTCTATTTCAATAACTTCAACTCCAAGAGTTATATTATAGCTCTTACAAAAGTTATAACCAAGAGTTATATTATAGCTCTTACAAAAGTTATAACCAAGAGTTATATTACAGGATATTATTTTATTTTTTATTTATCTGTTACATCAATTTTAACATTTCTTTTTAAATTATTCTAATTCAAAAAATATTATAAAATTTCCATTTTAATAATTTTTATCTACATTTTAAAGTAAATATAACTTTTCATAATATTTTTTTAAATTTTTATGAGACATTTAAATTATATTCTGTCACAGAATGTTATAATGAAATTTCTTACAAGACTCGTGTTTTAAATTTTAAATCTAACTACAATCCATGCATTAAAGATATCTTAACATCAAAACTTAATTATTTTTTATTATTTTATTTTATTTCATCAAACTATTAATAAATAACCTAATTTGGCTTTTTATTTTTGAATATATCCAATATTTTCTTTTATGTCCAAATTAACTTTAAATCGTAATGTTATTTAACAGTAACAGTTTAAAAATGTTACTGAAAAAATCATTGCTAATTAGCGGTACAGTTTTTAAGTGATACTATCATTAATTAGATGGGAGGTATAAAATTGAAATGATTTTAAAAAATAAAGATCAAATTACATTTGATTTTAAATTATTGAATCAAACTCCATCATTTGTTAATTGTTAGAAAAAATTGAACATGGTAAATAAGTAAATAGAAAATATTTAACTAAGCCTAACATCAAAATATTGTGTCACTTTTTTATAAAAAGAATGTGAAAGACTGAATTTTGTAATTTTATTCCATGTAGAGAGATTTAACTGAATCAGCTCACTCGAGTATCTATCTGAGTTGTTGTAAATTTTTCATATGTATTTTTAATTTCTTATGAAAAAAAAAAATAGCAGCAATACTTTTTACTTCAAACTATTCTAATTTATGATTTAAGGGCATTAGTTCGATTTTTTAATATAAATTATGACCATAAAAATATTGGAACTTACGTGTATGAGTTGTATATGATATGATAATAATGACTCCAGTTTTGTATTTTTGGCAAGGGAGCTTAATTACGTGAGATGTGATCCATTCTAAAACCTTTTTCCATTCACTTTAATCATTATTATTTAATCATTGTTATTGTTGTCTTTCTATCTTCTACACAATATTAAGAATATTTTATATATTTAATTAGAGATTGATGTAACTCTTATAATGAGTTGTTGAACTAAAAAAAATTATTATAAAGAAAATAGTTTTCTTTTCAGAAAATCATACAATTTGGTTGGTGCTCCTACTCTCGTGATTAAGTTCAAATTTTGTTACAGCTAGCAGTTTGGTAGGCAATTGATATTAAGATTTATGCCAATTATAAATAAAATTGTTATCCGAATGAGGATGGGATATTTAAAAAAAAAAAAAAAAACTCGCATAGAAAGTAATTTTCTTTTACATAAAAATTAAAATATTTTATAGCAAGTTATTTGAATAAGAAATTTTAAAATTTATAGAATGATATAGTCGCTTGTATGTAAAAATATAAATTTATTTAAAAAGTGATAATTTTAAACTTTTTTTCATTGTTTTCATATTTATTTATTCCTGTGTTCTTTCTTTGATTTAGTTTGAGTATTTTCGACTCAATTAATCAAAGCACTGCTGACTCAATCTAATTATATATATTATTAAGTCAATTTTGGTAATGTGTTATTGATTTTACATCATTTAAGACACGTGGGTCACAAGTAGGCCATGCAAGTGCACTCTTGCATTTTTTTTAAGTAGAATTTTGCATACGTTTTTACACTGAGTGGGCATTTTAGTAGAATTTTGAATGCGAACCTTTTATACTTTATTCGCATTATATGTGAACTAAACAGATTTAACTCGTGGACTCTATGGACTACTCACAGTTTGTATATTACAAAATAATGGTATTTTATCTTATTTTTAACCATCTAATATTTTCTTATGTAATTTGATGTTTACTGCAATTTGTATTTAGGTATTAAAAAATTATTCGCATTTGGTTGCATTCATACTTTTTATTTATAGGACATCGAAATTTATGAATTCTATACAATATTTTATCTAAATAAAATATTTTAAAATATGATATTTTGGATTTGAATGTATTGTAATTTCTTAAAATTTCCCTTCAAAATAGAAGGCAAATTTTATTATACAAATTTAATATAATAAAATTATTTATCCTTATGTTAACCTTCTAACTTTTTTGAGCTGCGAAATTATCAAATTGTTGTTAATCATTAAAATATAATATTTCATCATTATTAGTAGAAAAAATGGCTTATTCATTCCAGTTGAGTGGTGACTGGCATGGTTAATAATATTTTAGAAACAATGCATACATTCGTAAAATAATATAATAATTTAATACGTTCAATATTTCTATTGAAGTGGTAGTATCACACCGTTCTTTCAAACTAAAAACTGTTAAAAAAATTACTATTATTATTACTATTTCAATCTCAAATTCATTGAGATAAGTCAGTTTTAGAATTAAAAGTTTCATTACAAATTTGTTTTTAAAAAGTATATTAGAAAATTAAAAAAATGTATTTAAATTATCTTTACTTTCTATTTTTAAATAATGTAAAAATGTCACATATAATTTGGAGTTTCATCATAATTATATCTTTAAAGAATTCCAACATTTTAAAAATAAAAGTCTAGTTAAATTGTCTTTAATTTCAACTTTTAAACGATGTAAAATCATTAGAAACATCACACCAATTACCCTATAATGAAAATCGAGTCATAAAATAAATAATATGTTTTATATACTATACATATTATTATGTTTATATTAGAATATAAACATATTATGGGCAATAAAATATGTTCTCATCAATAGAAATTATGGGCACTAGTTAGCTCTTTTCATTTCAAGTTATGGCCATAAAATCAATATATATGTAATAGTGTTTTAAATCCGTTTAAAGGAAACGGAGTCAAATTTCTATATGCATTCCAAAAGCTATTGCATAAATATTAATGTTCCACATCTTTCAAACTCACCCTAGACTAGAAAACAAAATCCAAAAATACTTTTCCAAACCTAAGATTGGGGACCATCCAACAATAAAATTTCAATTAGAGCAACAACCTCTACTTTGGTCTTTCCTTTGAAATTTGCACATAATGACATACCCATAATGTTCCAGTGTTAACTAATTTGTTTTTTCTAGTAACATGCCCAAGATTTGGTATTAATATTCCAATACCACTCGTTCTATGCCATTCCATTAATTAAAAAGATAGAAAAACTCACCCTAATTTCAATTATTGACCAAATGAATATGTTGGCATCTTTGTTCTCATATGCGTTTTTGTCTTCATAGGAGAACAATGAATGCAATCTTTTCTTTTCACTTTAAATTTATATTACTCTATTAAATTATTAATCAACTATATAATTATCTTTCTCTTTCTAAAGATGGTACTTTGAAATGGGCAAAATGTGTTACATAAAACTTCTTTAATCATGCAATTAGGATATTTAATCAAACAAAAAACCATACAGCAAAAAACCCTAATCGAACCCTAAAATTGTTGTTTATGAACTATCTTCAACAAGAACGGCTAAGAAAGATGTTGCCATGCCAACAAACCCCACCATAGAATTTGAAGTTGGAATTCAATGAAAAATGGAAAAAGGGTTGAAAAGTATAAGTTATCATCATAAGCTTCGTCGCTAATTTTCTTGTCACTTTGGCAGAGAAATGCAAATATTTTATATTACAATGTTGATATTTGAAAACTTAATAACATTCATTTAATTATTCATTTTTAATATACAGATTACTCAATGCAACTTTATATTTTTACTTTAAAAGAGAATCATATTAGTTTTAAGTTGGAATCTCATTATTGTATGGAATTTTTTTATCAGTAAGTACATTTAATCGTTTTTTTTTAAGTGTAATAGAAAACCTTATTCATCAATCTTAATAACATCTTTATTTTTAATAATCTGCAAAAAAGGAAAGAATATAAAAATATGGCACACGAGAGTAGAGGACAAACGGAAATTATTACGCAATAGGTGGCCTTGATTTGAATGCAAACACAAAAGTCAATTTTGGATGAAAAAAACAAAAAATGATAACAATGAGAGAGAAATTTAACAAAGAGAAAAAGGAGCCAGTGATGTGTGTGTGAACATCAATTTTTTGTACAAAACACAAAAAGGCTAAAAAGAAGAAACATGATTTTAATTATGGTGATGACTAAGACCAACTTGGTTTCTGTGGGTGAGAGATAAATAAAAAAAAACATTTAAATATGATTATGGTATCAAAAGAATAAATAAAATTATTGACTACATATTTTTTAAAACGATATATTATTTATTATTTGGTGAATAGAAAGGCTTAAAAGGCACATCACTATAATAATACTCCAATAGACAAAGAAGACATGTTGCTACCCCTTATTTACTATTTAAGTTCCCAAACTTTTCAATTTTATTTTTTTACTAAATTCTCAACAGAAAAACAATTTTCGTCATATTATTTTTTAAAAGAAATTTAAACACAATGAAAACAAACTTTCACTGCATTAATCTCCTACCAAATTTATTGTATTACTTTTTGGAAAATAATTAACAAAGGAAACTTACATTGATATATTTTTTTAATAAAATTTTAAAACTATAGCGATTATGCAATATTAATTTTACTAGACCAAAATATGTTCAAGTCAAAAGTATTTTTAACTAAACATATATAAAAATATACCTTTTTATTTTTACTTGAGAGTTTAAGTAGCAGAGCCCCACAAGTTCCTGTAATCTAGCCAGAATCTAAATCTATCAATACAGAAAACATATAAGAAATATTTAGTGCTTTTAAAAGGATTTTGCATATGTGTTGATTTTTAAATTAGCAAATACATTTTAAAAGTTTGACTTATACGATATCTTCAAACTATAGACTTTAGTGATAAAAAAATAACTTAAAAGTTTTAATTATCAGATTTTTTTATCTTTTTTCGGTCATTAAAAAACCAAATAAAATAAAATAAACTCTCGAAGAATTAACTTATACTATACAATTTTTTAAAAAGGCATGTCACTTTCATAATTTTTGAAACAATATATTTTTTTGGTAAGATTGTCAATGGGCTTATTTTTCTTCTTATGAATAGGAGTGGACAACAAATTCATACCAACCCAAGCCCAGCAAAATAGATTTGAAAAATTCATAATTGAGTGGGTTACGTCTGTTTAAGCTTTAGACGGGACCACCTTTTGCGAATTAGAACGCCAAAGTCCTACCCATATTTTAATATGTTGTGATGACATAAATTATAGCAATAAGTAAATAATTGTTAGTGTGAGTTTTATAAAATTCATGTATTTAAGTAAAGGTATAAGAAAGTATTAAAATTGATGTAGCTCATTTAAATTCACCCCTAATAAACTCTTATTAGAAAAAAAAAAGTTTTATCTATATGACTAATTGAACTTCAATCTAATTAAATGCAGTATTATAAAGTTGTTTCTAGGTTGTTTTAAACACACAAAGAGAAAGTGGAGATTTTTATGAAATATTTAATAAAATAAAAACAAATAATCAAATTGATTTTCTTATCTAAATTAGATTTTTTTTTAATTAAATTACCAGCCTGCTTATCACATGATACAGAAATTCATGTTCAATCTTTAATTTTAATTTCAACCTGAATTAATTAACTGAGGGAGAATTTTCTTATACAAATTAAGCATTTACATACATCATTCATTCTCTTCCAACTCCTAACTCACTCCATTAAGCATCAACATAGACACACGAAATTCATATTAACTGAAACATAAAACACTAAGCATGAACCAGTAAAAATATTAAAATTAAATACAAGAATAAAATGATGAAGAGTTAAGAAACAAAAAGAGCAAAAATAACATAACAACAATCTCAAAAGGATAATCTTATAAATTAGTCTTTCATTAAATTCAAATAAAGCAATCCAAGATTAAACTCAAAACGAAATTAAAATTAAAATGAAATTGAATTGAAACAAAAATAATTGCCGAGAAAAGAAAATAAATACAAAACCAGTTGAATCCAAAAAAGAATAAAGAACTGTATTATTCTGTTTTTCTCCTTTCTATACCAGGTGGTTAGACCTAAATAAGTGCACAACACTAAACCTGAAAATAAAAACTAAAAAAAAAATTGATAATGTGACAAGTCGTCTTGAATTCTAGAATTAATTTTCAAACCCAATAAATTTTCAAAGCTATCCTGAAACTAACAATATAATTAGCTTAGAAAATTTGAATTAAATAAAATTACAAATTTACGATAAATGAACCACAACAGTAAAATATAGAAAATAATACACAGTTAAACATAAATCAAAAATAAAAACAAGTAGATAAAGAAAAATAATAACTCATCATATCTCCGCAAACATAATTAAAAATAGTTTTCATAAATTATGTTAACAACACTATCACAACTAAATTTTGCAAATATTATTATTATTACTAAATCTTGCAAACAACAATTCTAATAAACTAAAAAACCTCTTTCTCTTTCAAGATGAAAATGTGATGAGAACAATAGAATGTGTTAAATACAAATCAAAACAAATAAGGAAGAGTATCGCCGTACTTGTTAAACTTTTCTTTAATAAATTAAGAAACTGAAAAACAAATGTATTGGACTATCCTTAGCTTCTTTAATATAAGATACTGGAGTCATGTTTTAAAAACTCACATTCAATTTTTAATTTTTAGGAATGCAAATTCAAATATAAGATTACTCCTGGACAAGTTTTTGTGCAAATAGTACTCTAAATGATACCTAACACTGAATTAAAAGATACCTAAACCTTAACATTAAAGATAATTTAACAGTAATTAATTGCAAATAGTAATGAATAACTATCCAAAGGGGCAGCAACTCAGAAAAAAAAAAAAAAAACTAAATCAAAACGCAAATAATCTATTATAAGGACTAAATTATTCTTATTTTTCATCCAAGTAGTTCAGACGTACACGCTTTGTTCATATACTAAGTGTGCTATTTAACCTCTCTTTGCTTCTAATTCTTAGATTTCTTGGTGTCTAAATTACATTGCGCCAAGCTGAGGAAAACATATACTTTTATTCCATTTTCCCACTCAATTTTTTTATTTTAAACCCATGTTTTTTTTTTTTTTTTTTCTAAAAAAAAAAAAAAAAAGAACTTCTGTGTGTGTGTGAAATGAGGGTCTTCATCTATCCCTCCTCCCTTAATTCGCGTTAACTCATCTAAACTAAGAAAGAAAAATGGAAACCAAACGTGGAAAATATATAAGTTTATCGCGGTGCGTTTTGTCGTTTATACAATAAAACCCGCAAAAGTTGTCATGAACTTCAGCATCATAATAACTAACAAATGTAAGAAAGAGACACAACACATACTCTTCTTTTATATATATATATATATATATATAGAGAAAGAACATAAACCTTGTAAACTGGTGGCACTTGTAAATTAGCAATTTGATACGAGAAACCTCACTTCCTAGTCTTTAATCTCCCGTTACATTAAACGTGGCAAGACTTTTTCTTTTCCTCCTTCAAATGAAACGTGGCTACGTTCTTTAAGCACAAAAATATCATAGTATTCTGTCACAGCTCACACACAACCCATAATTAGTGAGTGTGGTGTGACTTTGATGCTCATCTCTCGGCTCATAATTGGGAAAAATGAGGATTCCATACATCTAAAGATTCGGATCCTTTAACACAAATACAATAATAATCTAATATAAATTATATATATAAAACCAATAGGAATAAGGTGTTCCTTGCTTAAAATTTAAGTATATAGTATATTTATGTTCTCCCCATGAAATGATCCGAAGCAAAGGCATGAAAATCACCGTGAGAGTGGTGGCATCTTGTAAGATCCCTTTCCAATTGTGAAATTTCCTTGATATGTTTGATTTTGTTAATATGTTTGAAATTATCTTAGTATTTCAGTTTCCACTTCATGATATCTAATGTTTGTTGACTTCTCTACCTCTTTAATTGAATAATGTCGTTATATTTTATGGTAGGATGAAATTTTGAACACACCTACTAAACTTTTGAGTTTTAATGTTCTTATTATTGTAAAAAATTGCAAAGCAAATGAATTAAACGACATAAAGTTCACCTGATCTAATAACTATTTATTTTTATTCTTCTCGTCTAAAGTTAGTTACCTTGAAATTAGACAATCTTAATTTCTTTCATAACCACATGATCCATTATTTTATCAATATTTTCCACACTACAAATTAATGTAAGATGTATTGTAAAATATGTATTTATCTACATACGATACAAATATTTATCTTCTGTCTAAAGTCACTTTATTTCAAATATTATCTCGACCTAACAAAAACAATGTTGCTTGTCATTTTCAATATTCATATTTTTCAATAATTTTTGCGATGAATTATTCAATGTTCACAACATTAGTATTATAGATTTTTGTAAAGATTTTTCTACTCTAAATAGTAAAGATGCCTACGGCCTGAAAAAAAATACAAGCTCTTCTTCATCAGCACAATCATTTTGAAATAAATCTTTCATGTTTCATTCATTGTCTTTCGATTTTTGTTTATTTTACAACAATGTACTCTTAATTTCAAGTCAATGAGATGTGATTAATTTACTTTAAATGCTCATCTTACTCAACTATATAATAATTAATTAACTATTATATGCTCTAATTATAAATATTAACATTTGAATTATACATGTTTCTATTTTATTTAAAAATAACAATTAGCAACTCAAATTAAAAATATATACACACAATATAAAATTTAGCAATATCCATTATAAATATTATAAATTTAACGATTAACTAAATTATTAATAAAATAATCATTTTTAGATTTAACTATATATTATTGATTTTTTATCATTAATTATATTACATATTACATAATCTCTTCAATTTTAATAATAACTTGAAGATTTTTCACATTCTTAAAATTAATTAAAATTCGTTATATCATAAACTACTAACTGGTTATCATTTTTTAAAAATTTCCAACCTTTATGTTAGTAATTTATTCACTAATTAAAATATTTCAAGCTATGTATTTTCAATTATGGTACAATAATATTTATCCACATCCTCAATTTTTCTTTACAGAGTTATTAATTTTTTGATCTATTATTTTTTAAATTTTAGATTACCAAAAAATATTACCATTTGTTTTGGCACATATTTATAAAGTTGTTTTAATTTTGCTCTACAAGTTTAAAAATATTAAAATTTCTTTTAATTAATGAAAACGAGTCACCAAATAATCAAATTTCTCAAAGGGTATGAGATTGTATAACAAATTCTCAACTTAAATAACGATTTGAATTGTTTAGATAAATAATAAGTTGAACGTGCAACTAGGAAATTTTTAATTTTTCTATGTCATTAAAAAAAAAAGTCTTTAGAAAGAAGGGTAAATAGCTTTACTGATTTAGCAATGCTACTTTCATGATAATTGACCAATGTCCACTCAAAATACAGACCCAACTCTTCAATGATCCAAAATAGTACGAACTCACGGATTTTAGCAAAGGACTACAGAGGGAAGGAATGCGATCAAACAAAAAAGCACAATACTAACATAACCTTCAAAGTTGTACCAAATAGCCTAATAAATTCATCAGTATACACAGGTTGAGAAACATTACTCAAAAGTTAAAACACTCCTCATAGTAAAGTACCAGATAAAAAGGATGATGTACTGTAAAAAATAAATGTGAATCACATTTAAAGTTTCACCCATCTGAGAGTTGCCTTGTCTTTTTGACCACCCGATCTCGAGTTAGTTTCCCCAGAATTGTCATGAAAATAATTCAGTGTCTTATTAGACTGAACTACAATAGCAGTGTAGAACTAGAAAAATTTGAAAATACTGCTACCTGATCAGTAAGACGGGGATTAAAGCAGAAGAAGACAAAAACAACCATTTCCACACAAATGTTTTAGCTAGGTAGGAAAAATAATATTTTGTAGTGAAGAAAAAGTGATGTAGCTGACCATTAAACTAAGGAAGTTATCATCAAGAACACAATCAATTCGAGCCAGAAGTATGCTAAAAATAAAAACCAATAACAAATAGGGACACAGTGACCAACGAATTTGAAGGACTATTAACTGCAGGATAAGTGTGACTGAGAAGGATAAAAGCATAGAATAAAAAACAATAGAAGGGTGCTTCAGTTCATTATCAAAGTAAAATGAAGTTCAAGATCATCAACATCATCATATCATATCCCCTCACCCCAAAAATTCCAAAGATACACAAACAATTGACAGCCCCAGAGCCCCTACTTCAATCTCCTTCCTCCATGGGTTTAACTTTCAACCATTGCTGTCACTCCTTGTCCCTATGCCCTATTGCTAACATAACAGTTCCCCCTCGAAGAATATGTGAGAATAAATCAATAGACTCCATGATTGCATTGCATCCTTGAGGACTCTCAACCAATATCATTATGTACACTTTGACAATGATAAAGGGGAATCCAGAAAACAAAGTTGAGAGCTTTCATACGCTCTTACTTACCTTCTTCTTTTCCCTTTACTACTACCATGCTCTCATCCCACTGTTTACATCCATAGACCAAGTCCTGCGTGATCGCGGAGAAGGATCCATACTAGAACGAGAAGAACTCGCTCTCATAGACTCTCTTCCAGAAGCAGAACGCTGTGTAGTACTAGTACCACTACTTCCAACTCCCCCTCTGAAGCAACCAAACAAATTGCGGAAAAACCGGTTCAACCCCCCACTCTCTCTCCCTCTGTTCCCTCTAGAAGACCATGAAATCCTCCTAGGCTCACCTCCATTGTTAAACCCTCCATCCATTTCAGTGTACACCACAGGAAGCTCCCTCTCAGCGCCTCTTCTCCCACCGGAGAATCTCCCCACAGCAAACCCTCCACCGGGCAACCTCCAAATCGTCAACCCCACATTCTCTTCCTCGTTCAAGCCCACGTTTTGTGGTGGATTTGAATTTGCATTTGAATTTGCGTTTGAGGAATCCGCAGGTAACTCGTGGCGGCAAACAGGACAAGAATTGTGAAGGGCGAGCCATGGTAAGATGCATTCAGGGTGATATATATGCTTACACGGCATTTCCCTCACCGCCGTAGCTAATTCAAAAGCCTCTTTGCACACGGCGCAGTGCGATTCCATGGCTAAGTGAGTGTCATCGATTTCGATGGTTGGTAACGAATCTATGGCTGCTTTTGAGGCAGGAGGATGCTCGTACCTTCCAATACCGTTGATCTCAATCTGAGAGAGTTGCTCCAGAAGCCTATCGAATCCAGATCCGAGAAGAAACTCTGACATGCTCGGAGGCAGGGGTCTCAGACCAGAACCGGCACCATCGTCGTAGAACAGTTCAAAGCCTCGACTTTCGTCCTCGCTGGTAGCGGGGGCGGCGGCTGCGCCGCCACGGAGGACGATAACGGGGTTGAAAGGGGAGCGGTCACCACCGTTGCGGCGGGTGCGGCGTAGAGCGGGACGGGCAGCGTTGTCGGAGGCGGGGCGCTGACCGATCATGTACATGGCGGCGGCGGGGAAGCGGCGGCGGCGAGGGTCGAGGTGAACTGAGCGCGGCGGGTGTTCGATTTCTTCTATGAATCCGCCGTCGCAGTCGGGACAAACCACGGCATCCTGGCGGAAAACGCGGATGAAACGGCTGCAGCGGTAGCACCAGTACGAGGATGTCCCAGAAGACATCATCGTGGACTAGATCTCGAAGGAACCGAACGGATCCGCAAGCAGGATTCAAATTTTTGGACCAGATTCTCGTACAAACAAACGATTCAAGAAACCCAAAAGTAGGAGGACAAAATAAAAAAGAAGATAAGATCAAAGGAGTAAGAGACTATGAGGGGTTGTTCATGGGTCTATGTGGGAGTTTCCATGGGGGAGAGAGAGAGGGAGGAGGGGCACGACGGCAAGGTCATGTGTCGCGTAGAACAAAGATAACAGCGAAACCGCGTAGTCATGTCTTAGCGTGTCACCAACCACGTGGCGGCCTGTTGTTGGATGCAACCCAAACGACACCGTGTTGATGATGGAACCTTGTTAGTAAGGCTGAATGAGCCGTTTTGGGACTGTTTCAGACTTTACTCTCTCTTAACGTGGACACATGTTAATCATTCTTTTCCCCAGCTTACAAAAATATTACACACTTTTGTGTTCAAATTTTCTCTCAATTTAATATTTTTCTAATTTTTCTTCCTTTCCATGTACTGTAGATGAAACTGTGTTCTATTTTTATAATACACTTGACTTTTCTTTACCTTTTACTTTAAGCTTTCTTGATGATTAATAAGAAACATATGGCGATGTTGATTACTCATTTAATTCATATGTATTCTTTCTAAATTTAGATAAAAATAAATATTCAATTATTTGATACATATGTATTTCTTTACCTTTTACTTGAAGTTTTCTTTATAAGAAGAAGCATATCAAAATGTTGATTACTCATTTAATACATATGTATTTTTTTTTTTCAATTTTAGATAAAATAAATATTCAATTGTTTTAAGGAAATTCAAATATAAATTTGTTTATGTAATTATTAATAAATTTGTATTTCATATTTTTTAAGAGAAAACAAAAAGTATCTCACAAATTGAAGACTAAAATTTTAGAATAAAAAAACTATCTCAATAATTTTTTCTTAAATATTAAATTATAATTTTAATTATGTCTCTTATCGTTTAAATGATCAATTTTTATATATCCAAAAATTTGTCATTTTTATTCTAAAATTTTCTCAAATTGTAATTATTTCATTTTATCTATTCGGAAGCACTTTATTAAATTTATTTTTACTTCGTAAGTTTAAATTATAAATCCTAAATTTTCAAATATAAAAATACATTAAATTCAAGCAAAATTGTCATAAGTAATTTAAATTCTAACTACCTGTATACCGGCATACAATTTTTATCATCATCTTTATTTTAAACTAATGTTATCAACATTTCTTATCAATTATATTTAACTAAAAGTTCATATTAACTTACCTTGTAAGGAAGTTTGATTTTAAAGAAAACCTGGCTTCCAAATTTACAAAATTTAGAAAAAAAAAAACACAAAAACTTCCAAACAACGTTCAATGAATTCATGTATAAATTAAAGCATCATCACTAATTTAATTTATAAAACAAAATTCTATTTCTGGATTGGTTAAACATACAAACAATAAATGTTTACACCTAATAAAAATAGAAAAAATTAAAAGAAAATGAATAGTAGAATAAAATAAATAATTTATCTTAATCAATTTAGGAATGCATAAACTTGATTTGATTTTTATTACCTTATACATGGTGTGATTTAATTATAACAATAATAGATAATTAATAAAACAATATTTTCATTCTTTATCTAGTTTATTCTTTAATTTGAAATAAATCCAATCTTTTTTTAATTAATATTGTAAAATATCTTTACATTATTATCTTCCATAATTAAATTATTTTCATATTGATCTTTCTTAAATGTTTATTTAAAAGTTGAACAATAAACCATCAATATAATTTATTGTAACATCAAGATAAATGCAATTTGTCTTATTTTATTTGTTATATTAATTGGTTAAATTATTATGTAAAAAACATTATACATTAATTTCTTTCTATGGAAATTATTCTAAATGTTAAAAAAATTGTGTAATTTAAAAGGAAATTAAAAGATGGTTAATATGACAACAACTTGCCACCCATTATCAAATTACTCTATCCTTCTAAACTCATAAATTTTGGTGAAATTCACAAATTTTCTCTCTTAATTCTTCTCCAACTTTTTTTAAATCGCGGTAAATGAATGAAACTTGCATTCTTTTCCTTTGTTCTAAAATGTGCAAGTGTATGAGTTGGACATTTGTTAAAAGTATTTTAAAATTATGCTTAGGGCAAAAATGGCAAAATTTCAATATTAATGTACTGTTGATATAAGGAAAATCTCTATTTTTAATCCATCTACGAGAGTATGAGATAAAAAATAACATAATATACACCAAAAAAAACTTAATTAAGCCAAAATAATTTCATATTTAGTACAATAAATATATGCTCTTTCTAAAAGAAAGACTTTTGACATTGTTAACATTCCCTTGAAAATATCCATTCCTTTCTTATGCTTGTTGCGATCTCTGTTTTGTTGTTTTCTTTATAGATGGGAAAAAAAATATTAAAGTGGTGGGGTCAGGGCATTGTTTTTCAAAGGAGCGTTTTGGGTGCATTTTTCCTTTCCATCTTTTATAGGCCGTGTTTGGTTGGTTGCTTGTTCTTATTCAGATTTTAAAACAGAAAAATATAAACATGGAAGGAAGATGAAATAAAGGTATAAGTTTTATTATAATAAGTAATAATAATTGAATTTGAATTGGTTGTCTTAAATGACGCACATTAATAAATAAATAATGGATTGTAATGGCACACGCTGGCCTAAATAAATGCTCGGAGAATCTCATAATACAGGCTTCGGTAATGAATGCTAACCATACAGATTCAAAATCCAATAAATTAATATTGAACTGTAATTATAAACAAAAAGGTTTTATTTTAAATTTAGAAAAAAATAGAACAAAAAATTAAGACAGTTAATATTTTGTTATTATGACAATGTTTATAAAAATTACAGGTGCATGAATAATGCATGAGGATCCGAAGCACAATAGAATGCACTTTTTTTTTTTTTAAGTTCAAATGAGTTCATTTTTAGTTTAGTTATTTATTATTGTTTTTGTTTTAAGTCACTTTTAATAAAAAATATGTTTTTTATCTTTAATATTTTATAAAACTAATTAAGGGTTTATTTGTCAAACAATAAATAAAATATTTATTTCAGGCAAAGTAACACATATTAATATTATAATTTGATATCTAAATACGATAATTTAAAACGAAATATATAAAATAAGTAATATTTATATGTCTTAAAATAAATATTAATTAAAATTTGTGATTTCAGAAATTCTAAAGGATGAAATAAGAGAAAAAAACATTTTAAGTAGACTAAAAGTATTCATATTTTTTTATAAACATTAAAAGTTTCCCATATTAAAAAAAAAAATACTTATAACACTCCATAAAATCATCATCAAATACTCACATAAAAATTAAATAAAAATATATCATATATATAATCATAAATCTTTAACATAGTAACTTAGAATATAATTCTTTTTAGTATAATTTTAATAATTTATATATTTTAAAACAAATAAACATAATTAAATAAACATTAAATAATTATTCAGATGTAATTTTATCATCAACTTAAAGTCTATTATCTTTTGTAATAACATTCTTTACTCTCTTATAATTTTTCCAACTATAAATCTTCATAATTAGATTACTTAATGTTTCTCGTACATATAGATCTGTTTCTCAAAACCCAAATACTAAAATTGAAAATAAAACATAACATTTATCCAATCATATTAATTTAGCTTTCTTTATTCATCTGAGAATAGTGATATCAATAAAGAAATAAAAAATAAACTATAACTTATAAAGATAACTTAACCTGTAACATATAATTATGATAAATAATATAAATATATAATTATTAGGACTTAGAAGGAACGAAGATGATTCATAGTGTCTTTAAAAAGACATGCACAAAAGTTATATATTTGTTTAAAAAAATCATAAACTATTAAAGGAGAAGAAAATTTTAAACTTATCCAAATAAAAAATTATGATTCACTAAACTTTTTCTACATTACACTAATGCTTTGTTTGTATCCGCCAATTTACTGTTAATGTAGATAAATTTGTGGGATTTATTTTGTTTGGATGAGTATATGTGCAAGGAAAGAAAGATGCCGAAAAGCGTCGGTAGACTTCGACGTATCTCTATTGATCTGAGAAGATTTAAGCCAAAACTCATGTGTATACGCTCTAATGATTAAAATATATATTTTTATCATATTTATCATAAAAAAAATCAATTAACAGATCCATGATTAAATATATAATAATATAATAAATTTAATAATAATGATAATAAAATTTATAAAATAACAATAACTATAAATAATAATATCTTATAATAGGAATAACTATAAATAATAATATCTTATAATAGGTTGATATATATCTTTATATTAATTTATTATATAATATAATAATAAATAATATTTAAAAAATAAATATATTAAATATAAACTTTTATAATAAAAATATTATGTAACATTATTAATAAAATAAATAATAATAATATAAACATACAATAATTTAATAAAAATAAATATACTTATCTAAAATAAAGCTATATTATGTAATAATAAATTATTATTATTATTATTATTATTATTATTATAAAGTAATATTATTATTTAAATTTAATATAAATATTATTTTAAGAAATTCTAATCTTATAATTTTATACTTTAAAAATTAATTAACTTTATCTAATAAATTAATCATATTTTATAATAAATTAAATTTTAATCTGAAATTAATTACCTAATTTAATATTTTTATAATTTTTTAAAATGTTATAATTATATTAAATAAATAAATTATAATTTATTTTTAACTATTTTTAATCATAAAGACAAATTTATAATTTTATAATTTTATATTTTAAAAATTATTAAAATATCTATTATATCTATCATGTCACATTACTCATAAACTTTAATAAGTTTTTTATTTAAATTTCACAATTTTTTTTTTACTCCAAACAATATAACTTTTCACACACTTTTATCTTAAATAAATATAAATCCATTTTCTAATCCAAACAAAACCTAAATTTAAAAAAAAAAAAAACATTGCTCAGTTGTTCATAAAAAAATCGATCCTTAATTGAAAAGTTGATATAACTTCTGTCTAGTTTTTTTTTATTAGCTTGTGTTGTTCTTTTGATGCATAAATTAAAGGCCATCAAATATATATGAATATTTAGTTATTCACAGATAAATGTTAAAATATTTTATTTCGTCAATAAGTATTTTCGAAAAGAAATTAGGTTCATTTTGTTAACCTATAACTTTTTTACCATAAGAAGTATTGACAGATTTTGTTTTTGACATATATAGTAATTTTGAATCTTTACACAAGTGTACAAAATTATGTTATACATTTTCAGCTCATAACACAATATAAAATATTTATACTAGAGTAATTGATAATTGCATCTTCTTAAATTTTAGTTATAATTATTAATACTAGTATAATTTACCTCAACAAGTTACATCTATTTGCCAATAAATTACTTTTTTTTCATTACAAATATATTTTTAACCTTACACTTCCATTTTGTTTAACAATATATTTTTAATTATTATTTTAAAATTTGATATTTTTTTTTCAAACGTAATAAATATTTAATATACTGCCAAAACTTGGGGGGACAATCTCCCCCACTTTAAAATAAAGGGAAAAGGACCTTAAATGACATATTTTTTCTATAAATAATTATGAAAAATATTTAAATAGAGTCACATTGAAAAAAAAAATAAAAATCACACACACATGTTTAGATTGGAGGTATTAAAAAATATGATTTGACTTCTTAGAAAGCATTGGCACTATGAATCTTGAAAGTGTGTCATAGGCTGTGGTTGCTTCAATGCTCAACTCACACCTCACTTCACATCCAACTTTCCTAACCTAGCTACACTCTTTCCTTGCCCATCATAAATATCTAAAAACTTCCAATTCATTCTAATAAGCCTAAATATCATATTTATTATATTCCAAAACCTATCTATATCATATTTTTTATTTTCATTATAGTCTATATCGTGTGCTAAAAATTGGGTAAAAAATTGCAATAGAAAATATTGGCAATTCATCTATGCATAAAGTTTTACTTCACACCAACCATTTTATCTCTCTTCCAAAATGATGAGCATAACCAGTAAACAAAAGACTGAAAAAATTGTAGAGGATATAATAATTGAAGTTAACTTCATTGTGTGCTAATTCTTAATTGGGTTGACAAATGCAAGTAGACTTGACTACTGCATCATTGATTGATTTTGATGACCCACTGTTTGTTTACCTTGACATGTGATAATTTGGTGTTTTCAAGTTGGAAATAATTCAAATACTTAGTGGGCAATTACCATCTACAGCTGGGATACAAAGGAAGCCAACCAATTTTGTATTTGCTGGAACACATATTGGGTGCACAATTTTATGTTATTTTACAGTACTATTGTTAAAATAGTAAAGTAATATTATCCTTTTTGTTATATACTAGTCCTATATCGGATTTATTTATTTTTTATTTTAATTCAAGTTAAAAAAATTAATTTGAAGTTATTGTTATATTTCAATAATTAATGGTTTTGGGATGAAATTAGGATATTTTATGAAATATATACATGTTTGTTAGATGAGGAGTATTGAAATTTATTTTTATAAAAAAGCACTATATTGAAGTTGTTATAATATCATAATGGTAAAACAGATGTTTCTTCTTAGGTCAACTATTATTATCAAACCTACTATTTGATATAAAATTACTAATGTATAATTCCTATTAGTACTTGATGTTTATGATGTAAAATAAGTATTAATACTAAATAGATGATATATTTTGTAATGTGAAAGAAATAAATAAGTAGAAAAATAACATCCATAATAAAAATTATGAAATCGAGATATTTTATGAAATATGTGCATTGTTGTACTTAAAGAAGAAACATGTGTTATATGAAGAATATTGGTATAACAGATATTTATTCTCAGGTCAACTATTATTATCAAACTTGCAATTTGACTTAAAATAATAAGAGTTAGATGTTTTTAGTTTAGTTGTAATAATTTTAAAATATTTTTTTATTATGAAATGTGATATAAATAACATAATTAAATATATTCATGGATTATATTATTAGTTGTATTAGCAGTTAACGTATGTGATGTAAGATCAGTAGCAATATTAAGGCAAATTTCTCAAATTGGTGTAATTTTTTTATAAAATTCTTGAAATGGTATATTTTTTTATTTATTTCTAGATATGGGTAAATCGTGTATAAAAGACACGATATCATTGTAAAGGAATAGTGGCCTTATTCCATGATTTAATATAAAATTAAATGAAATCGTAAAAAGAGGACACGATCTTAATTTACTAGATGAAATTGTGTATCTAATATTTCAATTAATGAGTTAATTAATATAGTGAGAATACTGTACGATTTTAATAGGGTTAATATTTTTCACCTATTCCTCTTCTGTTTTATTTTGCACGTGTGATCTATTGCTAACGTGTAACTAAAATAAATGCAAAAAATTTAATTTAATTTGAATAGAATAGTGGTTATTGTGAAGAAAAGTTACATGCTATGAATTTAGTTATTAATATAAGAAATAGATTTAGTTAGAAATAAATATAATTTAAAAACTAACAATAAATTTATATAAAAAATTATATAATATTTTCAAAATTTTTATTCTAAATTTATTGCTAAATCTTAATTTTATTTTA
>Ga0099824_1000501_pt1 | contig 46489 bp, 17 predicted proteins | sample SiratrowhiteBW_FD_76837 | JGI IMG/M metagenome (GOLD analysis project Ga0099824, IMG submission 76837) | Root nodule microbial communities of legume samples collected from California, USA - Siratro white BW | ecosystem: Host-associated > Plants > Roots > Nodule | place: USA: California... | reverse complement strand
TGGGTCGGTTTTTTTTTTAGTCTTACTCTCTCAATTATTTTTTTTTTTTTTTTTTTTTTTTTTATTTTGTGGTTTTTTTTTTTTTTTTTTCTTAAATCTATGTAGCTAATATTTATTTCTAATTATTCATTTAAATGGTTGGTCAATGTGTAAGGATTGTTGGTACCTGATTAGTAATCGATACATAAAATCTTCAGGAAAATAAATACTCATATTGAGATTATTTAGGTTGTGCACTATTTAAGAATTTGTTCAATAAGGAGGCATTCATACTCTACTGGTATATTGGAATCAATAGATAAAGATTACTAGGTGGTGAGAGTCGAAGGAGATTCAAATAGATAACTACGGGTTAAAATACACTACAAGAAAAAGATTGTTTAGAGACCAATTTTTAGCTACCAGATGAAATTGTTACTAATCGTGACCAAAATAGATATCAAATTAGATTTTGGTTGTTAAATAACTACAAAATAGAAGTAATTATTGAATTTAGTGACCAATTAAGTTAAATAATTGGTATTTAATATTAACTACCAATGTTTTAGTGACTTATACCATTAGATTCTAAATTAGTCTCTAACTTAATTAGATACCAATTTAGAATCTAATGACATAGGTCACTAAAACTAACTTTGGTATCTAATATTAGATATCAATTATTTGACTTAATTGGTCACTAAATTCAATCATTACTTCTATTTTGTAGTTATTTAGCAACCAAAATTTAATTTGGTGACTATTTTGGTCACAATTAGCAACTATTTCATTTGATAGCTAAATATTAGTCTCTAAATAACTTTTTTCTTGTAGTGATATAGTCGGTCAGGAAAAATCATATAAATTAATTCTGTCATACGAAGACGATATGTGAAAGTCAGTGGAATTCTAACATGATAATATTGAATTTGAGATATTATGGACACTTGATAATTGCAATATGTTTTATGAGAGTTGAAATATGAAAGTAGATGTGCTTATATCTTGTTTGAATTAAGAATTTAAACTTATATTGATTATTCTTTTATATTATGTTTGTTTATTTTAAAATATGCCATAATAGTATATCAAACAGATAATTTGATATATAACATAAATTTTATTATTATTTTTATTTATTATATATATATATATATATATATATATATATATATATATATATTAAAATCTCTAATAAAGATGGAGATGTTTTAAAATACTTCATAAATATTATGTAATAGTATATGTTTTATTTATAGTTTAATGTATGATATAATTCTTTAATACATGTAACTGGGAATGTTACGGTTCCTTAATTCTTATGATGTTTTGGTTTTACTGTCTCTTCTTAAACTATCATTTATTCTTAGACATAGACATAAAGAAAAATTCAACATAAGGAAAATAGGTACTTTCAATTAAAATTTCAAGTATAACTAATGATTTATTGATATGTTAGATTAGGACTCTTTGCACGTGAAAAATTATGACTCGATGTTGTGGTTCAGTTCGAATTGTTTTGTTTTTTAGGAACGCTCTTCAAAATTTATGGGTTTGGACTCAATTTTAGTTTTTATGAAATTTTAACCCTTAACAATGTTTGATGTTTGAAAATTATATAATTTTATGAAATATTATATTAATTAATGTAAGAAGATTAGTGAATGTTTAATTGTTGTCATATGTCCATGCATTTAGACTCGAGGATACACTAGATTCAGAGTTGTATTTGGTTTTAATGTAACGTTTTAATTTGGTAAAGTTTAAAAAATAATCATGAATTTTTCTTTTGTGCTCATAGTTTAGATGAAGTAGTTTTTAGTTGGTGAAAATTTTGGAGTTATCATGAATTTTTTATGTAATAATATGGTTTTAGATTTAAGCAAAAATAATGAGACTAAATTAGAAATATGAAATTTGATACATTTGCAAAATTATAATTTTTTGGGTAACTTATGGTTGTTAAGTTAAATCAAGCAATATTTAAGTTTAGAATTGAATAGTGGTAAAGTAACAGATTTTTTTTTTGCTTTAAGTAAGGATCAATCCAAAAAAAATTTGGTTAGTCATGGAATATTTAGTGGAGGGGAATATGAATCTCTCTAGCAACATCTCATCCCTGACCAAGAAAATTATTGAAGTTTTTAATTAAGAAATACCACTCAAATAATGTTACTATGTTTTTAATTTGTTTATTCCTTTTAACTTGCAAATTAATTTACTCTTTCTTTTACAAAGATGATTTGATCATAAGTTAAAAAAGAAATAGATGAATTATGAACTAATTAAGAATAGAAAGGTTCAGATAATGATCACATTCTTCCACTAATAATAAAATAAAAGTTTAATAAAAATAATATCTAAATTTATACTCATTTGAATATAATTAAGCTTAAGAAACCGTTATAAGAAAATAGTAAAACATTTATTTTAAAAGAAAAGAGAGCATGTGCATCTCGAAAGCTGCGAGTGGGAGCGGAGCGTGGAGGGCACGCGCAATGATGTGAGTGTTGCTCGACCGCGTGCGGTTGGGAAAGGAAGGGCAAAGGACGCAGTGGTCCCCTTCAGATGTGACCAACTTCTCCACTGCCTTTGCCTTTGTCTCTTTCTTTTTGGAAAACCAGTCTACGCGTCTTCACCTACTCGCGCTTCCCTTTTTCACATCACTTTCACACCTTTCTCACATTTAATTCCAATTATATTTTGCTTTTCAACTCCATTTTACCCTTTTACCCATCTCAATAATCTGTTGTCATTTTCATTGCATGGGTGTTTCTGGTATTATCACAAATCCTTTCTCTTTCCTTGCAAGTTGTGCCGTCTATTTTCTGTAATATGCAAATTGTCTTACGTCTGCTATTGGAGTACACAATGGGGCTGTAAATAGTAGAATTAAAATAAAATTAAAATATTAACTTCAACCATTATTGGTACAATATTTTAATTGAAGAGAATAATTAAAAAATTGTATCACAGTTAGCTTATAATTGGGATTAGTTTGGTTGTGAATTAATTGAAGGGAAAGAAAATATTTTATAATGTGAAGGGGTTAGTGTTTAGTTTTTAACGTTATATATATAAGCTTTGTATATGCATGATTTACACATGTAAAGTGTGTTGTTGATGATGTATTTCATAATTTATTTTATATTTTATGTGTATATAAAGTATGTGTGCAACTCTCTGAGTATTATTTGACTATTATTATGTAAGGTAAGCATATATGTACGGGCAAATTCAAATAATTGAATGGTTTTTTTTTTCATATAAAGTTCCACTTGTAGAAAGTAAGTAACCCAGCTTTATATTGTAAGTTACAATTATTTCTCTTGAATCTGAAAGAATTATTTTTTAATAATATTTTTCTAAGAGCTATTTTTACTTAGGTTATAGGTTATATATGTTTTGACTTGACCTTGTATATTGTTCAAATAAATCTTACTTTTATTTCAGATATATTTTATAATTTGATTTGATTTAACAGTTTTCTTTAAAAAAATATTTATCAGTTCTGTTGAATAATTTTTTCTTGTTTTTATCTTTGTTTGTAAATTTAATTTATGAGTAAACTGTTTAAATTTTACGTGCAGCTAAATATATAATTTAAAAAATATATTAATTGGCAGTCTTGTTATTTTAAATAGAAATATAATTAATTACATAGATTCCACTCAAATTATCAAAATAAATTAGGTCAGATATTAATAAAAAACAATAATTTTTCTTATAATATCCCAAAACCAATATATATATATAAGTATTCAAAAGTATCTATATATTAAAATTACAATCTTTCATCCACTATGTTTATTAAAGAGTTTTCTCACATATCATGTACACTATTTTAATAAAAAGTCAATAAGAATTATACATTATACCTTAACATAATATTTACAATTTCATTTGAAGACTCTACTAATATATATTTTTTATTTTAAACAATAATATAGTGTATTGAATTAGACGTACTTATTATAATACTACTTTATATATGAGCCGTTCAATTTTAACACCTATGTTCATATGGATTAGATTATTTATATGACTGATTTCAATATAATCATTTTAAGAGGTTATATGGATTTTTTCTATTATATGAGAGGACTTAGCTATTATATTAATGTAATTGTATCAAAATATAATACAGTAAAAAATATAAATATCCAAGTTAAACTAACACATGTATATTTGTAAATAAAATCAAATATATAAATGGATTTTTGACATAATTGATATTGAATACAAATTAATTATAGACAGTTATAATTTAGTACATTAAAAATTTTGATGAAATATTAAAATATGAGATACTTAATAATTTCTTTTTAAATGAAATTAAAATTCATGTTGAAATCTTTAAAAATCCGTAGCTTATCTTATATATATATATATATATATATATATATATATTCTTGAACAATGTCTTGAAAAAATATTTGTTGGTATTTTTTATCAAATATTTGTCCAAGAAATAGTGGAAATAATATTTTTATATTTTTTTTGTATAAATCTCAAAAAATAAGAAATAAATTAAAATAATACGAATTCAGAAGGTATTTGTGAAAATATTAATTAAAAACATTAAATGTTATTAGAATAACAAATTCAAAATAACAATAACAACTAATATTGGAATAAAGTATCATAAGACATCCATGTTTATCTAAGTCCGAATGTTTAGAATAACACTCGTTTTCTTTATTGGAACTTTTCATACTTTTTTAAACTTTTCTTACAAGTTTTTTACAAAAAAATATAATTATTATTTTTTTTTAATTTTTCATAAATTTTTAAAGTTCTATAAAATAGTCATAAGAAAAATCTCACAAAAAAAAAATCTATAGAATTGCCAATTTCTTGTTGAGGAATGTAGTAATGCTAGTATTAATTTTATCTATCCATCTAAACACGTGTTTGTTAGGTATATTTAAACAAAAAAAATATGCATATTTTAATTGTGATTAATTTTGCTATTTGGTATGGTTTTCTTTCTTACCGATGTTTTTTTATGTGTAAAAATAGAAATTTAATTATTGTTCAAAAAATTGGTATGAAAAATTTTCTCTATTTCAACACCCGAATCTCTTTTCTGTGAAGTCAACTATTGGTCTGTATTGCCTCTCTTTATGATTCACAAATCAACATCAACAAAAAGAAAACGAAGACACAACATAGGAGAGAAAATTAGATTTTTTTTTCATCGTTAAAATTGAATTCTGATTGCAAAACTTGTCATGTCAAATTGATTTGCTCAAAGAAAAATACGTAAAAGATTTGTAGAGATTAAAAGAGGTTCTTCATAATTGTCTAAAGAATGCTTCTTTGAGACCATTTTCTTTATGTTGATTGAAAAGCGATAACACTTATCTCTTAGGATAAACCCTAAACCACTGAGAAATATTCTCAAACTGCATCGAAATCATGAAAGGAAACAACTAGATGTTGTTGGTCCAATAGAATCAATGTTTGATAAATTGGATGACACAATTGTTGGGTTGTTTTTCTCAATTTAATTCAGTAGATAAACCAAACCAAATTGATTATATTTATTTTGGTTTTTACTTAAAATATTTATGTTAAAAAAATAATTAAATGTTATGAAATTTTAAAAAACCTACATAATATTTACTAAAATGTTCCTCTTACGACAAATTGCTGTCAATAATATAAAAAAAGTTATAGAGTACGTATTATGAGTGTTACTATAAACCACAGTAATTAGTATTTTTAATTACTTATTAATATTCAAATTTGATTATATAATTGTGATTTAAGCATTTCTTTCACGTTTTCATTTCTCACTCGATACGCTTTTTATACGCACATATTTTAATTCGTTGTAAAAATATATTTTCAATACGCATATATTAGTTAATTTAGTCTACAAGTATTTTTTTTTATAATTTTACCGTATTTGATAACGGATGACAAGTTTCAATAATTCAACTATTAAAAAAGTTCATCAAAAATTATATTTTCGTTTCGATAGCTATATAACTTCATTAAATAAACTATTTATTCTATTTTGCTCACTCCACGAAAAATAATAATACCATATTTTAAAATATTTTTTTTATTAATTAAATTCATTAAAAACTATATAGAGGATAACCTAAAAAATGGTGTAATTTAAAATAACTTTTAGTCAGTAGTTAAAAATGAAACGTACAAAACCCTGATAAAAAAATTATTCATCAGATTAATTATTTACTCGTTGAATCAGTAGTTTGAATTTGAAACACATGAAAGTGAGAGTGACTTGTTTCGCAGGTTCTTCGAATTGGCTCCTCGAATCTCGTGCGTGACACGTCCCTATTATTTAATGGCACAACGTCCCTTGCAAGGGTCACCACCTTGCCCCTTTTCTTCTTCCAATTAAATAATTAATTGACACTTCACTTTTCATTCTCAACAATATTATTAATTTATAAGTCATTTTCAATGCATTTTATACACCACGCTAATAAAATAAAACAGATACGACATTTTAATAAATCCTTATGCGATTGTTTTATAATTTTTGAATTCGAAACTAATCACGTTTAAAGTAAGATTACAAGTAGTTATGTTTTAATATTGATCCTTCTTTATCTGATTTAATAGTTTAAATTTTCTCCTAATGTAATATTTTTTATTTCCAAATTCCCTCTGCTAAAGGAATTGAAATTCAATTATACTAATTTAGTTTATTCCCAATTTATTGATAGACAAACCTTGTATCATCATCGATTATGAATCCGAATCTCTTAGACAAATTTAATTAGAGCTTTAATTTCAGGAAAATCGCATAAATAAACAACCCCGGTCAGAGGGCATAAGAAATACGCGACCAATAAATTAGAACAATTGAAAACTCATATTCCTATTTTTAAATTTGAGTCACATGTAATCAATTGAAAACAACATCAAACATAAAAATATTTATTAAAAAAGTTCAATATCATAATATAATTTTAAGTAAAATTAGAAACTCACGTAAAAAGAGAGTGAAACAAATTTAATAAAGAAAAATGAATAAAAATATAAAAAAAAACTTATAAATTACTTTACCATTTTTTGATAGAAAATTTTATAATTTTCAAAAAAACTCAAATACATTAAATCTAAATTATTTTTACTTTAAATTAATTAATACAACTTTACATCGAACTGTTTTTTAACTCGAAGTAAAATAAAAGTTTTTATTAGAGATTTGATCTGATATAAATTTATATCATCGAAATGTTAATATATAAAAAAAAAACTTAAATAATAGACATAAAAAATCTCATTTTGCACTAATACATATACATGATCAATCTTATACCAACTCATGCATCACATATTAATTTTATCATTAAAAACTATATATTCTAACATAAAAAATAATTATTAATAAATTTTAATTCACCATTAATCATACAACATAAATAAGTTTAACATTTAAAAATATATTATTTAAAGTTTAGAGAACACTTCGTTCACTTAACCACCAGGCATGCTCGTTCATCTATAAATTTACTTGATTAATAGATAAAACTCTCAAATTTTCATTGAATTAAGTTTTACCTGATAAATAAATGATCGTTCAGTGATTAAATCTCAAGTTTTCAAATAAATAAATTTTGCTAAACAAACAAAATGGTGGCGGACAACTCTACCTAGAAAATAATTATGAAAACCAATTCATTTTCATACATATAATTGAGTACTTTTTAAATAAAATCATCTTGAATCAATTTGACCTACTTGCACATTCTATATTTTAACTACCAAGATATATAACTTATCTAATTCATTTCTGATTCAAAACTTCCTATAATAATGCATGATTATAATTCAAATATTAGTATAGTCTCACCTGAAATAATAAATAATAAAGATAACCATTCTCGATTTCATCTCTTTACCAAAATATTATGTTATATTATAAACCATTTAGATCTTTTCATACAAATAAAACAAATTTATCATATCCATCATTTTCAATAATTCAACATTTTATTAGTATAATACATTACTAACTCGTAATATCTATTAAAGAACATTAACTATATTCCAAACATAAAATCATAATCACAAATCTTTTAAAAATCATAATCATATATATTATTCATACAAAACTCAAATAATTTGAATGTTCTATAAAAATATAATTTTTTTACATAAAACTTTAAAGTAAAATATTCATATTTTATCTTGTTTTAACATAAATTAATTCTATACTTCGTATCAATACATTAAAATATGTTAAAAGGCTCTTTGATGCAGATTTATCATTAATCAATAAGTAATATATTTAGATGATTATAGCGTGTGTTAAATATAGGGATCAATCCGCTTTTTCATTTAATTTATTTTCCCTTTCATATGCACGAGATGATTAATTAATTTTTAACAGAATGATTATAATTAATTATTTGTTTGGAAACTTTGTGTTTTGTCCTCGTATTCTCAGCAATACATTATTCACATTGTTATGTAGAGTGCATGCATTCACCTATCAGGGGAACAAAAAAAAACAAAACCATTTAATAGTAGAAGTACTTTTTATTATGCTATTGCTCTTATCAAACATGTAAAATAAACCCCCAACATATGCATACAGTATCCCCAATAATTACTACATAAAATATAATAATAATTACAAAGTTTAGTAAGTACTAGGAAATAATGTGTCAATTATTTGTGTAGATGATAAAAAAAGGTGTAGATGATAAAATAATGGTACTTTGATGTTAGCAATGGGTTTTGGCAATTATTTGTGTCCCTTGATAGGCATGAGGAGAAAGAACAGGTGTTGGAAAGAAAGAGTGTCCACATGAATGGAAGTAAATGAGATTAGTAGAAAGAAGAAGATTATTAAATAGAAAGAATGAATAAAATAATGAAGATGTTGGAGGAAACTACAAATAGTTTCCATAAATGGAAAGATTCCCTTATCGATTGTGGTTTGTAGAAAAGTGAGACAGAGTGTGTGCGTTGTGGGGTTTGGTGAGTGCATCAACTCATGTGCGCGCGGAAATCCACCCAAAGAGGGCTCTTATTAAACTTTACTTTCTTAGTGCATGCAATTGCCAAATCAATACTATATTCATAATTAAGGCTGGATGAAGCCTTCATCAGCTAAACCAACTGTTTTAGATTTTAAAAGTCTTAAAAAATTAATATTAATATATTATTATAATATTAAAAATAATTTTTAATTATAAATTTAAAATTAATATAAATATTATTTAATAAATAATATTTCTCGAACTTTCTTATAATAAATAATAATATTGTTTTAAACATAAAATTTAACCGTCAAAAAATTCTATTTATTAAAACTTTATAATTTTTTATTTCTTTTTACTATTTTAATAGTCATTAAATTATTTTTCAATTCTAAAATTATTTTATTATTATATTGTATATTTATATATATCTTTATTTAAAGATTTGAAAAATTATAATTTGTGGTTATCTTTTAAATATATCAATATCAGATAAACAATAATTGATCTCAAAATTATTTTATTTGTTATTATTGTTTAATTGATTTTAAAATATTTTATAAAGATTAAAGGAAGAAACATTAAAAATTTAGAATTTATAAATTAAATTTATAAATTTACTAAAAGAAAAGACTAAAAAATAGTAAAAGACTTCAAAACAATATATTACTATCAAATTTATTATTTAGAAAATTAAATTTTCTTTTTTTAACTTAGTCTTATTTTATATTTATAAATTAATTTAGTATTACATGTGTTATAGTTTTTAATTTTATATAAAAATATACAAATATGTCAATTAAAAAATATCAATCAGTTTATTTAAAACTTCAACAAAATATAAGAGTTTATTTTTTTTTTGAATCACAAAATATAACTATGGATAAATTTATAAAAGTAAATAAAAAATGAATTAATATATCAATAAATTGTTTATTTAATAAGGTATTTTGAATTAAATTAATTATGATAATTTAATAAATAATTTTACATCATAAAAAACTTGAAAAATATTTAAAAAAAATACTTTAATTTTAATTATTTTATTAATTTAAAAAAATCTCATTTTTTTAATTTACTTTAAACTCCTAAAATCTTGACCACCACAGTTGATAATATATAAATAAGCTACCAATTATAAAATAACTTAGGTTTCTAAACTTTACAAGAGAATCAATATACGTAAATATTTAAGTTTTTAAGAATATTTATTTGTATGATTGTTTTATATTTTGTATATGTGATGATATATATGAGGTATAGAATGTGCACTTATTAAAAGGGCTAAGTATAAAAGGTAGTTAGAATAAAATTTTATTTTGAGCATGTTTGGACTTGACTTAGTTAAGATATTACGATGAATTTATTAAATATGGAACATAGAAATATATTGAAAGAAAATCTTTTTTTTTTCGAAGTTGACCAAACGCAGTTCTTATCCTCTTCCACGTTTCTTTATTTATTTTTCTCTTTTAAATTTTTATACTTAAATCTTTTCTATTTCTTTAATTATGTTTCAGGAGCACAACTTAATTAGGAAATAAAGTAGAATAAAGTGTAGGCTCTCTTATATCTTTCTTTTAAATTTTTCATCTTGCTTATCAAAGAGAAAAATATACAAGAGTTTGAGAAACATCACATACATGAGTCTTTTTTTATTTCTTTTTTATATATATACACTATAATTTACTCATAAAAGTAATGGAGGTAATATGGGTGTTTTAATATCCATTATATACTCTCTATCTGCATTTATTATTTAATACATCCAGTTGAAAATTCAATTTAACTAAAACGTTAGCAATAAGTACAAATAATGTAGGTTTCATACTCATATAAAACTCTTAAAGTAAATATGAATTAATTTTTTTTAATAAATTCGACCAATTATATACTTACTTACATGCCGTGATTTCGAATTTTTGTTAGCCTGTATCTTCTTTGGACTTTGGCCCATGAAAAGATAAAAAAAAAAAACACGTAGTTTTGATGCTTGGCCACATTATTTTGAGCTTGTTTGTAATTTTACACAGACAACAATTCAATGCAACTTCAATTATAATTTACACTTTACCAAAATAAAAAACAAGACCTTCTATTTTTTTATAATAAATCTCAATAATAGTAAAAACTATTGTATAGTTTGATACTGATTGATCTAAACAATTTTTATGTAACACATAATCACGTTTTGAGATTGTTATTAGGTGTAACATTGAAGTTGACCCGATAAAATAGTTTCTTATACTATAAAATATGTTTGTAATATTTTTCATGAATTCAAATATATAAAATTAAGTACTGGCTAACGCTACTTAGATAAAAAAAAAAAAAGTTAACTCAAATAGAAAGATTACCTCTGTATATGATTATAACATATAAACAATATTTTGACAATTACCAGTGCTGAAAAACAACTTAACAAGAGGGTTTAAGAATCACTAAACTTTTGACTTATAAGTATAATTAAAGCAAAAATATCATTCAAGAAGGTGAAATATAAGAGTACAAACAATACAAAAAAATGATGAAAAAGAAAAAAAAAAAAAATACATGGCAACTAGTCATTTGGTCTTATTCAACTTTGAGCATTTTCTCCTTTCTTTACTCTATAACAATGTTGTTATTAGCCTTCAATGTTCTTCCCTTCGTCATACATAGTTCTCTTTATTCCTCATTGTGCATAGAATGTTAGTAACTTTCTCAGCACTTGGGGAGGTCACTTGGAGGAGGTAATAAAGATTCATTTGGTCCTTTGCCATTGTCCACAACAAAAGCCATCTTCAGTCCCCATGTTGTATGAATTTCCAAATGGCAATGCATAAACCACACACCTAACAAAACATAATACCATTTATCATATAATTCATAAAACTTGGATATAATTCTTTAAGTTTTGTTTGTATTATTCTTGAATCAAAATTAGAGTTTCATGAGTAACTTTTAGAAAATTGTATTGAAGTTTTCTTCTGAAAAAAATGTGAAATCCAAATTACTACATCCTTGTGTACAATTTTTTAGAATCAAAATTTATGTTTAGACAACAGAATTGATAGCTTTACCTGGATTATCAGCTCTGAATCTGATAGCAGTCCACCCTCCAGCAGGAACTCCAACTGTATTTCTTTCCACAGGATCTACAAGATTAAATTTCTTGGGGTCTTTAGTGGGGTTAAAGTTCCCTTGTCCCCTACCAACTACAAAGAAATTGAAGCCATGGAGATGAATAGGATGATTCTCAGGTGTTATCATTCCAGTATCTTGCAAGACTAATTGAACTGTAGAATTGTAAGGAAGTCTATATAGCCTTGTTCCATTCATGGTGTTTAAATTGGATGGTTGTGTTCCTGTGAAGTTATAAAATACAGGAGGATTTCCAGGGAAATCATCTGTGAAAACTCCCTTAATTTTGAAGAAATGTGCTTGGAGAAGAGAGATTTTAGGCATAACAAAGGTAACATTGTTGATATCTGCTACCACCCTGCTGTTATTCACACAAGTAGCACAAGGGTTGATACCAAGACTAACAGTGAAGAGCAAGTTGTGGTCAATCTTCAAAGGGACTCTGGCTGGATACTTTTTAGAGTTCAAGCTTCTGAGAGAGTCAGTGAAACTGTTAGCAAGAAGGGTGGAGTTTCTGGGAGGCATGGAAGTGAGGGTGGTGAGGGTGGAACTAAGGGTGCCTGAATAGTGTAATGTGGCAGTGGCAGTCTTGTTGTCTACTGCAATAGGAGCATCCATGAAAGGAGAGGCTGCAACCAAGTATTTTCCAGCTGCTTGTTTGGCTGTTAGAAGCACATTTGTGGTCTGGCCAGGTGCTATGACAATGGTATCAGTTTTGAATGGTTTTGTGTAGACTGCATCAACTTCAACAACAGTGAGTTCATGACCAGCAATTTTAAAGAAAAGCTCTTCATTGAGTGCAGCATTGATGATCCTTAGCAAGTAGGTGTTTCCTGGTTGAACATCCAACTTAAATCCTTCTGCACACCAAAGAAAGTTATTGGTCAATTGCTTTTTTGTTCTCAAAACATTTTTCTTACAAATATTTGAAAGAGAAAATAAGATGTGACTTTTCTAGCTTTCCATTTTTTTTTTCCTTTGCTTTAGCTATTGAGTAGAACTTGTTAATTGCAATTTTTGAGTCACTTTGGCTTGGTCTAATTACACTAAAAAGTTAGAGTTTAGTTATCTGACTTTACCTTGTGAAGCACAGCCTTGGACTGGTCCTGGATGACCATTGATTGTGTGGGCATCAGACACATTAGGTGCCAAACCAGATTTCAAAGCTTCATTTATTACAGCCTCAGTATCTGATTTCCACCATTCACCTGAACCAAATTCAAATATTGTGAAGTATAGTATGGTTTTATTATGTTACAGTATTATGATAGGTTTATAATACTGACTATATAATATGTAGCAGCACAAGAAAAGAGTGGTAGAACTTACTTAGGATGATAACTTGTTCCATATTTGGTTTGGGAAAAGGGTAAGGAACTCCAAGCTTGGGTAGGATGACCAAGGCTCCATGGAGAGTGGCCCTAAGCCAGAGGATATGTGCATGCCACCAAAGTGTTCCTCTCTGGCCTGTAAGGGTAAAGTTGTAGACATAGGCCTGACTTGGTTGAATTGGGCATTGTGTTATGTATGCAGGCCCATCAGCCCAACCTGTTCTCAATTGTCTCACCCCATGCCTGTTCAAATTTAATCCATTCAATAACCTTTAATATAATAGTGTTTATGATGTAATTACTTGTTACAAAAGATAATTAATTTGCCTGCAATGTTTGATAATGTTAGTATAAAATGTTCTTACAGTGACATTACATTCTAATTAAATTTTAATATTATAATGAGTGGCAGAAATAATAGAGATTAGAAGAAGAAACTCTAGCACACTCACCAGTGGATGCTAACATTGTATTTGACATGGTTGACCACCTTAATCAGAACAGTGTCATCTTCCCTAGCATAGATGGTGGGACCTGGGAACTTTCCATTTATGGTGACAATGGGCTTGGTTGAACACAATCTTGTGGCATTCTTCAGCACCACCTGTGAAGAGCACCATCCAATTAAAGGTCACACCTTACAGGAATGTGGAGTTAGTTTGGTGCAACAACTTTCTTGACCAATAATAAAGAGGAAAAAAAAAGTGCAACTGCAACTTCTACCAAATTTAAGTACCTTGACTTGCTAAAAAATTCACACTCACTTTGCTGTTTGGTAAAGCATTTACATGCATATTCGGCAGAAAGTCATATAGGCTAAATTGAACCAACTAGAAAGATTTTATGACTTTGCTTCACTTATCCTTTCTGGTTTAGTCAACTACTAAAAATATATGCATGTCTTTATTTGACCAAAATATGTCTCAACTCTAAATATTACAGGTGATTGTCTTAACTACTAGATATTAAACCGTGGACCTAACTGTCATCAATTATTTAAAATAAATCAATTCAATTGAGCAAATTAAATATTTGGATTAATTAAAACGATGATTTTTAGCCCCCTAAAAAATTCAATAAATTTGACTCCATTTGTGGGTATATATGTCACTGCAGTTGATGAATCCTGATCATTAGGCCCAACAAAGAAAGTTGTGTCACCACACTTTTTGTTAAGAGAAGTTCATGTATTATATCACAGCTCATTCACATGCTAGACAAATTTAGTCAGAATTCAGTCATAAAAAAACTTCAATAGTTTTAAGAAAAAGGTGCTGTAAACTCTTGCATTAAAACGTTCGTGCTAGTAATTTAAAATTCAATTGAGTGGAAGAACAAAGAAAACACAAAACACTGATCATCATCATATAATTTTCAAAACATATACATTTTCTTTTACATGCATGCAGACAAATAGATCAATGAAAGTAAAACATATATAATATTTATTTCGGTACGTTATATCTTCATGTATTATTGTCTAATGTTACATGATTTATCACAATTTAAACCTACTATGCTTTGCATGAATACGATGACAAAATGAAAAATAACATGATAATGCACCTACATTGAACTTGTAGTGGCGAACCATAGCTTCCACAGATAGTGGAAGCAAGAGAGCTGCAAGCAATAACACGATTCGAATCCCAAACGCTGCCATAGCCACCCCTTTTGAGCTCTCTATCTTCTCACACTTGAATTCACTGAAAGATAGAGAAGAAAGGACAACCTTATAAACAGCTACTCTCTGCTGTAATGTCCCTTTTAACAAGTTGGTAGAAGGAATACTTAAGAGTTAAGACGTGAGGTCCATGTTATAAAGTACAAAGAACTCAAAATAAAAAATGAGAAACCAAATCCAGAAATTTCAATTTTTCCTTTTTCTTGCGTATTACATAAAGTCGTTATGCATCAACCAAGGACACTTTTTGAAGCTAAGGTAGTTCATTGAGTTTCTGGGGTGATGTCTATTTTGTGTTCCTTTCTACTGCAATAAGTGGTCAGACTCAGAAGCTGGTTTGGTCCACCCTATAGGGTAAAGTACAACGATTCTCAACTAACATATGTACCAGTTTATGAAATGGACATACAGTTTCAACTTTACGGCATGACAAATTAAGAATATATATGTAACCCCTTATGTGTACATAACGTATCTTCTAGGTTGTCATTGGAAATTTCAGCAATTATAGTGCTTTCAAAATGTGTTTTTTTTTTTTTTTCTGGTATAAACCAGATATAACTAACATACATTGTAAGTAATTCTGCAGAATCTTCATAGATTGTAAATATATAAGAATATATGAATATGGTTGTTTAAATCAAGATCAGTTGATTAATGAAGTTTTGATTTGATGAGCACAATTAATTTTCTTAAAATGCTAAGGTATTTATTAAGATGAAGTTGATATGTAAATAGATTTAATTAGCTGTGAAGGAGGGTATGCATAGGTATATTTCATTATTGGTGAACAATGGTTTTCAGCAAACTGGTGAGTGTAGGCATGACAGATTGCATCAAAAGAAGTTTCTTCCTCAAGGCTGAAGAAAGAAGGTTTGAGAAATTGCTTTCTCATTGATTTTCTTTCTTTTTCGCTTTTATATTCTACCTCTGCCGTCTTTCTGATTTACTACTCTCTCTTTATGGTTTTACCTCCCATCATTAACACATTTTTCAATAATTTAGGTGAAACAAAACCAAGCTCCATTTCATTGAGAGTGTTCAAGCTACTGGCAAATTTGTTAACCTCACAAATCAACACCTCTCATCAAACACCAATAGTATTGACCAAGTTTCCAACCCTGTTACTCCACACCTTACTTAAGAACGTATCACCAAGTCACTATCACTATCCACAACAAATCATAGGTGTTGGTGGAAGTAATAGCCTAATGACCACGAAGAAGATACTAATTTTACAACAAATTAAAAATAAAACATGAATTGTGTAACTCCACATAATTTTATAGAAAAGGAAAAAAAAAATTAGATTGATGTTTTCAAGCACGATTTCAATAATAAAAAAAAAAAACTAAATTCACTCTTAAAAGCATAATTTTCTTATGAAAAAAATTAAAAAAAAAGAAGTAAAATACTTTTAGACACAATTTCAAAAAATAAATGAAAAACCTACAAATAATTAAAATAAAAAATACAACAAAACTTGTTTTAGAAGGACTTTAAGGAAAACTTTTATCCAAACCAATTTCAAAACACGATTTCTTATTTTTAAAATTGTGTTTTCACTATTCATCTATAAAAAGTTTAAATTTTTTCCAATAATTTAGATACAAATTACAATCATCTCAATACTTTTCATTCTATATTTATATAAGTTGCTTAATGTCTTTTAGGAACATTGAAAGGTATAATATTTTTTTTTATCTTTTGAACTTGTGCTCTTTTAATTTTAGTTGTTAGTATTCGATATTCGGTCTTGTATAGAAAAATATATATATGTAAAAGACATTCCGATATCAAAATCAGTATTCAATATTATAATTATTTGTTATGATAAGATAAAACACATATTTTTCCTTCTAACCGTCTTCTATTATTTATAACGGTTTTTAATATATGATTGATGAGATAATGATCTTTCCATTTGTTGTTTGTGAAAAAGGTGACATGAGTTGCAGAGAAGATAATAATAATAAATAATGGAAGATAAACTGTGTTCCACATGTATTTGATTAGAAGTTCATCTTCATCGAAAATATCTCGATTGTATAATACAGTTCACAAAAATAAGATTATTTTTTTTTATTATTCATGCAATATATGTAGTGAATAAGTGTTTTTTTCTTTTATGTGATTAAAAATGAGTACATAAGTGGATTATACCCAGATTTCTTATGCAAAATTCAATGTTAAAAATATAGCAAATTTGTTTATTTATGGTATATATAATTTTAAGCATGAATTTTAACATTGAGATTTTGATGATGATCATGTGCCGAATCAGTAGAATCTTCAATACTGCTCTATGAACCAACTCAGCCTAATATTTTTCATGTGAGTTGTTGTAAATAAATCTCTTAACTTTCATATATATTAATTAGGTCAAGAAAACCGATATTCAAGGATAAGCTTAGTCTGAAAATAAGCTTAATCAGTGTTACTAATAAAAAAACAATTTCTATCAATATTATTTAAAGACTCTACCTTACACAAATAAAAGTTATTCTTATTACAATTTTAAAAAAATTCTAACTAACGTCAATTAAAGATACTCTTATTAATGTCAATTAAGAAGGTTCTAAATTAATATTGATCAAGAAATAAATTTCACCTATATTAAAAAAAAGTATATTTTGAAAAATAATTTTGACTGTTTGACATAAGCTAAAAATAACTACAGCAAAAAAATTGTGTTTGAATTTAATCGATAAATATTATTAGTGTTGACAAAAAAATTCGGACTAATATTAACTAGAAAATAATACTAACCTACATCTTCGCAATATTGAATAAAAATAACTACAATTATCTTCATTATGAAATAAACATACTCAATATAAAATTATATTGATTTAACGATATCTGAATCTTTACTAAGTCAATATATCCCAATTAAAGTTAAATTGAGAATGCATTGACTAAACTGAGAAAAGAATATAAAGAAAAATAATTAACATAAGAGAAGAAAGAGTATGAAACTTTTAAATTATTATTTTTTAAAGAAAAATTGAAATTATCTAATTTTAATAAATTAAATTGCTCTCATAATTTTTTAAAATTTCAATTTCATTTAAAATTTTCTATCTAACTAATCAATTTTATCATAAAATATTTTAATTTTTTTGTAAAAATAAATTACGTAACCTTTAAAAGTTCTCCATTCTTAAGTTTTCTTATTATTTTCAACTATACTTACAGATTATTAATCAATGAAATTTTCATATACAACATATATATATATCTCGTTTAGCCATCTCGCTTACCTTGTTATCAAATTTTACTTTTCCAGTGGTTGTTTGTTGATTTGTGAGGAGGCATAAATATTATACGAATTTTCTAAAATAATATATTTAAAGCAAATAATGTCTATACGAAATTTATATTTGAAGTGATGATAAGATTTTGTAAAAAATATAATTTATTCTTTGAATTTATAATTTTTTTAATTTAATTTGTCTTTTATTGTTGTTATAATACAATTTATTAAAATGTTAAAAATGTAAAATAATGAAATAGAGGGATTAAATTAAAATTGATTGCCAAACAGCTTAAGTTCATATGTTAAATATTTATGTCATAACATAAGTTTTAAAAATTTTCAGTCATATTTCATTTCATTTTAAATTATGTTACTAATTATATGTGTATTCTATTTAATTAAAGTCTTAGTTGTTCCTAATATTTTTTTAACTGGATGAGTTAGAACAAAACTATCATGTTACATTCTGTTATAATTTTTCTAAGATTAGTGACTTTCTTTTAATGCATACATTAATTAATTTATTTATAAATTTTGAAATAATTTATAATTTGCTTTTCATTTTATTTTAATAGAAAAAAAATCATTTGAATGTGGCTTATACGTTATGTAGTGGATGAAGATCACTATAAATAAAATATTTTAATATTATTTATTTTTGAATGAAAATAATACACTCTAAACATGTGAGAATAAATTCATATTTATTTTTATAATAATTAAGTATTAACGTATTTCAAATGTTTTAGGATATGTTGCAAAATCAATGAGCAACATATTGTCAACATATTTACTTGATAGGTTTTAGGTTTAGTTTTATTCTGCTTACAATATTAAGTACTTTATGTTTAAATAGATAATTTAATTATTATAATTATTTTGTTCTGTGTTTACTAGCTTAAACTATTATGGTTATCTAGTTAGAATTGTTAATTTTGTTTATAGGTTTTTGGTTGGTTGTTAAAGCAAATATTGTATCTTTTTTCTTTCAAAAAAGAAACTGTACATTTTATATCAGTTTCTGTCGTGTTGACGTAGAAAAGACTATGTTATTTGTATTACAAATGTAAAATGTTAGACATCTATTTTACGTTAATTGCATGATTGGTGTTATTTGATAAAAAAAATAATGGACTTAAAAAATATTATTTTGCAATAATAATAAAATAATTTGAAAGTTATAAATTTAATTTAGTCAAAATGATAACTAAATTCATTTTTATTAAGTATTATCTATATTTGTCTTGATATTATTAGAAATTTCTGTATTATTAGATAGGAATAATATTTGATTTTTTTTTAAAAAAAATTGGATAGAGAATGATGATGAGTATGTGTATATTCATATTCGTCTCCTCTTTCTTTCCATACTAATACAAGTATTTATTCCCTTCATGATTTTAAATTACTAATTGTTAAATAACTTAAAAATTTATATTAATTTTCCTGTGATGTTTCATAACTTATTTTGACTTTTATTTAATTATTATTTAATATTCTTGTTTAATATTAATAAAATTATAATTTCTTTCTCAAAAGAAAAGATTATGTATATTCACATTAAATTATTGATAATATCATATTTTTTTATTGTTATTTTTATTTTTTATAAAAAATAAAATTAATATTTAGAACAATAAAAATAAATACCAACATTAAAAAAAATTGTACCTAATTTTGATAACATGTTAAAAATATATCTGAATGTTTCCTTAAATATAATAATGAAATAGGCAAATATGTACTCACTTATCCCTAATTTTGATAACATTTAAAAAATCTTTTGTATGAAATATTTTTTGTATAATGAAATAGTCAAATATTTATTGTTAAAAATCATTTGTATGAAATATAGTAATGAAATAGTCAAATAGTCAAATTTGTATGAAAACCTTATGTTAAAAATAATTAATGGATTAAATTTTTTACATTAAATATTTAATTCTTTCCTTTTTGGTATTATACTGGTTTTGTGTGGAAGTATTATATTAAAAAGAATTAACTGATTAAAGTTTTTACATTAAATATTTGGATTCTTTCCTTTTTGGTACTATAGTTTAAATAAGCAAACGCTGTGATGATCAAAATCACATTAAATGCATTTTGATGTTAAGAAAGAATATTCAGAATCTTCTTTATAGAACCCATGACCACAGCTTTCTTTGAATTTTGAGTCTTGTACACATTGTTTTGTATATTGGCTTGTTGTTTTCAAGTGACGTGTTATTTATTATTAGTTGAAATTGAAAGTTGAAAAACTAGCTTCCATGTTCACACTAATATGAGTTATAGCCATATTAATAACTATATCCTCACATCACAAACAAACGTCAAATTGTATTTAAATTTGCCTTCTTTCAAGTCTAAATTATATTAATAATTATAAAAGTTCAATTTTTTCATAACTTTAATAAAATGATAGTGATGCAAATTTTTAAAAACAATCTATTAATTAAAATTTAAACAAAAAGTGTATGAAAATTAAAAATTAATGTTTTATAATAGAAGAAACTTACAAGCAAAAAGTTGAATAATTTAACTATAAGAATGATTACATTCATCTAAGTCTATTTAAAATTGATTAAACCTTTAAAACCTGTCAAGCCAACCATAGTTTCATAATATAGAAAACAGAAAAAAATTATTATAAAAAAATGACATTATATTGATAAATAGTGATCTCCTTATATTAATAAGGTTCATATTTCTTACTTTTATTTATAATTATACTTGTATTTAAAATCATATATAATATAATAATAAGTTAATAAATTTAGTTATATATTTTACAATTTTTTTTATCTTTATATTAAAATAAGATTTTCTAAAAAAATAACTTTTTTTCATATTTTTATAAGAGAGCTTCAAATTTACTTAAAATATAATTTTTACAATATTTTAATATATAATAATAATAATAATAATAATAATAATAATAATAAAATCATTCAAGTTTTTGTTTATAAAAAATATTTTTGATTAATTTTTATTTTTTAAATTTCATAATTTTTATTTAAATTTAACCAATATGGTATTTTCAATAAAAAAAAAGGGAAATAACATTAATTTATTAAAAATATAAGAATATCATTTACTAAAATTATAAAAAAAAATCAAATTTTAATTAGAAAAACTAGAAAACATGTGATTATCATTTTATTCAAAATACAAGAAAAATAAATACCTATTTCAAAACTAGAAGAAACATAAGTACCATCTAATATAACATTGAGAAAGATGAATCCAACTGTTCCTATTTTAAATTATTTAAAAATCATGTATGCTTATGTTATACTTTTATATTTCTATTTGCTCAGAACATTAATCTACATAATTGTTATCTGCTTGTGTTTGTTAACTATGTATTAGACAATTTGAATCTTAATGATATTTTTTTTTGAGTAATTGTTATGGGAAACTTATCTAAAAGAAGCTACCTTTCACACACTCCCATTTGTATTTTTCTTTTTGAAAGCAAACATTCTATAAACAATCATGGGAATGCTTATCCAAAAGAACTTTATTTTCACACTGCTACATTTTTTCTTTTGAGAAGCAAACATTTTATAATATAATATAAACAAGAATGGAAATTCGGCTTTGGCTTCTAGCACTGCTATGTGTTCCCACTGTTTGAAACTCATCCAGATCAAGCTTCCGTAATCAAATCAAAAACCAATTTCCCTTTTTTTTTTTTCTTTTCATTTGTTTTCAATTTTTCACAACAGATTTAAGATACTATTAGCTGTAGAACAGTTATGCTTGACTCAGCAATCAAAAGTCAAGCTCACACAAATTGCGAATTTAAGGTTCCACTTTGCCTAATTTTTCTCTCTAGACAGCTATGTACCTTGCAACAGAAAGAGGGTAAATCCAAAATCACATGTCAAAGATTTTTTTTTTGCATCTTTTTCTGATCACATCACACAAGTCAACAGTCTCCAGCAGATTACTTTGTGGTGTAGATCTTACGAGGAATAATAGCACTACTCTTAAATACTCATTAACATAAGTTAAATGTTATAAATTGTCTAAATCTTTTTTATTTACTATTATATGATTTTTAATAAATTTTAACTTTTGGTAAAAAAAAAAAAAAGGGTATTTCAAAATGTGTAACCTATCTTTACTCTATCCAAGAGATATGGCCGGCCAGCTAGACCAAAAGGGTGGTGCCATCTTTAGTACTTGAAAAGTGTTTGTGTATATATACATTATTACACACTATGGTTTTCTCAATGATGGCTGATGCTTGGTTGAGTCACCAACTTTAAGGTTAGAGATGCATTTCTTTGATTCCATACTTTTGAATTCTGATCTGGGTTTATCATTATAAGATTATATCAGCCTTTTGTACTCAAATTTTGTTGGTGTTTTCTTTTAAGTTCTACTGATTTATGGGTTCATGCATTTGAATCTTGAACCTTGCTGTTATTCTTGAAAAGGGTGTTTTATTTTTAAAGTGAATGAATATACCTAAACATTAGAATAAAAAACTGGTTTCTGGAGCCTTTTGTTCTCGAGTCAAAGACCAGCAAAGTTTTCTTTTTTTCTTTTTGACCAGCGAAGTGTTGTGGCGCAGTTATAACTGAGATTTCTCAAAAGACTTCTCTTTTTTGTTTTATTTAACTGGGTTCAATTTTGACCTATGTTTGTAATTTGTTATTCTTTGTTGTTGCTGTTTCAGTTTGCAAATTTCTGTGCCGGTTGGTTGGTTGCAATTGCAAGCGAAGAGTTGGTCAGTGTGGACGAGTTTTGAACCACAATGGCAGAGGATGATGGATACACCAAAGATGGAACAGTAGATTGCCGTGGAAAGCCAGCTAATAAAAAGGAAACTGGAACCTGGAGAGCCTGCCCCTTTATCTTAGGTAATTTTTGGTGTTTGTGTAAGTCCAAGGTGGGATGATATGTGTATGAATTGTGTTGAGTGTGAAATATTTATCATTTTAAGCTTCTATTTGCAGGAAATGAATGCTGTGAGAGATTGGCTTATTATGGGATGAGCACAAACCTGGTGCTTTATTTTAAGAATAGGCTGCATCAACACAGTGCTACTGCTTCTAAGAATGTCTCTAATTGGAGTGGAACGTGCTATATCACACCATTGATTGGAGCATTTTTGGCTGATTCCTACCTCGGAAGATATTGGACAATTGCCGGTTTCTCAATAATATATGCTATTGTGAGTTTGGTCTCTTCAACCTGTCTTTACTGGGAAAATTTTTTACATGGTCCAGGAATATCTTGATCTAGACCAATTTCCACATGATATATTGATTCTATCTTGTATAAGTTGAAAATTTTGATTACATGTTTGGCAGAAATTGGTCGAAACATAGACATATGATGGTTCTAAATCATTTAATTGTTTCCCAAACCTGACACTGTATAGAAACTTCGAATAATTTTAGATGCACTTTTATAGCTTTGTACTTTTAGTTTTCAAACTTTTATGTCAAAACTAATCAGAATATCACAATAATTGTATATAAACTTGCTGTTTTACTGTATATATATCTCATAACATATTTATATTTCCTTGATCCCCACAACAGCCCCACAAAAATGTTTCAGAATTTATGCTGTGAAGTCATTTAACATTAAAACTTACAATGTGTGAAAACTGGTCTAACTTTTTTGTGAAGGTGTCTTCTACTCTGTTAAACAACATCTGATAAAAGGTAGTTTGGTTGATGTACAATAGGGAATGACACTCTTGACACTGTCTGCATCAGTTCCTGGCATGAAACCAAAATGTCATGGAGACGAAAATTGTCATGCTACTACTCTAGAGAGTGCAATCTGCTTCCTTGCTCTTTACCTTATTGCTCTTGGCACTGGAGGGATTAAGCCTTGTGTCTCATCCTATGGAGCAGATCAGTTTGATGACACTGACCCGGTTGAGAAGGAACACAAGAGTTCTTTCTTCAATTGGTTCTATTTCTCAATCAACATTGGTGCTCTTATTGCTTCTTCTTTGTTAGTCTGGATACAAGACAATGTGGGTTGGGGATGGGGCTTTGGCATTCCTGCTGTGGCCATGGCAATTGCTGTGGTGAGTTTCTTTTCAGGCACTAGATTGTATAGGAATCAGAAGCCTGGAGGCAGTGCCCTCACTAGAATCTGTCAGGTGGTTTCGGCATCCATAAGAAAGTGCCATGTTGAAGTACCTTCTGATGCGTCTCTTTTGTATGAGACTAATGAAGCTGAATCTGCTATAAAAGGAAGCCGAAAGCTTGATCACACAAACGAGTTAAGGTAAATTAAGCAATGGCTACAAATTTCTACTAGTTCTTTTTTGCTTAATCAGATTCAGAAGCAATTTTGATGTCACTCCCAGTAATCTGTGTTGTTTTATAATGTTAACTTTATTAAATGGATTAAAGATTAATTTTGAATTGTAACTGCAGAAAAACATAGATTTGAAGTTTATCTAAGTCTTGTCATTAGATATTAGCCTGTTGAGTTGACTAAACTTGATACACTTTTCTTATTCTGTGTAATAGATTTTTTGACAAAGCAGCAGTCATAGAACAATCAGATAAAGTGAAAGAATCAACAAACCCTTGGAGACTTTGCACTGTAACTCAAGTGGAAGAGCTAAAATCCATTTTAAGATTACTTCCTGTATGGGCAACTGGCATCATATTTTCCACTGTCTATGGTCAGATGAGCACCTTATTTGTGCTGCAAGGGCAAGCCATGAACACTCATGTTGGCAACTCCAGTTTCAAAATCCCCCCAGCTTCCCTTTCCATCTTTGACACCCTCAGTGTCATATTTTGGGTCCCAGTCTATGACAGGATCATTGTGCCAGTTGCAAGAAAGTTCACCGGCCACAAAAATGGCCTAACTCAGCTCCAGAGAATGGGAGTTGGTCTCTTCATATCCATATTTTCCATGGTAGCTGCTGCAGTATTGGAGCTCATAAGGCTTAACATGGTGAGGAAGCACAACTACTATCAACTTGAGGAGGTACCAATGACCATATTTTGGCAGGTTCCTCAATATTTTGTCATAGGTTGTGCAGAAGTCTTCTACTTCATTGGTCAGTTGGAGTTCTTCTATGAACAAGCCCCAGATGCCATGAGAAGCTTTTGTTCTGCTCTCTCACTCACCACAGTGGCTCTTGGACAGTACTTGAGCTCTCTACTTGTGACAATTGTGACAAATATTAGTACTAAGAATGGAAGTCCAGGGTGGATACCTGACAACCTAAACTTTGGTCACATAGATTATTTCTTCTGGCTGTTGGCAGTGCTAAGTGTTGTGAACTTGGTAGCATTCCTTCTAGTGTCCATGTTCTATACATACAAAAGACCAGTGGGAACTCTGCGCTGAAATGTTGGTTTAGGTGTTGTACATTGGAAGTGGTTTCATTATACACACATCACATTGGAAGTTTCCTTCACTACTACTAGTCTTGTTCTTTGCCAACACTGTTGGATAGGGCCAATTTTATTTTCACACTGTTATATCTGTCAAATGCTTGAAACTTTTCAAGACGCTGTGAAATTGTTTTTATCACCACTGCTTAAGAAAATTGCGTTGTGTAATCATTCTCATCTTGGCTCTGACTTTTACTTTTGCATGTGTCTAACATGCAACATCTAAGTTAACTATTGCCTGCTTTGTTTTGAAATCAAACCATATAAGTTCTTCATAAAATTTTATTATATAAAATACAATTTAGATGGATTCTTAAAAGAACACATTTCTATTTTTTTAAAACTTTAATATTTTTTTTATAAAAAAATAATTTTGGGCTCTTTTTTAATGAAAGAGTTGAAAACATTCATACAATTTTGTTATTGGAATTATTTAATATTTAAATCCAAGTTTAAGCAATTGTTCAATTGGATTCATTAATTTAAACGAATTAAATCCAACTATTATTAGATATAATTGGTATCAAATCAAATCAAGATTTAATTAAATTAATTTATTTTGATTTTTAAAATTAGACAGCACCAGCTTCAAAACTAAATTGAGATTGTATACTTAATTCTATGAATTTGAACTCTAGTAATGAAGAAAAAATAACACAAAAAGAAAGAAAGAAGAAGACGATGGAGTAATTTAGAAATTGAGGGAAAAAAAAGGGAAGGAAGAGATAAATACAATTATTTTTTCATGATCTTTACTAATTTGTAAGGATCTAACTGTGGATTCTAATCAGGTTCACGTGCATAATTACAACCGTTTAAATTAATATGTTTAAATTGATAAAAAAAACTTAATAAATATGTTTCAACTTCAAAAAAATTATAGAAAATAACGTATGACTCAAAATCCATGATATATTCATTTTAAAGCTCAAAAAATATAAAATACAATACAACTAAAATAAATAATAATATCTATAGAATTTGAAAATATAAAATTAAAATAATCATATATATTAAACATAATTTATTACTATTAAAAGAAATGATTTAAAGAGTAAGAATAAAACATGTTGAATATGTTATTAATTTATAATAAAATTATAAATGTGTGTAATATTCAAGATTTGTCATAAAATCTGTATTACTCAAATAGAATAAGTTGTTCTAAATAGGTTAAGAGAAGGCTTTCAAAACAAAAAATTCAGCAAGTTTACACAAACTTGCAATTTGTAGTTTCTCATGGGAAGAGAAGATCAATGCTTATGTAATGTTTCTCTTACAAAAAGAGAATATTTTTTATTTAAGAAAAAAAAAACATTTTGTCATGGAATCTTGATATGATATTGGCATACATGTTATAAAATTAAATTACTTGATAATATAATTCTCTCTTAATATGTAAATAAATGTTTTCTTAATACATAACAAAAAAAAATGGGGATATTTTTCTAGAATCCCATTTTTTTCGTATAATCTACAAACACATGTTATAAATTTTTATTAGATGTTTTAATTAAATATTACAATTCAATATTATAATATTAAAAGATAATTTTCATTTAGTGGGTTTTTAAAAGTTGGAATGTATCTTTTTCTTTTCACTTACACAATTTCGACGTGTTTGGTTCCATGAGGCTTTTGATTCTGAAAGTTATCATCGACAAAGAAACACCCCAATTAGCACACCTACAAAATTTAACTATTACAATGTTCCCTAAGCGTTTTCGGGACCCCAAAACAGGTACCTTTTTTATGTTCTACGAAGTGAGTAGTTTCAGTGGAACCCATGTTTCGCTCATCACCTGTTTGATGAAATGTCTGGAACAGAAAGTCAGATTTTTCTTTTTGTTTCATTGCATTTTCTTTATATAACTATCTTCGAATGCAGGCTTTCATCTGCTGAGTTCAATGAATTCCAAGAAATACCTGAAAAATATTGGGTTGGAAAGAGAAGACTACTACTTTTTGAAACATGTTGGGAAGGGCTTGCTTTGCACCTATGCCGTGCTTGGGGCTCTGTGGCTCTATACTGAGAATTCATCGCAGGGGTGGGGGAAACTGAAGCCAAGGCTGAAGGAGCAGGAAGAAGCATTGAAGGATTTCATTGCCAAGGGTAGGATGATTGGAACCGCTTTTAGTCAAAAAGGGATGAGTGAGAGTGATAAGGATGGAAACAATAATAACCAGAAGGAGACGCAGAACGAGAATTTTGATGAGGAAGCTCAGAAGCTGTGGTTGAGGCTGAAGAATGAGGTCGCAACTGAACTAAAGGAGAAGGGTTTTGATGTTGAATAACTGTACGCTTTACAGTCAATGACTGCCAGTGTCATTCCCATGATACATGAACTGATTTTGAGGCTGTAGTTGTAGTAGTACATGTTAGGAATCTTATGTATGCTACGTGGTGAATAAGTTGTGTAAAGTGTTTGATAAAACTTTGAATGATGATAAAAGGAAGGAATAATCAGTCTGCTCTTCTTTGTTGGTTGGAATGTCTGTGTTTGCCCTAGGAATCTCCCTTGTGTTAGGCTTATTATTGTAGTTTTCTCGTATTGTTTTATTTTGGCATATTGTCAGTGTTAACCAAGTTGAGTAATTCTGGTAATTCTATTTTATGCCCAATGAATAGTTTTTGCCATTTAACATACTGTATACATTTAATTACATGGTTTTATCTTGAATCCCGGTGAATTAAAAACTGCTTTAATATAAATTATGCCTACAAGTGCAGAAAGTTCTATCTGTCCAAATTATTTTATATTTTACTCATGAATATCTGTACTATTGTTTTCATTATCACTGTTAAACCACTCATGCGTTTAAATCTAGTTTTCCTGTAAAGAATGAACCAGGGATGGAGAAATAAAAATAAGCGTTCCTAATCATTAAAAAGACCCGTAGAGTGAATATAAAAACTATGAAACTTGAGTTCGGCTATGATCCTTCAAATTGAAGTCAAAGCATGTGCTTACAAAGCACTTTTATAATGAGGATATTTCTTTTCAACTTCATTATGGTAGCCTATGACGCATTGTCAGAAGACTAGCAAAATGTGAAACAGCTTCACACCTTTCCCACACAAATGATAACAAATTCAAAATCATGAAATCACAAGTCATTACCCCAGAATAAGCAGGGACACAGTCACCTGAGATATATAGATTATCAAATCCCTACCGTAACAGTAGTATAGAATGTAAAAACGACCTTGTGACGATGCCACTAACAGATGATTATAATAATTCAATGACGATGAGTTGGAACAATGATGAACACCTCTACTCTTCTTTTCGTGACGACAATTTATTTAACAGAAAACTGATATTTATCCTAACCACAGTGTTAATTTCAGGTTAATCAGATTTATATCTGATTTACTAAGTTAGAAAAAAAACAGGTAAAGAAAACTACTTTCTCAGTCTGTCATCAGCAATGCTACTATTATAGCAATGAAATACATAGCCTGACACTATCATAATAATCACCCCTCACTATTACATCAAGAGTTATAAAGCCTTAATCCCATTTATTTATTCTAATCTCAACTTCATATAACAAGAATAAGAACATTTATTCATTTAAAGCATATAAATTTAATTTAAAATAAAGAGAAAAGTAACATAGTGAAACAGAAAAAAGAAATTAGGCTGATATTACATAGATTTACAAGAGCTTTTACTTCATGCATCCATAGCAATTGCATGGAGGATAAAGATTAATACTCTGCTATCTTACAGTCTTTAAAAACTTTACCTACATCTTGACTACATTTTAAAGCTTCTTGCAATAAATTATACCAACATCCAATGTAAGACTACTTAACTCGTAGCGGTTATGCCATTAGAAATTACTGTAACATTAGTGTCATATATGAATGCTTTTATTCTGCTACCAACATCCTGAGAACAACTACAACCAGCCTGATTATCTTTCCAATGTTATGCTTTCTAACAATGTAGAGTACTTTATCTAAAGGACAAGAAACAATTTCATTATATGTTTTTACACCCAGATACACTTCAATTAGTTGCAGGCTCAGAAGAAACCTCTGGCTGTTGAAATTGAATTCTTTAAGGTACTCTTTGCAGACCTGCTTCGCCTATAGCTTTTCAACGGTGTCAAATAGAACCTTAACAAGCCACTGTCAACATTACTTGGCGAATACCTAACACTCCGATTTTTCTGAAGCATTAAGTTCTGCCTTCCATTCAAGACACGCCCTTTAGTCTCAGAACCACCAAAGCCATTGACTAAACCTGAAGTTCTACAAGGATCTCTACAACTAACACTATAGCTACGAATAAGCTTCTGGCTAACTGACTCACTTGCTTGACCATTAACCACCCTCCTCAGCTTCTGCCATGACTCTGCAATTGGCTTCTTAACCACATCACCACCACCACCACCACCACCACCATAATCCCCTTCTCCCAACATATCTTCCCTTCTCCTCTGCACTAACCCCAATTTACTCCATAACCTACCCCACTTGTGAATCTTGTTCAGTCCCTGTTCACCATCCCCAATTGCAACATCACAAGCATCAACCTTGGAACCAGACCCCTTTACACTATCAGACGATTTCAAATTCACATCCCTCAAACCGTTCTCAGTGATCAACACCTTCGCCCCATAGAACAACTCAGTTGTGGCTGGAGAAACCTTAGCATTAGATATCACTCTCAATTCATCAACTTCCCCCATTATCGACTTCCTACGAGAATTTGATCTATCAAAACTCCTCCTCCTCCTATGCCAATCGGAATAGTAATGCTTCGTCTGAGCAGAGCCACCAGGACAACATTCTTCACCATTCCCCAAACTCACGTGTCCCTCTTCTTCTTCCTCGACCAAGACCCTGTCACCAACACGAACCATGGGAGAAACCCTAGGGTATGCTTTCCCTATCAAGTAACCATCCCAAGAAGCTCGAGGAGCTTCAAACGAAAAACGCGAACCGTCAACGGATAACCTCGGATCAGTGTCGCACGATCTTCTACCCAACGCGAAACCGTATTCTCCAACCTCCGATTGCGTCTCCCGCAACGACGTAAACCCTAGCTTTTCGACCGAACAGACGTCGTCACCGGCGACTTCGTTGTGGCGGTTTCTCTTCGGATTCAGCTTCCGTCTCCATTTCATCAATCGCTTGCTGAATTCGGAAGCCGCGCCGCGAAAACTCGCCGCGATGTCTCTGAAATCTCTCCCCGCGCCCTTCCGGTTCCGCAATTCGAGATCTATGAACTCCTTCATCGTCTTCCCCTCCCCGTCTTCATCGCCAGAAACCCTAACCGCGACGCCGGACTCGTTCTCTCCGATCCCGACGCCAGCAAAGCCAGAACGGATCTCGGCGTTCCGATTCGTTGGCTTATTGCTCTTGTAGTCATGGTTGAAGAGGTCTGACAGCGAGCCGCGCGGCGGCGGCAATCGGACCTCGCAGGACCTGCGACGGGGCTCCGGAGCCGCGGCGGTGGAGAGAGCGCCGGATGTGCCGTCGGAAAAAGACTTAGTGCGGCGGAGGTCCGGCGAGGCAGAGGAGGAATCGATGCCGGCGAGACGTTCGCGGAGACAGGAGGCACAGAAACCGGTGACAGGTGTGGATGGGTGACGGTGACAGGTAGTGAAACGGTGCGTTTTAGTAGTCATGAGTGAGTGTGAAAAAAGTGTATAAGGGAGTGTGGTGGGATCATGTTAGGTTAGTTAAGGTACCGCGAAAAGTGAAAGCCACATAGTGCCTTCCCTGCGTTTCCCACCTTCCACTCAATATATAATCTTTTAGATACTAATGTTTGGACTTTAATTGAACTAAATTTCATATAAATATATTAGATTCCCGAATCTCATTAACGCAGAATTTGTTTTAAGGTGAGTCACATTCACGAGTAAATAAAGATTATGTATAATGATTTGATATCACAAATTGGAGGATGATGATGGATGAAATATCTTTCTTGACCAAAGAAGATTATTATGAGAAAGTAAGTTGGATATATGTGCAGTCACGTAAGTATTTTTTTTTTTTTCTTTCTATTCACTGTGCATGATGAAAATTTCTATCCATACATAAGTGGAGTAGTTGACATTGTTTATTTTTCTTCATATGAGTTGTTTTTCAGTTTGGTAATGTTACCTTTGAAGAAAGTTAGTGGTAAACGTCTTCTCTTGTTAGCAAATGGAGTTGATGTGAAGATCCCGAAGTAAGTTAATAATACATGCACTAGGTAGAAACTATATCACATGCCACAATACCTAATTGATTATGAGAGGTACACATAATTAATTGACTGAGAGATAATTATGTGTATTCAGATAATGAAAATGAAAGTGAAGTAGATGACCTATGCTGGAAGTTAACTATTCAGTCTATTGTTACATTATTTATCACTGAAGTTGAATACATAACAATAGTTGAAGCTGGTTGAAGACATGATAGTAGTTGAAGCTGCAAAAGAAGCTTTGTAGCTTACTGGATATATCATGCTAGAACAAAGCATGTTGATGTGAGGTTTCACAAGATCAGAGAGTTGATTACATGTGGTGAGATACTGTTGCAGAAGATTGGTATTGCAGAGAATGCAACTTACATGTTAACAAAGCTAATTACCACGGACAAGTTCAAACATTGTTTGGACTTGTTGAATATTTATAGTTGCTAGAGAAACATGATAGTCCAGCCCACTATGTGTTTGATACTTTCCAATTGTATACTTCTAAGTGGGCGTATATTTGGGAAGGTAGAGATTTGTTAGGTATGACTTGTAATACCAAATGAAAAGGTAAATGTTGGAGCGGAGACATTGCCCATCGCAGGAAGTTATAAGCTTTGCGGGCTAGGCTAGGGTGCGGAGGCGAAGCCCCCTACGATACCGGGGTATTTTGGGATATCGGGATATTTTGGTAATTGTACCATGTGTTAGGGTTATTAATATCATCATCTGTAATTGTAACCCTAATTCTTGGATTTGAGTGTTGTATTAGTGTTGTCTTTTTTGGCATTTGAAATGGCTTTTATGATATGGTTGGGGTGGTTTGCTAGTGGTATGGTTGGTTTGTGTATTTTGAAGGTGATAACTAAATACAGGAGATGTTATACTCAGTAAGGTAACTCCATTCTTCAATAAGTCAATCTTGATCTATTATGGATCTTCAATAAGTCAATCTTGATCTATTATGAATTGGATGATCAATTATGCTTCAAAAGAAAGCACATAATGGTTTATCTTTGTATGATAATTAACTATGTCTTTCCTTTTAAAGCATATTGGATTATCTATGACCATAATTAATTAGGGATGAATTTTTATTTTTTTTTGCAATTGTTTCTCCAAGATTATAAGTTGGCTTGAAATGATTAAATCCAAAAAATTACATATAATCATTTAATCTATTAGAAGTACTTGTTTTAAGGAATGTAATTTCTTTAGTTCATTTTGACGTTGTTAACTTGTTTGCAATAATTGATTTTGGCTTACATTATTTTGATCATCACCAAATAAGAATCTCATTATTTATAATTATTTGAATGTCATAATAATTAATAACACATATGTATGTATACATGACAAGTTTAGATATCATTGAAACCAAAGACACATTAGATTAATATGATCACTTTTAAAGTTAAAAATACAAAATATTAAACTGATCTCAGTTATATAATAAATTATTATATGAAAAATGAGTTCAAATTTTATATATTCTCAACTTTTTTATTTTATATTTGTAATTAATAAATATCCTAGGCATAACTATTTACCCGTTTGTAGGTTAGTATTAACACACTAATTAGTTCTATTTAAAGTTGAACAATATGTGCTTTGAATAAAATTGAAAAATTGTTATGTCTTTTACGGTACTAATCCTCTATTCATTAAGTTTTATTGTACAATAATGATCTTAAATCTTAATACAAAATTATATTGAATCAAATAAATTGGAAACAATCAATTTAATTAAATGATATCAAAGATTACAAACGTATAAGATGGATAACAATGCACACAAAGAATGCATTTCAATCAATATAAAATATGTTAAATTTCTCTACATGTTTGAACACAAGATAAATAATTAAAGTGCTTCATTCTTTTATCAATTTAAAGAAACAATCTCACATCATTTTATAATTTATAATGTGTTAAATGTAATTTTAACTACTAACAGATAAATATGAGTAAAATTATATTATATCATATGATCGGAGATCAATTTATAGGATAACCATTTAAAAGTAGAATTGTGAGGTTATTGTTACAATAAGATAAGCAAAATCATTGGAAAAATAAAGGCCCCAACAATGAGACTTGCATAGAGTGTTCCAAGGTTAAATTAGGGGACATCATTTGCATCTTCACGCTGTCTAATGCGCCATGATGCTTTGGAACTATTGTTAATTTGAATGAGCACAAGAGAAAGAAGATAACATATAAAAACAAAACAAGAAAGAGAGCTCAGAATTATTGGAAATCGACGAGGTAGCACATTTCCCAAACACCTTTTGAAAATTAGATTATTGGCAATGTTATTGTTAGGATATAGAATAAAAATTAAAAATCCAGTGTTAGGTGCCCTTTTTTCATTATTACATGACACTCAAACTACTACTTGAAATCCCAACAATCCTTGCATGGCAAAATACATACCCATCTAAGATTTAATGCATAAAAACATATTGTTATAAGGGAAATCTTCGAATTGACAATTCAAAACTCAAACTCTTCCGTTCAAATAGAAAGACGATTGTTACATGTATGACCAAACACCCATTCCTTTCCACAGATGTAGCAGAAATTGCATCCACACCTGAAAAGAAAACAGTGGGGATGATAACATAACATGATATATATACGAAGAATGCAATAAAAAACCACGAATGATGATCAGTTATAACACAGCAACCTGCATGTAATGTGTTCACATCCACCAGTACTTTCGACAAAGGTAGTGCAAAGGGGACATTTCTGCCACTTTTGCTCTTTGGCCAACTTCAAAAACATCTTATCTAATTCTGTTATATCCATTTTTTTTCGAGGATTGGACACTACTCAGCTACGAAGGAAAATATATATAATACCTTGCAAGTCTGTTTACATTCTTTTCATTACTTCTATGCATTCATTGATTTTTTAGGTTAAACAAAAGGGTAAAACGAAGCGTCATCTGTGATGCATGCTTCCTAACGTTCAATGTGGCCCTTCTTCATCTTATTTAACATTGGAAAGGAAATCACAATAATTGTTCATGCGTTTAGGAAACTCAATTACCAATATGCTTTAAAAAAAATCAATTAAATACCTACATTTTGGTCGCAAGTAACTTCCTGATCAAATGCTTTCGAATCAGAAGAATATAATCGCAGACACACTATAATTATTTATATTATTAAAAGTATTTATCAAAATAATTTGAACATTAATTTGAAAATATTAGTAACGAGTAAATAAAAGTAATATCATCAACTTTTTGCTGTCATTTTAAAACACCGAAGAAAAATACCTATTTAACCTTTTATTACTAACCGATCCTTTATAAAATATCTCATAATCTTAACAGCAAACCTTAAATTTCGATTGTAACACGTCTAATTTATGTTAGATCACTAAATGATGAGTTTTAGGTTATTTTTATTTAAAATGTTTTCCATTTTGTTGTATTACGATTTTGTTCTCTTTACTTTCATAGGTGATTTATTAATTTTCATATGTAACTTATTAATTTTCATTATTTGTTTAATTTTTTTTTTCATCAAATTTTGGTTATTCGTATTTTTTTTATCAATTTTCATTTCTGCTTACATTTATCTATATATTTTAATTAATTAAATTATCATTTGATGACGCCTAAATAAAATTACATACAGAAGTTGAAAACAAGGTAAATAAAATCACAAAATCGTGGTTAAAATTTATAAAAAGGCTCACATTGCAATTTAATATGCTATTTTCAATAGAATGTATTTAAAATTCAATAAGCCACGACTTTGATCTCTTAATTAATTTTCATAGCTCGTAAATATCAAATGTATCTAATTTAACACAAATCACACGAGTTTTGTGAAGAAAAAATTAGGATGGTATTGAAGTAAAATTGTAATCGTTGTATTAAAGAAAATACAAATAACAATCAAATTCAAGTAGACTTAAAATGAAATGGATGAAGCTAACCATTTAAAAATATAAATTGTGAGATTATTGTTACACTAATCCAAGCAAAAACATTGCAGAAAGAAAAGTACGACATTTCTCAAACACTCAGACTGTTCATTCCTGCATTTATGATCATAATGCCATCTCTTTCCACAAGTGTAGCAGAAGTGCGCTCCACACCTGAAAACACCATTCAATGTGACCCTTTTGATCCATAGAATGTCCAAATCATGAAACTACACATCCTTTGTACAATTTATAAAAAGAACAATCATAATCCATAGTTTGTGAATGAAGATGAGTTACCTGCAAATCATGTGTCTACATCCATCACGTCTCTCAACATAAATACCGCAATCGGGACATTTCTTCCACTTTTCCTCTCTGGCCAACCTCAAAAACTTCCCATCCAAACTTTTTGGATCCATTATTTTCCGTTGAAATTCGGCACAACGCATAGTTCCATGCCAAGGAACCTTACATTGTGCACAAAATAGCCTATGACAGATGGGGCACTCAACACTCGTCAGAACCTTTCCCTTTTCATTCGTCAACAGAACTGAACAATCCTTGAAGGGGCAGTAAATCCTTTCCCACCATCCAATCGAAGACTCACATATCCGAGATTCCCATTTATCAATAACTTTACGAGACAAATTGCCACGCAGAGATTCAGGCTTCAATTCCATAGAACAAGTAGGCATTGGACAAGTCACATGCACAATGTCTGCCTCTATTTGACTTTCCACATACTCGCATATGCACTCAATGCAAAATGAGTGATTCCTAAACTCACACCCTCCCTCTTTGAAACCCTCCCACACCTCCTTTACTTCATAGCATATCCCACATACAAAATGGGAGGAATTACTCTTCTTCATTTTGGATCCTGTAAGGTTCAGCCCCTGAATGATGAAACATATATTCAAATGCTCTTCATAAATATTCCCCTGTAACAGAATCAAGAAAAATATCATTCACACAACAACTTTCTAACAGAGTTTGTTATTAAAAATTAACAAACTCTTTTTAAAAATAAATTACTTCAAAATAATTTAAGTTTAAACAAATTGTTAGATGGGTTGGACTCAATGTTTCGATCCTACTTGAGTTACATGAGAATAGTAAAGTTGATCAGTGAGGTTAAGATAATATTGAAGTGTTTTGTTTTTAATTATATTTATTAAAAATCATTTAAGGATTTTTTGGGCTTATTCAATTTAAGAAACGTCAAGGGCTTTTATATTTCTTCCTGCACCTCACTCGTCTCTTCTTGAACTAACATGTTTTGCGAAATGGCAAAAATACCCGTATACTACATTATTTTCATTCCGGAGTTTGTCACATAAAACAGGAAGGGGCAGAAAACTAGTCCCGATCCGCACGTGCTTACGAAACAATATCTGACCGTTGAAATTTTCTTATCAACGTTCCTTGACTGTCCATTTATCAGCCCACGGATCGTGAACAGGAGCCGTGGATTAATCCTAAACCCAACGGCAGAGATCTGGTTTCAAAAACACGCCCGCACCCTCTTCCCGCTCCAATAAATAACCCAAATCTCGCTCTCTCTTTCCATCGCATTCTGAATCTGAAATTTCAAATCCCTAATTTGGAGGTTGTAGGAAATTTTCTTGAGAAAATGTCTGGTCGTGGAAAGGGTGGTAAGGGTTTGGGAAAGGGAGGCGCCAAGAGGCATAGAAAGGTGCTCCGCGATAACATTCAGGGCATCACGAAACCTGCAATTCGTAGATTGGCCAGAAGAGGTGGCGTCAAGAGAATCAGCGGTTTGATCTATGAGGAAACCAGAGGTGTGCTTAAGATATTCTTGGAGAACGTGATTCGTGATGCAGTGACTTACACCGAGCACGCTAGGAGGAAGACTGTTACTGCAATGGATGTTGTTTATGCGCTCAAGAGGCAGGGAAGGACACTCTACGGTTTCGGAGGCTGAACAATTGTTTTTGCTTTCGTATGGTTGTGTTTTTGTCAATGATTCTACTTCTAGGGTTCTAATTTTATCATAGTAACTTGTTTGATTTTATGTTTGATACATAATGTGAAACTTGAAATTGTATGAATTAACTTTCCTTAGTTGGAATTATTGCTGCAACATTTTTTAAAGGGAGAATAGAAAGCACACCATAACTACTCTTAGGAAGAAAAAATTAAAAAAATTGGAGGTATTGACTATCATCTCTGTTTATACTCTGTTCAATTATATTGAGTTTTGCAAAAAAAAAACAATATAATAAAGAAAAATTAGCAAATTACTTATTTATAATCTATACATAAACCGATAATGACAGGAATGATTCTTATTTTGTAAAGGCCTGGTTCAAAAACAATCTTATGCTCGTATTTACATTGAGTTACCAGGGCATCACCTGGTGTGTCATTCCACTAGAAGCTGTCTAACTAAAGTTACCACAATTTTTTATTTGTACTATAATAAAATGTTAAAACTATAAATAAATATTTTTTTTTACTATAATTAAACTTTGAAGTCATAACATACAATGAGAAAACTCTCTCTTTTTTAAAAGTTAAAATAATATATCATTAAAGAATTACAGAAGTTCCCTTAGATAATAACAAAAGTATGCCTTCCACACTATGGAAGATATATATATATATATTTTGTTTGATAAAAACTAAAACTAAAATTCTATTGGAGAAAATGGTAAAATGAAGTGCTATGAGTGAGTGTCGTTTCTTTCTTTTGTTGGAGATGAACTTTTGTAGTTCAGTAAATTCTTAGGCATCGGGTCACTATCATTACCAAAATAAAACAAAATTAAAAATTTTATTCTTTATTTTATTATGTATATATATATGATATGTGACAGGATTAATAAAATTAATATTAAAATCTTAAAATTTGAAGTTTTTAAAAATTAAACAGTCAATTGATATGTTCTTATAATTTATTATGTATTATATACAATCTTTAATTATCGAGTTTTAATTTTTAAATATTATAATTTATTAACTGTATTAAAAAAATATTTTTTAAAAGATAATCATTTTAAATCTAACTTATTTTACTCATTTAACTTATTTAAGATGGATTAGATTGAGCTAATATTTTTAAAATTATATATTAAGTGAACAAGGTAAGAACAAATTATTTATAAGTGGGCTGCATTTAGTGAGTGCAATTAACCCATTTTGAGAGATATATTAAATACTTTATTATATATATACTTAATAATTTTATAACATTATAAGAAAACAATTTAATCTAAAAAATAATTTTTATTTTTTGAGAAATAATTACGGATTAAATACAGAATAAAGGTAGTTGTTTTATTTCAGAAACTTGTAAAAAGTGCAGCCACCAAAACGCCCCAAAACAAAGTCACAATCCGCATACGTGTTATAAAACAATATCCTACCCTTGAAATAACTTAATCGACGGTTCTTATTTGCTGATTTATCGTGCCACGGATCGCGAAGGGGAGCCGTCGATCAATTCAAAATCCAACGTCAGAGATCAGATTTCAAAAACAGGCAATTCTCTCTTCCCGCTCCAATAAATACCCCCAATTCCCCTCTCATTTTCATCGCACTTGAATTCAAAACTACAAATCCCTAAATTGGAGTTGGTGTCTAAACTGTATTGAGAAGATGTCAGGTCGTGGAAAAGGTGGCAAGGGTTTGGGCAAGGGAGGAGCCAAGAGGCACAGGAAGGTGCTTCGCGATAACATTCAGGGAATAACCAAGCCTGCCATTCGTAGATTGGCAAGGAGAGGTGGCGTTAAGAGGATCAGCGGTTTGATCTATGAGGAGACCAGAGGCGTTCTCAAAATTTTCTTGGAGAATGTGATTCGTGATGCAGTTACCTACACTGAGCATGCTAGGAGGAAGACTGTTACTGCTATGGACGTTGTTTATGCGCTCAAGAGGCAGGGAAGGACTCTCTACGGTTTCGGAGGCTGAACAATGCTTAGATCTGTTCAATTGTGTTTTAGAGTGAAACTTCTTGTTCTATTGATTTCATGTGATGTTTAGTTTCTTAGAGAGATGTAAAGTATGGTCGTATTCTGTTCAGGAATGAATGATACCTGTGCAACTTCAACTTCAATTGAAGTTAAACTAAGGATATTGTTTTCTTGTTCGTTATGGCGCAAACATTTTTTTTTTTTTTTAGATTTAGTTGTCCAGAATGAGAGCATAATATTAAGCAAATATTCCAGTGTCCATATGTCTTATACAAACTAGATAAATGATTTATTCAGAAGTATTTGATTATTCAACTTTAGATTAGGGTTTAAAGAGTTCTCGGGCCGGCCCAAATTTCCTATGGCCTGTCTGTGTTATGGTCCAGTTGGTCCTTCTGGCCATTTGGACCAGTGAAGTTTGCAGAATTCAGTATTCATAGAGGTGTTAAGGAAATATAAGAATTATTTGTAGTAGTAAAATAAATTTATTAATTTTTATTGTTACCTATATTAAGAATATGAATTTGGATATAATTTAACCCAACAAAATCGATTTAAAAAAATATTTACTTGTATATTGTATTTCTAATCTATCTATCTGAATGTTCAACAATAAAGATGTTTGGCAATAAGACTAAATTAAAAAAGTGGCCTAATTATAAAAAAAATGATAACTACTCACAGAGCGGTCAAATCCGCAAAATGAGTCAACCAAGGGGATTTTGTCATCTCCAAACGTTACGTTGAAGTTAATGAAGAGAATAGATAGGTCTAAATCAAATTGGTATCTTTCTCATGTTTTCGACATACTATAATATATTCATTCATTATAAGGAAAGAGGCCTACACCTTTTATGTAATTTTAATAAATTTAAATAATGAGAAACATACTTATAAAAATGTTAGGAAATATCGTATTAATATTTTTCTTTAAATTAGTGAGTAGGGTTCACACATGGTCATAGGTCAATCATGCCAATAACATAATTTCGCATTTTTTTGTACTGAAGTGACCCTTGTTGTGTTGAAAAATCCATAACTTAAATTCAAACCCCGACTATGCGCTTTCAAATTGTTGTGCTTCATAGATTCAAGAGTTTAAGAATTTTGTTCATAGATATGATACCTTAACTTAAAGCTAACAATCAAGAATTTGTATTCGTGTCGGAGTGCTTAACAAGTTAATTGAGTTGTTTAGAATTTATTTTGAATCATATTGAATGCAATTATACGTGTGTAAATTAGTTTTAACAATAAGAAAATTTATAGAAGTAAATGTATTGTTTTATAAGAAATATAATTATTTTTTCATATAAATTTTGCAATTTTATTTTGACTTTTATTAAAATGAGTATTTTTTTTTACTAAAATGAATAAGTTGTGATTGGGAGTTCAACTTTAAAATGTAAGAATCATTTATTCAAGCATGACTTTACTTTTACATAAATCTGAATTTTTTTTTATTATTGAAAGACATGACTTCGTTATTTTTTTTTTCAAAGTCAAGTATCTATAATTTTATTAAAATTTTATGAAAGTCTCGATGATATTAGAATTTTGATTATTTTTTATTTTGAAATATATTTTTTTTTTTAATTTTTTAGTAGAAGTCGTGTGTTGTATCATGATTTAAATTTACTTGTTTTTTTTTAAATTATGGGTTAGAACACAACTTTAATACATAAAGTCGTGTTCCAAGTCAAGACTTCAAAATAAATTAAAAGTTAGATCAATCCGACTTTTACTAATAAATAAAAAAACCGATTTCAAAATTAGAAATACTTAAAATCTTAAAGTCATCTCTTTAAACACAATTTTTCTATAAATTGTGCTTTCTGCGACAATTTCAAAAAATAAAGTGGTATGTTTAAGTATGACTTCAGTAATTACAAATAAAAACAAAATTCAAATTTATGCAAAGACAAAATTATATTCGAATGCACAAATTTACATTTTACAGCGTTGCTTCCAATTACAACTTATCTATTTTTTGCAAAAGAATATCCATTCTAGTAAAAACAAAACAAAATTGCACTATCCATGAAAAAAATAAAGAAATATTTTTGTTAAGCATACTGTTATTATAGACCTTAAAATTCTTCCTTAAATATTTAACGTATTATTATTTAAAATTTAACTTAAAACTTGTAATTTGGTATACATCCGTTAATTAATTCACATATTTAACGATAATTTCTTTTATTACTGGTATAAAACAAACATACAAACATGAAGGAAGATAAAATTTTGTGTTTCACCAGTTTCCAATCTTTAATTACACTAATAATTCGACACCTATAGTGAATAAACTTTAAAACTCTAACTTCAACCTAAAATTTTAAGAATGTAAATTTATTTACCTTTGAAATATTGTTTATCTTATCCACCTTTTTGTGTTTGAATTTTAAGAATGTAACTTCAACTCTAAGTGACTTTTTCTGATTTATAACTCACTCGTTTTGTTTGAATCATAAGCATGTTCACCGCTGCAATTCAAAACTAGTGATGCTCTAGTTACTGTTAAGATATAGTGACATTGTAAATCAGTCACATGTCATTTTTGGGGTCATATGGTCAATGTTTTTTTCCTTCTTCCTACAAATTGTTTGTCAATTTCCTGGAATCCTCAAACAATGTCTTTTCTTCCACTACAAGATCAAGAACAAATCAAGACATGTTCATATTTTCTGATTGACAGCTAGATACCAAACTCATCTTTTCCATCTACATTTTCTTGGTCTCAGTTTTTTCCTTTTGAAAAACAAATCATAGTCAAAATCATTCTTTTCAAATCAACAAAATTATCAATAACAATAACAATATCAAACACCAATAATACTTATTGCACCTTCACATCAAACATCTGCTGCTACTTCATTACCTTCTCCCACTTTCCATTCACAGTTTGAACTGTTTAACTTCTAACTTTTGCTTACTGGACCCTTTTGTATAAACAGTGACCCAATTGGTCATTCATAGTATTAATTTCAAAATATTTGCACTTTAGAAATAAAGAGAACAACTTTTCAGAATAAAAAAACAGATTCACTGTTAAAGATTCTTTTTTTTATAAAGAAAATTGGTTTGATCATAATCAGTAACTTGTTACCTCTAAAAGACACATAATATGAGAAACTTTGCAATAGTTTATAACAATTTGTGCATTAGGAAGGAAAACCGCGTGGTGACTATGACTGGCACATTGCGGTCAAACTCCAGCTAGCCATGGACTTGGACTGGTTTTAATGCTTTTTTTTTTCTTGGTTGGTGATCCTTTGACGTAGTTTTTTTAGTTATAAAATAATAACTTCAAGTTGCAAGAGGCAAATTCACGTTGGAATAACAAAATGCATGAAATGGAAGCTGCTGAGATCACATTCCTTTTAATATTTGGTTACAAGAGATGATATGGAATAACATTAGCTTCTGCAAATGAAGAAAACACCAGGCCAAAGTTTGCATCAATCTGATAAAAGAAAAAGGAATTTTGGTGTCCAAGATAGAGGTGCAGGAAATGGCACACAGAGGCACAGTGTTGAGAACCGTACTGTTCTGACATATTTCAAGAATTTTTTTTCATTTTTTCTATCTGGGAAAGGAAAATCCGCGTCAGAAGCCCCTCAAAGTGATGAAGGAAAGATCACACAGAAAGTTGGAGGGGTACCCTGTAAGTTTGATCAATAAAGATTTGTACTTTCTTTTCTGCAATTTGGTTATGTGAATGAATTCATTGTGTTTCTGTTCATGGTCAAGTCAACCCTTTATTTATATTTAAAAATTGCAAATGCTTTTAAGGGATTCTATTTAGCTTAGGCATGATCATGTGTTTGTGAGATTGCGTTGTGATGTGTTTTTCCAAAACTAAAATTTGTTGAAATTTGCAGCTTCCACAGAGGTATCGTCTGATAGTTCTAGGAGTTCTTCAAAATGGGTATTATCTCAATCCTCTACATCATCTGGCACTTCAAGTAGTCACCTTGGAGTTGGGAACTTCACCTTTGAGGAAATTTACAAGGCAACATCAAAGTTCTCTCCAGACAACAAGATTGGGGAAGGCGCGTTTGGTACAGTGTATAAGGGAAGGCTTCACGATGGATCCCTCGTGGCTGTGAAACGTGCGAAGAAGGTATGACATAGTGATGTTCATCTTCTTGTTATTTCACATTTCTAGACTTTTTTCAATTGTGATTGAAGTTGATGTAAGAGAAGCATGTTCATCATATGTAAGACTGATCATATTTTGTTTTGGTGGCAGGATTTACAGAACAAGAACTTGGCTGAGTTCAAGAATGAAATAAACACCTTGTCAAATATTGAGCACAGGAACCTTGTAAGGTGGCGTGGGTATTTGGAGCATGGAGATGAGAAGATTATTGTTGTTGAATATGTCAGTAATGGAACTCTAAGAGAACATTTAGATGGTAAGCTCAGTTTGTCTAAAAACTTAGTTTTTGTAAAAGCAAGATATTGGTTGTTTTTGCAAAACATGAACTGAAGTTTGCAAACTTCAATGGCCTATATTGACATACAAATAAATTGTGACTTGTTAATGCAGGTATTCGGGGAAATGGACTAGAAATTGGTGAGCGTTTGGACATAGCCATTGATGTAGCTCATGGAATTACTTACCTTCACATGTACACAGGTATGTGTCATTAGAATTAGATTACAAAATAAGAAATATGTTACAACAAATTTGGATGGCTTAATTATTGCACTGTATGTACATGTATTTGTGATGAAGTAACAATTTAGGCTTGTTTGTGCTCTTAATGCCAGAATGTATGTGTTTGATTGACAGATCATCCAATTATTCATAGGGACATCAAAGCATCAAATATCTTAATCACTGATAAACTAAGGGCCAAAGTGGCAGACTTTGGTTTTGCTCGGTTGGGTGCAGAAGACCCTGCTGCAACCCATATTTCAACTCAAATCAAAGGAACAGCTGGCTACATAGATCCTGATTACATGAGAACGCAACATCTATCTGAAAAGAGTGATGTCTATTCCTTTGGTGTGTTGCTTGTTGAAATGATGACAGGAAGACATCCAGTTGAACCAAAGAGACCTCTTAGTGAGAGAGTTACAATTAAATGGGTAAGTTAAGTTGGTCCAATCTACCAAATGCATTACAAAAAGACCATGTTATAAGAACATGTGTGAATTTAGAATTATTTGTGATTGGTTAAACTATAATAATGATCATTGCAATGAAATTGTGAGAACATAGTACACACTGAAATGAACCCTGAGCTGATATAGTTTGCATGCCATGCAGGCCATGCAGATGTTGAAACATGGAGACTTTGTGATTGCCATGGATCCAAGACTAAAGAGAAATCCAGCCACAAACAAAGCAGTGCAAAAGGTTCTCAAGCTAGCTTTCCAATGCCTTGCACCGGTGAGGCGATCACGGCCATCTATGAAGAGTTGTGTAGAGGTTCTGTGGGAAATCCGCAAAGATTTTACAGATAGAGCATCTTCTCATACACATAATGGTTCTCACCATTCTGCAAACTTCCCTCAAAGAGATGCCAGGAAGAATAGGCATAAGACATATGGCATTGAAGATGGTAAAGGCTATAAATTTGTATCTGCATAACCAATTTCACATTTGTTCATTGATTGTTCATATAGTCCACTACAGCTCTTGTTTGTATCATGTTCCTTCCTTGAAGCTGTTAGTTTCACCATGTTTTCCCTCTTCCATTTTGAAATTCTCAAGGTTTTAGACTGTTGAGACTGGAAGGTGTGGTTTGTTGGTAACCCAAATGGGTGAGATTGCTAAGTTAAGGGAAATTCATCAGTTTGAATTTCAGGGTATGCTATGTTCTGCATTCTTTATATGATAGCTTGGGATGTTTTGTAAAGTTTGTTGTAAACAATAAACAGTGAATTTTTATTTTTATTTATTTTTTATTTTATAAAAGTGAGAATCTATTATTTGACTTCAATAACATGATTGTAATTTTGAGGAAGTTATGATCAACATGGAGTTTATTTACTTGTGGTTCATAACATGGCCTTTGAAGCAAAACCTCAAATGGTATGCAAATCACTACACAATTTTGAAACTTGATATTGGAACTAGAATCTTTACTTTTGCGAGTCTTATAATTAATTTCCCTTGCCAGTACCTAAAATATTCTCTTCATTAATTTATCATCTTCAAATCATAAATTTCTTTCAGTAACTTTTGCAAGATAATGTCATAGGAGATAACTCGTGTATCTTAAAGCCAACCAGAAAGCATATTTCAACACTATCACTATGCTTTGGTCATGTTTTGTACCAATCATATACAGAGGCTCTAGTGGAGGTCAAGGTTGTACAGCTTATGCAGTAATCACAAAACTGTGTCATTTTTTTTTTCACTCTCACACACATCTCTAATGATCCATACAAAAAACACAATCTAGTTGGTGACATACACTAATCACCACACTAAAGATAATGTGATGTTATTATGCTGTTGAGTGGTATTTGTGGGAAATGCTCATGTGTGTGAGATTGTAATATTAATTTGGGGTTTATTAAATTTCTTGTTGTCCATACAAAAAAGTATAACCAGTGTATATATCAAGAGATTACAAAACTAAGTTTAAGTTTATGTTTTCACTAATGCAGCAAAAAATATATACAATACTTGAAATCC